>Ga0123353_10007537_pt1 | contig 14737 bp, 14 predicted proteins | sample TergutLab28metaG_3_FD_92763 | JGI IMG/M metagenome (GOLD analysis project Ga0123353, IMG submission 92763) | Labiotermes labralis P3 segment gut microbial communities from Petit-Saut dam, French Guiana - Lab288 P3 | ecosystem: Host-associated > Arthropoda: Insects > Digestive system > Gut ... | reverse complement strand
TCTCAACGTTCCCGGAAGGGAAGTGTCCGATATGAGCAATCAAAAGCCTTTCGACATGCCGTCGATGCATATTTACAAGATATGGGGCGGCCAGATGCATGAGATCGAAGCCCTTGGCATTGTCGCGGATTATAATTCGCCGACAGGCTGGGAATAGCGGAAGCATCCACAAAAACAGGGAGTATATGCCGTAAAGATTATAGCGACACGGGAACGCGGACGTTCCGCCCGCGGGTTTATTTCTTGCCCGTCGCCGGGGACGACCGCGCTTCCATGTCCGGAGCAGCTTTTTCATCCTTATATTCTTAAATCAACATTTCCTTCATGCCGTCGCCATACAGGATTTTTCCAACGCGGTCTATGTGGATTTTAAGATCGGGGTTTGACAGTTTTTCGTAAATTGAAACCGTTGTTTCCAACGTATATCCGCGTCCATATCTTCCTTGTTTATGGGCAGCTATGACTGACGGCCGCGGTAATCGCCGCGGCCGTCAGTCACGGCTCGAAAGCCTTATTTCGCGAACTGCCCGATGGTCGTGGTGAGAATGGCTTTCTGTCCGGGCCGAAGATTAAATGATTTGGCGACCTGCGCCGGATCAATCATCGCCCGCAGAATACAGGCCAATCCCTCGGAAGCGCAGTAGAGATAAACATTCTGCGCGATGGCGGCGGCGTTGGCGTAAGACCACGTCGCGCCGACTTCCTCCCCTTCCCATTTCATTCCGCCGGCCTTTTCCATGTCGGCGACGTAAATAAGGCTGCACGGCGCGGTTTTCGCGAAATCCTGTCTCATCATGCCGCCTGCCGGACCCTCAAGTCCCGAATTCGCCCGCACGTCTTCTTTTTTGACGACCTTTAGACCGTGCGCCACGGCATCATAAATGAACAACCCGTCCGATGTCGTTACGTAGATGTCGATATTGTTCCATCCGGCGGCGGTAGGTGCGGTGCGGTAGTTTCCTTTTTCCCGGTTCACGCCGTTGGCTGCCCAAAGCAGATTGGAGAGCTGCTGCTGTGTCAGATTAACCGCGGGTCCGAACTCGCCCCGCGTGCTTTGCCGCAGTTTAAGCGCCTCCATAAGCGGTTTTCCGCCGCTGATCTGCGGCGGGGGCAGCTTGATAACCTCGCCGTCCTGCGCCGGTAAAAAGCATGGATTTGCCAGTAAAACCAACCCTGCGATCACGCCTGCAAAAATAATTTTTTTCATTCCGGTCTCCTTTTTTAGTTTTTATTCATCTCCATATTACGCCGTATTGTACTGGAAAATTCAACGATTCATTACCGCCGCGCTGAATTTTTTACAGGTATCAGCAAAAAAATAAAAAAATTAATTTTCTTCTAAAGAAATTTCCCCGCGTGAACGATAAGCGTCCCGAACAACAACAACTAGAAAAAGCGGACGGCGGGAAATGATTCCTTTGCTTTCCGCGCTCTCATCGCGCGAGCCGAATGGTTCGGCGCGCAAAGTGGGAGTTTCACTTGAAAAATTCAAGGAGGAATTACTATGGGATCTTTTAGTGTTCTCAACAACATACCCTCAGTAAACGGACAAAATCAGCTTTACGTAAACAACATCAATCTTGCCCGCACCCTGAACCGTCTGGCTTCGGGTAAGCGCATCAATTCCGGCGCGGACGACGCCGCCGGCCTCCAGATCGCCGACAGATTGCGCGGCAACGTCATGGCACTGAACCAGGCCGCGAGAAACGCCGCGGACGGCATCAGCGTCCTGCAGATCGCCGACGGCGCCCTGTCGCAGGTTACCGATCTGCTCTGGCGCGCGGTCACATTGGCCGAGCAGGCGGAGAGCGAAATCATCAGCCCACAGGGCAAACAAGCTCTGCAACAGGAGTATGCGTTTATCCAGGCGGAAATCGACCGGATCGGCCGCGACACCAACTTCAACGGCCAGACACTCTTTGTAGCTAACCAGTTTACCTCTATTTCGGCTGGTCAAATTAGTACTCTTGGTAGTGACCTACAGACAAGCGACGCTAGATTGGATATATTTGTGGGAGATCTCTCCCAGACACAATCGTATATCTCGGTTTCAATTGGTACGCTTTCGTTTGCCGCTGCTGCTGGTGGCACCGGCTTAATTGGTTCGGCTTCAAGTGCCGCTTCGCTGGAATCCGCGGCTACATCAGCTTTAGGTGAAATCAATGAAGCGTTAAGCAAGGTTGCCATCATGCGCGGATCCATCGGCGCGGGCATGAACCGCCTGCAGGCGGCCATCAACGTTATTAACGTAACGTCGCAGAACACGCTGGCGGCCGAATCCGGCATCCGTGACGCGAACATAGCGGAGGAAATCTCGAACCTGACGAAGTACCAGATCTTGGCGCAGACAGGCATGGCGGCTCTGGCACAGGCAAATATGAACGCTCAAAATGTTCTCAGCCTGCTCCGTTAATCGTTAAAAATTGCGGGTCGCGCAGATATGGAAGTCCGCGCCCCCTTATCCAGCCGGCGCGCCGCCTCGACGGGGCGCGTCGCGAAATACAAAAAGGCGCGTTTTGTGAGGAACGCGCCTTTTTTCTTTTCCCGGCAGGCCCGCGTTCCCATGTCCCGCCTGCGTATCCTGGGCGGCCGGATATCACGGCCGGTTTATTCGGTACGGCATACGGTAAACGAACCTGCTTTCCGGCATGATAATTTCTTTATTTCTTTAGCATCAAACTGATATACAGTATAGTCTCCGCAAGAAACGCAGGAAGAAAATCGAAAGGAGACGAATGATGGGATCCAGATTTAAGCACGTATTCGAGCCAATCAGAATCAGGGGAATTGATTTCAAAAACCGAATCACACTTGCTCCCCCTTCGCCCAACCTTGCGAGCGAGGACGGCCTGGTGACGCGCGATTTCGTCAACTGGTTCCGCATGTTCGCGCGAGGCGGCGTGAGCACGCTTTTCGTCGGCAACTGCTCGATCGACATTACGGAGTGCAAGGACGAGGCTTACCAGCTCAACCTGATCGACGACAGGTGCATATTGCCTCTTACATGGTACGCGGATATGTGCAGGGAGTATGGCTGCCGCGCATCCCTTGAAATCAACCACAATGGCGAGAACTCCGCCCCCGAGGATGTCGGGCATGTGCGGTTTTCATCCTCCCCGTTCGTTTCTGCCACGGAACTCGCCCGCGCCAGACGGCTGGGCCGCGACCCTATCCCCGCAATAGAGATGACCCCTGAGAAAATCGCCGAAACCGTCGAAAAATACGCGATGTCCGCATATCGCATGAAGCGCGCGGGTATGGATATCGTACTTGTCCACGGCGGTCACGGCAACCTCATCTCGCAGTTTACAAGCCCGTTGTATAACAAGAGAACGGACGAATACGGCGGCAGTACGGAGAAACGCGCCCGCTTCGCCGTCGAAGTATGCAAAGCCATTCGCAGAAAATGCGGCGAAAACTTTGTCATCGAAATGCGAATGTCGGGAGACGAGATAGCCGAGGGCGGCATGCATATTGATGAAACGATCGAGCTTGTCGGATACCTGAAGCCCTATCTCGACATCGTTCACATTTCCGCCGGAATACACAGCGACTTCGAGATGAAGTATTACCGTAACTGGTGTCAGAACTACATGATGGACCGCGGTTTCAACGTGCGTTTTGCCGGGGAAATCAAGAAAGCGCATCCTGACCTGCTCGTCAATACGGTCGGCTCCATCGTCAGCATAGAAATGGCGGAGGAAATCATCGGAAACGGCTGGGCCGATTTTGTCGCGATGTGCCGCCCGCTTATGGCAGACCCCGACATGCCGAGGAAATACGCGAACGACATGCCGGAGGAACGCAGGCCCTGTCTGCGATGCGACGCCTGCACGGGACACCTTTTCATCCCCAAGCCGATTTTCTGCGCCGTCAATCCCATGTCTTTCATGACAAGGGAACTGGCGGACGGCCTGGTTCCGAAGGCCCCCGCTAAGAAAAAGGTAGCCGTCGTCGGCGGCGGCCCCGCGGGAATAACCGCGCTGACAACGCTTACGGACCGCGGTCACGACGTTACGCTGTACGAAAAGGGCGATAAACTCGGCGGCAACGTCATCGGCGCCGCTGCGCCGCCGTTTAAAATCGACTGCCGGGATTATCTTAAATGGCTCGTCCGCCAGGCTGAAAAGAGCCCGGCGAAGATATTGCTCAATACCGAGGCCACAAAGGAACTGCTCGACAGGGAAAATTACGACGCGCTCATTATCGCCATAGGATCGGAGCCTGTTTTTCCGGCGATCCCCGGCATTGATAAGCCGCACGTGAGCTGGGCGCCGGACGCGGAAATGGGTAAAGCGCCCGTAGGAGATAAGATCATTGTCGTCGGCGCCGGCGCCGTCGGCCTTGAAGCGGCTATCGACTTCAGGCGCGCCGGGAAGGACGTCACCGTTATCGAGCTTCTCGACCGGGAGGCGGCGATGGCGGAACTGTTCAAGAGCGCCAAAACCGTGGCGCGCGAGTTCCCGATGATCCTTAAGAACGAAAGTATACCCATTCACTATGGCATCGACCTTACGGAGATTTTTGACGACAAGGTCGTCTGCGCGGAAACCGCCACCGGCAAGACGGTTGAGTTTCCCGCCGACACCGTACTCATAGCGATCGGTATGAAACCGCTTCAGGAAGCGGCCGATTCCCTGCGCCGCTGCGCCCCGGAGACGGAGGTCCGTATCGTCGGCGACGCGCAAGAAGTCGGAAACATCTGCACGGCCGTCAACACCGCGTTCCAGGCGGCGCTGCATATATGAGGAAAAAGTGTAATATATAGTAATGGATTACGCATATCGTTACGGCGACCGAAGTCGTCTCTACCTGAACGCGACCAACCGTTGCGCGAATCGCTGCACGTTCTGTATCCGCAACCGTGCGGTGGATTTTGGCGCGGCGGAACTTTGGGGAGACCACGAACCGGACTTTTCCATGCTGCAAAACGCGGTCATACGGCATGGAAACCTGAATGAGTTCAAGGAATTCATCTGGTGCGGTTACGGAGAGCCGACATTCCGGCTGGATTTGATTGCGGAGGCTGCGTCATGGCTTAGGAGCCGCGGGGCGAGCGTACGGCTGAACACAAACGGACAGGCATGCCTGATTTACGGCCGTGATGTTCTGCCCGAATTGGGCGGTGCCGTGGATGCGGTTTCAGTTTCCCTTAACGCGCCGGACGCCGCGAGGTATCTGGAATTATGTCAGCCTGACCCGGATGCGTTTCCAGACCCGAACAAAATCCGGGCGGCGCCTGAAATTACGTGGGAGGCGATGCTTGATTTTCTTCGCCGCGCTCCAGAATATTTCAGCCGGGTTCAGGCCAGCGTTGTCGGCTTTTCCCTTTCACCTGCGGAAATAGAGCAAAGCCGCGAACTGGCCTTTTCCATCGGAATCAAAAAATTCCGAATACGATAGAGCAAATTGCAAAACGCCTGGGGGTAATTGGAGCGCGATATGACGGGCATTGCCGGTAAAAAAAACAAATTTAAAATCGTGGCGGCCGTGGTAATCGTTTTAATTTTTGCGGCTGTCGCGCTGCCGTTTCTGATCGATGCCGATCAGTTCCGGCCGCAGATTGAGTCCAGGCTTTCCGCCGAACTGGGACGCGACGTCAGGCTTGGTAAATTGCGGCTTTCACTGTTTTCGGGAAGGCTTTCCGTTGACGATATCTCCATCATGGACAATCCGGAATTTGACGAATCTCCGTTTATTACCGCAAGTTCTTTTTACATGGGCGTAGAACTCAAGCCGCTGATTTTCGGTAAAAAAGTTCACATCACCGAAATCTCTCTTGATCGTCCGTCCATTTATCTGCGCCGCACTCCCGACGGCGAATGGAATTTTTCCGATATAGGAGGCGGAAGAACAGGCGAAGCGGAATCATCAATGGAGGGATCCGCGCCGGTATCCGACATCAAGGTCGGGCGGCTGAGTATAACCAACGGCCGGATTGAAATCATCGAAGCGAGGAAAAAGCCCTCGGCATACGAAAAGGTCACTCTATCTGTTGATAATCTTTCCCGCGCCGCCGCGTCTCCTTTTACACTTTCGGCCGCGATGCAAGACGATGGTTTGCTTGCCCTGCAGGGAACCTTCGGCCCGCTGAACCAGGAAGATATGCTACTGACGCCTTTCGCGGCCGTTCTTGAAATCACCCGTTTCAATCCGGCCGCTTCGGGTTTTATTCCGGGCGACGCCGGTCTTTCGGGCCTGCTGGATTTCAGTTGCGATCTGAATTCGGACGGCAGTACGGCGCAAAGTAAAGGAAAAGCCTCGGTCTCGAATCTGCGGCTGGTCAACGGCGGGGCTTTGGCCGACAAGCCGGTCTCGCTTGATTACGGCCTGCGTTACGATCTGAAAAAGAAAACCGGAACGCTTACGGACGCGACAGTCGGCTTCGGTCAGGCCGCGATGCGTCTTTACGGGGATTTTGACGCAGGCGGAGATGTCGCCAGCCTGGAAATGAATCTGGGAGGGAACGGCATTTCTTTGGAGGAATTTCAGGAATTTTTGCCGTCGCTTGGCATTATTTTGCCCAAAGGCGCGGCGCTTAAAGGAGGAACGCTCGATACGGAAATCACCGTTGAAGGGCCCTTGAATAATCTTACCATGGACGGACGCGCGGAAATCACGGGAACCCGTCTTGCGGGGTTTGACCTTGGAGATAAATTAACGTTTGTCGCCCAGGCCGCCGGCCTGAAATCCAGCCCGGATACATTGATAGAAAAACTGCACGCAGCCATGCGCTGGACTGCGCGCGAAATCGCCGTCAGTGATATTCAGCTTGTCGTACCGGCTCTTGGCGAGCTTTCCGGCACGGGAACCATTTCACCCAAACATGAACTTGATTTTACCATGCGCGCGACCGTCAGTCCCGGCGCCCTGGCGACGTTTACAGAAGGCAGATCGTTCGATATAAGTTTTTTCGTTCGCGGCGACGCCTCCGATCCTAAATTTGTCCCGGACTACAAAGATACGGCCCGGAGCCTGGTTGACGCCGTCTTTTCAGGGGAAAGCCCGGAAGGCGACGCGGCAAATCAGGGCAACCGGATCATAGATTCTCTGAAAGGGATATTCGGGCGCAGGTAGCGGTCAGCGACCACTGCGTTTTGCTTCGTTCCAGAGACCGTCCATTTCCGCGAGGGAAGCGTCTTTCAATTCCCGGCCCTGCTGTTTTACTGCCGTTTCAATGAAGCGGAAACGACGCTCAAATTTTCGGTTGCTCCGCTCCAGCGCGGTTTCCGGATCTATACCCAGCTTTCGCGCGATATTGACCGCCACAAACAGCAGGTCGCCTGTTTCACCGGCAATCTGTTCACGATCTTCCCGTGATACGGCTTCCTTCAATTCGGCAGCTTCTTCGTTCAGTTTGTCGATGACATCCTCCAGACAGTGCCAGTCAAGCCCGACTCTCGCCGCCTTGGCCGTCATTTGATAAGCCCGGTAAAGTGCTGGAATTTTCTCAGGAATGCCGTCGAGCAGCGACCGTTCGGAATCGGGACGTGAGGGCGATGCGACTCCTTTTTCCGACGCCTTGATGTCTTCCCAGTTTTTCAACACGTCTTCCGAGGTTTTCAGATCGGCCGCGCCGAAAATATGCGGGTGCCGCCGTGTCATTTTTTCGTATGAACGGTCAATGACGTCGCCGAGATCAAATTCGCCTTTCTCCCTTGCGATCTGCGCGTGAAAAACAACCTGAAACAGGAGGTCTCCCAACTCTTCCTTGAGATCGGCCGGATCCTCCGAATCGAGGGCGTCCAGCGTTTCAAACGCTTCTTCAACAAGCATCGGCTTTAAGGTTTCACGGGTTTGCTCCCTGTCCCACGGACAGCCGTTTTCTCCACGGAGCCGCGCGACAAGAGCGACTAGTTTTTCCATATTCACGTGTGTATCATTCATGTTTTTATTATCCCCGTCTCCGTAAGCCGCCGCAATACGCTTTTCCTTCAAATCCAGGTGATTTCTGAAGGATTTAAGGCGGGGAATATATCGGGAAAAATTTCATGCAAAACGGTACATTGGTGTGTTCCGTGTCCCTTACCTTTCGAAACCGGCTTTTGCTGCTCATTACGCTGCTTGTCATGGCGGCGGGCGTCTACCTTTTTACCGCGTCAGGCCGGGCTATCCTGGACGATGGAGACGCTCTGTACTCCCACGTCGCCCAAAACATGGCGGCGACCGGCGACTGGGTTACGCCTTACGCCAACGGTGTACGCTTTATCGACAAGCCGCCGATGCTCTATTGGCTGACGGCCGCCTCGCTTCGCGTCTTCGGAGTTACCGAATTTGCCGTGCGGTTTCCAGCCGTTTGCGCGGTTTCGGCGATTGCGCTGCTTTTGTTGTTTCTGGGGCGGAAGGCGGGCGGACCTTTCGCGGGATTTGTCGCCGGCTCGGCTTTCGCCTTTTGCGCGGGGACTTTTCTTTTCACCCTCATGGCGTTTCCGGATATTTTCTTTGTGTTTTTCCTGACGCTGGCCGTGACTGCATTTTACGTCTGGTATCGGGATGATCGAAATCCGGTTTTTCCCGCGCTCCTGTTTTATGCGGCGTCGGCCGGCGCGGTTCTTTCAAAGGGCCTCATCGGGCTGGCCTTCCCGGCGGCAATTGCGCTTCTGTTTCTTATATGGTCGCGGAATTTCAGCCGCCTGCGGCATTTCCATCCCGTAAAAGGAACCCTGCTGTTTTTTCTTGTGGCAGCGCCTTGGCACGTTCTGGCCGCTGTCCGAAATCCGGGGTTTCTCTGGTATTACTTTGTCAATGAACAGTTCCTTCGTTTTCTGGGAAAACGCCAGCCGCTGGATTACGAATCAATCTCCCTGCCGATTTTCTGGGCGCTGACGCTGGCCTGGCTTTTTCCCTGGAGCGTCTTTCTGCCCGCGCTCAGGCATGTATGGCGATCTTCAGGCGACCGGGACAGCCCGGCCCGCGACGCCGTAAGGATATGCTTTTGCTGGGCATTTACAGTTTTTGTTTTTTTCTCCGTTTCGTCGCGAATCGAGCACTATTCGATGCCGATTTTTCCGCCGCTTGCGGTGCTTTTCGGCGTGGCGCTTTCTTCGGAAGGCATCGCGGCAAGGCTCGCGGGGAAAACAACGGCTCGCGGATTCGCCTTTCTGGGCTTTTTTGGGGGTGTAGCTGCGCTGATACTTGCTGCCGGCGGTCTGTGGCTGGCATTCGGCGTTTTCGGAGACGCGGGAGAATCTCAGGCAGGAGCGACGGCGCGCCTTCACGCATACAAGTATTACTTCGCGCCGTTGTTTGAAATGCCGCCGGAGATTGTCGCCCGGCTGAAAACGCCGCTTGTGGGAACGCTGGCGACGATGGCGACGGGCTTTACCGGCGCGTGGCTTCTCGCGCGGCGCGGCAGGCGCATGGTGGCCGTACTGGCCATAAATCTTACAATGGCGGGATTCTGCTTTTTCACATGGCAAAGCCTCGGCATATGTGAAGGCTTTATATCTTCACGGCAATTCGGACAAAAGCTCAATGAATTGTATAGGCCGGGAGACGCGGCCGTAGTGCTTGGAGATTTCGAGACCGCCAATTCCGTCAATTTCTACGCGCCGGTTCCGCTGTATATTTACAATGGATCGGCCGCCTTGCTTACGCAGGGAATGAGCTATCCTGACGCGCCGCAGATGCTCTTTACGCCTTCATCCTTTGCCGGAATGTGGGAAGGAAACAGCCGGACATTTTTACTTGCCCCCGAAGATCAGCTCCCCTCGTTGAAACTTCAATCCGCCTGGCCTGTTCTGCGATCTTCCGGCCGCGTTCTCGTCTGCAACCGGGAAATCAGGTAAAGGTGTTTCAGAAAGCCGTGAAAAAGGGGGATTTTATGTCCTGTCACCCGTAAGTAATTGACATTAAAGAATTCAGATAGTACAGTTTGTTTTGATTTTATGTGCGGTAGACTGTATCTCCTGATGAAAGCGGCTTGGCCATGGAATCGATCGCTTCGAAATTGAGGGCCAAAAGGGAAAGTCTGAATATTTCGCTGGAGCAAATCTCCAAAGACACGCGTATCAGTCTGCATCATCTTGAAAGTCTTGAGAACGGCCGCTACGACGGCCTGCCTGGCGGGATGTACAACCGCGCTATTTTACGCTCATATTGCGATGAACTTGGTCTTGATAAAAATGAAATCCTCCAATGCTATGACGCCGAAATCGTGCCGCGCCAGGAAAAACCGGCGGCGACTCCATTCATCCCGCCGCCGTCAAAGATTAAAGCTCATACGGTAGCCGTATGGAGCCTGATTTTTATTTTCTGCATCGGCCTTTTCCTGAGCAGGGAATGGATCGTTTCGGCGTTATCTCCATATTTTTCTTCTGATTACGGCAGACCGTCGAGCGGTTTGTCTCCCGAACGGTCATCCGCGCCGGCAAAAACCGTAAACATGGATACAACCGCGAAAGCGGCAACAGGTGCGCAGACGGCAACCGTTCATACGGAAACCGCGCCCGCGGTTTCCACTGGCGGCGACGATAAAGCTTTTGAAGCGTTGCCGGAACGAACCGCTCAATCCGCGCGCGCGGCGGGCAATGCCAACGCGCAGCCGTTGCGCCTCGAAATCGTCGGCAGAGAAGAATGCTGGCTTTCGATTAACAGCGACGAGTCCGGCGCCGTCACAAAAACTCTGTCGCCAGGAGATGTGGAATTTTTTACCGCGGCCCGAACGATTTCTCTTATTGTCGGCAACGCAGGCGGAATTTCTCTGCGAATCAACGACCATACCGCCAAAGCGCTGGGGCAATCAGGACAGGTCGTCCGCCTGACTATTGATAAAGATACACTGCAAAATCTCATAGACCCTTCCGCGAGCTGATGCATGAGTGAATACGATCTACGGGAGATGCTTCTTTCCGGCCGCGCCCCGGGAAACATCCGCCTGCTGATGGCGCAAGGCGCCATACCGCTCCCGGCGCAGGAAACGCTTGAACTGCTTGTGCGCCTTAGCAGGGACGACGATGAGGAAATCTCTAAATGTGCGGTAAAAACTCTTGAAGGCTGGAACGAGTCTGAAATCCTGGCGCTGCTTCGCCTCAAAGAATGTCATGCGGTCATTCTTGATTTTTTCGCGGACACACGGCGGTCCGAACATATTTTGCAGGCTATTGCAGCCAATCCGTCCGCCTCCGGAGAAACCATCGCGCGCCTGGCCGCCGACGCTGATTCCGCACTGCTTGACGCCATTTTAGACAACCGGAAGCGTATTCTGGAATTTCCCGCGATTCTGGAAAATATCCGCCGCAATCCGTCGGCAAACGCCCGGATACTCGGACTCATACAGGAAATAGAAACCGAGTTTCTGGGAGAAAAAAGGAAGGATTATTCGATTGATTCCGCCGGGGAAGCGGAAGCCGGAGCGGAAAACGTTCTTGACGTCCCGCAGGACATCCTGGATTTCGAAGCTGAAATCGCCATGCTCCTGTCTTCGCCGCCCCCGGAAATTAATCTTTCCCTTGAGGGGCTGCCGCTCGAAAGCGACGTCGACGACGCCAATATCGTCGTCCGTATCGCCTCAATGCCGGCAAAAGAAAAAATCAGATACGCTCTTTTCGGCACCCGCGAGATTCGCGCGATTTTAATCCGCGATACCAACCGTGAAGTCGCCCGCGCCGTGCTGCGCAGTCCCAAGCTCAAGGAAAACGAAGTTGAAGGAATATCGGCCATGCGCAGTGTTTCCGAAGACGTGCTTCGTGAAATCGGCACCGGCCGTGAATGGCTCAAAAACTCCATTATCGTGCATAACCTCCTGAAGAATCCCAAAACGCCGCCGATGATTGCGCAGCGTCTTATGCCGCGCCTGCGCATACAGGAACTCGTGTTAATGACGCGCGACCGCAGTCTCCCGGACGCAACCCGCAATAACGCCCAGCGCCTCATAAAGCAGCGCGCGGCCAGGGGAAGCGCCAGATAAGGGTTGGGTAAGGAATAAAGTTTACAAAATTTGCGCGGCGCAGACGTGAGATGGAAACCCGGGGGCGCCTGCGCGCCCCTTTTGGTCCGATAAAGAAAAAAGTTATTTTAGATGATCTTTCAAGGGAGGCCCGTATGCCCAGACTACTTTCAGCGGGCCGTCGCCTATATTGTAAAGGGTATGCTCCACGCCGACAGGATTCCAGAAAGCTGTTCCGGGAACGATATCGTATTCTTCGCCGGTGGACATAACCAGTTTGCCATGACCTTCGATGCAATACAGCGCCTCTTCTTCGGGGTCGTGTTTGTGGCATGGGATGCCGCTGCCCGGCTGGGAAATATTGATTCCCATGGATATTTTCCTGGCGCCGACGGTATGTTCGGAAATCAGTGTTTTGGACAGCCGCTCCCACCCGCCGGTGGTTTTTGTGACGCCCTCAATGTCTTTCTCATAAATTACGGTAGTCATTTTTTCTCCTTTTTTGGATTCTTTGAATCACGCCGGACGCATACGGGGCAGCCGCCGCGAATTTATTATTGTACCGTATTGCCGGAAATCGGGACAGGGGGAAAGCATCCGCTCCTTATTTTTTCCTGAAGTTTTTTTTAAACAAAGGTTGTTACTATGTGAGTCCGCATAGTAGAATGTAAATGTTTCAATAGAAAAGACTGATATAAGTATCTGTTGGGAGGACCATGTCATGATGACAACATTGGTGGGTTCTATAAGCGCTGGGATGGATCCCCGTCAAATGACGCAACCGATGCAGCTCAAAGCCAATGAAAGAACAGCGGCTGAGGAACTGAAGGCCGAAGAACAACAGCAGGCGGAAACTATCTCTACGCCGAATATTAATGTTGCGAACTCCCTGGCGGATCTGAAGATGCTTCAGATCCGCCAGGCTGCGGATTTAGGTATTTTGAGGCCGGTTTGGCTGGAAATGTTGGAAATGGACCCGGATATGCCGCGTACGATCGATATAATACGCGGGACCGGGAAAAATAAAAGCGACGACTCTGAACGTGTTGCGGATGAAGCCAAACGTGCCGATAAAGCCGAACGCGCCGCGGATGGAGCCGAACGTACCGATAAACCCGAACGCGCCGCGGATGGAGCCGAACGTGCCGATAAAGCCGAACGCGCCATGGTTGGAGCCGAACGCAACGTCAAACCTGATCGCGCCGCGGATGGAGCCGAACGCAGCGTCAAACCCGAACGCGCCGCGGATGGAGCCGAACGCAGCGTCAAACCCGAACGCGCCGCGGATGGAGCCGGGCAGGCTGTAACTTCGTCTAAATAAATTTTCGGGTCGCTTATTCCAGTATGGCTGTTGCTGCCGCCCAGTTATTTGTGTGCGTCAGGCTCAGGTGTATCCTCCCGACACCTTTTGAAGCGGCAATTTCCGAAGCGGCGCCATGCAGCAAAATTATCGGAGCGTCATGTTCCTGCCGCCGTACTTCGACATCGAGCCATGTCATGCCTTTTGACCAGCCGGTTCCCAGCGCCTTGAATACGGCCTCCTTGGCGGCAAAGCGAGCGGCGAAATGCGGCGACGGATCCCTCCGTGCCAGGCAAAACCGTTGTTCCTCCGGAGTAAAAACACGCGTCAGAAAATGTTTGCCCGTTCCCGCGAGGATTTTTCTGAATCGCGCGATTTCGACAATATCGATGCCGGTTCCAATAATCATGCAGGTCTCCGGGCTGAAGCGGGTTGACAGACTGCCTCATCGCCTTGCAATATGTCATTTATGCAGACTGACGGCTTTATTTTACGCGAAAACCGTGAAATACCTTATTACATTTGCCGGGTTTTTAAAAGCCTTCCGTGGCTTCGGCATGGTTTTTCAACCCGCCGCGGCGGCGCGGATAAAGAGACGCTTGATCTGAATTCCGCCTCCCCGGATACCCCGGAACGCATAAGTGAAAACCGCCGCCGACTGCTTTCCGCGCTGGGCCTAAAAGACGCGGCGGTTGTTTTCCTGAATCAAATCCATTCCGGCCGGGTTTACACCGTTGAATCATCCGCCGGTTTTCATGAATCGACGCTTCCGTTTTATTTGTTTTCGTCGTCATGCCCGATCGGAACCCGGCTGCCGAAAATAGAAAATTACGAAGGCGACGCTCTTGTCACAAACGTGGGAAACGCCGCACTGGCGATTAAAACCGCAGACTGCTTTCCTGTTTTGATCGCAGATCCGGTTCACAGGGCGATCGGCGCGGTTCACTCCGGCTGGCGCGGGACGCTGGCCCGCGTTTTGCCGCGCGCGATTGAGGAAATGAGCCGCCGGTTTCGGAGCGACCCCGCGCGCCTTCTGTTTGCCATTGGTCCAGGCATCCGCGAATGTTGCTTTGAAGTCGACGAAGATGTCGCAGGTTTATTTGCTGAAACTTATCCGGAAAAATCGACGGTGCGCCCGTCCGCACCCGGAAAATATCTGGTGAATCTTGCCGCCGTTTTAAAGGTACAGATGACGCAATCAGGCGTGCCGCCGGAAAATCAGCACGATCTGGGAATGTGTACATGCTGCAACACGCGGGAATTTTTTTCCCGGCGCGCGGAAGGCGCGTCCGCCGGCCGCATGATGGCCGTCATTGCCGTTGCGTCTCATTGATAAACTGATAGAAGGAAACAATGAATCCGTCGGGAAATCTCAGGATTTCCCGACGGATTCATTTGAAATAACTACCAGCCGGTTTTGTAGCCCGCATCCGTTATATAACCGAGGGCTTCAATTTCATCCAGCATGCCGTCGCGGATTTTGAAAACATGGGCAGCCGGCAGATCGAACGGGCCGTAATCGTTCTTTCGTTCAGTTACTCCCGGAACGC
>Ga0123353_10007536_pt1 | contig 14738 bp, 8 predicted proteins | sample TergutLab28metaG_3_FD_92763 | JGI IMG/M metagenome (GOLD analysis project Ga0123353, IMG submission 92763) | Labiotermes labralis P3 segment gut microbial communities from Petit-Saut dam, French Guiana - Lab288 P3 | ecosystem: Host-associated > Arthropoda: Insects > Digestive system > Gut ... | reverse complement strand
TAATGCCGCGCCTTCATTTGCGGTTCATTGCCTACCTTGTCATCCCACTCATGATCCAGTGTTTTGATTATCTGCTGTCTGATAAACCTGACGGCGATTTGCGGATAAAGCAACGGCCTTCGCCGACGATCCTCGTTATCATAGCTGTGTTCTGCTCCGCGCTTGTATTTCTGATGCAGCGCGGGACGGGCGCCGGCGAGAGCATCGCGCATAGTTCGCTGAAAATCATGCTTGAGTTGGAAGAAGTAAATATTACTGCGGGCGGAGGCGAGCTTTTCGTAAATTTCCCCTGGCTGGCTTTCAAGCTACTGCTGCTGCTGCTGACCGTTACAGGCGTCCGGCTGGTTTATAAAGGAAAGAAAAAGCCCGTTTTGATCATGCTGATATCCGTAGTCCTGCTATTCAGTGTTTTCGATAATTTCTACGCTTATCGCGAAAAAAGGTATTTAAAGTCCAGATATTATTATCAGAATGTTGCAGTTGACAAAGAAGGAGAAGAAAAAGATATACTGGAATCGCTGTTTTACACGAAAGGAGTTCAGTATTCCAACGATGCCGCAAACGCATTGGTTGAAGTAAATCATTTTCTTAGGGAACACCGTGCGAACACTATCATCTATATACCTTCTAATATGACTTTTTTAGCGGACGTTTATCTGGACGCGGAAATATTCCCGGCGGACGACAGCTTTTTGGGATACGCTATGACGGTCGGCGGGGTCATAAACCTGTCCGAATTCGCTGTTCCCGAAGCGAATAGCCGTGTAAGTACCTGGGATCGCGCCCTTTACAGTTTTGACTACATCACCGCCTTGAAGGAGAACAATCCATTTACCAATGTCGAGGTCATATACGAAAATGGTCCGTTTGTAGTGCTTCGAAATATCGATCCGTCAAAACTGTGCGTTGATACTGACTGGATCCTTCGTTCCAGTGGGTTTAAGTAGTTCGTTGCTTTGTTAAACTTCGGTCTGGAGTGTGAATACCCATGACGAATAACACGGGGCAAAAGACAAGGCAAGATGTAAAGTTTGTTTTGTAACAGTCCCTAGAGGGAGGTGGAGTAAAGTATGGACTTTCTTGAGATCATAAACTGGTTTAACACCCGAATGACAGACTATCTACAGGGGTTCAACGCACTTGCGCTGATTTGGCCGGTGGCTTTACTCATTTTCGTGGTGTTCTTCTACCGGGTTTACTTTACGGACAAGCCGTCTCTTCGGGCAAAACACATGCACGCGAGGCGACGGTCCCGCAAACTGAAGCTCCCTGCGCTGACGCTGCCGGAGCGCCCGTGCCGTATGGATAAGCGGGACTGGCTACTGGCTGCGGCTGTCACCCTCGTCTATGGTATACTGGCTTTCTCCTTCGCCGGAGACGCCGCCGCCCCACAGACTTTCTGGCGCGCAACAGAAGAACAGCCGTCCCTGACAGTGGATCTGGGTGAGGCTGTCCAAATCCATAACATCTTATATTACTCCGGTTTTGGCGAAGGCGAATGGGTCCTGGAGCTATCCGCCGACGGGCAGGAGTGGGATCAACAGACTTATATGGGGCATTTGCGCTGGCATCAGTTTTCATGGTCGATCCCATTATTCAGGGCCGAGAAAACAAAGACTGCCCGCTACATCCGCCTTACAATGGATACACAATTAGTCGAAACAGCCGACCTGGAGAATTTTCGCCGTATCCCGGATGCCGACTGGTCGATCACAGGCAATGACGGTACAAAAATCTTCTCCGAATGGATGGAGCTGGGTGAACTGGCTATTATTACCCAGGATGAAAACGGAAATCTTGTCCCATTTGACTTGACATATCTGAAAGAAAGATATCCTCAGTATAAAGCGTTGTTCGACGAACAAAACACTCTGCCTGATTTCCCCATGCAGGATAACCATACAATGTACGCCCTTACCGGAGGTAAGATCAACAGTTGGAGCACCGGCGCACGTTTCGACGAACACGAACACGCCGGGACCGCATATATGTTTATCCGGCAACTCCCCCCTCAGGAGTCCACCCATCCGCCCCTGGGCAAAGCTATTATCGCCCTTGGGATAAAGTTGTTCGGGATGACGCCTTTTGGCATACGTTTCATGGGCATCTTGTTCGGCGCGCTTATGCTGGCGCTGGTGTATATGTTTATTAAGAATCTTTTTGGAAATACAGCGGTGGCAGTCTGCGGCGCTATACTCCTCGCGTTCGAGAACATGCACTTCGCGCAGACGCATTTGGCTACTGTCGATACTTTTGTAGTCTTCTTTATCATAGCAATGTATCTGTTTATGTATCGTTATATCTCATCGGGGTACGACACGCCTTTTTTCGGGACGCTGCCTCCCCTGCTCCTATGCGGGCTCTCGTTCGGCCTTGCAGCCGCCTCAAAATGGTCCGGCATTTTCGCTGCGCTGGGCCTTATCCCCCTGTATATTACATACCTTGTAAAGCGCTATAAGAACCAGGCTGCCGCCGGTCAAAAGCGGGAGTTCCGCGCCTTTTTATTCAGGACGCTGTCCGCGTCGGTTGTCTGTTTCCTGGTACTCCCGTTTATAGTCTACACGCTTAGTTACATCCCGTACACCTACAGCCTGGGACACCCGGTAACAGTCGGCAACCTTCTTGGCGATATGTGGCATAATACGAAAAACATGCTGTGGTATCACAGCAGTTATATGTCGGGAACCGAACATGAGTTTAACTCAAGCTGGTGGATGTGGGTCCTTAACACCCGGCCGATCCTATACCTGAGACAGTTCGACAGCGATACCAGCCATGCCTTTATCGGCGCTTTCACAAATCCTTTGATCGCGATAGGCGGCTTGATCGCCGTGGGCGCGGCAACGTACGATGCGATTCGAAAAAAGTTCAGGCAACCCTTTTTCATAGCCGTGGGCTATCTGTCCCAGCTTGCGCCCTGGGCGATCATTTCCCGAAGCTCGTTCGCCTACCACTATTTTCCCGGCATAATCTTCCTGGTGCTTGCTATTTGCTATGTGTTTTACAATATATTGACGTTGCGTCCGGAACGGAAGAAGCTGGTTTATGCTTTTACAGGCGTGTCTGTGGCGCTCTTTTTACTGTTTCTGCCGATTGCCGCCGGCTTAAGCGTACCCGATTGGTATGCTCTTATATTCATGAAATGGCTGCCCAGCTGGTCGTTTTGATCCTACATCATACTCGTTCCGTGAGAAAATGAAGCAGAGCCGGCCGAAAAATCTCGACCGGCTCCATTCTTATTGATTGTGAGCTCTGTTGTCAGCTGGTATAGCGCTGTATTACAGAGTCAGCAAAGCGGCTGCCGCCATTGGTATGAAAGTATCGGCTTCCCACAGGAATGCCTTGACCGTAACCGCTCCAGGGACGAGCGGCAGAGACACGCTCAGCTAGAATGTTTCGCCGGCTGCGGTGGCCTCCGCCGGGACTTCTGACTCAAGGGCGATGAGCTTACCGTCCGCGTCGTAGAACGCTATGAACAACTGCCCTTTGACCGGACCTGCGGAATCATTGGTGTAACCGACGCTTGCGTGCGCGGCGCCTTGATAAACCGTGATCTTGGCAGGCGTCCTGACCAGCTTTCCGTACAGTGTCGTTGCAGCGACAGGAACGATCGATGACTCGTAAACCCTGGTAGTCATAGCCTGGTCGCTGTACCATTCGTACCCGAAGTTCGGATCCGCCGGTACGGGCAGATAGCCGTACGGCGCCCTATCGCTGTATGACGCGGCGTTGTAGGTATATCTCTTCTGGAAGCTTGCTCCGTTGTTGGGGTTGAACGTAACGGTTATCTGGGTCGGCGTTCTTAAGTTGTTGGCGTTTTGCAGGTTTGTCAGCGGCGTGCCAAACGCTTGCCCGGCTGCCGGTTTAAGGGCGGACTTCGCGATAAATGACGCAGGAACGGTGAACGACCTGAGCGCCCTGATGTCCTTGGACGAAGAAGCGAAGTAGACGACCCAATGGCCGAGCTCGACGCGCCACTGGCCGTTGTAGGTGTTGCCCGTGCCGTGGTAAGAGGCAAGCGACATTGCGTCGAATTCCACGGTGATCGTCTGGCTCTCGCCGGGCTCAAGCAGCCTGGTCTTCCCATATTCCTTGAGTTCTTTGACCGGCTTGTTGATCTCGACGCCGGGAGCGCCGATGTAGAACTGGACGCTTTCCTTGCCTGCCACGTCGCCGATGTTGGTGATCGTGACGCTGGCGGTAATCTTGTCATTTACGCCGTTAAATGTGGTTTTGCTGAGCTTCGCGTCGCTGTAATCGAACTTGGTATAACTGAGGCCGTGTCCGAACGGGAACCGCTGCGGTACGTTAAACGTGTCATAATAGCGGTATCCGTTGTAGATATCCTCATAATAATAGATGTCGGTTGACGTTCCGAAGATACCCTCCTGAGGATAATATCGGGAGCCGTTCCCAGCGTAGTTGCCGGTAGTTTTTTGCGGGACGGCGTTGGGTAGTTTACCCGACGGGTTTACTTCGTTGAAGATCACCCTGGCGCTCGGAGCGCCGCCGTTGATGCCCTGATACCAGTCAATAACTATTGCGTCAGCCAGGGTATACCAATCTTCCATATCGATATAATTGCACATGTTGAGCACAACGATAAACGGGATCCCTTTCGCCCTGGCGAAGTTGCTTGCCTGCCGGATAAGGGTCAGTTCAGCCGCCGAGGTCGCGCGGTTGGTCGTGGAGACGTCGGTGCTTTCTCCTTGCGACCTGCTTATCGACATGATAACTGCGGTGTAGTTAACGCCGTTACCGCTCCATGTCGTCCACTGGCTGTCCGCGATGGCTGCACTGGTATTGGAGGTAACATAGGATGAACCACCCGCCACATTCCCGATAGCCGTTATCAGGTTCGGTGTGATGGCGCTGTCCTTGGAGTTCATGGAAAGCTGGCCGCTGCCTGTTCCCCCGTGTAGGCGAGTATTGTTGTTCGCCCCGACCATAAGGATGCGCTGGGCGCCGGTGGGTTTCGCGAGCGGAAGCGCGGGCTTGCCGTTAGCCAAATCAAGGTTCTGCGCCAGAACAACGCCTTCGTTACCGGACTCCGCTGCCGCCGGGCGTGTTAAGTCGAGAATGTACTGCGGGGTTGGGCCCCAGTTTGGCTGCTTGTCGTTGAAATTCAAGCCCTTTATGGCGTAGTACATCATTCGCTTGACCGACTGGTCCTGTTCAACCTGGGACAATGTTTGCGTCGTGTATGTAGCGCCTGCTGTAACCGAAGCGGTCCCGCTGGATCGCTGCATAAGGTCGCAGCCCGATTTTACGCGGGTGGCTTGGGCATTGGCAGAGGTGCCGGCGCTGGTACCGCCGTTGGTAAAGTTATAGTACGAACTGCCGACGCTGCCTATGTCGGTCCCGATAAAGCCGGTGAAGCCCCATTCGTATCTGGCCATTGTCGTGTTCAAGTCGTAGTGCTGGGCGGAGTGCGGGCCGTTTGTGTGATTGAAAGCAGTCATCATGGCCCACGGGTTGCCTACCTGGAAGCAGTACTCCCAGTTCCTGCCGTAAATCTCGCGCAGCACCCTTGTGGTCATGTATGTGGGCCTGTTGCTTCTGCCGGTTTCCTGCTGGTTCGACATGAAGTGCTTTACTTGCGCGCTGACGTTGTTAGTAGACATTCCCTTCACAACATACCCTGCAGTCCAGCCTGAAAGCAGCGGGTCTTCAGAATAATACTCGAAGTTGCGCCCGTTGAGGATACCCCTATGCACGTTCAGTCCGGGTCCAAGCATCGCGTCGACGCCGAAGAAAGCCATTTCAGCGCCCCACGCTCTGCCAAGCCGCTCGTTGAGTTCTTTATCGAACGTCGCCGCCTGGGACATACCGGACGGGTACCAGGTGTTGCGCCGGTCGTAGACGGCCGAGTCGCTGCCTGGGGTAATCGAGCATCCGACCGGTCCGTCGGGCAAAGCGCAACTCTGTATCCCATAACTGAGCAGCGAACGGGTGCCAAAGACGGCTCCGGGGACTTTGCCGGCCGAGGCGTTTAGCAGGTTGGTCTTATCGGCTGCCGACAGCCTGGCGAGAACAGCGGCTACCTTATCGTATACAAAGTCCGGATAATAGTCTGTGTCACCGTTTACGCCGGGCATGCCGTTGATCGGGTGCGAGTCGTGTTTGTACGTTAATCCAGGCACGTCATTGGCAAAATTGGCGTCTCTCCATATAGCGTACCGCGGGTCGCTCTTAATATCCCAAAGCGTCTCGACGGAGGTGTTTACGGTCCAGCTAAACGTAGCGACGGGACTTTGAGCCATCGTTCTGTTCGTGACGATCGCTTTGATCACGAAGGTCTGGCCGTTTGTCGCGGTCGACGGGACTACGATCGGACCGGTATACCTCTGCGACGCCATGGTCGGGTCGGGTATCGTGTCTGCTGCGCCGAGGCCGTATTCAACGTAGAGCTGCATGTTACTGTCGGCGCGCTGGGAACCTGTGATCTGAAGGCCCTCGTTCCTGTAAACCGTGCCGTTGTTCGCCGGGGTCGCATCGGTTACAATGGTCGGCGCGGAACAGGTACCAGACGACGCGGTAACCGACAGGACGGCCTCGTCGGAAACTGCGCTTGAACCTTCGGAGTCAGTGACGGTTACGCGATACCTTCTGCCATTGTAGTTTGCTACATCAACGGCGGAGGTTATCGTATAAGAGTCTGCAAACTCGTCCGTCAGCGTTCTTGTTTGAACGGTAGTCCAAACGCTGCCGGAAGCCGTTCTCCATTCCCATACGACTGTATACGGCCCCTCGCCTCCCATAAAACGCAGCGTGAACGTAACGTTTGTGGAGCCGGCTGAGACCGCCATGTCGTAAACTTCAAAAATCTGGATAGGCGTCACGTCATCGGCACTGACTATTAGCGGAGTTATAGAAAGCGCCGACAAAATCATGATAATGCTAAGTAATAAAGTGATACTCTTTTTCGCGATTTTTTTCATCTTCATTTCTCCTTATTGACTTATTAAAATGCGCAAATCAAATAGAAATCAACCGGCATACGAAAATCGCCCCATCCCCCCCACAAAACAGCGTGACGTGATACGTTTTGTGAACAAGGCGACTATTTTTGCCATTCCGTGTTAACTCGCCTAACTGGCTTATCAGACATAGCAGAGGTAAGTTAACGCAGCGGGTTGATCCTACCTGAGGAAAAGCCGCGAGGCTTTTCTCAATATAACAACCTTGTGAAAGCCACAACGTTATTACCAGAAAAATAACTATAATTATATTGTATACATTTATCGTAAATTTTCGATAATCAAATGTCGCATAAATATCGGCTAATTTCGGACACTTATTGCTCAATTGTTATATCCTTGCTAATTTTGTCATTATTTGTTATACTGCGAAGCGTAGGACTATGGTGAAGTTGTTCAGTGTAAGTTGCAAGGAGGCAAGGTTTTGGTCAAAGATAGCGCAGAAGAATATCAGCAAGCGAAAGACGGATGCAGGTGTGATATTTGTGGCTGCGATATGCGGCTGCTGCGCAAATTATCGGCTGATACCGGCATATACTACTGTAAAAAGGATAAACTTTATAAAGCCGCGCCCGGTCATCCTCCTGCTATTGAGGCGGGCGCGTCTTACCTGGAATTTCTTACTGACTTCCGCAAAAACAGTATAAAGCGGATCCTGGACGAGCTTCCAGGACAACTAAACAGAAAACCCGGCGATGCTGGGGGGTTGGAAGTTGGCTGCGGGTCGGGATTGTTCATGGAACTGGCCAAAGAACGGGGTTACTCGATGCTTGGTATGGAACCTTCATCCGGAGCCTATGAAATAGCAACGCAAAAATCATTGAATGTCATACAAGGTATGTTTCCTGAGGATTTGCCTGAATCATTACGGTTCGATTTTATCATTTTTAATGACGTTTTTGAGCATTTACCGGATGCATATTCCGCGCTCAGATGCTGCGCGCATCACCTGAAGCCTAAGGGCATAGTATGTATAAACGTTCCGGTAAGCTCGGGGCCGATATATCGAACCGCGCACACATTAACTAAGATCAAAATAGCGGGCGATATATATCGCAGGTTATGGCAAATAGGGACCCCCAGCCCGCATAAGTACTATTTTTCCCGCAAGTCGATCAAAGGGCTGGCTAATAAGTGCCAACTGGACGTTAATTCCGTAATTATTCTGGACGCCACCGAGAAAAGTATCGCAAAGACTTATAAAAGGCTGCGCGGCTATAATGCGCTTGCGGCTGACCTAAAGCTGCCGGGTCCAGTTACCGCTGCCGCTACTTCTGTCGGGCTGCTCGCCATAAACATAGTCGCCAGACTATGGGGCGGGGACGTCAATTGTTTTTTTCTTAGCCATACACAGTAACTTAGGTTTTTTTGTAACTCATCTATGAGGGTTTTCATATGCCTTGCGAACAACATTATCTTATAATCCATTCAGACGAGGGGGCTATGCAGCGCGCATATAACAAAGGCATACTCCGATCCGCCCTGGACGGATGCCTGAGTTCCGTCAGCGTCTGCGCAAATGGGGTGGCCTTGGATGAATTCATGGAGGAGGTCCCTGTACAATGCCCCCGGTTAGGCATGGGCGTCCATGTGATCCTGAATGAAGGCTCCGCTGTTTCCGTCCCGAAAAAAAGCTCCCGCCTTATGGACTCGGACGGAAGGTTCTTATATACGGGGGCAAAGGGATATACCCAGTTGTTCTTTCTTGGCGCCCGCCCTGGTTTCCGTGAAGAAGTCAAAAATGAGATCAGGGCCCAAATACTTTTATTGCTCGAGCATGTGAAGCTGGACCATCTCAGCGGGCATTTTCATATCCATATGCTGCCGTGGATCTTCGATATCTGCCTTTCTTTGGCGGAAGAATATAAGATCCCTTTTATTAGGATCCCTCGGGAACCGTTTATCAGGGGCAGCTATAAGCATCATAAGCCCTCTTTGCCTCATTTAGCCCACTATGCGCAACTGTCTTTCTGGTCCCGATGGAACAAAAGAAAAAAATTCCCTGCCGGTATCCGCTGCAACGACGTATTCTACGGGATCCCGCACTGCACTGCAATGACGGTCCCGGTCGTAAGCGAAATACTTAGCCGCCACCGCAAAGAAGGAATCACAGAAATGCTTTTCCATCCTTTTATACCGTGCGAGGAACCTTACTATATAAGCGAAGCAACGCGGAAAGAACTCGCTACAGACCATGGGGTCTTAGAATATGAAGCCATATCCTCCCCTGTGGTACGCCGCCTGATCGACGAAAAAGGATTCGTTCTCACAAATTATCGTGAATTATCTCAACTTGGAGAGTCATAACTATGCGGGTTTATTTGATTTTGGACGACGATCCGTTTTTTTTGCCTGAAATGCTGCGCGGTATACTCAGCGACGACAGGCATGAATGGATAGGCGTCGGAGTATCAACAAAAAAAGACTCGTCGCGCGGTTATATGCTAAAAAACCTTTTCCGCGCGGGGCTGCTGCCGTCCGCTAAATTGGTAGTGAGGCAATGCGCGACACTGCTTCTGGATAAACTCGACCCAGCCAGGCCCCGCACGGTCCGGTCGGTCGCCCGGAAGCAGGGTATTCCCTGCCGGTCGGTCGAAAACGTCAATGCGCCTGAGTATCTGGATTTTCTGACCAGCCTCGAGCCTGATGTGATCGTATCTTCCAACGGGCAGATTTTTCGAAAGGAAATCCTTGGCATCCCCCGTATCGCCTGCATCAACCGCCACGCAGCCCTGTTGCCGGCAAACCAGGGGATGCTGGCGGTATTTCACGCCATCGCCAGCGGGGACGTACTTACCGGGGTCTCGATCCACGTCATGAATGAAAAAATCGACGGTGGCGCAGTGGTCGTACAACGCGCTGTGCCTATCCCGCCATCGCCGAATTTATATGGTTTATATGAAGAATGCTTCGGCATCAGCGCCGAAATGATATTGGAGGCTTTAGAAATCCTGGAAAACGGCCTTCCTTACAAACCCTTGAAAAACCTGGAACTGACGCCTTCGTATCACTCAATGCCTACGGCTGACGACTGGAAGAAATTCAAAGCCAGGGGCGCCAGATTCGCGTAAATTGCTTAGCCTCTTTGAGTATTCACAAACGCGGGGCCCTCCCGTTTGTCGCGAACCTTTTTTTTTGCCGGGCTTCATTGCCCCGTCTTATTCATCATGGGTGTTCACGGCCCATACTGAGGTTTTATCAAAATTGCCGTCTATTATACTATCGACCGCGGCGAAAGAAGTCAGCATTGCGTAATCCATACTGTTATATCTATGCTGCCCGTTACGTCCGATGCAATAAAGGTTAGAAATGCCGTCAAGAAATTGCCTGACGACGGGAAACTCTGAATAAGCCCCGAAATAAGCGGGGTACGCTTTTTTGACCTTCTCCCTGTGTGTAGCGGTGACATCGTCTGCGGAAGCGATAAAGCCGATTTTTACGAGCTCATCCACAGCAAACGCGATAAACTCATCGTCGGTCATCATCCAATAAGGGTCGCCTTCATCGCAAAAGTATTCCAAACCAAGCCAGATCGACTTGTCGAAATCCTTTACCATATATGGCGACCAGTTATTGAACAGTTGGATACGTCCGACTTTGACGGATGTGTCTTGGACATATATCCAACAATCAGGCGTGATCCCGCCTATAGTAGGCTTTTTGCCGGTGTTGCGCAATAAGAATTTTTCAATCGGCAGCAAAACCCCCACCGTCTGGAAATCCCTGTACGGTAAGCCGTTCGCAACTCGCCTGACATCGTCCGGGACATCTCTCAGGGCGTCGGCTAGATCTTTTATCGCCATCGATGATATCAATATATCACAGTGGAACTCAAAGCCGTCCTCGCAACCGACCATGCAAACGTTTCCATTTGAGTCGCGTTCGACCCGGGTCACGCGCCTATCGCATAAAACCGTGCCGCCCATCGTTCGGATCTCTTCTGCGGCAGCCGTCCATAACTGACCGGGGCCGAACTTTGGATAGCTGAACCTCTCGATGAGCGATGTCTCTATCCTGCGGTTTTTCACCCGGAACAATTTGCCCATCACATCTCGTAAGACCGCAAAAACAGACATGCCCCCAACGCGTTGCGCTCCCCATTCAGATGGGATTTCACGCGGGCGCCGCCCCCAAACCTTTTCCGTATATCCCTCGAAAAACATTGAATACAGCGACCTGCCAAAACGATTGATATAAAAGTTTTCAAGGTTGTCTTCAGGTAATTTCCTTACAAGAGAAAATAAATAAGTGAAACACGCCTTTAATGTCGCCGAGAAGCCCATTTTTCGGAGTGTACCGAAGTTTAAAGAAACCGGATAATCGATAAGGGCGTTTTTGTAGTAGATCTGGCTATGGCGCGCCCGTGTGAGCATAACGCGATCATCAGTTTCAGGATCCGGGCCGCCCGGAGAAACTATTGCGTCGCGTTGCAGCATTAGATCATCCTTTGACGGTTTTCCCTGCGCCGGGAAAATCCCGGCCCACCAATCATTTACACGATCATTTTTGGTGAAGAAGCGATGGCCGCCTATGTCCATGCGATAGCCGTTGGCGTTAACGGTTCTTGAGATGCCGCCAAAGTATTTACTTTCTTCCAGGACCGTAACGTCATACCCGCCCGATTTAAGCAGTTCATAAGCGGCGGTCAACCCTGCCGGCCCCGCTCCGATAATCAGTACTTTTGTCATCATATACCCATTTCCATTTAGTCTACCAGTTCTATCAGTTCCGCGTTATCTATAATGTATTCGGCCACTTTTTGGTATAGGACGGCTTGTTTCAAGTAAGGCAAACCAAATTGCGCCGCTATCACATAGTAATCCTCTGACCCAAAGTTTTCAGCGGCGTACGCCTTCAAATCGGCTTCGCTGACAGATAAACCTACATCCTCCGCAATCGCCTGGTTTACAAGGCAATACACAGCTCTCTCGCGAATGTCTGAATAATAGTTATTTGCCACTTCGTCCAGATCGCTGCCGATGTATTCTTCCAGAGTGAGGCCCCTGTTTTCCGCATCGCGTTGAAATTCAACGAACCTATACTGTATTTGGTAGTCCATCAATTGTTTAGGAATAGACATAATATGAACCTCGGTAGTGAATAATTGAAAGACGGTGTTGAATACGGAACTGTTCCGAAGGTTTATTTTTATGCTTTCCACCATTTCCGACACCGTCGTCCAGCCATATATTTCCGACAGGTTTTTCATTACAAAGTCGTCATTCAGTTCCGCAGCCGATTCCACGACGATGTAGTTGATCGTCGTGACAAACACCGCAGCCTTGCCGTTTAGTTCGTCCTTGCCGTAATCTTCGGGGTAGGTCACCTCGACGTTAAATACGTCTCCCGGATAGTGCCCGATTATTTGCATCAAAAAATCATCAATAAAATCATCGCTTCCGGCGATAACGTCCTCGCCCATCCCCTTTGTGGAGAGGTTTTCGAGCTCGACGCCGTCAATGCTGCCGACACAATCGATGTTGACCAGGTCCCCCTCTTCAACCGTGCGATCCGTGATTTCATAACGGTCCGGGAAACTGTATAGAAAATTGTCGATCTCCTGCTCTATGGAATCTTCCGTAACTTCGATGACTTCTTTATTGATTTGTACCGCTGTATAATCAAATAACTCGACGTGATCAAGCGCCCTGACGCCTTCCCAGAAACCGTTTTCGTCTATTCCGTCGCTGAGCGTAAATGCCCTGTCGATAACAACGCCTTTTATCGCTTCGTCAATAGGATCCTGAGTGATAATACCACCCTGATCGGAAATACCTCCCTGACCGGAAATATCGCCCGTCACATCGGGTTGATCAGGTAACTTTCGGCTGCATCCTGCCAGCGCAGTGAGCAATATGACGGACACCATGATGCAGATGGATAGCTTTCTGCAGTTCTTCATAATAAACTTCCCCTCGATATAATCATGACCTTTATGGCTCTAATTATAGCATAGTAGTACGTTTTGTTCAACTGGGTGAAGTACACGCTCATTGACAAAAAACAGTAATATATATATTATAGACCATAACAATAGTTTGACTGGAACCAAATGTAGCAAAAATATCGGCTAAGTTCGGACATTTTAAGTCAATGCATTGTCGTGGGCTGTTTGTGCCTGAACAAAATTTAGAAGAGGACATTCAAATGACAATTGAAGAGCTGGAGCTTTCTCTGACTAAAATGTCATATTTTGATTTATATCATAAAAAGTGTTACCTTGAGAACAAACGCGGAATCATTGTAGCAGGACAAGAGCCAAGCCTTGAGTTAGTGCAGTCACGAAGCGCTTTCCTCAAGCAGATGATTGAAACATATGGACCCGAGGACCAACATTTCTTAGGTACCGGAAATTTCAATAACCACCATTTCAACATAACAGAGATTTCTCAGGACAAAAGGACCTTTGACTCGACGAATTTTATCTCGGAGGATCTGGACGCGTCTGTAGCAAGGGCGCCGCGATACCTGGACATAACTGAAATGTTTGTTTTTATCAACATTTACTATGTATTATGTGGGAAAACTACAATTTCAATAAATAATACTGATTACTGTTTGGAGAGCGGTAATATAATGATCCTTTCGCCATATGTCTTGCATCATATGCTTATTGACGATGACGATACGTGCCTATTGCATCTCATGATAAAAGAATCGTCATTTCCAAAATCGTTTTCAAATCTTTTACTGACCCGTGACAGTGTTTCAGAATTCTTCACAACGATGCTCCACAATAAAAATGATTCGCCGTTTGCGGTCTTCAAAAGCGCGCAAGACGAGAGTATACGAAAAGTAATATTAAACATCATGATTCTTCAGTATGAAAACAAAAAACTCCAAAAATCCATTATTAACAGTCTGGCTGAGTTTTTGATATTGCATATATTTTGTAACTATAGTGACACAATGACGATTTACCATTATAAAACTAAGGTAATTCAGTTGGCTTCAGATGTTTATACATTTATATATGAGAATTTCCGTGATATCACGCTGTCAAGTATAGCGGAGAAATTTTCCTACTCCTCCAAGCATATCAGCAGAGTTTTGGCCCAGGTTTTTGGCAAGAACTATCAGGAACTGGTAACAGAGATCAGGCTTGATAAAGCGCGCGAATTGCTGGTTAATACAGATATGGGAATTGAAGAAATCTGTTATCAGGTAGGGTATAGTAACTCCAGGCACCTACGCTATCTGTTTAAAGCGAAATTCGGTGTAAGCCCGAGGGACGTAAGACAAGGGGAGTAAAGAGTTTTATCTGAAAAATGCTATAAAACAGGGGCCGACATCCTATTTTTAAGGCTGTTGAATCTTGTGTTTTCGCTTGGCCTCTGTTATAATTGTCTATAAATTATCCACATGGCTTTATGCATTATTTGATAATCCTGACTGGCGGATAGGAACGCGGAGTGTTCAGGATCGCTCAGGCTGGAAAATTCGCGGTCGGCCGCAAAGCAGTCCCTGTTCACAGTCAGTATTATCGGGGGGAATAGTGTTTAACGCTTGTAGATATTAATGATGTAGAACACTATACTATAAAGGAGGATCAAAATGCAAAATACCAACAGTACACGCCGCATAATATCCGTGATGCTGGCACTGCTTATGACACTAAGCATCCTTACCATCGCTCCGCCTGTACTGGCCGCCGAAATCGTCTCGTTTCCGCAGTTCTTCATGACTGCGACCGCATGTACACAGGAAACCGCAAATGAGGGCGGCAGACTCGCGGCGCATGCTATCGACGGTAATCCG
>Ga0123353_10007535_pt1 | contig 14739 bp, 12 predicted proteins | sample TergutLab28metaG_3_FD_92763 | JGI IMG/M metagenome (GOLD analysis project Ga0123353, IMG submission 92763) | Labiotermes labralis P3 segment gut microbial communities from Petit-Saut dam, French Guiana - Lab288 P3 | ecosystem: Host-associated > Arthropoda: Insects > Digestive system > Gut ... | reverse complement strand
TTCCTGTTCGATCCAGTATGCGCTGCCGGGAAGCTGCGCAGCCATCGGCAGCTTTCCTTTTTCCGCCGTCTGCGGCACATGATACGGCGCAGGCGGCACGTAGGCCTTCGAAGCGTCTTCGGCGAAGGTGTCCATCCCGTAGTATTCTTTTCCGCCGATTTCCGCTTGCCTGTCCGGGCCGAGGAAAAGCATCGGAAGAACGATCCCTCCGATTTTTTTTGCGAGCGCTGAAAAAAATCCGCGCGACTGCAAACCGTCGGCGCCCAAAGGCAAATGTTCGCCGTGCCATTCAAGCGTGCCGAGCGGCAAATATGCGACAGGCATTTCGACGATGCGCGCGCGGAATTCGTTCGGCGTCAGTTCTTCGTAATAAACGCTCGTGTGCATCATCGTTACCTCGCGCCCAGCTTTTTAAGGCAAGCGTTCAAATAACCGTAGGTTTCTGCGGCGATTATCGCCGCGTCCGTCATGTCGAGGTCCGGGCCTATTACTTCGAGGCAGCACGGGCCGTCGTAATTGCCGTCGGCCATCGCTTTGCAATATCCGAACAGGTCGATGTCCCCTCGCCCGCATGCTTGCAGCGCAGGCTCGCCGGGACCGGGCCCCATGCCCTTGCAATCGCGGATGTGTATGTGTTTCACCTTCGACAACACCTGCGGCAGCGCTTCTTCAGGCCGCTCGCCGGCCCGCCATATATGGCTCGGGTCCATATCCACGCCGAAAGCCGGACTCGTAACGCCGGCCATCATCTTAAGAGTCGTGGGCGTGCTGTAAACCGCGTTGCCCACATGCGCTTTGACGCACAGCGTGACGCCGAACGGCTCGGCCAATTCGCAAAGTTTTTGGACGGCTTCGATACTTTGCTTTAACGAATCTTCGTCGTCCATCTTTCCGCCCGGCCCGATGTTTATAACCGGGATGCCAATCTCGGCTCCCGCTTCAAACGCTTTAAGCAGACGCTCGCGATCCTGCGAAGCCACTTCCGTCGAAAGCATCGCGAGGCCCGTCTCTTCCATTACGGCCTTGATCTCATCTTTTTGCGAACGCCAATCGTCGAGGCGCAAGTGTTCGCACATGCCGCCGAGCGCGGAAATTTCCAAACCGTCGAAGCCCGCTTTTTTTATCGCCGCCGCCGCTTCGGCAAACGAATATTTTTTAAATAAAACGGTGTTGACGCCGAGCTTGATCATCCGATCACCTCATAAAAAAAATTTTTACTTGCACGTTGAGTTTAACATACAGAGGCTGTTTGCAACACTCGGTTAAAAATGAATCGGCTCTTTTTTATTTATTGCTCCGGCTTTTTACTAAACCGATTGACAATTATTAACCGCGACTACAATATGATACAAAGTTTACAAATTTTTTTACGGAGGTAATTAAATGGCAGAGCAAGTCTATGTAGACCTGAGTCCGGTTATCCGCGCGGTAGAAAATGTAAATTCCAACCTGCACGTAATCAACTCGAACATCGACGCGGTTCACGGGACCGTCGATACGGTCGACTCCAACGTGCGGATCGTATACGACGATCTCGGCAAGCTCGCAAACGAATTCCACGAATTTGTCTACAGGCAGCTTATGGCAAACCGTTTGGGCGTAGCCAACACGAAAATCGTAAGCATAAGACAAGAACTCGACAAAAAATTCGGGAATTATGACACGGTAAGGAGACACACCACGGGAATACTGCAAGCCACCGACTTGGAAATTATCCGCAGCTCGACGATCACGACAGTCACCGAAGAGCTTATGCTCGACGCGCCGAACTATTGGCTCGCGCCGTGCCTTGTCGCAATCGCGGCGTGGATCAACGACAAGCGTGAGATCGCAGACAAAGCGCTCCGCGAGGCTATCAAGCGCAACGACGAAAAAACTTCGCTCCTTTTCGCGCTCGTTTGCCGCAGAGCAGAACGGAAGGACGCCTGCCTCAAATGGACCGAGCGTTATCTCGCTAACCAAAACGAAGAGAACCTCGACAGAAAAGCCGTGATCATTTTAGACGCGTTCGCAAGCGGTTTGCTCGGAGCAGACACAGAAGGCGTGGTCGCGCGCCAAATCGGAGCGTGGATGGATCATTTGTCGCAAAAGGTCGGCTTTGTAGAAAAACAGACGGAGCAGTGGTCGGACGCGATCAATTTGAAACGACGCTCGCTTGGCGAAACCGATTATTCCTATTTGCATAAATACAGCAAGACCTGGCCTTTATTGAAAGACATCATGGAGGGCGCGAACCTTCACGCGATTATTTTCGAATATTTAAAAAATATTTTCGATCAGGAGTCGTCAACAGACAGCCTAAAGGTGCAGCTCGATCAAATCCTTACAGATTTGGTCACGGACTTTGACGACGAAGAGCTTCCGCTGCGCAAAGAAGAGAAGTTCGAAAGTTTCGTAATCCAATTTGATGGCGACGAGCAGCGCGCAAAACAAAACATGGCGATCGAGCAGACCGCGTTCGAAACGCACAAAGACTTCACTCAGCTTTTAACCGACGCGGCAATGAAACCCGAAAGCTCTCACGCAAGCGTTTCAACGCAAAAATTCGCTTTGGCGCTGTCAAAGGATTGGGTCAGCAACGCCTACAACGATGTCACGGCAAAAAACCGCATGAAAATCCCGCACGAAATCGAAATAAATTTAGAAAATTTTAACGAAAAGACAACGGACGGCCAAAACGAAAAAGAGCTGCTCGATATTTTCCATAAGATGATAAACAAAGAAAAAGCGCACGCGCTCGCGGGCAACGTACTGTCGGCGTTCGACATGTTTTGTCTGTGGGGCGGGATCATTATCGGCGGCATCGGTTTGATAATGCTCTTTATCGGCGGGTTCGTTTCTTTCCTCGGCTTTATTGCGGTCGTGGCCGGCATCGGCATGGTCATCAACCATTTTTCGAAAAAGAAAAAAATCGAAAAGACCCGCGTAAATATCGAAACAGCTTTCGAAAACAAACGCCAAGCCGGAATGCAGATAATCCGCGCGTTTTTGGCGGAAGTTGTCGACTTTAGAGCCGAGTTTGAAGAACGCGACGCCGAAAGTAAAAACGTGACGGACTTTTTGGATCAGATCTCGCCCGATCAATACGTAAAAAAATTGTCGGACACCACCCGAAGAATTAAAGTGTCCGAATAAAACATAAGGAGACTGCTATATGAGCAACCAATTGATAAAATGCCCGTACTGCGGCGCGGAAGCCGCGGCCGGCAGCGACTTGTGCGACAAGTGCGGCAAGCCGCTCGCCGTCAGTTTGATTTACGTCGAAGCCCCCGTCGCATTCGCCTCCGGCCTTCCGGATTGGAGCATAGAGCCTCCGGTCGTCGCGGTAAGAAGAAAAGTTAGGATATGAACCCGCCTAAAACTTACGCGGAATGGGTAACGGCATTTGACGCGTTAAAATCAAGAACAGACGACGCCGCAGTGCTGCAGGCGATAAAAAAAGGTTCGATCGAATGGCAGAGCGGAGTGGCGGAGCGTTTCGTAAAAAAACTTACCGACACAATAAATTCCCGCATGAACGCCGCGAACGAAAGGTTTCAAAGGGACATGAACAACGCGCGCGGGCAAGAAGGCCCGATCGTGCAGGCGTTGCTTGCTTTGCGCAAAGAGATGATTTTTTTGACAGACGCGATTAATTTGCCTGCGATACCTGAAAAAGACAGGGATCAATATGTCCGGTTGGTTCGCTCGCAAGCGGACGGCATGCAGCGTTCGCTTGAAGACTCGGCAAAAAAAGACCGCTCGGGAAAAATGTCGAGCATCGTCCGAAACCATAAAATCAACGCAGTTTAGGAGTTGTTTATGGAAAAAATAAAAACGGAAAGGCGCGGCGCCTGCCGGTTTATAAATATGCGCGACGCGTACGGTAAAAAAACATGAGCGACACGGCTAACAGCAGAGAATTATTGCGAAGGTATTCCGTCGCGCGGATTCCGTTCGTCGCAATAAACACTATCGAGCGCGGCAGGACGCTGGAAATTTTAAAAGAAGTGGCCGAAGCGCTTTCGATCACGTTTTTTGTGCATACATTGTCCAAAGGCGTTTGCGATATCGCAACCGACAAGGTCGTAAGCGAAGACAAGTCGATATACGGAGCCATCGACTTCATGGGCGAACAAATGAAACGCAGGCAAAACCTCACGCTCATACTCACCGAAATACCGGACATCAGCGGCGACAACAGCGACGCAAAGCAAATTTTGGATCTGGTCACGCTCGCTAACGACGTTGGCGGCAGCGTGATCGTGTTCACAACAAACCCGATTTGGAACCAACTGCAGCGGCTCGGCATGGTCATAAAGATCGACCTGCCGAACGAAGACGAAATGTATTCGATAATTAAGGAATATATTGACGACTACCGAAAAGAAATACCGATCGAGTGGGACAACAACGACATACGAGAGGCGGCGGCTCTGCTCGCGGGCGTTACGCGCATCGAAGCGCAAAACGTTATAGCTGCGCTGATAGCCAACAAAAAAATTCAAAAGACCGACATGGACGAAATACGCTACGCAAAAGACAGGCTTTTTTCAGACATTTCAGGGCTCGAAAAAATCGAGGTGGACGAAAGCGTAAAAAATGTGGGCGGCCTTGAAGGTTTAAAAAAATGGCTTGACGAAAAAAAATCGCTGCTCACGCCCGAAAAACGCGACGAAATGAAAAAACGCGGCTTGCAGTCGCCGCGAGGCATTTTACTCGTCGGCGTGCCGGGCTGCGGAAAGTCGCTCTCCGCAAAATCAATCGCGGTCAATTGGAAGCTGCCGCTGTACAGGCTTGATTTTGCGACAGTACAGGGCAGCTATGTGGGCCAGTCCGAACAACAGTTGAAGGACGCCCTCACAACCGCCGAAAACGTTTCGCCGTGCGTGCTGTGGATCGACGAAATCGAAAAAGGATTGTCGGGCGCGGGAAGCAGCGGCGACGGCGGCGTTTCGACGCGCATGGTCGGGCAATTTTTGTTTTGGCTGCAAGAGTGTAAAAAACAGGTTTTCGTTGTAGCGACGGCTAACGATGTTTCGATGCTTCCGTCAGAATTATTAAGACGCGGGCGCTTCGACGAATTATTTTTCGTTGACCTTCCCACCGCGGAAGAACGGCGCGAAATTTTAGCGATGTACTTAAAAAAATATTTAAAGGTAAAATTCGAAGGCGGCTTTGCGGATAAGGTCGTGGATATTACAGACGGCTTCACAGGGGCGGACATCGAGTCCGCCGTAAGGGAGATCGCGTATCGTTTGGTCGCAAACGACAATTTCGAATTGAACGAGAGCGGCATCATATCGACGTTTAACAATGTCGTGCCTCTTTCGCAGACAAGCCCGGAAAAAATCGAATCAATCCGCGACTGGGGCAAGGAGCGGGCTGTCCCCGCGTCCGGCAAACCGATCGGCGGCGAAGAAATTTCGCAAAAGACCGGCCCGAAAGTAAGAAAGGTGTTGGTTTGATATGCCGCGCCCGATGCTTAAAACGCAGCAGACAGCTCAACAGCAGGAAAACATATTAAGCACGACAGCCAAGCCTCAAACAAAAAACGAAACCGAAACGAACGAAGAGAGCATGATGAAGCTCGACCGTCTGCTGCGCCGGCCGCGCTCAAAGGCGTACATGGAAGCGATGACCAAACTCGACGCGGGCGGCAAAGCAAACAACCGTGAAAAAGTTCAGGAGCTGATAAACATAATACGCAGCGAGTTTCCCGAGGTGGAGCTCGCCGGTTATTTGCTCGGTTACGTTTCGAAATGTTATCTCGGCAATCCGTACGAGGTTCATATTTTGGACGCAAACGGCGAAATCGTCGAACACTACCAAAAAGGAAAACCCCTGCCCGGCGGACTCGAAAAAGCTCGTTCCATCGCGATCAGGGGCGGCTACGATTTTATTGAGGTTTATTCCGACTGCTGCCGCGCCGTAAGCAGCAACGGCAGCGTATCGGTGATAAAATAATTTTTTAAAATAGATTTATTTTTCGTCTGTTTCTTCATACATAATTATTTCTGAAGCCAGCGCGCCGTCCAAAATTATCGGAAGGCCGCGCAGCGCAAGATCGGCACCGTCTGACGCGAACGATTCGTTCGTACTTAAAAACGTCAGGCGGTATTTTTTTTGCCGGCTTATTCCCGCGGGTTTGAAAATATATTCGTCCCTGCCCGCGAGGAATTCAAAAACACCGGCGTAGCCCTTGCTTCTGCACGGCGAGCTAAACTCGAGCGCGCACCATTTTTCTGTGTTGTCGTGCGAAAGCGACGGTGTGTGATGAAAAACCTCGCAGCCTATCATTACCGGACGGAAAAATTTTTTGAACAGCCCGACGTATTTTGAAACGACGGCGGCTTCGTCTGCGTTTTTCCAACTTTCGTCGCGGCCGAAACCGACGAACAGCGGATTGCAAAACATCAAAATATTTAATTGCGTTTCGAAACTGCCGTACGAATGGTACGTGGGATAATGCCTGTAATAATACCGCAGGCGTTCGGGCGGCAGGGCCATCGATAAATTATTTACCTGCTTGATGCCCCTCGGCAGCACTGTGTAGTCTGATATGCACGAAGTGTGGAACCTGCGGAACAACCCCAGGTCGTTGCGTCCTCCGCCGCCGGCACAGTTTTCGAGCACCGCGTCGGGAAATTCTTCCGCAATGCGGTCGAAAATTTTATACAGCGCCTCCACATACCTCCACGACGAATTTTCAATATAACCTTCGGTAAAATTTTCGCCGTGCTCGGAGCAGCATGTGTTGTAATCGACTTTAAAACCGTCAAGTTTATGTTCCGCGAACGCGTTGAGAGTTTCACTCAAGACAAAATCGAAAACTTCCGGGCGCGACATGTCGAGTATGCGGCCCTCGCCGTCGGCGGGTTTACCGTCGCGGTGCAGCGCCCATTCAGGATGATTTTTTCTGAGTTCGGATCCGCTGCCCATTGTTTCCAATTCCATCCACAGGCAAAATTTCATGCCGTGCCTTTGAATTATTTCGCGCGCGGTTTCGAGTGTGTTCCCGAAGCGCGTAACGTTCCAGTCGCCCGTGGAGTTGTACCAGTTTGCGTTCCAATTGCCGTACCATCCCGCGTCTATCATAAAATATTCCATTCCCGCCTCGGCGGAAAGCTTTACTTCGTTTTCGAGCCAGTCGAGTTCTCCGTCCACGATCCGCGCCGCGCCTATCAGCAGATTTTTTTCGTCCGCCTTGCGCGAAATGTTCCGCACATGCTTAAGCGTTTGATTGACCGCCGAAAAATCGCCGCCGTAAAAAAGACCCAAATGCACTTTCGGCGAAACGACCGTTTCGCCTGCGGCGATCATCCGCTGCGGGGCGCGGGCCTTAGGCCCTATTCCGAACAGCAGCATGATTTCGTTCTGCTCGACCGGGGTTAAATTCGTAAGCGAGTATTCCCAGTTGCCCGACCATTCCAAATGGCAAACGGCGGTTTCGCCGCTTAAATTATTTTTTACGGAAAACCACGGCACACCCCAGCCCGAACGCCCGTGAAAACTTTCGAACGTGACCGTGCCGGGAGACACGGCCCGCGTGTCCGTGTAACCCTCGTATCCCCAGTAGACGAACGGCAGAGTCGTGAGCGTGAAGGGCTCGTCGCCCGCGGCGCGGCGGCCCGCATGTTCTTTGCGGTCGTTAACATGCCAAAGCAGGCCGCGCATGGGTTCGATCCGCGAAAGCGCCATCGGTTTGTCCGACAGGTTTTTAATTTCGAGCCATCTTTCAAAAAAACCGGTTTCGTCAATTTTTGTATGGACCTCTGTTTCGACCCTGCATATTTCGTTTGACAATTTGATTACCGAATGAACTGCTTCCGCTTCGTCAAACGAGTTGGACGAAACCCATTTCCAACGGCCGTGCAGCGACATGCCGTCGATTTCGAGGGAGAACGCTTCAATGGGGTAATTGCCGCAAAAACGAGAAGCCCAGTTTTTACCGAGCGAATCTTCGCCTCCCTGATAATACGGCCGCCCCGAAGCGGAACGCATCCCCGTTACGAACCTCCCGTCAATCAAATGCTCGCAGTAGACCGAGAGCCCTGAGATGTAGCGGGCGTTTTCGCCTTCCGTTTCAAAACGCTTGACCATAATTTTTACCGTCCGCGGGGTTTACAACTGACACGCAGTATTTTCCGCGCCTTTCGCATTAATATTTTTTGTTAATAAAAACTCCCGTCAGCACGGTCGGCGAAGCCGTATGCTCTGCCTTGACTCTGGGATTGCTGCTGCCGTAATGCTCGCCGTGCAGCTGTGTGACGCGGATGTATGCATGCCCTTTTATTTTAAACGCGGCGCATACTCCGTTAATCACGTCCTTGCCGCGCAGCACCGCATAAGCCCCGAGTCCCTCTCCGGAAAATGTGTCGACCGCCTCCGCGATCATCTCCGCCTTATTTCCGAACGGCCAATAGCAATTAATCTCGACAATAATTTCGCTTTCGGTTTTTATCTCGACAATTTGATGCGGCGCGGCCGCCCTGTAATAAATTTTTTCGCCGCCGCAAATATTTTCCGCCTCGGTTCCGCCGATGACGTCGAAAAAAATATCGCTAGGAAATTTTTTTTCTTTAAGCGGAACATAAAAACCGAGCGCGTCTTTATCGGCAGTTTTATTTCCCGTGTTCATGGTTAGTCCCGTAAAAAAAGCTGAGCCGGACAATGCGGCGGGTTTTTCATTAATATTCGGATCCTGCCCGTACGGCACGACGACAACGCCTTCGAATGCGCTAAGCGACAGTTCGAGCTCGCCGTTTTCAATCGGAACGTTTCTTTTTTTTATGCTCAAACCTTCCAAAAAATTGTCATATATATCTGCCGCCTCGACGTCATTCCAATTTTCCGGCAGCGTCCATTTTTTCCGTTCGTATCCTTCGTCACTGAACGCAATAATTTCACGGCTCCGTTTCCACATTGCGGGGATAAAAATATCCCCGCCGACTCGCAGCGGGGAACCGTTCTTTTCTATAATAATTTTGCCGTCGTCTATGCGGCTGACCACGCCGTCCGAAAAAAAAGCGTACGAACTGCAATCGGATTCAATACGCGCCAATCGGTTCAGGTAGTGCCGCGACAGCGTCGAATACGCAAAATCTCGGAACAAATTGTTAGATTTAAACGACGAGTTATTAAAATCTATTTGAATATGATCTTCATATCCCTGCTCGGGAAAATCCGTTCGGCGGTACCATTCCCAATTGCAAAGCCCCGTTGATCCCGTAAAATTCGTGCCGAACTCACCCTGCATGGACGATCCGAACAGCAGCGTCCGATTTGAATAACGGAGCGAGCCCGCAGCCTTTCCGGATTCTTCCGTTTGCACCGCGTGATAAATATACGCCGGCACTTCCATGGGATTGTGAGGCTGCTCGCCCATGTCGTCGCGTAAAGAAAGAGAGAGACACTGAAAGCCGTAGTCGAAGCACGGACGCGCCGTCGCGCCCAGCTCGCAGCTCACGTCCACTCCGTATTGCTCGCGGATGTAGATTATGTCGCGGCGCATTGCGGCAACATTGTCTTCCGCAGAATAACCGTCGCCTGTTTCGGCGGTGTTGTAATCAACGTGCAGCAGCTTCGTTTCTTTTATTGCGGGGAATGTATCGAAAAGCTGTCCGATGCGTTTTTGAAACAGCCCCCTGTCGAATTCTTCCCGTAGATTTACGAGGCCGCCGTCAACATGCGAATACCACGACCACACTTTTCCGTCACGTTTTATCAAAACGCCGCTGTCCATGTATGTTTGGTACAGCGGGCTGTCTTTTCCGCACGATTGAAAATTTACATGGAATGTGACCAGCGTGTTGTGCCGCTTCGCTTCTTCCATAAGCCAGCGTATCGCCGCGTTCGGATCGGTTGCGGAATCGCAGCCAAGCGGATCGGCCAAGCCCTGCATGCAAAATTCTTCGCTGGTCGAAACAAACGACGGGAACATGCAGTCCCAAGTCGCAATTTTATATTCGAGCGGATGTTTTTGCCCGTACACATACCGTTGCCAGCCGCATAAAATAATCACCTTCGGCATGCCGCGCGTCACATTGTCAATCGCTTTTATTTGGGCCAAGGTTTTTTTTACGTCAGGAGGGCCGAAACAATAGCCCATTTTATTTATTCCGCCTCCGGCCTCAGAGTTAAACTCGCCGTGATCGGTCAAATGCCATTGGTAGACATAGTACCTGCTCCAGTCTCTCGCCCAAGGATAAAGCGGAAACATTTTCGCTGAAAAAAAATCATCAGTCATCCCTGTCATTCCCCGCGTTTAATTTTGCTCCGACAAAAACAAAAACAGCCGAAACTGCAAGACCGGCGACAAGCATTGCGATGCCGGAAAACCATGTAAAATTAGGGTCGTTTAAATTATGCGCCTGTATAAGTATCCCGGCGAGCGACCCCGCCATAAATCCAAGCACGGTCGTATTGGCAAAGCCCGGATATTTTTCAAAAATCGTTTTGATTCCGCGCGAAGCCAAAACAATCCCGGCTGCGACGCACAATAAAAATAAAAAAAAGTGCGGCAAATAATCGAAGCTCATCCTCATAATGCTTTCTGCAGCGAAAATTAACGGGTAATACACACCCATCAATATAAGAACCGTAGACAAGCTCATGCCCGGCACAGGCGCGGCAATTCCGGCCGCAAGTCCGCCGAGCGAAAGCATCGGCAGGCCGATGCCGAAACCGTCCGTTTGGGCCGCCGCCTGCATTCCGCTAATCGCCGCGACGCTTACGAACAGCGCAAATACGAATGCGCCAATGCCGCCGAATAAATATTTTTGTTTATAGCCCGACTTTTTCACCGAACCGAATATCACAGGAAGGTTTCCAGCAATCAATCCGACAAACATTAAGTAAGTCGCTTTTTCGTATGTATCGAAAAGGTATTTAAATCCAAAAACAAAAGGAACCGCGCTTACGCCGGCTCCGATTATTAAAGGTAATAAAAAAAGGATATTCTTTTTTAAATTTTTTAACGGGTTGGACGCAATATCGAGTAGGTCTTTATATATACCCATGATTATCGCGACCACGCTGCCGGAAAAACCCGGCGCAAAAATACTTAATCCCAAAAAAAATCCGCAGAATATCCTGAATAAAAAATTTTTGATCATTGCTCGGCTTCGATTTCGGCGAGCGTCTGTGACTGCCTCTCAAGCGAATCGTACTTCGAGCTCAGCACAATTATGTCGACCCGCCTGTTTAGAGCGCGCCCCACCGACGTTTCATTTTCGGCTACAGGACGAAATTCGCCGTAGCCTGAAATTGTAAGCTTTTCGGGATCGACGCCGGCAGTAATAAACAGCCTTACGACACGCGCCGCGCGCGCGGAAGACAATTCCCAGTTAGAGGGAAAAATATCGTTGTGTATCGGCACGTTGTCCGTGTGCCCTTCAACCCTTATTATGTTTGGCAATTTGTCAATAACAGAAGCGATTTCAATAAGCATCTCTTGAATGTTATGGCGTATGTCTGCTCTGCCCGGATCAAAAAGCACCGAATCCGCCAAGCTAATGACAAGACCCCGCTCGTCTATATACATTGTCACGCGGCTGTCCATTCCCGCTTCTTCAAAAAATTCTTGCAATTCCGCCATAGTTTCCTGTAAATCAATAAGCTCTTGGTCGACAATAATTATTTCGCCGTCTGCTTGCGGCTGCATGGCCGCATCCAACCTTGCGCGGAGTACCTGGTCGCTGAAACTGTCATACATAGGCGTAATAACTTCCAAAACGCCTTCTCCTCCGCTTAACACGCCGGATCCGCTTCGGAACATTCCGAACGCAGACCCGAACGACTCCGCAATGTTTGCCGCTTTGGTTTGGTTGATTGTGCTTACTGCAAACAAAACAATGAAAACGGCGAGCAGCAGCGTCATGAGGTCAGAATATGGCAGCAGCCACGATTCGTTAATATGCTCTTCAGAATGTCCGCCTTTTTTACGCGACACTTCCTTTGTCCTCCTTCAACAGCTCTTCTTGGAGTTTGGGCGGCAGCATTGACAGCAGTTTTTCTTTGATTTTTATCGGCGGGTCGCCGCGCTGTATTGATAATATTCCTTCGACGACCAATGTTTTTTCAGCTTCTTCATGCTTGCTCATTGTACGGAGTTTTGTCGCAAACGGGTTCCATAAAACATATCCCGTAAAAATACCGAGTATCGTAGCTATGAAAGCAGCCGCGATCGCCTCCGCCATCGCTCCCGTGTCGTCGATATGAGTCATTGCGGCAATCAAACCGAAAACCGCGCCCAAAACGCCGAGTGTCGGAGCATATGTGCCCGCCGATGAAAACATGCTGGCATTTAGATTATGCCGCTCGCTCATCTTTTCGATTTCCATGAACATAAGGTCCTGTATGTACTCGCCGTCAGAACCGTCCACGATCATTTTCAACCCCTTTTTCATGAAGGGATCGGATATTTCGTCGATTTTCGGTTCTAATGCGAGGAACCCTTCCTTACGCGCTATAGCGGCGTAGTTCGTCATTTCGTCGATGATTTGTTTTTCCGCGCCTTGCTTTGGTGAAGCAAATAGCTTTCCGAACAGCTTGCCTATGTTTTTCAATTCTTTTCCCGTAAACGAGTTAAGGATTGTTGCCACCGTACCGACAAGTATAACTACGATAGCGGCGGGGTTGTTCATTACGCCGAACGGAATGTGTTTTAAAAACATGGCTGCGATTATCGACCCGAAACCGACGATAAGGCCAACTATAGTGACCATAGACATCCTCCTTGAATGCAGGGATAATTTTTGGTTTGGCGTTGATTGTAAAAATTAACGCCTCTTCTTTTTTTACGAAAAAAAACCGGATTTGTTCCGATACATTTTTGCGGTTGCCTGCGTAAAAAAATGATACGGATCTTCTTTACGAGGAATTGTTTATGGAGGTGGGGGGAGTCGAACCCCCGTCCGAAAGCCTATCGACACAGCCGTCTACCATCATAGCCTGTTATTAAACATTCCCTCTGCGGCACGCAAACAGGCAGGCGGGCCGTTTCAGTAGCTTCATGGGTTCTTTTCCCGCCGCAAAGCTTAAGCGGGAAAGTGCCTCACATAGTCGACGCCGGTTTACGGAGTCTGTGAGCGAACTCCGGCCGACGGCCGCTTATTTTAAGCGGCGAAAGCTAATTGGTTATTGTCGTTTCTTAATTAAGGTTCGGCATTTTAACGCAGCTGCCGGCTGCGGATGGCTGTCCGTGCTGTCAAAACCCCCGTCGAAACCATTACACCCCCATAAGGCCGCAGAGCGGGGCGGAACGCCATGCGTTGGCATCCGTCCTTTTTTTACAAACAAAAGCATTATAACATATATCATTTGCCACGCAATAAAAACAAAATATTGCAAGCAGTGGCAATAATTAGTTTTAATTATTTTATTTGTAAAATCTGTACAGTGATGATAACGTATGCATCATGTTTTTACGGAGGTTCGAACCGCTGAAAAAAAAAGTTTTGGTAGTTGGAGGCGGGCCCGCGGGAATGATGGCGGCGGGCACGGCGGCAAGCGGAGGCTGCGAAGTCACATTGCTTGAAAAAAACGAAAAGCTCGGTAAAAAAATTTACATCACCGGCAAAGGGCGATGCAACCTAACGAACGCTTCAGAACCCGATGTGATTCTAAGCAATGTAAATACCAATCCCAAATTTTTATACAGCGCCGTTAATGTTTTCGGAAGCGACGCGCTTATTAATTTTTTCGAAAAAAACGGCCTTGCGCTTGTTACGGAACGCGGCAGGCGCGTTTTCCCGGCGTCCGGACACGCATCCGACGTCACAAAAACTCTCGAGAGTTATTTGCGCAGCCGCAGCGTCAAAATAATTTTTAACTGCGCGGCGCAAAAACTGGAAGAAAAAAACGGTAAAATTTGCGGGGTTCGCGCCAACGGTTTTTTATACGAAGCAGACTCGGTCATAATTGCTACGGGCGGGTTGTCGTACCCGTCCACCGGTTCAAGCGGAGACGGCTACCGCTTCGCAAAAAAAGCCGGCCATTCGGTTGCGCCGCTTTTCCCATCCCTTGTGCCGCTTGTTTCAAACGAAGAATGGATCGAACCTCTCGCTGGCCTTACGCTAAAAAATGTTTCGCTTAAAGCGGAAATTTTGGACGGTAAAAATTTTTCGACGGTTTATTACGGACGCGGCGACATGCTTTTTACACATGAAGGAATATCGGGCCCGCTCGGGCTCGCCGCGAGTGTTTACCTTTCAAAAAATATTGAAAAACAACCGAAAATAACGATCGACCTAAAGCCCGCGCTATCTTCCGAAAAATTAGATGAACGTCTGCAACGGGATCTGAATAAAAATATGAACAAAAAAATTGTCAACATGCTGGACGATCTTTTACCCAAGAGCCTCTCGCCTGTTGTCGCCAAACTCTCAGGCATTCCGCAGGAAAAACGGGCGTGCGATGTTACGCGCATTGAACGGGCCGGCTTGCTGCACACGGTCAAAAATCTCACGGTTGCCGTTTCGGGCACGGCGGGTTTCGACGAAGCCGTGATTACCGCGGGCGGCGTATGCGTCAACGAAATTGATCCGCGTACGATGGCATCGAAAATAAAAAAAGGTTTGTATTTCGCCGGTGAAGTGATCGACACCGACGCAATGACCGGCGGATATAATATGCAAATCGCTTTCAGCACCGGTTATTTGGCCGGAAAGGCGCAGACATGAAAAAAAAGGATTTTTTTTCAATTTCGATAGACGGGCCGTCCGGTTCGGGCAAAAGCACGGTTGCGCGCATTGCGGC
>Ga0123353_10007534_pt1 | contig 14739 bp, 13 predicted proteins | sample TergutLab28metaG_3_FD_92763 | JGI IMG/M metagenome (GOLD analysis project Ga0123353, IMG submission 92763) | Labiotermes labralis P3 segment gut microbial communities from Petit-Saut dam, French Guiana - Lab288 P3 | ecosystem: Host-associated > Arthropoda: Insects > Digestive system > Gut ... | reverse complement strand
GGTTCCGTGAAAAGCGGGGAATTTCTTGACTAGCTGCTAACCAGTTAGCTTCTCAAGAAGGACTCTGCACCATGGAGTAAGTAAGTAAGTAAGTATGCCTCTTATGACACTATTGCGCAATGGACATAATAAATATCCCGCAAAACACAAAAGTATACCTCAACCTATGCAAACATTTACGTCGTAAGGAAAGGGATTTTTCATTCGGTGAACAGACAGCGTTGATAACATTCGGTCTTGGTCTGAGTAAAACACATCGAAAAACGACAAATACTTTTCAAAACTGTTTACCAACATAGCACGTAGTCTGACGTAAGCAATGGACAAACTTGATTTGTGACGCCCGTAATGTCATATTAACAATTCAAAAGGCTGTAATTGTAAGGAAAACGCATTCTTATTCACAGCTCTGACGTTTGTGGTTCAACAAAGTGATAACTTCCGCCAGTCCTATCCCGCATTATTCGTGGGAAGCTGTTCATTTGTCTAGAATGAATAAACACAGCAAACTCACGATTTGATTACACGGCGTAAGAACGAACAAGATTACTGTCCGTTAGGGTGCGACGCCGTGTACTTTGGTGGACAAAGACTTTCGGAGAAACTTGTTGAAATGTTTTAGCAGGGGTCCACAAATCCCGGGCGTCATGTCACTCGTATGGAGCTCAGAAATTCGAGATGGCTCCCATATTTTTGGAAAATTTGTTCACCCCTGAGTTAACATTATATGTTACGTTCACTGATTCGCGTTTAGAATGTGGATCTTCAAATATATACAACTGTCAGTGCCAAATATCCCTTCAGAGAGTGAAGTAAAAAAGGTAAAGCAATCGCATTACAGGCTTGGAGAGGCCCTGAGGGTTCCAGGAGTTTCAGGATCCCAGATTTCAAGACAATCGGAACATGAAGGTGGTAAGGTTGTCAGCCCTACCCACCGGCCGCCTTTAACCCCAGGAAATATTCCTGGTACTCATTCCTGTTAGAGGCTGAGTCAACCCGAGGGTCATAGTGCGGCCGGAAGGATTACGTCAATGAAAAATTTCAATGACACCATCGGGAATCGAACCCGCGACCTTCCAGCTTGTAGCGCAGCCGCCTTTACCCCCAGGGTCATAGTGAGGCCGGAAAGATTATGTCAATGAAAAATTTCAATGACACCATCGGGAATCGAATTCGCGATCTTCCGGCTTGTAGCGCAGCCGCCTTTACCCCCAGGGTCAGCGGCCGGAAGGATTATGTCTATGAAAAATTTCAATGACACCATCGGGAATCGAACCCGCGATCTTCCGGCTTGTAGCGCAGTGCCTCAACCAACTGCGCCACCAGCAGCGTACCCCCAGGCGGTGAAGTGTCTTATTTAAAGACACTGCAAAATTGCTAAAATCGCATAGCCTCCGCGACAGATGAATGCATAAGGACGGAGTATTGGTGGAATGACGGAGGAGAAAGCCGAAATCCTCGGGGGTAAAAAGAACCTGTCCCAGTGCCACTTTGTCCTACGTTCTTCCTTAGGATAAAAAGTCTGCTGTTTTACCTTTCGGCATTCGTTATTACGTTTTCGAGTCTATTCGGTACCAGTGCTTGTTACACTAATTATTAACGTCCAAAAAAGGACAAAAGTTTGTTGTGGTAGACGGTTCAAAGTACCGACAGCCTTCACTTAGCGACAAAACGGAAGGGCAAAACAAACGGTCCCACAGTCATACCATCAGCCTGCAGAACAGACTGAAAGTCATCTGACGTACTGTAGTTGCTATTTGTGTCACCCGCATCTTCCCCACACAGTTTACCTGTATGTTGCATATCATTATTACATACACAGCAGGTATTTGCCTACAAATTTTTAATTTACTGCTCTTCTGTAACGCAGCTACAGTGATGTGGATGTGCATTCTGTGCTTCGTTGCAGCGAAGCACAGAATGCACATCCAGTAGCAGGGCACTCTTGGCAACATAACTTTACACAACACGACATGCTGCCACAACACCCTATTAGTACAACGAAGTTAATCAGTGACTATTTTTAATGTGAATTTAGCAAGGAAAATATAGGTCCCTGATGATGGTCTTAGGACCGAAACATGTCGGAGCATTTTTAGTGTTTTAACTTGTAACTATTATGTAAGTGCATTAGTTGGTGTATTAATTGAGTAACTGCGCTACAAGTTGTGGTTTCTTTGGCTGGCGTGTTTGTTTCAATACACTGACCACAAATGTACAAATACGCAAGTCTAAACGTACATGACCCAAATGAGTAAAAGTCTGAAAGTCAGCAAATGATATTTGTTTTAAACGATGGAAAGCGAAAGATGTTTACTAGGTAAGAGAGGAATTAGGTAAACAGATGTATGTGCTGCCCAATGTATTAATGACGTAAGTTACGTTCCTTTTACCTTATAACCTTAGAGGCTACGAAAGGGCAAGGAGCCACTCGTATTAGCTTCGCATTGAGAATTAAGCTTTTAGAATCCTCTTTCTCTAAACAGTCAATTCTCTTGCTAATATCTTATCTGACCTTCCAACTGGCTTCGTCCGAAACAGATCATAACGTACAGTTTCATTTGCCTCGCTGTGTGCTAGATGTTAGCAGAAAGCACTTCTCTCCTGGTGGAACTCTAGAGATATCTGTACCAAACAGTCACACTCTGGTAAGGAGACTTCTTTCTGTTACCGGCCACACATAAGAAAATTGTGAGAGTCACGACCAAGTGGCAAAAATTCCTGCATCTTCAGACACAATGGCCAATAATCACCTCGACGCCTGGACACACAAGAAACATTACTCCAATGTACAAAGATCGGAGTAACGTCATAATCACAAGTTGTCAGGTCACATTTGTACAAATAATTCAGAAGTTGGAGCTACAGCTTCATGCTCTGAAGGCCCGAACATCGTGGAACCCGAGGGGACAGTTTCTAGTTCTGATTCCAGAGCAGCACAACGCAGGCAGAGAGCTGGTGCGACAAGTGTTGGAACTGTTGTGGAGTTTCAGGGCCGTGAACGCAGTGGCTGCAATACCTGACCTCACACAAGCACTGGTTCTATACACCTGGTATCCGTACCAATCGCCTGACCTTTGCACCCAGGTAAAGGAAGTCAAAGTAAGTTCATGGGTCTTTGAAAATGGTGGTCATTTCTTATCTGGTTCATCTCTGTTTCCTCTAAAGATTCCTTAAGATTTGAAGATATGTAATATCAATGCGTATAGAGCCATTTGTGTTCATGCAGAACGAAACCTGTTCGGACGATGGACGTACTGACGGACTGGAGTGTAGACTGTTCTGTTTAATAACGGATAAGTTGTATGACATTTCAGTTGAAGCTGCGAGGCATATAAATGTGGGGTGTAAAGCTTCGAAAAGATTCGTGGACAGGGATGAAGGGCCACCTGATTAAGAATATATCTGACATAGCATTTGGAACATTCTTCTTTTTGGACACAGAACTCTGCGACGTATCTGAATGCACTGTCCCTTACTTTGAAAATTACTTCCTTTGGCATCTTCCACGTGCAAAAGAAGTCGCGAAAGTGGGAAAGTCTGTTCTTGGTGTTCGAACTGACTACGTGGCTAACCTTCGTCGCAGTGTGCGTGGCAGTTGTTCTTCTACTTTGGCGAATGGCACGTAGTAGCAGGGCAGATCCTTCAGAGACGTCGACGTACGCGAACATCAGCAAGTCTTCTTCCAGCGTGTGGGCAGCTCTGTAGGGGGTATCGGTGCCAGACATGCCTCGTACAACCAGGCTAAGAGTACTGTTTCTGCTGTGGTTGTTCTATCGCCGTCACATCGACATCGTCTACCTCACATTCTTGACTACTTTCTTGATACAGCCGGGTTTCGAATACCAGATCCAAAATGTTGAAGAGCTTGTTGAATCTGATGTAGAATATGGGTTTCACGAAGGTTTTGACAAATATTTTAATGATTCCACTGACGAAATATTGGTGAAGATGATAAATAATCGAAAAAGACTGCAGAAAACGGGACGAACTGTCACTATCGAACGATCATAAAAGGAGAATTTGCTGTATTCGAGACAAGCTACTATATTGAATATTTAACAGCGAATTATCCCGTTGAACAAAGTGGAAAACCTCTATTTTACAGTTTAAAAGACACTTTCCTTAGGATTACTTTCGTCATGTATCTGACTGAAGGAAACCATTTATTGGATAGGATCAATATTATCAAACATGCAGTGGAAGCTGGACTGGTTGTTCAGTGGTGGAGAGAGATGAAACTTTCTTGGACACTTAGAAGAGACACGCAGATTCACGAGAAGTCCTCGACACTCACATTGCCAGATCTACATTCTGCATTTGTCTTCCTGTTCCTGGGTCTTGGATTCTGCATCGCTGTGTTTATGGTTGAACGGATGTTTCCGTAGGCTAAAGAAACCAGTGAAGAAAACCACGTGAGTACAGATTCTTCATTTTCAAATTCTACGTCAAGTATTGCAGCTACTGCTGAATGTTCTCAAGCTTGGAATTCTTTGCACATTATGTCCAGCACATTATAACTATGATAAACTGGAATGTATAAATTGGTTGTGTTTGGCTGTAATACTTGGAGATCGGGGTAAGAAGGACATAAATCCACCACATTAAGTATAAAGACTATCTGCCTTATGGATAACCGGGATGCGACTACCAATAGACACAGAGGGTTGTCTCATCTTTCCACGACAGCTCCCGGCGACACACCGCCTCCTCTCCGGAGGGTGCTGCAGCCCCATTCTCCGCAGGTAAAGCACCAGGAGTTTGATGCTGACCAGTCACTGTTCTCTGATGTCTAGTATACGGTGTGGAGCTATGCCCCCACTTCCGCTTAAGGTTTTATGTTTGTGCTTTAGAACGAGAATAACTGTATTGGCGGTTCTTAACAAAATTTGACTTTTTCATTCACAGTACTACACGAAGAAATAACTGTATTTCCAAGACAAATAAATAAATAAATAAATAAATAAAATAATTATTTTTAAGTAATGTTACTGAAATGGCTTGCGCACACGTTTGCAGTTTCATCTGATACCCTTCTCGGCGTACGATGAAGCTTAATTGAGATTTGGAGTATTGCCATGAGAAAACCAATCGGAATTTAAAATGCCGTGCCCAGATTTATACCCGCAAAGACAGTTTAGGACTGAACATACGTGTGAGGTAGTTCTCATACCTTCTGAAGAAAATGTTAGTGTTCACAAATTTACATGTGTGACAGCTTTATTTTAGGGATTATGCCACCCGTTTGATAAACGTTTAACTCAGGGATCTCCAAACTATTTAAAGCAATGGGCCACACCAATTATTGAGGACTTGTTCTCAGGCTTCACGAGGAAAAATAACAGCAAGTGGAATGTCATTAAAAATGTTATATTGACCGATAAACACATTATACAGATCTAACATATTACTTTCTTTTCATCACTACATGTTTCGGCTGTCTACATCAACCATCATAGGGTAGACATCGGTTCACGAAAAGGTTAAAAAGAAAGGCAATAGGCCTCTCCTAATAAACGGTGGTGTGAAATTTTTATTTTTATAAAATATCGATAATTGTTATGCCGTAAAACGGAATAATAACGTTAGAGACTGTATTAGAAACTTCTTGGGTATAAACCAATGTATGGGATTGAACACAAAACTGTAGTGTAAAACAAAATAAAATAAGACAAGGTAAAAGATTACAAACTGATTTGTGGAAAAATCCTTAGCAGTCCGTATACACCAATGCAGTATCAGATGCAGAATATAGATTAATATCACAGTTTCATGACAATAACAATTTTACGCCGTTGTTTGTTTAGACGGGCCTTTCCTCTTTACACTTTTTGTGAACCGATGCCTACCTGATGATGGCTGATGTAGACAGCCGAAACATGTAGCAGTGCTGAATAAAATCCAATATATTAGATCTGTATGGTGTGTTTATTAGTTAATGTAACTATTCAACGAAAAGAAATAGAGAAAGAGACGGTATCACCTAATAGTGTACGAGGAGGTGCTGATAATTCCTTAGCCCGGCCTACTTCCCAATGTCGTAGGACGGAATCGATAGTGCCGTTGGAAAGAAGGGTCTGTTCATGTGCCGAATTGCAAGTCTCTTCTTATTACAGAGGCTGAAAGGAAGAAGGTCAGGCGACGTGCGTGATTTCAACAGCGTTGAGACGCGAGCTGTCATCAAATACCCCAACCCCCATCCCCCCTGCAAGGCAAGGTGCCGAAGGAAATTCACGCCATTCTGATAGAAACATTGGGGGAACATGCACCATCGTATGCCACCGTCAAAAACTGGGTGGCCCAGTTAAACGTGGTGATTTTTCCACCCGTGATGCGCCTCGTCCTCGTAAGTAGCATACCTAACTGCCTAATTTATTGTGACATTTTATAGCATATAACACAATTAAAAATGAGGCCGCGGGCAACCTGAGGGGCCGCAGGTCGAAGACCCATGCTTTAACTAGATTCATCTTCTTTAACGTAAGAGAAAAGAGTTAGGTAGAAATGGAGAGAGGTAGGGGTAAGAGTGCACCGAGGGAAATGGAAATGGGAGCGACGGATACGGACACGAAAGAAATTATTTCCTGCTGGATTACAACGGGCGATTTTACTCTTGATTATTAAACTTTCGGTGACTCTCGGGTTTAAATTCCATCTAGCTACGACGAAGAGTTTTTAAATTTATAGTATTCTTCGACGTAGCCACGTCCATGCGGTACGGTGGGAAGGCGGCAAGTGAAGAATTAAAGGTCCTTACAGTGCAACGAGGCCAATACTGAAGGGTCAATTGAACAATGCGCACTGGAGATACAGGACATGCTGCATAGGGCCGCCGGCTTCCACAGGTTTCAATCTTATTTCGTACACATCTGATACGATTCCTCAGAAAAGGGACAGGCCCTTAGCGTTGCCACTACCAAAATAGAGTGGGCCGGGATAGCGGCAGTAGCAACAGCGACTCGCTACGGGCTGGACGGTCCGGGGATCGAATCCCGGTGGGCGGGCGAGATTTTCCGCACCCGTCCAGACCGACCCCGGCGCCCACCCAGCCTCCTATTACAATGGGTACTGGGTCTTGCCCGGGGGCAAAGCGGCGGGGGTGGGGGGTGGATTTGACCACCCACCTTAAAGAAAGAGTATAGCTATACCACTACTCCACCTCTGGGCCTTCGTGGCCTGTTATAGGGTGAACTTTACCTTTTTTTAACTTTACTACCTAAACAGATAAAACACGTGCAAGGAAAACGCAAGGATTCGAGCACAGGAACTCAGTGTTCCGGCCCTCGTAAACAGTACGTGCTATACCCTGCAAGTCTGTTGTGCACGGCAATAGGCTACTATTACACGCATATACAAGATGATTGTTTAAGAATTAATTAAGTACTGAATTATTACTCGTGAAAACTTTCGACCAGAAATGCAATTTCCACTTCTCAGCTCGAGTAACAAACCTTACAAAAATTACAAACTGCCGCTGATTAGACAAGGAAAGGAAGGGAAAGCATTTGACGACTATTCACAAGGGAACTACGATATTCGACAGGTATCGATCCTCTCCTGTTAATTCTGACAGATGTCAAGCGGAAGGGTTGAGTGTCCTACTGCATCACCATGGAGTTGAAGTCCCCATAGCCTTGTGGTAATGACCACGAATACAAGCAGCCTAGGTGTTTCAATGGGGCTGTACAAGCGTGACTGAAAGTACAGTTGATAAAATCGTTACTCTAAAATACAATTTTGTGCACTTTTGAAGTCATGGCGACGACAGCAAGAGCCCGGTGGTGACCTGTTTTGTATCATACGTTGTATTTATCTCCTTTACTTTAGCCTTAGACGATGTGCTACAGTTCAGGCCATTATTTACCGGGTTTTCACCACCGAGATCCAGTTTCGATCCGATAGCAGTTAATGTAGACTCTGTGCCCAGCAAGGTGCTGAGACTCCGATCTCTTTGTCATTTCACCAGTGTGCCACAAGCATGTTCAACCATTATCATCGACACTACACATTCTACATAGAACTTGCTCCTTCGAGTAGACGCTTGATCTTATGTGGGCCGGGATAGAGCAGTCGATATAGTGACTCGCAACACGTTGGACGGTCTGAGAATCGAATCCCGGTAAGGGCGAGATTTTCCGCACCCATCCAGACCGGACCTGGAGCCCACCCACCTTCCTGTACAGTTGGTACCGGTCTCTTTCCGGGGGGGGGGAAGTAAAGAGGCCAGGGCGTGATGTTGACCCCCCACCCCACCTAGCGCTGAAGTTAAAGAAAGAGTAGAGCTATACCTCTACTCCCCATCTGGGCCTTCATGGACTGTTCCAGGGCGAACTTGGCCAATTTTACTTTTATCTTGCTCTGACAGGAAATATACACATCACACCCGATTATGGTAGGGGTTGTGTCGTCTCCTTAACTGCTGGAACTCAAAAACGAGAAATTATAAACTCAAACAGAGCATACGGTATAAATCTTTGCACTGCACTCTATTCGCTTCGTATACAAGATACGGACAAGGCGTGAGCCATTACTTTCAGCGTACTAAACCCTCACAAAGAAATCAAATATGAATGTCACTATTAACAACCAACGTCATGTTTTGCTCCTGCTAATGAACGATAAACACTTCCCGGTAAAGTAATTCTTGCAAAAGGGCGCTACATTTGCCAGAAAATTCGACAATGGGTAAATAATAATTTAGAGACGTTTTACCAGAGTCAAAGCCCATAAGAAGTCATAGTGTACTCTAAAATGGGAATTCCGGGTAGACATTGACAGCTCGCCCAAATATACTAAAAAAACCGCAGTCTCACCACCCCCCCCCCCCCAGCAATCTGAAACACTTGACACAGTTGACTTTGGAAAGATAGGACCCCTTCTTTCTTATCATTCGTGAGAAAATCCCGTAGAAGAGTGTTTCTTCTGATTTGAGGAGTCACTTGAGGGACAAAATCGTGAAAGTCTAAAGTGACATGGCCGCAATCATTTGTTAATGTCTCTGGCGCCTGCGCCCTGTCTGGACCTTAAATTGAAGGGTGAAGGGGGGGGGGGGGAAACACACATCTCGAAAATGCTATGTTTGCAAATTTGCTCCTCAGTCGCCTTGAGGTTCGTTTAAATTTCTGTTATTTTAGAGCTGACATTTAATATTTAATATACAAAAAAATTCTAATTGTTATCAGACATATATATTCTCCTTCTATTTTGTTTATTAGAACATTTTAAGTTCTGACGGAAGGGCCCACGAAAATTACGTATGACTTCTGGGACGTGATTACGTGTACTTTGGTAGGAAGACACCGAAGTTTCGGTTCCGTCTTCAGGTTACATTCTTCCACTATGAAAATATAGGCAATCGATCGGCCGAAAGTTTACGACTCACGTGCCAAATTATGTGGTGCCACACTCCGGAAGAAAGCATTCTTCGTTAAACATAAATTACACAACGGTAAAGGTAAAGCAGTCCCGTTACAGGCCTGGAGTGGCCCGGAGGGTTCCAGGAAGTTAAGTTTCCCAGATTTCATGACAACGGCACTGGATGGTGGTAAGGTTGTCAGCCTTACGCACCAGCCACTTTTACCCCCCAGGAAATACTGGTACTCATTTCTGTTATAGTGCGATCGGAAGGATTATGTCACTGGAAAATTCCAATGACACCATCTGGAATCGAACCAGCGACCTTCCGATTTGTAGCACAGCACCTTAACCACCGTGCTACCGCGGTCCTCTACATAACGGTAGTTTTAAAATAGGCGTTTTATCGAGATTTAAATTATGTCTGGAACTGTAGGTATATTTTATTCGCCACAAATCATACCACTACAGACCACAAGGAAGGAGAACAATTGGAAGACTGAAGAAACGCTGGAGAGAGCAGTTGTAACTGTGGAGACGGAACGGATCAAAGGGTCCAATCCTTGATGTTTATGATGATGATGATGATGATGTCAAATCATTAGAACAAGCGGATTAAGAAGGATGACACAAAACCTGGAATGCTCCATGCACGGCAAAGAAAAAGCCGAAAAAATGTCGAAAAAACCCTCGGACCACCAAACATAAAACAACTCAAGCACCTCAAATTAAATGTTGCGGAACGCATGTAGACATGGGTTAGTGTGCGATAAAAGAAATTTCTAATTGCGCAGATTGAAGCAAAGGTAATCGAAGTCAGTTCTATGCGTTTAAGTTTGGTTGACTGTCAATATTTGCTCTTAGAAACCCCTAATTTCAAAAATTTCTCCATTTAACAATTATCCCTTAGCGGGGTTCGTAAATAGAGTTCCTACCGTCAGTAGCAGTTCAGTGCGTCAGACAATTACGGCAACTTGCCGCTCCTCTTGAGGACCCGCAGGACACAGTATTACTCACTTTGGAATTCTGTACATGATCCTTTGCTATTACACAAGATGCTACACGGGACACGCAGTGTACGTGACTCCGCTAAGCAATACTCCTTAGAACAGCGTCTCCAAACTTATTTCGTCACCGAAATCCTTTGGTCTTAAAACAAACAAACAAACAAACACGAAAGGATCTACAAAATAAAAAAGAAAAAAATACAACAAACGAAACTCTGTGCTATTCTGGGATTTTACACAGCGTATATTGGTAGTTTGTCACAGACGTTTCGGGACATCTTGTCGGTCTCATCTTCAAGGGTCAAGAAGAATGCCGGGAGTACTTAGTACGCGTTTATATAGGGAATGGTGTGGGCGGCGATCAACTGCCTACCTGAGCGCTCTGCCATTCTTTTTGGACAGCTTAACCCTTAAATACGGGACCGATAGGTTGTCCCGAAACGTAGGTAACAAACTACCATTTAAGCTGCGTAAGATCTCAGAAGAACGCAGACGTCAAATTAAATTCTGGTACGTAACCAGAACCATTACCACTGTGCAAAGAAAAACCAACTCGATGCACAACTTATTCTTAGTATATTTCGTCAACCTCCACATGTTTCGGGCGTATCCAGGCCCATCATCAGCACGTACAACCATATGTATACAACAGCTGGTATTTATTATTCTTTTTAGATGACTGTCTGTTGTCCTGGTTGGATTGGTTCCAATCCAACCAGGACAACAGACAGTCATCTAAAAAGAATAATAAGTACCAATTGTTGTATACATACGGTTGTACCTCCTGATGATGGGCCTGGATAAGCCCGAAACATGTAGAGGTTGACGAAATACACTAAGAATAAGTTGTGCATCAAGTTGGTTTTTCTTTACACGATTATATCGAGAAGCACGGTGAACAAAACATAAAAAGCATTACCACGTGTAACGCCCAAGCATACGCAAGATTTTTCCATTTTCCTGCCTTCATGTCTGTGTAGTGCCAAGCTGAGTGACCACAACCATCCCTCCCTCCCTCCCTCCCACCCTGTTTCCTACCTGCACCCCGTTCCAACATCATCGCCGGAAGTCTCTTACTGGCTGGAACGGCGCACCGTTGAGTGGCGAACGGGATACATCCGAGTAAATGGCCGAGTTGTTTGTGAACGCGAGCGGGGAAAGTAGTCATCATCATCAAATCACAGAACCCCTACCTACGTCGCACGGAACCTCAGCGTTCCGCGACACACCTCTTGGTAAGCGGTACGGTAAAGGTAAAGTTCAATGTAGAACAGGCCACGAAGGCCCAAAGGGGGAGTAGAAGTATAGTTCTATTCTTTCTTTAACCTCGGCGCTAGATGGGAGTGGGTGGTCAACGCCACGCCCCGGCCGCTTTACTCCCGGGAAAGAGATCCGGTACCCATTTTAGAGGAGGCTGGGTGGGCCCCAAGGACGGTCTGGACGGGTGCGGAAAATCTCGCCCACAATCGGTATTAGATCCCCGGACCGTTCACCCCGTAGCGAATTGCTATACGAATGAGCTAGCCTGGGCCACCTTGGTAAGCCGTGGCTTAGACAAAACTGGATTCTCAAATTTTGGTTCGGAAATTATTCTACGGTTAGTGTTTGGTCTCACCACATGCATAACGGTTAAAATAAACGTGATATGAAAATAGGTAGGAAAAAATACTGAATTTTTATTTGAACATCGAAATACTAAAATTAATTATGTATCACGACTACATAAAACCGTACGGTACTATATATGGTTTCAAGGCATAACAACTATAAATTTGAAGCATCAAGTGTTTTTATAACAGGTTGTCCTCTGCACTTTCTACATCAGAATTCTTCATTAGCTGACCTTCTCCCTTTCTCGGATCGAGACCGGACCTTGAATGACCCCACGCCATACTGTGTACTGGACAGTGTTATTTGCTGTTGTCTAGTCGCAGTGTGAGAGGTTTAGTCTTGCGTCCTCTTCCGGTTATATGTTCTGATTCGCGGAAGTTTTATCGGGCACGAATTCTGTTGAAATGGAAGCGCGCACGCACACACACACACACACGAGCGCGCACACATACACACCCACAAACACACGCGCGCGCACACACACGCACCACACGCGCATGCACGCGCACACGAACACACTCGCGCGCGCACGCACGCGCACACACACACACACATATATATATATATATCTACCAGCTTCGTCCTGTGTTGCATCCAACGAAGTCTAATCTCACCCCGACGTTCAAATATGTACCCCAAAAAATCGCGGCTCGATTCCCAGGAAGGCCAGAACTTTCCCTACTCTCCCAAACGTCCACACCTGTTCCACGGCCTAACCAGGTTCCTATTCAATGGATACCAAGTCCTCTTTCCTTGGCAATAAAACGTCCAGGGCGAGAAGCTGGCCGCTCCCATAGCGCGAAGAATAACCTTTTAAAGACTAAACGTAATCTACTTTATATAAGGAATCAGTCCGTACCGCGCTGTAAACACTTTCCACCACGGTTACAAAAACCAATTAGTTAATGACGTATAAAGCAAAAGTCGCTGTCTGTTCTGAGATACGCACAAAACACTCAACGCAAAGCGAGCAACAAGTAGAATTTTTGAATATTAAACCTGGCGGTACGTAAAGAAAAAGAAGGCTTTAAAAGGTTAAGAATGTGTGGTATACTATACCTCCATTCCCCGTGTGCATTATTTTTTTATTTCCATAGTTGTTTAACGAAGCTGTCGGCTACTCGGTGACAGATGAATGAATGAGAAGGAGGGCATTAGAAGGCTAATAGGAAGGAGTAAACCGAATAACTCGGGGGGGAGGGGGGACTGTTCCACTGCCACTCTATCCCCCACATATCCCGCTTGCACAGATCTGGGATTGAACTTGAAACTTCGCGATGAAAGGACAGCAACTGTAAGTCTGAGAAACGGCAAGGCACCAGTGACTTAATAGCTGGCACAACGATATCTTTACCTTTATCTTTACCAGGTTTCAACTCATCCCTGCCCATTCTTCCTCTCTGCAACCCTCGTACTAACTGAAACAGTATGGATAATTACAATTTACAGCGGGGGTATGAAAAATGTGGATTGAAAGCCGAAATCTGTACGCAAAATATACCGTTCTCCTTTGAATTTCCTTTAAAAAATCGGACGAACGTCAATATGGAAAATCTGAGCTTCTGATTTCATAAAACAAAAGATGCTTGCTCCTTCATACACACACCACAAGACATGAAACACAGGCTTACGCGCCACAACATATGTACTGTAACAATAATGTGTAAACTATAGAGCCGATTTCGAGTGCCAGTACAAATCCACTCCCAACAATGCGGAAATCCCGACGCAGAAACCATCGATATATTCTGTGTGCAAATGGAAACCGCAGATGCACAAAAACAAGTGCTACGGAAAGCGGAAGTGGATGTTCAGCGAATGTTCATCCACTGTACCTGATATCATCAATGCAAGCGACGGATTTCTAATTTAGTGTCAAGCCCCACTCTCCCATATATTAAAATTAATACAACTCTTTACAAATTTATATTCCTTCACACCCCGAGAGGAAAGAAATAAGGAGAAGAAGCGAAAGCAAGAGAAAGATGAAAAGGAGGAATAGCAGATTTCTGGATCTTCGCCATTCCTTACATCCATCGCACATTGCAACAGAAAACCCGCAAATGGATGCTCGTGTATTTACGACTGAGGAACAGGCTGAATTATCAAGAGGTCTTTAAGAATCTACCTGACATGTCTCTTAAATCTGCTATGTCTCTATTGCCCGAGAGTGTCATCTACCAGCTACTGTTGTTTGTCTATAATTTGCTGCTGACGGTACCTCCCACAATAAATCGCTCTGCACCCCAAAGAACTCAGTAAATTCGTGTTTATTGGTTCCGGAAGTGACGCTGTCACCCAACCTAACACACTGATTCACATGCAAGAATGGTTTGACTAGGACCACCACGTTACTTTACTCAGCGAAGCCTTTCCAACTGCACGGTTTACAGTAGGGGCGTCAGTTTATATCAACAAATAGGTAAGGTAAAAGTTAACCTTTTAAAGCCTACTGGTCACGTGATGCACCAACAGTTTAACATTCAACAACTGTAGGCTCTGCCCACACTGCATTTATGTGTTTTGTGTTTATCTGAGAACAGACAGCGACTTGTGCCACTTACAGCATAAACTGATTGGTTTTTATAAACGAGATGAAAAGTGTCTACAGCGCGGTACGGACTGGGTCTTTAAATAAAGCAGCCTGCGCTTCGTCTTTCAGAACAAACAGCGACTTGTGCCACTTACAGCATAAACTGATTGGTTTTTATAGCCGAGATGAAAAGTGTTTACAGCGCGGTACGGACTGGGTCTTTAAATAAAGCAG
>Ga0123353_10007533_pt1 | contig 14741 bp, 10 predicted proteins | sample TergutLab28metaG_3_FD_92763 | JGI IMG/M metagenome (GOLD analysis project Ga0123353, IMG submission 92763) | Labiotermes labralis P3 segment gut microbial communities from Petit-Saut dam, French Guiana - Lab288 P3 | ecosystem: Host-associated > Arthropoda: Insects > Digestive system > Gut ... | reverse complement strand
CTGCAGCCTGCAACCACCCCAACCCAGCCACACCGAAACTCCAACACACATCGAAACAAGAACACACGACCAATGTGGTGATACAATAGAAAAGTCGCAGGCTCCGGATGATGGATGTATTAATGTCCGAAACATGTTGAGCATAGAAGAAGTAAAATAAAACATAACTAGTGACATCAAGTTTGTCTCTTATTCAACTTAATTTTGGCTCGCTAAAACTTACAGTTTTCACATTGAACATCATGAACTCACAAACAGTTCATCAACGAGAGAGTTACGCGCGACACAAAATGTCTGTTTTCGGTAACCTTATACATTCATTTGGCTGATTCCCGACGTGTATTAAATATAGATAAGTGACAAGCAGAACAGTTCATTCAAGAGCGCAATGCAATCTAACTGCAAGCTTATTTGCTAATATTTATTGTAATTGTTTCATTTTTTATTAGTTTTCTTCTTCGATGGCAGTTTCATATGTCAAAGACGGCCTGCTTCTGTACAAGTCTTTAGACTTTGGTTTCATTGCTGCAGACGGGTGATTCAGCCTTTAACATCAGTGATGAGATCCGGGAATGATACGAGTCTGTATTCCAGGCTTTATCATTCTCGTTTTTAAATAAAAATGAATATACAGCTACTACAATGGCAAGCTCTTTAGTCAGCTAAGAATTAGAAATAGAATTTTCAAAAACCGAAAGTAACTAGTTATTGTCTTGTGAAATTGCAATCAAAAAATGAAACTGGAATTAAAATCTTTAAATTGTCGACTTAAAAATGAAAAAAAAAATGGAACGGTTACAGCCTTATTTAGCTCTTTGGTATATTTCCACCGCTTGCTGAGCGTAAAACTTCCGGGAAAGATATTTTGTACTGATAGGATTTGAGAGCTTTTTTGATATATGTTGAGCACTACATTAATTCAGCCTAAATTTACTCTGTTGATCAAGTAGAAACAAAGTATTATTATTATTATTATTATTATTATTATTATTATTATTATTATAGTTGAAGAGATGAACCTGAAGCAAACAAGTCACAATTAACACCATGGAGCAGATTTCCACTCGTAAAGTTAATAATTGATAAGATAAGCAACAAATTTCCTTTATTTTATGAGACCTGAGACTTATTATGTGTATAAGAGCCGAAGTTTGTCGCTAACCTAAGCCAGGCGAATCAACTCCATATCTTCCAACTTTATTTCTTTAAGATCAACTTATTATTGTTTCTCCACCAAAATTCTGTATGCAGTTTTCTCTTTGTCCAAATGTGCCATATGTCACGTTCATCTCGTCCTCCTGTATTTCATAATCCTCTTAATATTTAGCAAGGTATAAATATTATTATCTCATCATTCAAATTTTTCCATTCCGTTTTTTACTTTCTTTCACTTGCATCCTAGATACCTTCCTTAGCATCCTGTTCCTAAATGCTCTCAGCATATATTCATATTGCACATTCAAAAAATTTCTTGTCATATCATCAGACCAAGTTTCATACCCATAAAACAGGCAAAATTTTAGCTTCGTGCACTTTATACTTGAGTTTTTATATAACAAAAAATATGTTTTGTGTTGAATGGTAGCAAGCATTCACCGAATTTAATGTCCCCTTATTCTCCTTATCAATGCTACCTTGATGTTTAGCGTTATACCCAAGAGCAGCAGTCGATATTTCCTTGTGAGTTATTTAGAAATCAGTAGAAATAAAGTATAACAACAGGCAAATACAACTGACAGTCTAATAGGTTTAGCTATCAGTTGAATTATAATTTTAAAAATGAGCAAATAAGACTAAAAGTACCATAATTTTAACAATTTGTGGGAGTGGAAGTATCAAACAATGGGCAAATGAAACTGAAATATCAAAATTTTATTTCGATACTCAAAGAAATTTGGTATAACATCTAAAGACATATAAACATTCGATACTCTAGCTTCTGCCACAAATCTTTCTGAGTCGTCCGAAACTCACTAATATTTTAAGAGAGTCTGCACTTAGATTTCGCAAATTTTTAATGGTTCCCTTAGTTTTCGGTGTTGTGATTTTGCCTTGTATTTTGGCTACTAGTTATACATGAGCAGAAAGGGATAATCTTACTGATTTCTATATCCAGATTTTTATGTTCTTGGATAAGGGTTGGCAGGATACATTTTTCGATTCAAATATTAAACGTTATTACCCGAGAGATACAATTTCTTTATGTCGTATAAGACCATATATATATATGTTAAAATTTATATACGATGAAACCTAAACTAGGCGTGTAAACAGCTGCGTGACTGTGTGTGTGTGTGTGTGTGTAAGGCTCTCTCTGGACAGTTCAAGATGATACGAGGGCAGTTATATACAATTTTAGAACAAGCAATGTGCATGGGATGAATTCAAGCTGTATTCAATGTGATCAGCAAATTGACCGAAAACAGTTCATGCATCAGTACGTCGCATCCCGAATGCGATATAATTGAGCAGATTCGACATCGCTGCTAATGCTGTTGACAATGATAATAACAGCCGTTAGGGCGAAAATTTCAATATTTACATCAAGAATAAAATCATATTAACTTTCTACGTAACCACAGCCCTGATTCCTGAACACATTCCATTTCCCACAATCTGATATTGTCAGTCCAGCATGTCACGTAATACTGCTTATCAGGTACAATTTATTTTACCAACCCGACATCCGTTTCCTCTATATCGCGTCGAAAGATATGCTCATGAGATAATTTTTAAATCAAAGAACATCGAAGGAAGCTGTCATGGCCTAATTTGACGTACTATCCTAGAGTTTTGGTGACTGGATAAATTGCCATGGGAAACGTACATAATATAGCTACTCATCGAGGCGATGTTTGAATCCGGACCTCCAAGATACAAGGGATGATAAATAATGGCTTCTCCGCGAAGTTCCATGTTGCAGACCGTGAAAATGTTTTTGGTTGTGGTTCAGATGACTGTTTGATTGCGTTACATTTGCAAGGTGGCAAGCAGATGTGGAATCAGAATCCTTGTAAGAAGTAAAGTTGCTTCCATAAAATTACTATTGAATTCTGTTTTAACATGAGACAGACAAATAAAAATATTTATTGAATACCATGAAAGAAGGCATTATGAAATGCTAGAATGAATGTATAATACAATTGATTATATACGTCAGCACTATCTTTTTTATTTATTTATTTATGTATAAGTAAAAAAGTTAGTGTTGACGTGTATAATTAATTTTGTTGTACATTACTGAGTACCGTTAAAATTCAAACCGGACTGTTACAATAATTTTGCTGCGAATTTTTCAGAACTATATCCTGAGGCGTGTTGACACGGGCCGCCCCCGAATACCATTTATTCTCCATAATCTCACCGCTGTAAAAGCTGTTACACGATCTCTAAAGTCGTTAACCAACAGAAAGCAATTAAGTAGGATAAACTGCATTTTACGTCGGTCAAATAACATTAAACGTCGCCTTTGTTTGTTCTTACGTACCTGAAATAAAGCAGATAAGAGTTGACAAAGAACGACCCTTCAATCAATCATTTCTCCCTCCGATAGAATGAAGGACAACGCCGTGTGTTTTTCAACTAACAGCCAGCAAATAATGAAACCGGAATGTGATTTATGCAAGCAAGGTCACTTTTCGTAAACATTCCATAAATCAGCTCGCCACCTTGCCCTTACAGTACGGTAGAAATTCTTTTCTCGATGTTACATGCAGGTCCATGAGGAGAAAAAAATGCTTATTCTAAGGCAAATTCTAATTTTTAAGAGTAATTTACGACTACAAACTATGACTCGAGCTAGCCTGTTGTTAATCCTTACAACTTTTGTACAAATGTGCTCAGTATTCTGCGAAAGAGCACCTCGAACTGCAAGTAAAATTTCGAACATAAAGGCATGTGAATATTTTATGCTGTACCACCTCGAGGGAAATTTAATTTTAGAATCCGGAGACTTTCTCTGCCGGCTCCCAGGAGTGCACTAAAACTTCTTCGAGTTCCAGACGTTTCAACTAACTGTCGTTAGGTTACAGTACAAAATGTATTTCTTCCGGTGCAGTCGGTGGATGTGTCTGTGTCGATGTTGTTGCGGTCCGTTACAGATCTGCTGCGAGCAACGAATCGCCATTTATTAACCATAGCCAAAACTGTTGGCGAAACCAACAAACTGAAATTAGCGCTAGTGGAAACGTACAAAGCTTAAAATGATAGACGACATTATCACTAGGTTCTAACCTTTCCTTGGCGTAGAAATTGAATATATGCTGCAGTAATTATATTCTGTACAACAGTGCACGAAATTAAGGCATGATGGGAAAATTTTGCTTTTATGCATTCCGAAATTACTCTGTTCGCTTGATTTCTTGTTCCTCAACTTCCTGACTTTCAGATTATTTCTAGTTGTTCATTGAACTGTTTTACATGTATTCTCTCAAGAGTAAAGGTAAAATGATAAAGTGATCCCGTTACAGGCCCGGTGTGGCCCAGAGGGTGGGTAGAGGTATAGCTCTACTCTTCCATGACCGCGGCACTAGAAGGGGGTGAGTGGTAAGCAGCACGCCCCGGCCGCACTTTACCCCACGGGAAAGACTCGGTACCCATTTTACTGGAGGCTAGGTGGGCCCCAGGGCCGGTCTGGAGGGGCGGAAAATCTCGTCCCCAGCGGGATTTGATCCCGGACCGTCCAGCCCATAGTCAGTCGCTATACCGACTGAGCTACCCGTCCCAAAAACTCTTAACAGTAGGCATCAATTATTTTACATTTGTGTCAATAATCTTTCTTTTTAGATAAATCCCAGAAAACCTGACTCAGTGTTACATGAAATACAAGACAAAAGTCAAAACTAAATACTTTTGCATGAATGCTCTTTGCCCGCAGTCACTCTCGCTTTGACCTTTTTCTTGTGAGTGTAGTTTCAAACATTCTTCTGCTGTTATTGTCAGTAAGGATTTTTTCCCCGAAAGGAACATTTTAAGTTACTAAAGATTTATTTACAGGCATATTAGCGTTAATGCTACAAATACTTTATACGATTATCACACACCATTTCTGAATCCACCTCGAACCACAGCACGAGGTCAACACTCAACTCAGTATACAAACCTTCTTACTTGCTCAGTATTTCCACCTAAATTTTCCTAGCTGAAATTGTCACTATAAGTCTCAGTAGGCCTAGGTTATGTCACTAGAAACTTTCGACACATCATGAAAAATTCAAGGCCGGAATTGCGCCTGTTTATATGCAGTACATTCGACATGGACGTAACATGTGTCACATTAGCTGATCCCAACTTTAGTGCACAGGCTTGAGCCTCTCGAGTGCGGTTTCACGTTAAATGGCCCAAGAGAATCATCCGAGATGAAATACGATTACGTATGTCTGTTGCAATACAGCACTGGACACTCAAGATTTCACCGCTCCTTGCAGCCCTCTAAAGGTCTCCTGCACTTCAACTTCTTAGATTTCCCTTCCACGCAGTGCATAAACACACTAGAGCAGCCTGTGTGTGTTTATTTCTGTCTGTATCTTCAGAAGTTTCTCATTCTGAACTATGCCAAATATCTACGTTATATTTTGTTTTGGGAATTTAAGAACTGCTGGTAACTCTAAAATCCATGGTCCATGTTATTATTATTATTATTATTATTAATTTTATTTTTATATCATTCTTATTATTGGCTTGATTTATTCATTGGGATCAAGTTTAATTTTTTCTTGCTGTTTGCTGTACTTTTGATCTCAGAGGGAATTTATTTGCAGTATTTCGCTTCTGTTTCATCCTGTGCTTTGTCCCTGTCTTGATCTGGTCTGTTTCTTTTCTCCTTGTACCAGTGCTCTCTTGTAATTAGGCATTAAGCTGTTAATTCAGTATATTGATAAATCAATAATCGCCTTGTATTAAACTAATTATTATTATTTTCTCTTGTTTATGGAAGCGCATACACCTTCATTCAGATATATGACAAAAAATACAGTGAATTATTATATTTACGACACAAAGACCGCCAAATCACATTGTTTATATCAAGTGTAGCTGATTTTTTTCAAAATAAGCAATGTCGCCAATTACCTTCAACATTATATTCATCACGTAAATGAAGTTCAATTTTTAAAAATTGTATACTGTGTAACTTCACTCTACTTATAAACGGATATACTGTTTATTTTACCCGCTTATTTTTCTAAACATTGTATTGGCATACAACAAATCCTTATTGACGATAAAATAAAATATTTATAAAAAAATAAAATACATAACCTAGAATAAAGGAAGCTCAAACAGAACCCGCCCTATGAAAAATCGAAAGAACATGATCATTTGAACAACAACAACTACGTTGGCTAACTTTGGTATGTTTGCTTGCTGTGTAGTTCTGATGTCTGATAAAATTTCGTTTGCTTTCCATTTCTTGTAACAACTACTCTCAAACTGCATATTAAACACAATGATTTGTTATTATATACAGGAACGCATGCTGCGTTTCCTACATTTAATTAAATTTTACACAAATTTCCTCGATTTATTTGCACTACTACTGCGCTGAGAACCATTTTTTCTCCACAGAACCGACAATATATAAAATCTTATAAGTACAATTAAAATAACAAGACACCCCAGAAGATATTCACATAGAGATTTATGGACATATTGGAGTTCGGGTGCGATTGGACCTCTCCTGCACAATCAGCAGCTGAAGAAGTGTTAAAACACTCAAGCTCAAGATTGTTTCCTCATGATTTTAGTCATATTGCATGTACTTTAATGTAGGTGTGGGATTTTGCACAGTAAAAAAGGACTGTATTGCCGATAAGGAAAATAACAGGAAGCAGCTGTTGCTGGTGCCTGCACTTCGGCAAGTCACTAGACAGAAGATATCCCCGTAAACACATGTCCACAATTATTTTAATCCATGCAAAGTAATGTAGCTATATGTAAGAATTTGTGACAGCGTCAGTTTTGAACGTGGAAGTGGTGTTAATTTTTATTATTATTCAACTACAAATGAAGGAAGCTGTTTCGTATATCTATTGTGGTGTTTCCAAGGAAATGGTTAAAGGAAGTTTTCTTATATCAAATGCCTCCATGGTTAATATAAAACTGTGTCGCGGACAATCATATTGCAGCAAAATGCAGGTTGGGCTGGCCTAAGTTAAATATTTGTGGTCTGTGGTTGATGTGTAACACAGGATCAGAAAGATATTATTTGGATGTTCCATTTAATATTGGACCGAAACTAAAAAAAAGTTTTCCTATGTCATCAAGATCCATTGATCTCGACAAATTAGAACGCGGACGCGTCACTGCGCGCACGGTGCCCGAGGTTCCAAGACAAAGTAGTGGTCTCAGCAAACGGACCAAATGTCGACTCCATTTCTCTTAGAGTTCCATTAACCAAAAAGTATAACGGCAATGTTCTGGTGAAATGAATTGGTTTATCAGAAGGAGTTCCTTAGTATTACAGAACAAACTATAATTTCCGTTATTTCACAGGTAAAAATCCGTATATCTTTAAGGTGTTGCGTATCTGAATCTGAAATTGGTGGCTACTTCTTTTAGTTTATGAGTCATCTGGTATTTATCTGCCAGCTGCGATAAAAATACAGAAGGATGAAGCATAAGCCGAAACGCATTATCGACTCACCGGCAAAGGCTTGTTGTTGAGATCCAGCAAAGTGTCTGCCACAATGAGATGTCCGTCTTTCACCACCTTCTGCAACACTAGTCCGTAAGTGCCCAACACTTTGTTGGTGAAGTAGCGATTATATGACAACAGCTGTATCTGAATCACTTCATGGCTCTCCACAGGACGAGCAACCGGCCACTCGAAACTCTGTAACAGGCATCAAATTTTATAAGTCGTCTTACTGCTGAAATTGTGATGGCATGTCAGCAGCTGGATATGGCATTTGCAGGACTTCGGGGTTGTGCACGGGGCGAGACACCGAACACTCGAATTTCTTTAACAGACATAAAATTGAGTGTTGACATACTGTGTGGGTATCTTGTCGCTGAATAGCGATTGTAGCTACTGTTAAGCCAGAATATGTGTATGATTTATCTCATGTGGCCTTTCATTTCAAGCTTTGAAGCACTGAATGCTAACAGTGCTTTTAAAGCATCTTATTTTGAAATGTATGTTGCTGTAGAGCAAAACAACCTCTTTCCGGCAGTGTGTCGATAGTAGGGGTTTCTAACGGAGAAAAGAATAGAGCTGAGTGGTGATATAAATTTTGAATTACAGTACAGCAGGCAGAATTTATCTCTCCGAGTAGTGCTCCGTCTGATATTGCGAGATACACAACAGGTCCGAGATAAGGCAGGGTGGCATTCGACCTCAAGTAACGTGGACACGACAGTAAGTTCCTGTAAACAACTTGTGAAACTAAGGTGCAATGTGAACTGTTGCCATTACTTCGAGAACTTTAACCACAAGTTTTCTGACATAGTGGAACAATAATATAGACAGCCAACTAGATGCAACAACAATAATTTATTAACAATTTCAATCAGCTCAACATGTTTCGGGCGATAATTTCACCCATCCTCAGGAGCACTAGACTGTGTTTGCAGCTTATTGTATAAGGCACCGACGATGCGACCTGCTGGTGACCAGGACCAGGTTCCACCTCGTCCTGGTCACCAGGCTGTATAGTAAACACAGTCTAGTGTTCTTGAGGATGGGCGAAATTATCGCCCAAAACATGTTGAGCTGATTGAAATTGTTAATAAATTATTGCTGTTGCATATAGTTGGCTGTTTATATTATTGTATCAATGATGCGCGGTTACACAAACATCAAATAGTGGAACAAGTTATATTTCTGTTGTTAAAGTGTACCAATTGAGGGTAGGAAGCAATGTGTAATAAGTGAAGGTAACTGTCCACCTGCTTGCATAAGTAAATCACCACTAAAGATTACAGAGTAGGTATAGTAAAATGTTCAAACATTTGTTAGATATATGGTTATGACAGACACTGACAAAGAAGTGTTCTATTTTATGCAACGTAATGTCGGCTACTGCGGTAGTTAGAAACTAATGATTGGAGGAAATTGCAGCTTCCCTGTACAATGTGCATGAGAGATGAAGATGGAGGTTGGTCCTTCCTCTGAAACGGTGACATTTCTCCTGAAATTTAAGGCTTCACGTTCCAGAAGAAAATAGATTTCATTTAATAGATTTTTACCTCTTCCCAGTACGGTCTTTGTTGATTTCCATACGCCCTGGCTTTCATGTTTTTCTATGACAGATCCAAAGCTATTAATGAATAACTAGTCACACTGCCGACATGCATAAAATCAAGAGTTATTTTTGTCTTATTCCATTGAATGTTCCCTATATTTGAAAAAACATTAAAACTAAACTTATAAATATATATATATATATATACATAATATATATGTGTATATTGTGGTGGGGGTAACGCAACAAAATATGTACAAAACTCAACTTTATTAGAAAATATACGAAGTGATATTTCAGGTTCTTGAAGAACATAATTTTCGCTAAAGATGTGAGAACCAGAATTAAAATTTCCTGAAGAATTTTGGGTGTAGACCACAATACTAAGTTTCATCGAAATCCTTTCCGTAGCATCCACAATAAAATATGAGTGCAGACACTATACCACTATCGAACATCAAATTTCCACAACACGCAAAAATTCACAACGACATGCAAACGAAAGAAAAAAAATATTTTTTTATCTCCAACACCTGTCTTGGCCGCAAGTCATTGGTTGGTAAAAACAAGTTTCACAAGATTCTTTTCTCTTTCAAGAAATAGGTTAAATGGGCGACACCTGGGATTCTTACAGCAGGTTTGGTGGTCGTTTATGATATTGCAGGTACTTTGTGGGCTGGTATAGAGGTACAGACATTTTAGGACAGTATTGTCGGCATCCACAGCTTCAAGCAGGCCAAGAACTGCTTGAAGCTGAAGATGGAGGAATCAAGCTCGCCCGAAACATCACTAACTATTTACCAGTTGACACGGCGTATAGTTCCATAAGACTGGAATATTCTGGTTAAATTCCGTTTTGTGCGTAGCTATTACAAGGAAGCACGTTTTACTTCTGTCATTTAGGAGGGCAAGCAAAATGATTCCTTTACGAAGGAACAAGTCTTTAAATGTCCTAGATTAGCCTCTTACCCAGAATAATGTGACCGTATTTTCGCACACTGATAAAATATATGTATTTATGTGTGTATGTGTGCTGGTATGTATGTATGTATGTATGTACGTATGTATGTATTATGTATTATGTTTGTATGTATGTATTATGTATTATGTTTGTATGTATGTATGTATTATGTGTGTGTATGTATCCATGTATGTGTGCGTATGGACGTGTGTTTGTACTTCTGCAAGTATGCGTGTTTGTATACATGTGTGTACATATATGCATTATGCATGCACCTATCTATATACGTAAGTACGTATATAGGTATGTATGTTTATAAACGTCTGAATTAATGTAGATAATCTTGCGTGTGGTGATATATGTGTAATGTATATATATATATGTGTGTGTGTGTGCGTGTATGTACGTACGTATGCATATGGTTATGTCGACATATATACGTGAAGTTCCTTATATCTTTATGTACATATGTGCTACGTGTTTCGTATAAGAAAAGCAAAAGTTTCATAAAACAACGCTATTTGTTGCAATGGTATCAATCATTGACGAAGAAGTGCAGCCCAACAAGCGCACCTCCTGAAGGCATAGTTTGACCCGAATGTGGAACGAGACTTCAAGATTTCAGATTTGAATCTCACTTGTCGCAGGAGCGAAGGTTGCCTGTGGTGATTCATTATGGAGATAGGACCCATATGCGCGCAACCGTGAAGTATAATGGAAACTCACGCAATATCCACCCCCTTTTTTCCATTTGTTATCAACAAACAGCACGCTGCATTATTAATATTGCTAAGGCACGACGCACAGAGGGCTGACGTACAGCGAGCTATACTCGTATTTTCCATCCGTCCCATGCGATACCATCCAATAAATTCTAGGAGAAGTGAATCATCCGAATTTACACAGAAGTCAGAAACAAAAGTAGTATGGCATTAGCACACGGGGAAAAGATAGATAGAAAAATTAACAAAGAAGTAATAAAAACACACATTGATAAGGGGAAGTGAAACATTTAATTAAATAACCGACAAGGAATAAGGCCGCAATATGGAAGAAAATAAATTCACACCTTTGAATTTAGGAAGTGTAGGTTTGGTAAGCATTTCAAACCGATATAAAACTCTGGTTTGCATAAATCTTGTGTCACCACCTTTTAATATCATAACTATGCCTTCATTCGCGCGACAAACTCAGGCATATCTCCGAAAATGAGACTGTGTAGTTTCGCACAAAGTGAAAGAATTTTGCTGAGGCTCAAGCTACCTGACTTGTGTGAAGTTAAACATGAAGAGGATATTCCTACATTTAAATCCATCTCATTTGCTTGTAACGAATGCACACGCAATGCTCAAAAGCTCTTTAATTTCATCAATCAGGCAGGTTGCGAAGTCAGACTGATCAGTCGCTTTGTTCAGCGTGAATGGTGACTGGCGCCAATTCTACAGACAAAATTCTCTTGTAAAAAATTATTCAGCGATTGTTCATAGTAGTGACCCACAGGAACTTCTGATATATTTGATATGTCTGCGGATTTACCCGCACTTTTGCATATGAGGACCAATTATTACAACATTCCTTACATTAAACTGAATTTCTTTTACGCTGGACGACAGGAGGTACTATTCCTAATAAAGCGTGAAATACGCCCGTGTAGCAGTCCCCTTGAGAGGTTTAAATGTTCAGTTATTTAGACAACTCCATCTTCTTATGGAAATGGACATTTCATCACCATGTTTGCAAGACCGCTAATGGTCCCTATCCTCGACCGGATTCAGTCCATGCGCATCAGTCTTATTTATTCAATAGGCATTCATCTGTCCTCCCATTTTCATCTCCATCTACCAGGTAGTCTGCTCCTGAGGTTTTCTCAAACACCAAGCTAATTCCTCTTGGTTTCATCATCCCCCTCCAATAAATAAATAAATATTTCACAGCCCAAAAGTATTCCGAATTATTACGGACATATAAACTGATACCTGCGGCCGGGGCGTGGGGCTGACCCCCACCCCCATCTAGTGTCGAAAGGTCATAGAAAAAAGTAGAGCTATACCTCTACTTGCCCTAAGGACCTGCGTGGTCTATAAAAAGGGTGAAAACCTACCTAAACTGATACCTTCCATAATGACATATAGAGGGGTCAGAAGTGTGGCTCCACCCATTTTTAAAATCTGCACTAGGTGGATGTGAGTGGTTAACTACACGCCCCGGCAGGTTTATCCTATTGTAAGAAAGCAGTGTGTTAATTCAACAGCAGCCTGGTTGGGCCCCAAAGGCGAACTGGACAGTATTATTCAATAAGCAGACTAAGCGGTCGCTCGGAAATGGTGACTTGCTAGAAGGTTGATATCAGTGTCAATATCAAGGGCCCTAGTATCAGGTAAAACTTTATGCTTTTGGCAGATTCTTGCATGCAACAAAGTTTATTACTTAAATTCCATTATTGTTAATTTCTTGTAAAAACTAGATCCAAGTTGTTGACTTAAAATAATTTCACTAATTTGACATAAAATATCGTAAGATAATTTCTGTGTTTCTAGGGACCTGGTTGAATAGCAGTTCTGATTGTTTGTATCAACTCTGCTTCGATTCATTACGATTATGCCTAATTCGAGCACCATGACGTCACGTTTCTCAAAAACTTTACTCTCTCACATAGAGATAGGTTTCACTCGTGTATGAAAATAATATGCCAATATACGATTCTCATTCCTTTTCACACGGAGAAATTTAAAATTTCCCGTAACGTTAGTACTACCTTGGTCCCATCTGCACTTTTGTGCGCTAATTTTCTTGAAACCTATTTCGACGAACGTCATATTTAGCGACTCCTGACATTCAAAGCTCCAAATTTCATATTTATTTTCTGCTCCGTATCTCATGCTAAAGGATTCGTCCAATTCCGAATTTCTGTGTGACAGTCTGTAATATGATAGTTTTTGAGGTCGAGAGTTGATAGTCTCACGCTCAAAGCTCAAAGGGAAAGATCGTCTAATGCTAGGTTTCCGTAAATGTTGAATACTATCACTCGCTTCTCCTGGAGGCCATCTTGTCCAGCTGTGTCTTGCCGCAACGAGAAACGAATTACGGACGTGATGTATCGTTTCGTACTTATATACAATTTAACACTCACAAGTTGCTTCAGAAAAGCACTACTGCTCTGGATTAGGAGGTTCGTGTTTCACATCATTTGAAGTTATTCCAAATGATACGTCATGTTGGGTTTATAAATCTTGCTACATGTCTCCAAGAATAACGAAATTGAAAACGCCTGAAATTGGCCGAAAATCTTCGGCCAAACGTGTGTAATCTTTACTCTTGAGTCTTATTCCGTTGCGCTTGTAAGTAACTCACTTTTATTCTTGGACACATTATTTCACCGTCTCCATATATATGGTCCTTGCATCTCAGTTTCTAATTACTAGAGTATTACCTGCTCCCATACGTCAATACACCATTTCTTTCCCTACGGTGTACACAAATGTAATGGTATAAATATTTTGTTTCTGAGTACTTCATTCTTTCTCTTCTTTATCTCATGCGGTGTGTATGTCCTATTAAGGAAACTTACCAGTGGCATAATTAATCTACGGAAGTTCGTGTTATAATTTGAAATACATATTCCTGGATATTATTTTAACATATCCTCAGTAAATTATGCTACTAATCAGCAAGCCTATAATTACGAAAAATTTATTTTCCTTTTCCCTCTTGTTATGAAGTTTTCTTCAGTTGCCTCAGTGTGAAATTATTCCCCTATTATTTTTTTACTTACATAGTGCGATCCATAAGTTTTGGGACTGATTCTTTTAAATAACAGAACTAGAGCGATCTATCGGCCAACCCACTAACTAAGTACTATCAAATAACATCCGTTCACACAACGAGTTTCGTTCGTTTATCTTCAACAGTGTACGAGTTATAACTTGTCTTGTAAAGTCAGTTTCCTTCATACGTCATGGATGGCGGAAATGAACAGAGAGTTGCCATAACATTTTGTTTCAAAGCCGGTCTGTCTGCGACAGAAACACTAGTATTTGTGCAACAGGCTTGTGGGAATGAGGCTCTGAACCGATCAAACTTATTTAGATGGTATTCTAGATTTCGAGACGGAAAGGAAGCGGTAGAAAATGACGAGAGAATTGGCCGTCCAAAATCGACTCGGACTGAGTTAAACATTGCTGCTGCTGTTGAGTTGGTCAAAAATGACCGTTGAATCGCATCAATAATGATAGCAGAATCTTTGAATACCCCAAAGACTGTAGTTCTTCAGATTTTGAAAGAGGATTTGGTAAAGAGAAAGTTGTGTGCACGGTTTTGTTCCACACTCTTTGACACCTGAGCAAAGGGAAGATCGAGTCACATCTTGCCAAGACATTATCGCGATTTCCGATGCAGAAAAAAAATTTTTAAACAAATTTATTACGGGAGATGAGACCTGGTGTTTGCATATGACCCCTAAACAAAGCGACAGAGTTCTGTAATGGGTTGGTGAGACATCCCCTCGGCCTAAGAAACTGAAATTCCAAAGGTCCCGCATCAAGAATATGTTGATAATTTTTCGACTCTTAAGGCGTAGTGCACAAAGAATTTGTACCAGG
>Ga0123353_10007531_pt1 | contig 14742 bp, 14 predicted proteins | sample TergutLab28metaG_3_FD_92763 | JGI IMG/M metagenome (GOLD analysis project Ga0123353, IMG submission 92763) | Labiotermes labralis P3 segment gut microbial communities from Petit-Saut dam, French Guiana - Lab288 P3 | ecosystem: Host-associated > Arthropoda: Insects > Digestive system > Gut ... | reverse complement strand
TCGACATCAGGCGAAAAACAGGGAGCTTGCTTACTTATCAATTTATGCCTATCGATGACGAGGTCGCATTTTTTATTTTATCAACAAGCGTATCAAGAGAACAATAAAAATAGACATATAAAATATTATGAATCCAATAATTATCAGCGCCACGGAAGATACTCCGGGAGTCAGATTAGATGCAGCAAATGATATTTTCGAATTATCAGGACGTTCGCTTCCGGAAGACGTAGTAAAGTTCTACAAGCCGATATTAGACTGGCTGGATGAATATGCTCAAACGCCCAACGAACATACGGTTTTTGACTTCAAACTATCGTATTTCAATACGGCATCGTCAAAAATCATCCTCGATATCCTGATGAAACTCGAAGGAATGCATGACGACGGGAAAAAAATATCCATCAAATGGCATTATCCTTCGGATGATGAAGATATGATGGAAGCTGGAGAAGAATATTCCGACATCGTCAGCGTTCCTATCGAATTGGTGGAATATTGATGATGGCAGAAATGGGAAAAAAGGCTGTCTGAAAAGTAAAGAAACTTTTTGGACAGTTCTTGTGTTTCTGTTTTGTTTCAATGTATCAAAAATCTAAAAGGCTTAAAAATCAATCAGATGCCAAAACCATCGACAAAACTTATGGTAAGGACAGCAGAAGAAAAGTATAGAATATTGACTTCTCTTTTGCCGGAAATGATCATTGAAACTGATATGACCGAACGGTTGACTTTCGTTAACCTGAGAGCCATTGAAATTTTCGAATATGGTTCCGATTTCTATACCAATAACTTACGTTTCATTGAACTGATCAGTAAAGAAGACAGGCAGCGATGTGCTGAAAATTTACAAAAAACAATCGATGGTTGCGATATTCCCGAAATGGAATACATGGCTGTCACCAAAAGTGGCCGGAAAGTTCCGATATCGCTTTACGCAACGAGAAACTATGTAAACAAGCAATATATCGGATTGAGTATCATTATGTTCGACAAAACGGTTCAAAAATCGGCCGAACAGAAAGCTCAGAGTTATGAAGAAAACATGTCGTTCCTGTCAAATTCAGCGCTCAAATTTCTCACTTTTTCCAGCGACGACGACATTTTCATCTTTATCGGTAAAAGCCTTGCAAAATTCACAACAAAATCAATTGTCATTGTTTTTTCATACGACCAAATCAGCAATACTTCCCACATCCGTTATATTTCTTCAGAAATTTTTAAATTCATTAACGATTTGATAGACATTCTGGGCAAACCTCCTGAAGAATTTACCATTATATTTCCATCAAAATTTAAAGAAAAATATATGTCGGGCAAAACCCTGCAAAGACTCGATGATGGATTGCGAAATGCTGTGGAAAACAACGAATTGATGGGAAAAGCCGACCTAATACAAAAACTGCTCTGTGTAGATCATTTTTACTCAATGGGAATGGTTCGCGACGGAAAACTCTATGGCGGCCTGCTTATCGGTACCAAAGGCCAGACGGAACCTATTGCCACACAAACGATAGAAACTTTCATTTATCAGGCCGGAGTTGCCCTGCACCGGAAACAAATCGACAATGAATTGGTGAAAGCTAAAGTAGCCGCCGAAGAATCAGATCGTCTAAAATCGGCATTCTTGGCCAACATGTCGCATGAAGTACGCACTCCGCTGAACGGAATACTCGGTCTGGCGCAGGTGCTGCTCAAATCGGACAAACTCGATTCCAGTATCAGTAACGATGTGAAAATGATTGTTGAAAGCGGAAGTTCATTACTCACTTTGATCGAAGACATCTTGGACGTATCGAAAATAGAAGCCGGACAGATGAAAATCAAATACAAGCCATTTCATCTCAATTCCTTGATGGATCAACTCTATTCCATGTTTTTAACCCATCCGTTTTATGTGCAAAAAAATGCCAATCAGCAGAATATCATATTGAAGTATGACAAACCATACGAAAACATTACCATCATGTCTGACCCCGACAGGTTGCAGCAAATATTTGTCAATTTGATCGGTAATGCGTTGAAATTCACCTTGAAAGGATATATTCATTTTGGTTATACTGTTGAAAAACAAGAAATTACGTTCTTTGTGAAAGATTCTGGAATTGGGATACCAAAAGATAAGACGGAAAAGGTTTTTGAACGGTTTACACAAGTGGATAGTACGCTTGCCCGCAAATTCAGCGGATCAGGTTTGGGTTTGGCCATTTCCAAAGGTTTAACCGTTCTGCTGGAAGGCAGAATATGGTGTGAATCCATTTTTGGATTAGGATCGAGTTTTTTCTTCACCATCCCGTATCATCCAACAACGATGCTGGAAGATTCCAATAAGCCACAAAAAAAGAATTCCATAGAATACGACTGGAGCAACTTTACGGTACTGATTGTTGAGGACGACACCATCAATTTTAAGGTAATTGAGGCTATGCTACGCAACACGAAAATTAATATCATCCACGTCGACAATGGAATGAAAGCTATTGAACAAGCACGCGACAATCCGCTAATTGATCTTGTGCTGATGGATGTTCACCTTCCTGAAATGAGCGGCCTCGAAGCTACTATAAAAATAAAGGAAGTGAACAAGACGCTTCCCATCATCGCTCAAACGGCCAATGCCATGTCTGACGACAAAGACAGGTGCATCGATGCAGGATGCTCCGACTATATCAGCAAACCGATTGATATGAATAATCTTTTTGTCAAAATATCAAAATATTTGCCTGCGTCAATCGACGCATAATAAGCGTCCATATCCACATGATATGATCGTTCAAATCAAAATTTGAAGCCCGCCATTTCGGCTTCCAAACTTGCCATAATGAACGGACCGACAGCCTTCCCTTCGTTCTGCGTTATCCTAGTATCCCTTCCGCACAGATAATAATTCACAGTACCTGTACGCGATTTATCTCTTGCAGGTCCTAATCCGGCAGAGAGGCATGACTGTATGATTTCAATTTCTCCTTCTTCTCCTTCGACAATAAAAGTATGGATCAGACCTTGATACGCTTTTCGTGCCACCGGAAGATATACTGCCTTATCCAGTATCTTGAGACGGATTCCCTTAAGATAGGCATAAGTAAACATGGAGGAAGCAGAAGATTCCAAATAGTTACATTTATCGCATTGGTTATAAACATTGTCGTCTATCGTATCGCCCGTATTATCGGCGCATTTGGAGGCGTCATACAGCAAAAGTTGAAACCAGCATCCCGATTTGGAATCCTGACGCTTTGCCAATCCGTCGGCAACCTGACGTGCAATTTCTTCCAGACGCGGCCGGTTTGGATGATGTGCAGGCATCCATTCGAGAACATCTATCATGGCTGCAAAATACCAACCTACTCCCCTACCCCAAAATTCGGATGAACATCCGCGATAAGGATCTTCTTTATTCGCCCAGAAAGCATTCGGGTCGTCGGGATCGGAAGCCCAAGCATGGTAATTCAGCTGTTTTTGGCTGTTCCACGAATAATGATGCATCACCTCAAACTGCAAAGCAATATCCGTCCACGATTCCATGTTGGCGTCGTTACCTTCTTCATCGCCGAAATAGTGCTGCCATTCGGCGTAAAGCGCCGGTCCCATGTACAATCCGTCCAACCATAACTGTCCGGGATATATCGCTTTATGAATAAAACGGCCTGCTCCCGGCATCGTATCATTCACACGGGTGTGATGATATTTCAGCTTGTTTCTCAGGAAAGTAGCGGCACGTTTATAACGCATGGCATCTGTTTCATTGCCTTTTTCCATTTCGGTGTGATAGAGGGTCATAAATATTTTCCCAGCCGCCAAATCATCAATATTGCTGGGTTCGATCTTTACAGAATCGCCTTCCAGCAAGTTGGCGTCGGCATAGCTTTTCACCACCTCGTAATATTCAGTTTTTTCGGGATATTGTTTCCATGTTTTCAAAACGCTGTTGGCAACTAATCCCGGCACATAACTCCAATTTGCGGTAGCCAAAGGTTGCTCCTTCGAGCCGGAAAAAAATTTATAAAGCGCCCGCGATTCAACCATCCGTTGCGAATAGGGAGGACTTTTTTCGGAGCTGCACGAGCTAAATAACAGTGCAACAATACAAATACAGATAAAATATTGATTTTTCATGGTAAATAAAATTTTGGTTAAATTATCAACAAAAAGGTTTTCCGCAAAGAAATGCTTTTTATTCTACATTACCAAGTTTTTTATCAGGATTCACAATTTAGCAATCAATGATACATGTGGACTGAATCCAAAAAACTTATGATGGGTGAATGAAATATCTATCGTCAAATTTTTCCATTCATAACCTGTTCCAAAACTGTATTGGTACATCATTCCGGTTGACAAACCGCAACGGAGGAATAAATCGCCGAAGGGACTGTATTCAACTCCGCCTTTGAAAATGGCGTTCATTCGCAGGTCTTTTTCCGTTTCAATGCTGATGATTGCTTTGTCCTGAATGGTATAACCAATACCCAGACGCATGATGGTAGGTATCTGTTCATCGAAATTGACTTTTTGCCTGCTTCGCGTGACATTGAACAGATGCGCTCCAACGATCAAATTTTCCACAGGTTTACACAACAAACCGATTTCGGCGCACAAAACGCCAACGTTCCCGTAATCGCCCGCAAAATACGTGTTAAAAAAATCCATCTGCACGCCCAAAGCGAATTTTTCTCCGAGTGATTTCGCGATGGCCAATCCAAATTTGGATTCATGATATTTCGAAAAGCCAAAATATCTGTAATTCAGACCGATGGTAGTTGATTGAACCGGAATGGCAAAGGTGGCAGCATTTAGAGATAAATTTTTGACATTCAACCTGTTTTCATAATACAACGCGGCAACAGGCTGTTCCAGAAAACCCAATCCTGCCTGATTGTTAGCCGATGCCCAAATGTCGGTCAACATTACCGACGCAGTAGCCATCCCCGCCGAACGCGCACCCAACGGATAATTATCGTTACCGGCATGGCAAATACCTGACATGAAAGTGATTAAAACAACGTGCAACACGATGTTTTTCATGACCATTCTCTTCAAACAATCCACGGACTGATGGATATTAGATTTTTTTAATTCAACACAAAAGTATGAATATTTTTATTTTTGCAAAAACATGATTGTTTAATAAATGTTAATTATTCATCTTGTCACACAACCATATCGATTTATTTACTTTCTTTACCATTTTATTTTTGACTAAAGAATAAGATAAATTGTTATGAATAAGCTGATTCAGTTAAGAGATATTGCAAAAATATACATGGTAGGCGGAACCATTGAAGTACCTGCACTCAAGTCTGTGACCGTCGACATTGAGAAAAATGAATATGTGGCCATCATGGGACCTTCAGGTTCGGGAAAATCAACCCTGATGAACATCATTGGTTGTTTAGATACGCCCACACATGGAACTTATATTCTTAACGATCAGGATGTCAGCATGATGGAAGATGATCAATTAGCCGAAGTTCGCAACAAGGAAATAGGTTTTGTTTTCCAGACTTTTAACCTATTGCCCCGTTATGACGCGCTGGGTAACGTGCAACTTCCGCTTATATATGCAGGTCTTTCGAAAGCGGAACGAATGGAACGTGCATTGGAAGTGATTGAACATGTAGGGCTTACCGACCGTATGCACCATAAACCCAACGAAATGTCGGGCGGGCAGCGTCAAAGGGTAGCGGTTGCCCGTGCGCTGGTGGGTAGGCCGTCGATTATCCTTGCCGATGAACCTACCGGAAATCTCGACAGCAAAACTTCTATCGATATCATGCGGTTGATCAGCGAGATACACAACGAAGGAAATACCATTGTGCTGGTTACTCACGAAGAAGACATATCCCGCTACGCACACCGGATCATCAGACTTCGCGACGGACTTGTGGAATCAGATAAAAAAAATCCAAACATCCGGACGGATTAAGGAGAGTGAGGTTCATTTTTTATCCCTAAAACGATACCGACACCCTGATTTTGGGCGTTAACGTTTTTTCAAAAGGTTTTTGCACGCTGCCGCCATAAGCGCCGTAAACGCCTCCCCCGAAACCGATATAAAATAAATTAAGAAATTCTATACGGATTATATCTTCAATCATCAGACCGTTTTCAAAATACCCGTGACGCATGTCAAGAATGTTGAAATCGGCACTGTTATGATGTTCCGGATGATTCAGTTTCGACCAGCCGAATGATTGTGCTATGGCTATTCGCGGACGAAAAACCTTCGAACGGGTTTTGCCCAGCAAAGTGCCGAAATCGTGATACAAAAAGACGTTGAAATATTGATTTGAGGCATAAATATCGCCGGTAAGGACATTAAAAGCAGTGCGTGAATCGGGAATACGGGTATGAAAGAACGACTGTTCTGTATCGGTTACGGTAAACGTCAGCGGAAACGGCGTCTCATGGCTCATCCAGCCGCCCCACATCGAATAAGTGGTAGTGCCAAGATTACGAATGTACCAACTTCGTTCAGCACCGGCTTCGGTTTTCAGATATTTGTATAAACTTCCGAAACAATCGGGAATGCCAACAAAAAGATTGAAATAAAGTACAGGTTGCGTTGTGAAGAGCGGTTGAGTACGTCTAAATATTTTCATGCGCTCCTCTCTGTGTGCGTATCGTAACTTGAAGCCGGCTTCGGCGTTGCGTTCCCACTCGTGCGACATATTCCTGCCCGAATATGAATAGTCGAACGCCGTTCGGATGTCTTGTATCATGAAACAGGTCGTCAAATCGTACTTTCCCCAAAGTTTTCGTGCAGATACGCCGGCTTCATGGCTAAGGGTGAGATTCATCAGATCGTTTGCCCACCAAAGTTTGATTTCCGAATCCAAATGTTTTTCGGGAAAAAGAGAAAAAGATGCTCCGTATTTGCTTCGTTGGTCGTCGAGGCCATATCCGAAATATCCGCCCAGCGAAAACCATGGCGACAAATACTGGTTGGTGTATATTCCGAGGCCAATCCTGTATCCTTCGGTATAATTTTGCCGGATGATTTTTTCAAATGGAAGGTCGAAAATTTTAACAGGAAACGCCATGTTATCCATTATATTTTCAATAATTCGGAAAGGTTTATCAAAAATGCCTTCTTTGAATTGTCTGTATGTAGAATCTTCACGCAGAGTAAGTTCTGCATCTCGATAATTATCAATCAGTTCTGTCGCAAGATAGGCGTCGTCGGCCATGGTTATATTGCGCGATTTGTATGATCTGTCTGACAGGTCGGGCGCCAAATTGATGTCGGTAATATGACTTTTGCCACGATAAATGCCATACACGCCATCGTAATTGGGAATATTGAAAAACAATTCAAGACTTAATTCCGAAGGAAACCAAACAGAATCCAGTAAATCGTAACTTTGTTGAATTTTCAGGCGAATGGGCGAATCATCCGCCGGTTCTGCCGTAATGCTTTGTATCGCCCAACCATTGCTGTTGATGTGCAACAGTCCCTTCAAACCTTCGAAATTGGCCGATCTGCGCGGCTGATACGATATGATGAATGTGGAATCGACGCCTGAAACAATGGTATCGCGCAACAAAAAGAAATATTTGGACGTGCTGCCCGTGCTGATGGGATTCAGAAAAAATTTGACGGGCGCTTTCCATTCCACCACATCATGATAAAAATGAAAAAACTGTAACATCGGCTGCAAAAATGCCAACATCTGAAATTCCTTGAAACCGCTGGTACGCGATGAAATGATATGTTCACTTACGTTGCCGTTGTATTTGTATTCGTTTCTGACAACCGCTTCGTTAATAAGCAGATACGAAGCGGTATCTTTGCGCGTTCTTGCAAATAACACGGGATTTGCCGCAGAATCAACCATCATCTCGGCTATAAGTTTGTTGTAAAGCGTACACGAATAGGCATTCCGGTTGTCGGGATTATTTTTGGCGCGGTTGGCAATGGCATGGTTGATGATGCGGTGCGCAGGATTCACACCGGGGCGTATTTCCACCTCGCTCAATGAAAATTGATCGGGTTTCAATTTTACATGAAGTCGGGAAGCGTTTCCCACCGTAATGTTTTGTTTCACATAACCCACATACGAAAACTGTAATACATCGCCCTGTTTAGCTACAATCCGGTAAAAACCGTTGATGTCGGTATATACGCCTTTGGATGCGGTCAGATTGTAAACATGCGTAAATGGAAGTACTTCATTATCTTTTGCATCGCTGACAATGCCTTCAACTTGGGCGTAAGAAATTCCCACAAACGACAGAATAATCAACGAGCAAAGAAAGAATTTCATTTTTTCAAAAAATCCTTTATTCCATACCAAATTGCTGTACATACGCTCAACAACGACAAAACAGCCGTAAAAAGCGGAAACTTCCAGCCGAGATATTTATCCAAACAAAAACCCCCATACGTTCCGGCAGCGATGATCACGAACATTTGTATGGCAAGATTCGAATATCTGGCGTAACCGTTAACCCTGTTTTGTATCTGTTTGCGGTTTTCCGGCGACGACGGATTGTCCATTGCCTGCGGTGTTTACATCCATCGAGCAGGTGCCTGTGAACTTGCAACCGGGTTGGATATTCAGTTTGTTGATGATAATATCGCCTTTGACAGTGGCCGTTTCGGTAAGTGACAACAATTCGCTCACATATATTTTTCCATCCACATTACCGTTGATTTCTGCATTTTTGCAGTTGATGGTACCCGTTATTTTACCTGTTTTGCCAATCACTACGCGCCCCTTAATATTCAGGTTGCCTTTCAAAAAGCCGTCTAACCTGAGGTCGCCCTGAGAGTTGATATCGCCGACAATTTCTGTGCCATTGGTGATGGTGTTGTGCAGAATCGGCTGTTGTTCGGTTTCATTTATCTTTGCCATATTTATTTTTTTCTTTCTACGAAACAAGGTTAAATATATTTTATATTGTTACAAAGCACAAAAGTATTACAATTCTCACAAAAAAACAAACTAACAGATAAATCTTTTTTTTGTTCACCTAAATCACAAATGATACAATTCGAGTAACGAACTGTCGCCATAGCTTAAAAAACGAAAATCATGTTCCAGTGCATATTGATAAATTTCCTTCCAGTGTTCGCCGGTAAAAGCGCCCACCAGTAGCAGCAAGGTACTTTGCGGCTGATGAAAGTTGGTAATCAATTTGCGACATATTCTAAACGTATATCCGGGTATAATCATGATTTTTGTAGATGCATATATCGTATTTTGTTTATTTATTTCAAGTTTTTCGCATATTATGTTTAATGATTGGTGAATGGTTATATGCTGTGGTAAAGTATAGGCTTCCCATTGGTTCAGATGAAGATTTTCCAGTTCAATATTTTCATGTAATATCTTGACACCAAGCCAGTAAATACTTTCCAAGGCTCGTAACGAAGTAGTGCCTACAGAAGTAATAACACATTCATTCGCAAGAAAATTACGAATTACGTCCAACTGAATGGAAAAGTATTCAACATGCATTTCATGTTGAACAGCATCATTTTGTTGAACAGGTCGAAAGGTTCCTGCACCGACATGTAATGTTATTTCGTTTAATTTTACGCCATTTTCAGATAATCGTTGCAATACCTGCGGTGTGAAGTGTAAACCGGCCGTAGGCGCTGCAACCGAACCTTTATGTTTTGAATAAACTGTCTGATAGCGTGTTTCGTCTATTTGTTCCGTTTTGCGATTCAGGTAAGGCGGAATAGGGGTACAACCGCAAGAATCCAGCAAAGAGCCAAAATCCATACCGTTGTTCCATGAAAAACGGATAACCTGATAGTGGTCGCAACCTGCAATCCGTTCGGCTCGTATCTCGGTTTTCGTTCCGTTGATGTTCACTTGTTTTCTTAAAATCCCAGACTTCCATTTTTTTAGATTACCTACCATACATTTCCATTCGCAGGTGTGTTGCTGTGCAAACGATAACTGATAATCGTGCGGCTCGTGCGGCTCAAGACAGAAAATCTCAATACGTGCACCGGTTTCCTTTTCCATTTCAATGCGGGCGCGGATCACACGGGTATTATTGAAAACCAGCATGTCGTTTTTTCCGAAATAATCCGGTAAATTAGAAAAAACATCTGTGGAAATGATGCCATTGCGGTAAACAAGCAATTTGGAATGATCACGCTCTGCTAACGGAAATTTCGCAATTCGTTCGTCAGGCAGGTGATAGGTATAATCGGCAATGGTCAATTTTTCAATCATAACGCCCAGAAATCATAATAGTTAAACCATTGTTCGGGGTAACGGCACAGGATTTTTTCAAGCGCATGCACATATTGTGTGGCAAGCGAATCGGATAATTCTTTTTTGGGCAGTGTCTGATCAATTTTCGCAGTGTGAAAACAAAAGCGGTATCGTCGGCCACGTTCGCGCATGGCGAAAAAAAACACTACAGGCGTATGGTTGCGGGCTGCTGTTTGAAACGGTCCCGCAGGAAACTGTGCAGGAGCGCCAAGCAACATCCGTGTCAGAGTTTGAGAGCCGGGCAGGTAACGATCGCTCTGAAAACAAACATACTCCTTGTTGATCAGCGCTTTGCCGATTTCGAAAACGTGGCTCATATCGTCGCGCAAAGCAATGATTCTGTAATTCTTGTTGCCTGTGGTAGCATCGAGCAACCGTTTGATACGGCGGTGTTCGGCATCGAGCATCACAATATTGAGTCGTTGTCCGTAATCGCCGAAAAACTCGCCGGCAATATCCCAGTTACCTGCATGTGCGCTCATCAGGATACAGCCTGTTGATCCGTCGAGAAGGCGTAACAAATCGTCGTAGCCGTCGTCAAAATGGTAAGTAAACCCTTTGGCAAGTTTGGCAGGTATGGCTATTTTGTCAATCAACACCTGTGCAAAACGGTAAAAATTACGATACGTCATTGTTGCTGCCTTCCATTTGTCCAAATGATGTCTCCGGCGAAAATAGAAGTATATGGCTCGCGATGATCGTGGAGCAAAAACGATGTAATAGACAACAATCAGGGCAGCAAAGCCGTATGCCACCGAAACGCCAAATAATTTAATGGTTTGAATAAAAAAACGATACCCCCAAAGACCGCCTTTTGTTGTGCCATCCCATGATGGTGTCACTCGCTATTGATGTGTTTGAAAATATATTGGTAGAAATCGCTGAATGTTTGAATATCAGCAAACTCAGAACTTTTGACCTTCAATCCAAAGTGTTGTTCCAGTAAAACAACCAGATCTACATAGTCTAAACTATCCAAATCAAGCACCTCTTTCATCGAAGCATCGGGGGTAATGCTTGTCTGGTCGATCTCGAAATCCTCAGCCAATACAGTATTGATCCTGTCTATAATCTCTTCATGCGTCATGATTCACATCGTAAATTGTCCTTATTCAACTGCTTTCACCGTGTAACCTGCTTTTTCCAGACCAACCAGCAAACCTGCTTCACCGGCAAGATGCAAACAGCCAACGGCTACAAAACTCGGTTTGTCAGCCATGATAGCGGGCAGTTTTTCCAGCCAGCGATGGTTACGCGCATCGTTAATGGCGGCTTCCTGATCGGCGCTCATGGGACAAGGGCTTTCTTCGCGAAGCATTTCGGAAAGTCCGGTTAAATCAGCCGAACGATACAGACGATTCATTTTCACCACAGACAACTCCGTGTAATCGGTATTTTTCAACGCACAAACCAAATCGGCTGCCTGACGTTTAAGTGATGCTACATCAAGAGCGTTTATCTGATCCTGTGCCGTTTCCAGACCAAGAACTGATATTCTCCTGTTGGCGGCCTGTTGCTGAAACCACATATCCGGCGCTTCACTCATATTTATCTGAGGAAACATTTTTTGATAAAAAACGATCGTGTAGGTCATACTCACCATGAATGGCTTGTAGATTCCGAAGGTTTGTAAGCCGGTACCGAATACCGCTTTTAGTTGTTCGTCAACAATACGGTAATCATCTTCCGAAAGCAGCATTTGCCAAGTGGTGTCTTTAGGCATCATGCCTGATTTTTGCAGTTCGAGCGACAATGCAGTCATATCGCGCAACACCAGTTCGCCTACCATTTGCTCGCACGAAGCAAATGCTTCTTTGAGGCCCGCTACACTATCCAAAAAACTAATCGGGAAAAGATGATGCGTTCCGAAAATATAGGAAGATTGCGTCAGTCCGTTTCCTGAAATTTCCCATAACAGGGCGCCGGTTTTTTCGCTGCTCTCTTGTGCTGATACTGTGTTTACGAAAAATATCAGTATCGGGATAAGGAATATTTTTTTCATTGAGGATAATTTTTTAATTTGATACATACGATGTTATATGACGTTTTATTTTTTCGCTATACAAGTCGCTGATGGTGATCATCAAACCGGTTTCCTCCACGTCTCCGAAATTAGGGTTGATAGCCGTTCCGAAAGTTTTCATGGATGGCGAAAGGTTCATATACGAGTTGATCAGCGGCGGAATATTTTCACCATAACTTCTCACTGTCTGGAAAAGGATTTTGTAATCTTCCGCATAATTCTTTCCTGTGAAAAGTTGGGACATGGCTTCGGTGTCCAAATCAATTTTCAACGACAGGTCATCATTCGGAAAAATCAGGTTTTCACGATCGCCGAAATGTTTATCTAAGAAATGAAGGATCATGTTGCGCGCCGCGGTGTTGTATGAGGTGTACATGGTGACTTTCCCCAGAAAATATTTTTTGTCGGGATTTTTCACTACCAGCGCTCCAAGTCCATCCCAAAGGTTATCCAATGAATAGATACCCTTGCCGAAACGATTGGTTGATTGAAATGCAGGTTGCACAAACGAGCGACCTAGTTCTATGGTGTAGGGCAGGTAATCGTGGATAAAAGCAGGCGAGAAATGGAACAGTTTGGCTGTGGCCAGATTGATTTTTCCATTTTCATCGACATACGATTCATCGCATATATGGAAACGGTATCCACCCAATATCTCTTCGCTTTCTGCATCCCATACAATCAACTGTTTGTAGGGATTTTTTGCGGTATCGTAATGATCTATATCAAGTTCTTCACCGGTTCCGCCGCCGGCATACCGGAATGATAATTCGCGCAGACGGCTTATTTCACGCATCACGTTTGGCGAATCGTGGGCTGTGATCACAAACAGATCATTGTTCAAACGATTGGTCTTCCTGATGAATTTATCAGGAGTTAATTCTTTGATGATCAATTGTTTATCAACAGGTGCAATGATGTCTTTCATTGAATAATAATGAATTTTTTCAAGACCACAAAGGTATGGAAAAAATAAAATAAAAACTAATTTGTGTTTGCATTTTCATAAATCTATTGTAGAGTAAAATAATTATTCAATATGTAATAAAATGAAAATGAAAGAACTACCAATCTTAATGCTCTCATTTTTTATTGACTGTCACTTATCTTGTAAGCACACGCCAAAAACGAAATTGTCTACGAACTGACAAATCAAACCTTTTCTTATTCCGCATCGCAAGCCAAACGGAAGCCGAAGGCATAGTTGACGTTGTTGTACGAGGCGGAATATCTACACGACACGAGCAATCCCCCCCAATTACAGTCCCAAGAACCTCCGCGAACTACGTAAGAATTGCAAAACTCACGAGCAGGCGCATCAATAATATTGTCTCCATCTACGAAAGGAGGTATAAAAGGATCAGCGCAGTCGCTACACCATTCCCAAACATTACCGCTCATATCGTAGATACCCAATTCGTTGGGGGCTTTGGTGCCTACCGGCTGTGCGCCATATCCGGGATTGTCTTTAGTACTATTCGGTAGATTGAAACCATACCACGCTACTTTATCGATATTGTTGCTTCCGCTGTATGCGTATCCTTTGCTTTTATCGCCCCCGCGAGCCGCATATTCCCATTCAGCATCGGTGGGCAGGCGATAGTTCATGCCGGTAAGAGCGTTTAATTTGGCAATATATTCTTGCGCATCGTCCCAACTTACATAGTACATGGGATAATTATCGCCTACGCCGGCAAGAGGATATCCATAAGATTGAGCAAGTTCCTGCACTGTAGTTCCCATCACAGCAGTCCATTGCGCTTGTGTTACCTCATATTTGCCAATACTAAAACTATTGAGCGATACCTGATCCGATTTTAAGGTTCCGACCTGCACGAATACAAATTCGGGTTCAGTTGATATTTGGGTTGTAGAAAAATCTTTTCTGCAGCCCGTTATTGTGCCCAGCGTCATTACGCCCATCAGCAAAAAAATTAAGTTTCTCGTTTTCATAAATAATTTATTTTTATTTGTTTACAACTAATTGTTTACTTTCAATTTGATTACCTGAAAAAGCTTTTACGATATATGAATAAACATATTTTTCTCATGATTATAAAATATTAAGAATAAAACATTTGTATATTTTTTACATTGAAAACTAAAATTTTAAAAAAAACGGTGCAATGTAATAATAAAATTTCAAATTGATACTCTTTGATTCAATTATTTTACATTTTTACAATTATTAACATTTTAAAAACCGTAACACTCATATACACAAACAAATATGATAAAACACAAAATACCGATTTTGTAATCTTCGTGCTCAACTTCTCTGACTTTACTATTGCTCAATTTTGAACAGACTTTTTAACAAACCTTCCTTCACTTCCTCCACCTTATTCATCATCACATACCACAAAAACCCCCTCACCGAAGTATATCCCATACTGCGCAAGTGATTCATATAATTTAATATTTGCTGCCGGTATTTTACTGATTCATATTCGCCAAATTTGTAGTCGATCACTTCCACAT
>Ga0123353_10007530_pt1 | contig 14742 bp, 8 predicted proteins | sample TergutLab28metaG_3_FD_92763 | JGI IMG/M metagenome (GOLD analysis project Ga0123353, IMG submission 92763) | Labiotermes labralis P3 segment gut microbial communities from Petit-Saut dam, French Guiana - Lab288 P3 | ecosystem: Host-associated > Arthropoda: Insects > Digestive system > Gut ... | reverse complement strand
GTCCCTCCTAGGTCCAAATATTCTCCTCAACACCATATTCTCAAACACCCTCAGCTTCCTTTCCTCCCTCAATGTCAGCGACCAAGCTTCACACCCATACAAAACAACCGGCAAGATTATCGATAAACGTGCAATCATACTACTTAATATTTACTGATCACGTCTACGAATTGCATACGTCATGAATGTACGTACGTACAAACTGCATATGAAACATTCACTTTAAAGACAGGAATAACAAAATACTTTGACGGAATGAAACTCTAACTTTTGTATGCCCAATAAATTTAACAAAATCAACGCAGACATATAAACAATAAGCCCTGCAAACAAATATAACATAACCCAAAAACAGTAATAACATCCTATAACATGTGCACAATTGTGAAGAGCAGCACTAGTGTTACCACAGGAGCATTTTATGGAGGTCTGTAAGTACAAGTTCGATGTGTTGACTGTATCTTCTATCTGAGAGGCGTCCCAAGCGCGAATTTTTCCGAAGCATTGTCATTTATACCGACAGAGCTACCGCTTCTTCCGTACGTGCACCATATACCAAGTTCATTAACCTAACAATACAAAAATAATAATTATGATCCTCCTTCACACATTATTTCCCTAATGTTTTCTGTTACCTCACCTTACTTGTCTCCCGAATTTATTCTAGAATTTTGTTCTTAAGGTACAACGCGGTCACATAAACCGCGATGCGCGACGGGCTATAGAAACACACATTCAAGCATGCCTGTATGAACACTTTCCGGGTATCCCAAATATATATAGGAATCTGGGTGGGGCACTCGGTATAGTCACGGGCTCGAATATCCTATACAAGAGATCTGCCTCCTCTCCAAAACGCCCACCCTCCTGTTCAATGGGTACTGGGGGTTTATCCCCGGAGTAAAGCTGGTTGGAGCGTCAAGCTGACCACTTTCCTCCATCTAGTGCCGAGATGAAGGATGGGTGGGGCTGTACATCTCCTCCCCCTAAATGTTTTCATGACGTGGGCAGGCACGGGGCGTGAAAACGGGATGCTACTACCGGAGGATGGCAAACAAATAAATCATAACCCAGACCTAGTTCAGTAAGAGTGCTGGTGACAATTATCAAATCACATGATGCAGGTATGTTACTTGAATGGACGCTGTATCGCAGTATGAACGCTATGTATGTCTGGGCACAGACGTGGTTTGAACAGCATCCGGTTCTGTGGCGTTGTCATTGGAGTGCCATGCCGTAGAGCGGGGAATGGAAACGTGGGCCAGTTTCCGAAACTGGTCGAGGTATTATCACCGTTTCCAACTGACGCACTGGTAAGTTGTCTTAAAAACAGTACTACAATTTACGTTAAAACAGCTCCGACATGTTTCGGTGTTACAGTTACACCATCATCAGGGGGCGCATTAATTCGCGCTTACTAAAGTTACAGTTGTTAAAATAGTCCATTAAAATACATCGGTGTGTGGTTAATACGGTGGTGGTGTGGCTGCATATATCAGCAGTGTTCGGCAGTACACTAGTCTACTGCCGAACACTGCAACATACATACACCAATAAGGATCCGATATATGCAGTCACACCACAACCACCACCGTATTAACCACACACCAATGTACTTTGACTATTTTAACAACTGTAACTTTAGTGAGCACGAATGAATGTGCTCCCTGATGGTGGTGTGACTGCAACGAAACATGTCGGAGCTGTTTTAATGTAAATTTTAATGTAAACTTTAATACTGTTTTTTAAGACAACTCACTGGTGCATCTGTTGGTGAATAAATAAAACTGTGATAATATCAATATGCACGGTACGAATGTATTAAAAAATGTCGATATATAATCCGGTGACCGGGGCCTATACCAAATCGAATCACCAGTACATTTAATGTTATATTAAACCACGTCTGAAAACTCCATAATTTTATCTTCACATGGGTGGGAATATTAGTTATCTCTGAGAACAAAAAGCTCAGTACAATAGTTCGATCGCAGGAACAGGAGGATGGCGCAAATTATATGACAAGGAGCTTCGAATGTTGTATTCTGTGGCAGACATCGGGCTAATTAAATCCGGCAGCGGGTCATGTACAGATGGAGACACGAGAAATGCACGCACACACGGGACAGAGGCTACGGCCACAATACCTTCAAGGTTGGGTAAGAGTGGAAAGTTGTTTCTGGGCATGACATGACGTATAGGGAAGTGGAGGTATAATTCCGCTCCTTCTTAGCCTCGGTACTGGTTGGAGGTAAGAGGTCACTTTCACGCCCTGGCCGATTTTCCCCAGTGACAAAGAGCTTACAGGTAACCATTCAACTGGAGGATGGGCTGGCCTCACAGTCGGTCTAGACAACTGGGGAGAAAAATAAAAGTCTTTCCCTTTTCGGGAATCGAACCCACGATTCAACAGTCGTCCAGCCCGTAGGGTATATGTGGATGCAGGCTGGCCCCAGAGTTTCCCTTGACACGACGGAGCAGGGAAAAATGTTCAATGCTGTACGAAATCGAACGCCGGTAATTAAATGTACGGCCTCACTACGGTGCCAAATCTGACTTTTAACTGGTACGGCCGCAGTACTGTTTTATCTGCAATAAATGAACACCAACCGTAACGATGGGAATGCAAAGTCGTAATAAATAATTGTGGAGAAGTGTAAGCCTACCGTCCACAGTCCACAATTCGTAATGAGCTGATTAGTAAAAAGTCGTATTCCAGATTAGGAATCGAACCCAGTATATACCAATGGCGTGATGTAAATGACTGTCGAGTTCATACGCTGTACTCGTACATGGCCACATGGACACTAATGACTCTATAGTAGTATCCGGTAAATAGCAGCGCAAAAGAAATGGAAGACAGTCTGGCTGTCATCCTTCACGACATTAATGTACGCTCTCAGAAATCATCATAAGCTCACAGGGCTAAACATGTTATACCCGGGCATCCATTTACGAAGCGTTCTACAGGGCATGAGTAGTGATCATGTACCAATAACTAACAATGAGACGCGTTCGAGTAACCATTGTTACCATGGAAAGACGCGTTCGAGTAACCATTGTTACCATGGAAAAGCAACAGTTATGAAATTATGAGTGTGTCTATCCTTGGCTTAGTTATCCGCCATTCGTATCTCTTCTTTTCTGCGCTGTGTTACTCGGCCTTTTGATGCTGCCTGTCTGGCTGTGACATAATTTTCCACATTATCATAAACGACACGATTTTCGAAACAACAAATGTACTGAATGCGAAATTAGTGTTTTGATTTTCTCTACAACTTTTGTCTGAAACTTCCCATTCCAAGAAGAATTCAGCGAGATACTATCATAAATGCACATACATCTTCATGTAAAGTACGCGTTAGTCTTGGCAGATCTGTAGCCCATCATTTTTATTATAAATGTTTCTTAGGATTGCTGGCGTCAGCATCATTTTTAGTATAGATGTTTCTTAGGATTGCTGGCGTCAGTTACGGACTGTGCATGGCATGCGTTGTAAGTTAATCTGTCAGCGTATATTCAGGGACGTTGGTGATAGGTAGTAGGGGAGAAATTTGAACTCCAAACAGTTGGGAGCTGATAACGGTAGCCAGCAGTCCAGTGCGAATTCAGTCAGTCCGAGTGTGGTGTAAGTTGGGAGTACAGAAAAGTGACTGTGTTAAGTTTCCTAGAAATGATCGAGTTGTTTTACTGGATATAGTGCTCCATTATTTTATATCAAGAATAAATTTAGTAAATAAAACAAATAAAAAAGACAAAACTATGTGATTCGCTGAACCACACCCGTTTCCCGAAAGAGGATCACTTACCAGAATGAGCGCGTCGGGACAACAAAGTTACGAAGGGTGATCGTGTAGACATTCTAATCAAACTGGAATTTTGTAGACACATTTTCGAAAAATCCTCGAGCAAAATTTCCTGGAAATCACGCCAGTGGATCCGAGTTTGTTTCATGCAGACAGAAATAACCAATCTAAAAGTCGCTTTTTGGCAAAAGAGGGGAACGCGCTTAACAGATCACCTACCTTATATCAATGAGGCGTCAGAATTTACGGTATAAACGGAAAAAGGACGAGTCGACGGCACACGGAAACAGTGCTAGAAAAAGAACGACATGAATGGAAGATTATTGCTCCATGCTGACGCATCTCCGTTATCCGTGGGTCGGAAGCGCCCATTATGTAAGAACTATGACGTCACGTGCCTTTATGTAAACTCGGTTTGCGTCGCAGCACAGCTGAATGGGCGGCAGGGGCGGCTGATCCTACTATGCATCCTGGAAACATTCGTCTCTGTTTAGTTCAATACCCGAGACAAGGCAGAGAAGGGTCTAGCCTAGACTTATCTCCTGGACCCACCCAACGTCCTATGTAGAGAATACCGTCTTTCCTCGGGGGGTAATTTAGGCCAGGGTGTGAAGGTGAACACTATGGACAAGGTTTAGAACAGGCGGAGCTATACCTCTACTACTTCAAATCTACGTGACGTACACAAAGGCAGCTTTAATTTTACCATGTGTTCATTTAACGTACTTCCTGAGCCCGTTCGTACCAGTTAACACCGCCTAAGCCCCATGTCCCCAGTTTTCATCTCATTATGTTTGCCCTATCTTTAATCCTAATGCCAAGAACGATAGTGGGATACTTTAAGCAAAACAGTTTCTTAGAACTTCGAATGAACGTACATTTCTCGGTTAAAAGTGCTCAAGTAAACTGAAATACAAGTGCAGTCGTGCCCGGTTATAACGACACCGGTTTGTGAGATACCTCGTGTATAGCGTTTGATATTCTGTGGTACCAATTAATTCCTCATTGTTAACCCGTAACACTGTACTCGTTTGTAAGGACACAAAACAGTCCCTCTCACGTCATAACCCAGTTGGACCATATATTCATTCATCTTTCACAATTTCGTACCAACTCTGCAGCAATATAAAACGCGAGTTAGCACGGAAAAGTACACAGAAACGAAATTAAGTTATCGGTGCAATAAGATGTTTATTTCTTTGCGTACTTATGGGCGACTTCGTATGTGTAACGTTGAACAAGACAATTACTGTGGAAGATAACTAGAGGAGCATGCAAGGACGTGGCTACGGCCTGTTTGAAGTAGCATGCACCATCATAATACACCAAATTCAAAAACACGGTACGTTAAAACAGTGCAGATGGTGAAAGTGACTATTAGAAAGCAAGTAACTACATTAGCGGCATTTCTGATTATACCAGTGCTGTTCAAACTCCTTAGTGTCTATGGAAACCTTGTGACCAAATCTCAGTTTTTGCAGAACCCCCGTCAAGAAGTTTGACGGGGGTGTTTTCTGCTAGGCCAGTGCGCGAATTCGTTCTTTCCCCTGCGTGACATCAGCTGCAGGTAAGCGATCAGATTCACGCTCTCGACAAGTTTCGGTGGGGCCACAGTTAATCTGGCCCTGAAGTGACCAGAACTTCAGCCGTTAGACTCGGTTTCATGACTGAGCTGGACGGTTCATATCGTACGCTCGATTGATATGAGACAACTGTGATTTATCAGGCCGGTCGCAGTGGCCGTGCGGTCTAAGGCCGCTCGAATCCTGGGATCGCGAGTTCGAATCCCGCTGAGGGCGTGGATGTTCGTTTTTTGTGTTTATTGTGTAGGTTAGTGGCCTCTGCAACGAGATGATCACTCGTTCCGTTAGTCCTCGCGCGCGCGCGCTAGAGAGAGAGAGAGATCTAGAAACCTCATCAAGCAGCCTAGGTCCGATTTGGGCTGTAGCGCCACAGGAGAAATTTATCAATGCATATAAAACCATAACATTTAGCGCCAAAACTGTTACTTGCCACTGTTTTGCAGGATGATGTAATTAGCTATTAGATACGAATAAGAACTGCCAAGGTCAACCTTTTATAATTCGTATGTCTATTGGCAGTATAAAATCCGGACTCCTAAGAGAATGACAGCAACGCGGTACCTGACTCGAAAATGTTAACGGCTTAAATTCATTGCCAGGGTAACCCTAATACAAAAAAGGAGGCTTTCACAAAACATTTTATACTCTGTGCTGAGGGTATGAATACGTACTTCCAACCCGCCCAGATGTTGTCTTTTCCTTTCACTACGAACAGTATTAATCCTCGCGGAGATCCACATGGCACTGCCGCCAGTTTGTGTACGTCTCACATGTCCAATATAAGACACACACATCGAGACATCTGATAAATAACATACGCAATGAATACGTCGTTAGGAAACCACTTACAAGGAATTCATTATCTTTTTCTTGCTCCATAACAGCATAGTAATGATCCTTTTATGTTTCGCCATGTTCCGACTGCCTGTCTAAACATCGTCGTTATTAAATCACTTTTGAACTTGGAGACGGTCCAGTTCATATGAAGTTGTGTACTTTTTAAATTAGACTCGCCTTTAGAAACATGCACGGTGTACACACAGCTTAATCGCACGTAAATCCCCAGCTACTGAACGATGGCCTGTTACGTCATTCTGTAGCCGGTTTCTCTACAGCTGCTATTATCTGCTCTTCAAGTCCTACTCACCTACTTGCGATGCGTACCAGCAGGTTAGAGCACAGTATTTAAGGTTTGGACGCCTAGAAAGCTTACCCTTGGTACAAAACTCAGTCAGGTACTGAAGGGCAGGAAGTAACGTGAGACTCTTAAAACCAGCAACATTATCCAGTTACAAAACCTGTACCTTTCATCGAATAATGTGGGTGTTAAAAAAATCTGTGAGATTACGTGAGAAGGCACGGAAGATCTTCGTAATGCATATGAGTTTTTCGTCGGAAAGACTAAAAGGCCCCGAGGGGGGGGGGGGGTTTAGCTTGCTTGTGACAATACTAAAACAGATCGTACATAAACCGGGCAGAATGGTGAAATACGGACATAAGCCTACCGTTTCCGGTGACAAGTTTATGTGGTAACAGCGAATACTGACGTTTCCAGCCTCACATTAATTCATCTTAATTAGATCCAATCATTACGTTTGATAAAGTGTGTTCATAAGATTGCATTTCTTGCCTGTAGACAGACGGTTGAACAAGTTCGCAAAGACTAAGAAGCTCTAACGCATACCGACAGAAATTCACCATTAAAAAACACCAGGGCCTTGTTTTACGCCCTATTGTGTTCCTGAAGAGTGGGCGTATATCAAATAGAATATTCCTATCGTAAGTAAGGGCTTAACTTAATGAAACACTCAGCCAAACGGAGTTACCGAAAATGAGACGGCATAAATTAAGAAGTGGTGAGAACAGATAAAGGGCGTTACAGCAAATTCATTTTAATACAGTTACTGTATGCAAGCAACCAAAAACTGGCCAAATTACCAGGGGAAATGTTACACTGCAGAGGAACCGTTCACCGAATACGGAGCTGCCGATCCTTAACCGAGATTCAAATCGGGGACCTAATGAATACGACATAATGATGTTGTTTTGATAATACTGGGCGAAGGAAACAATTTGGATACTTCTAGTTTTCCAGTTTTCTTGGGTCGGGATGCCCGAGGAACTGTTTTGTGCCTTTTTCAAGTTGTTCCACTTTGTCTTCATTACCGTCTTGTTCCATCCAGTGTGTGTACGCTGGACAGCCCGGACCCCGACTTCAGTCGCATGCTCAATAAGGAGAGAACTGCACGCGCACAGCGGGTCAACATTCGATGACGTAAACAAACGCAAACTATAAAAATAAAGACAACTCATTTTTAGATATCAAGCTTATAAAAAATCGGCAATGGGGGGGAAAAAACTAAACACTCTTTTAGCACAGATAAAACCGTTGATAAATCAGGCTGCGGCTGTAGGAAGTTCACAGCGAATGTAGGCTTTGTGCCGCGCGCGCGGGGTGTGTGAGGAAAGATGGCGTAATAACTGAAATCGACAACAGTGGGTCGCCGACCCAGCATATAGCATACACCGAAATTATGGTGGACAAGTCTGTCGTCTAGTTTTAATACGCACGACGTTTCTGCAGCCGGGTCTATTCCCGCCACCATGAACTTGCTTGGTACACTAAAAGCATTTTTCAAAACCGCTACGTCTAAAATCACAAAAATAAAAGTACAATAATGACGACCTTAAGATAACACGGCCAAATCTCTTGGAAGTGACGTAAAACATATCGAACAACAAACAAAGCGCAGCATAAATACGATGAATTTCCGTAGCAATGTTCGCAAAACTGTGAATGACCAACACAAAATTATAGTTACGTTACACAGTGACATTACCTGCAGACCGCTCGTCGCCTTTAACATCGTTAAACCTAACAAGAACTGTAAACTTTTATACCGTCCGATTCTCACGTCTGGATCAGACCGACATTCGAAGAAATAACGTTTATGGCCAATGCCTTACTCAGCCCGACAATTCCAGTACACGAAACAAAAAGGAATCAAATTTGCTCCTACCATTCGTCACATATGTTCAAACAAAGGGACCAGAAATGGCTCCGTACGTTATCTCCAGACTGGCTTTCAGTGGACAAAGTGTCGGTCAAATTATGGATCGAGTTGCACAGTGCGAGTGTGAAATTATATATTAATTGTAACTCGGGGCAGGCTGCCACGGCCGAACAAAACTTAGTGCAGTGCCCGTGTATCCTTAAAATGCTGTACTTCATTACACCAAGATAAACACGTGAACAACACTCGGGTTCCGAATTTCCGCTGGAAGAGTAAATGTATGGACGGTGTCACCGACAGGTGAGCTCAAGGATGGGAAGAAACTATAAGATTAATTTAAAATTAAACTTCTTGTAACAATTACGACCTTGTAAAACATTAAATGATGATAAATACTGTTTTTCGTGATATGATTCTGCGTTGTTTTGCTACATCAACCAGCACATTCGTCCGTTAGTCCGTGGCCAGTGGAAAATCAACGCCGACTACGTGTAAAACCTATGATTTATTCTTTATGAGACTTATTCTGGCCCAATGTATGGATATCGTCCTTTTTTTAGATCCTGTATAATGCCATAATAAGTGGGTCCCTGTCACCACGGAATGGAGAGTCCTCAGGTAGACGGATGGAGGAACGGCAACCATATGTTGGGCAGCTGCGAATATGTTCAATAGGCAGTCGCGGACAGCCGACAAGGGGTGGTTCTCCAGCTTGGGGGTTGGGCGAGGTGCTAATGACTCACAGTAAAAAAAACTGGCCTTGTAATGAAATGGATGCATGTGCCTGGACTAGTCGTTTGGTACGACCTAAGGAATGGAGAAGGGACATGAGATTTGGTACATGGAATGTAAGGAGCCTATAGAGGTCAGGGTCACTTTCCACAGTAGCCAGGGAATTTGAAAGGTCTAAATTACATTTAGTGCGTGTACATGAGGTTAGATGGGGCAAACGGGCACTGTAAGAGCAGAGGATTATATTTTTTCTAAGGAAAAGCAAACGAAAATAACCAAATGGGAAGGTTTTTCACATTACAGAATATTGCGGCAGTTCAGAGAGTCTGTTACTGAAAGGATGTTATATATAGTTCTGAGAGGTCGCTGGTGTAATATTGTTTAGAATGCGCAGGCACCTAGTGAGAAGAATGATGATGATTCAAAAGACAGTTTTTATAAGGAATTAGACCAGGTTTTCGATCATTTTCCAAACTACCATACGAAAATTCTGTTAGGAGATTTTAATGCAAACTTGGAGAGGGAGGATATTTTCAAACCGACAATTGGGAATCAGAGTCTACATCAGAATAGTAATGACAGTGCTGTTAGAATAGTGAACTCTGCCACACCAAAAAAATCTACTTGTTACGAGCAAGATGTTTCCACACCAAAACATACATAAATACAGCTGGACCTCTCTTCATGGGAAGACTCACAACCAGATGATCACATACTATTTAGAAAGGAGATGGCATTCGAGTATACTCGATGTACTGTCTTTCAGGGGATCTGTCAGTGACACTGATCGCTATGTAGTGTTCGCAAAAGTTAGGGAAAAATTCCTCTGAAACGGTGGAACAGTTCAAATATCTGGGAGCAACCTTAAGGAATCAAAATTCTATTCATAAAGATATTAAGAGCAGAGTGAAGTCAGGGAATACTTGCTATCATTCGGCGCAGAATCTTTTGTCTTCCAGTTTGATATCAAAAAATATAAAGATTAAGTAAGATATACAGAACTATAATGTTGCCTGTTGTTGTGTATGAGTATGAAACATGATCGCTCACATTGAGGGAGGAACATAGGCTGAGGACGTATGAGAATAGGGAGCTGAGGTAAATACTTCGGCTTAAAGCCGAAGGTAACAGGGGAGTGGAAAAGACTGCATAATGACGAGCTTAATGATCTGTACTCCTCACCAAAATTATTCAGGTGATAAAATGACAGAGATGCGTGGGGCACGTGGCGCCAATGTGGGACAGGAGAGGTCTATACAGAATTTTGGTGGGGAAACCTTAGGGAAAGAGACTACTTGGAGGATATTAAAATGATCTTCAGGAACTGGGATGGGGGGGGGGGGGGGACATGGGCTGGATTGATCTGGCTCAAAATAGGGAAGGGTGGTGGCAGCTTGTTAATGCGGCAATGAACCTCCGTGTTCCATAAAATGCAGAGGATTTCTTGACTAGCTGCGAACCGGTTAGCTTTTCAAAGAGGGAGTCTGGCTCCATGCTGTAAGTATGTCAAATGCCATCAGTCCCCACTACCAGATTGTGTCAAAACATCATGGCTGCCGCATTTCACATCCATACTGGCTCACTATTCATGACCATATTCTTATCTACTTCTAAGCTACAGACCTGTTAAACTCTTTAGCAAAAACAACTTCATTAAATAACCTAAGTCAGTAAGATGTTTCTGGTGTGGTCAGAAAGTCCGCGGTTCGCCTGTGGATACTTTGGCTGGAAGATTTTATAGTACAGAAACACAGCACTGATGGAAATGTGGAGATGTTTAACATTGGTGAATGTGTCGCGAGGAAGTGTCTCATCAAAATCTCAGCGACACAGCAACACCGGCCAAAACACTTGCAGTAACTGCACAATTCCGTTCACTTCATGTGTACGCCTAAATCAATCCGAGTGCTTATCCTCCACCAAATGTGAAATTTCTACGAATCAAGTAGCCTACCTATGGAAATCATCATCATCATATATGTCATGGAGTTGGGCCACTTGTTGACCCGTTCCGGTCTCACGTATCCAGAAGTCTCTTCGAAGGTCTACCATGATTCCTTTTGCCCGTTGGGGAGTAGTGTTTCATTACCCAGGATAATCTATTTCGAGGCATTCTATTTACATGTTGTATCCAGTTTCTCCTGTATTCCAGTAATCTGTCCAAAACTAGTGTTATTTTTTGGTGTTACTTTTAACTCCTTTGTAATCTGTGCATTTGTTTTGTAAGCTGTCCAAGTGTATCTTGCTGTTCTTCTCACGTATTTCATCTCTGCTGCTATTATTCTTCTGGCGTCCCTTGCTCTAACAGTCCTAGTTTCGCTGCCACGTAACAAAACTTTTCCTCAGAGTTTTTTGTGGTCTACACACATTATTTAAAATAACCGTAATTTTTAAAAAGTTATTTGTTGTCCTACCACTGCTCTGGGCCTGTAACCCATTCTGGGAAAATTTTAACCACTGGAAAGTGTCACGGAAAGACGCATAAGGAAACATGCTAAACAAAAGTAAACTTAGTAATTACACGTACACGTGTTCATCACTGCACAGTATATCGCTACAGCAATTAAATCGCCTTGTTCCGAATCAGTGCATGAGAGAACTTAATCAAAACCCCACGTAAGTGAACAAATGCCAGCCACTTAGCAGAAGAGTAATCATACCAGAATATGTATTCCTGTGCCTACAATCCACTCCCAGTGTTTAGAAAAAATGATACGACAGACATAAATTTCTTTCGTGGTAGTCCTGGCAGACAGAAGAGTTACTCTGGTGCAGGATGTCATTTTTCACTCTACGGCGTAAGAATATAGTCACATCGGCATACGAATTAGATTATTCGGCGTCGCGTAGTCACATAGCCGGCATTACAAGTCATACTATCTCACGCTGCCAGAGAATTTCACACCTTCTTGCAATCTGCGACTTCATCTTCAAAATATTGCTTTCCAAGAGCCAACTTCATTATCTGAGCTGTCACTTCACAGTAGGATTGATCAGGTTATACGTAACGTAAATTGACGTACACGGGCCTTCTAATACGGTCCGTGACTCCATTCCCGACAGAGGCACAATTTCCCCTTGACCACACATTCACACTGGCTCTGAGGCCCACCAAACTTTCTCTGCACAGACACTCCACCGACTAACGCCTCAGTTACGGTCCGGAACGTCACGCACATACCGAAATTTGCTCAAGTCGTAAAGGATACATATGGTCTACTGTAGTATAAGCAAGCAAGCGCACGCACGCACACGATTTCAGACGAAATCCAAACTCCAGCACAATGGAACCTCAGCGGCCGCAGCATAACCGTCCCGTAGCCTATGTTATCGCCCAGCAGTGTTCTTCCGCCACCTTCATCCCAATGTGCTGTACAAGGAAAAATTCGGCGCGCATTTAATAATCTAATTTCAATGAGTTTTTTTTTACTTGTTAAAAAAAACTTTTTTTCACTTGTTAAAAAAACTGCGTTGTCCGAAATGGCGTTAACTTGGTATTACGCAATTCGGAGGTATGTGTAATGGGTATAGGAGCGTTTCTTCCCGAAAGGCGGAAGAGGCTTCAGATCACGACGGTGGCTCTTACATCAGTAAAATCTGATGTTTAGAATGCGTGGAACTTCACCTCAACGTCCCCAAGCACCTTATGTTATGATGCATAGGCACGAGAGGGGTTACTATAATTCAAAAACAACTACGAAACATATTTCCTGCCCAGACACACGAAGATATAACATGTACATTTATTTGTCCGTGTACAAATCACAGTCACCTGTGATGTCACGTCTTGTAATTTGGCAGCAATCTGCCGAAGTTTAGGAAGAGGGTACTGTACTGCCTTTACAGCCGGAGTACTATGGAGGCGGCGGAACGTCTGTGAGCTTCTACCAGACTACACGGCGTTACATCTATGAAGCCGGTTTTCTTAACAAGTCACGAACATAAGAAACTCGGAATACCCTTACTTCAACGTTTCATGTGGGTGTCAAACGTGGTCTTGAACTTCAGCCCGGAGTGTCCAAAAACTGGACGGAATCATCTGCATAGAAAAAACTAGTAAAAAAAGCAGAAGGAAGGGAATTAGATTTAGATATAGATTAGTCGTTGGGTTCGAGCCCTTGCGGTTCCGATGCACCTAGGCCTTTACGTGCCTTTTGCGCTCCGTAATCTGATACCAGGTCAAGAGAGCCCTTACACTTGGCTAAGTTCCATATGGTCCAAGAAAACGAGGAAACGGTCTAACTGTACGAAATTCGGAGAGCAACAGACTTGTCTGGACTATTTTATCTTAACATCGTTATGGCGCGTCACAGAACAGACATGTGATATGGGCGGTGTAAGTAAAAAATAATTTTGGTTCGAAAAGTACGAGGATTTTTGAAAGAACTACGGGAATATGGGTAGGTAACATTATGCATTTACAAAAATAGTTTTCAAAGCAGTGATATGGATTTAACTAGAAAATGGCCAGACCGTGACCACACACAGCAATCAACTCGTAAACCCACGAAATTCTCACCGGCTAACTATATACATGCTCCGTGTAGAATCGTTCGTTACTTCACAGCATTGTTGTCCTATTTAATTCTTATTTACACCCAATGCTGTGGGCTTTCCTGTGTTAATTAGATTCTTTCCCCCTGTGGCACTGCGGCCCTACGCGAGCCATGGCGTCCTCATTCTTGAGGTTTCCAGATCACACACACGACGACGCACCACAATCGGCATGACCTCTTTGGATGAGTGATCAGCTCATGGCAGTGGTCTCTACCTGACAACACACAACACTCATTAACAAATATCCATGTCCCCGGAGGGATTCGAACCCACAATCTCGGCTGGCAAGCGGCCGCAAACCTTAGACAACGCGGCCACTGGGACCGGCAGTTACACAAGCATGCCAATTAATGTCATTTTGTCCTCAGTTGAACATACCTGCAGCGAAAAAATATATTCTGTATGTGTTGATACGCGGGCTCGCTGAACAATCGTTCTCAACTACGTAACATCTCTGACAATGAAGTGGGTTTCAAACACAAGGAATCCTGCTTACTCCGATTTCAGAACGTCGTGGAAGCTCTCCTGTTAGGCTTCTTTGCACCCCTGTGCTTAGATAGCTTAGCCGTCAGTCCGTAGGAGCCTTCCTAATTATCTTCACAGCCAAGCAGTATGGACTCAGTCCAGTGCGGATAACATCAGCGTATTTTAAACGAGGCGTCAATCAGCCAGGTGCCCGTTTCAACGAAGCATAATGTTGATTGTATAAACATGGTGGTGGTTAAGATTCGCGCATGTTTAACGACAACCTTCCAAAATCACAGTCCCGAAAATATCACCGAACACCATTCTTTGCCGTATTTACCCGAACACCCACTCCTCTTCCCTACAAATATCTTCCGCAAATCTCAATACCTACTGCACACGAAAACGCATTTTCGCGCAGGTCCCAATTTATGTTCCGTTCGTAACTAGAGATCACCACCAAACGTGTTCATCACACTTGGTTCCCCCCCCCCCCCCCCATCCCCCAACATAACTTTACTTTTAAACTTTTTTTTTCATCACACCAAAAGGTACTTTTTGGGTGTTACATTAAAATTTACAAAG
>Ga0123353_10007528_pt1 | contig 14743 bp, 8 predicted proteins | sample TergutLab28metaG_3_FD_92763 | JGI IMG/M metagenome (GOLD analysis project Ga0123353, IMG submission 92763) | Labiotermes labralis P3 segment gut microbial communities from Petit-Saut dam, French Guiana - Lab288 P3 | ecosystem: Host-associated > Arthropoda: Insects > Digestive system > Gut ... | reverse complement strand
TTGGAATGACGCTCCACATGTTTCGGATGGTCTTTCAGTCAATCATCAGCAGTTCAAGACTGTACATACAGCAACAGGCATTTGTCAAACAGATACAGCGGTCTGCTTGCTAGCAAGCAGACCGCTGTCTGTTTGTTTGCTGTATGTACAGTCTTGAACTGCTGATGATGGACGGAAAGACCGTCCGAAACATGTGGAGCGTCATTCCAAAATAAAATAAATTTGATGCATTGGTGCAACTGGTTGGTTTTACTGTGGACAGGTGAGACCATATCGGTGAAAAGTGCCAGAACGTCCTTACAGTCTCTTTTAAGAGCTCAGATTTAATGTCCTTACAGCATAAGTAACTTGATCTGTTCGATCTGAAACAGATATCAGATTAATGTAGGAAATACGGCGCCGTCTTGAAGCAAGACCATCCTGTGTGTTCGTAAGAAAGCGCTGTAGTGACCCTCTGGTCAGTAAGTCTGCACAGATGCTGCAAACGAAGCCGTTTCTTTTAAACAAGCCGACTCACCGAACAGCAAGACTGCACGGTCCACCATCACAACTGCCACTCGTCCACGATAATCTGATTACGTCAGATGCGCTCATTTGCAGTGCTTCAACGTCGTTACGACTTGGCTGCTAACGCAATAAAAAGTATCAAGAATAAAGTGTGGGCGCGCTATCACGTTGCCTCCATAAGTGAATCAGCAGCACGAGTGAGCCAGTTCTGTGAAGAAGCAGAGCACCTGATGTTCTGCTGGATTGGACGAAGAGGCTTACAAACTTTCAAAATTCGGTCTTGAGGTTTTGTGTTCCTTTCGTCCCGACAAGTAATTATTGATAAATCCTACTGACAGAACTAATCAGATGTAGAAATATTAATTGCTTGTTTATGTATGCATGTATGTATGTACTACGTATTTATTTATTTATGTGTTTATTTATATGAGACTGATGTTTTCTCTGCTGGAATTTGAGGAAGATAAAAACTGTTTAGCTTAGAAGTAGTCCTTGCCCGGTCTGTAGCAGCAATCCGCAGTCTCTTCCATAAAACCTATGAAGATCTCATAAACAACCCAAAATCTGGCAGGAATTACAGCACACACACACACACACAATACAGCTTTTCCCCTGCCCAGTCAGACACCGGCCGGCACACATAGGTGCATACAAGAGTTTGGTGGAGAAACCTCAACGATAAGGATCACTTGGAAAGCACAGGTGTAGATGGGAGGGTAATAATACAGCGGGTCTTTATGAAGTGCGATGGGGAGGCATAGACTGGATTGATCTGGCTCAGGGTAGGGACAGGTGGCGGTCTGTTGTGAATGCGGTAATGAACTTTCGGGTTTCACAAAGCGCGGGAAAATTCTTCACTAAGGTACTGTTAGCTTTTCATGAAGGACTGTGCTCCGTGGATTTAGTTAGTGAGGGAGAGAATGAGTTAGTTAGTTAGATTGTTTGTTTGTTTGTGAGTCAGTTGGTCGGTCGGTCAGTCCGTTAGTTAGTTAGTTAGTTTGTTTGTTTGTTCGTTCGTTCGTTCATTCGGTTGTTCGCTTGGTCGGTTGGATGATTGGTTGGTTGATCAGATAACAGCGAAGAAGTGAAATCGCAAATTTTGCGCCACCCGTGGCTGTGACGTACATTCAGGACTTTCACTCCTGCAGACGAAGGCGTAAGAATTCAGACAAAATCATTCTTCGGTGCCAAACAGTTAACAACAAATCCGTATAAACTTTCTGAGACTGAACCCCTGCCTCCACGGCGGGATATACCCCGATCACCAGATGCCCCTTTCTACCGGAGAGCTCAAACGCTCCTCTCCATCCGCACTTGTCTCGATCAAAGGGTAAACTACTTCGTCACATCGACTGACGTCATCGCGAGTAAACTTCTACCGAGTGATATGTAAAGAGGGGCAGGTGGCTTGTACGGGGGAGAGAAATGCAGACAGCTCTTTGGTAGGGAAATGGAAAGGAAAGAGACAACTGGGAAGTAGTAGGCGTAGAAGGGAGGAAAATGTTGACATGGATCTTAAAGAAAGAGGAGGGGAGGGCGTGAATTGGATCAGTCTGGCTCATGATAGGCACAATATGCGGCTGCTGTACAGGCGGCAATGAACCTTCGGGTTCCATAAAATGCGGGGAATTTCTTGACCAGCTGAGGAACTGTAGATGTTTATTCTCCCGTACTATAGACAGTGTTCTCAATTCTGAACACAATTTCGTCACTCCGTAACAAAGACAGACATAGCCTAAAAGTACAAAAAACTCTTCTCCCCCATTGCGTGGGATGTAACGCACGTGTTGAGATCTGTCCATCTTATAATTTGATTTTGAGATGCAATTAATAGTTACGGACTATTTTTCACAATCCGCCATTGGAGTCCATGTTTGACATTGCCCCTCTCTACCGAAGACAGACGTAACCTAAAGATAAAATAAAAAGTGTTTTTCCCCATTGCGGAGAGTGTGATGGGCGTTTTGAAATGTCTGTCCGTCTTATAAGATGCGTTTGAAAAGTAATTAACCGGTATGGACTATTTTTCGCAATCCGCCATGCCAGTCCATTGACACGTGCGATATCTTCAGGTTCATTGACCTTTCTTAAAGCTGTTTCGCGGTCTTTCCTGAGCAGAGCAGTGGCGACTTTCGGAGAGGGTGGACGTGACGTGTACTAGACTGGTACCGTTCTGCATGCTGTTGATAAGGGGTAGGTCCCTGTCCGCCATAGTGAGCTGCAGCTGCTGGTTGTTTTGCAAGTATATATGATAATACGTTAATTCATTTACGTTTGATACAGTCGCAAAACAAACTCGACTTGACGTGAAATATTATTTTTACGTTTTTAGAAGTTTAGAATTTAATAATATCTAGCGGCATTTTCGTTGTCGAGGTCGCAGATTAGCTGCAGTTTGTGAGTACAATTTTTGAGCCAAATGTGTAGTTCTTCAGAATTAATTCGTCATCGTAACCGATATACACGCAAATAAACATTAAAAATTAGTGCAAAAAGTTCGTTGTCATTTTATTTTGCAACGAATCGACATTAGTAACTCCTTTAATGTATTCATACGCGATTGACTCCAACAGTCAGCTCCGTGTGTTGTGGTAGTGTAATGGAGAACTGCCTCCGGTGGGCAGATTTACACAGAAAATTACACAACCTTCAGCATAAAGAGCAAGTAAAACGCAATACGTGTCATATTGCTTGGTTGCCTTCGACAGCTGACCGTGAAACTGTTCATCTATCGCCCGCCACCCACATTTGTCACGGCCCTCATAAAACACAAGTAGCATTGACAAAACGTCCAAGTTCTGTTAGCACGAATTAAATTAGTGATTTCCTTTATATTCAGTAGGATAACGTTTCATAGCAGATTAGCACTGATTCTTTACTCGGGATTCCGTCTTTCAGACGTTGCAGAAATTCGCAGTAGACGAAACATCCTTACGTAACCGAATATTTAACCTAAATACCCCAAATTTAGAATCTTGTGACACGACTATCTGGAACAGTACCAATAAACAATCGTTTTACCTTCAGCTTGCAAGTGTGTAAGAATTTGTAATTTAAACAAGTGGACCAGAACAGAGTTGAAATGCCAGATGCCAGTTAATAGAGGCAGTGACGTAGTCTGTAAGACGCAGCACATATATAAATGTACTGCATGCATAGTATGGGAGATAAGAAAGTATTAATAGCCTATTTGCCCTTGAAGTTGGGAAATATTGAGTTGCTGCTTTGACATGTTTCTTGTCTGCTACTCTGCTGCCGTTAAAATACATAAGAGTGATCTCCACGTTCACGGGCACCTCCAATCCCATGCGCCAGTATAACCCACTATTATCAATTTATTTCCATAACCAATTCCGTATCCTTGGAAGCCTCTCAATTAATTTGTCTCCGTAAAGACCTATCCCCTCTTCTGCAGCTATAATTGGCCATTGCTACTTCAAACCTCCATATAAAATAGATTCATTTACATTACTTCAGCAACCACCTCAGACTGTCTGAAGAAGGATGCAGTAAGTTTAATCGAACTCTCACAACATATCCTGCTAGCTATGACAGTGTCATAATTTTTAAACACCTGCCACTCTAAGATTTTCAATGTGAAGACAATGACGTCACTGCCGCCCCTCCACTTTGCATCTTCGTAGGCGTTCGTACTTCGCAGGTGCAGGCCCACCTGTTGTTACTGACCTTACATAACGGACTCGTGTTTCCGAGTCTCGCGTTACCAAGTAGTTTGTCATGTCATTTCTTTCGCCCAATTCTATACGGCTCTGTGCAACGCTTCTTTCGTTGAGTATCGTTGTTCTAAAGAAACATGTTGCACTCGATGCTGCTTGTATTTTCTGCCTTCTGTCGTGTTTGTGCTTCAGACACTTTAATTGCGTCACATGTTGAACAGACGATTTGGTTATGATGTAATTGGAACATTCAGATATTCTGGTACATTTTCTGTACAACTGTGTTGACAGAAATGTTATATTGTTATATTGACTGCTTTTTGGTAAACAGACAGACCGATCTTTTTTCGTTAAGCGACCAATGTTGTGTGCAGAGTGTCACGGCTGACCGGATTAAATTCCTCTTAATTATAATTTGTTTCTTTTTGTTTTATATGGGTGTGAAACCTGGTCTGTCACAATAAGGCAAATTATTTTATGCAAATAAACTTTTAATATTCAGAACACAGTCAGTTCTAGCTGTAAGTAGATGGGAATAGTTTTTAATTTCCATGGTTCTACGCAGTAACATTGAAGTGTGAAGTAAGTTATGGAATTTTAGAATGGCGTAGATGATATATTACAACTATTGGACAAATATGTAATTTTATTAAGAATACTAATAGAAGAGAATACAGGATAACGAAGGCAATAGCTAACAGTCATGGACAATATAAAGCAATGAAAGATAACGTTACAACATGTGGAATGGTATTTGGTTTGAGCCTTCAAATTTGGTTGTTTATGTTGGTAAGTATGGGTGGCAGTCTGGGATACAGGAAGTTTGAGAATGCTCTATGTAGAGCTACATATGAACCCTAATGGAACACACCCTGTTGTGTTAGAAACGAAACCAGACAAAACATCAGCTGCAATACAATTTATATTCTCTTTCTTAAGCTTCGCTAAACGTTTCAGATTGAGATCAATCCATCATCAGGCCAGTATACAAAGCAAACAGCAAGTACCATGCAATGACCTGTCAACATGCAGCACTGTCGGTGTGCCCTTGTGGGGGGGTCACACGTCACATTTATCATTGCAATAAACTGTAATAGGAAAACGTCCATTACTAGAGTTAACAATAATTCAGAACATTTTCCTATATCAATTGACTGTAATGGCAATTGTAAGTTGGGACCCCCAGAAGTAGTGCATGTTGACAGGTCGTTACGCTGTGCCTGCTGTTTGCTTTGTATACTGGCCTGATGGTGGATCGATCTCAATCTGAAACCTGTAGCCAAACTTATGAAAGAGAATATGAATTGTGCTTCGACTGATATTTTATCTGGTTTCGTTTACTGGGTAGAAAATCTAAAAGATGTAAAAACGTGATGTTAGGAGACGCAGCCTGCAGTACAGTATGACTGCAGCAATAAATATCTGATTTGATATTTTCATTGTTACACCGTGCATGTTGTCGAGTTACTCAATTATTATACCAACTAATGCACTTATATAAAATTTACACATTAAAACACTAAAACTGCGCCGACATGTTTCGGTCCTAAGACCATCATCAGGGAGTCATATCGTCCTTGCTAAAGTCACACTAAAAAAAGTCATATTAATTTCGCTGTACCAGTTGGGTATTGTGGCAGCATGCTGTGTTGTGTAATGTTATGTTGCAAAGAGTGTCCTGCAGGGCACTCTTCGCATCGGCATGCTGCCACAATACCCAACTGGTACAGCGAAATTAATGTGACTTTGTATAGTGTGACTTTAGCAAGGACGACGTGGCTCCCTGATGATGGTCTTAGGATCGAAACATGTCAGAGCGTTTTTAATGTTTTAATGTGTAAATTTTATAAATTATATATATGTGCAGCAGTTGGTGTAATAATTGAGTAATCTGATTTGATGTTAGGCGAAGTGCATACGCTGAGGTTGTGGAAGGTCAGGGTGCTGAGCACAGCCTGGGTCTATAGTGGCGGAACTTGGAGGGTAATTGAGAAAAGTTCGTAACTAGGAGCTTCATGATTTGAAACTCTCAACAAATATTATTTGGGTGATCAAATGATGGAGGATGGGATGGGCTGGGTATGTGACATGAATGAGGGAGAAGAGAAATGCACACAGGATTTTGGTGGGGAACATTATAGGAAGGAGACTATTTTGAAGATCTAGGTGTAGATGGAAGAACTGAGTTAAAAATTGGTCTTAAATAAACAGGATGGAATGACGTTAATTGGAGTTATCTGGCTCAGGATAGGGACAAGTGGCTGGTATTAATGAATACAGCAGTGCAGCTTCGAATGTAATAAAAGTGGGTAACTTCGTGCCTGAATGAGAGAAATATTCCGTCAAGACATACTTTGTTCCATGAAATTAGCTGGTTAATTAGTTATTTTGTTGATTTGTTAGTTAGTTACATAGTTAATTTGTCAGTTAGTGACCGAACACTGTTCCGGTTGTCATGTCCGCTGACAGCCGCTTAGGCAGCAATGTTTCGTAAAGTCCGATCAGAATGGCATGCTATCCGACGGCAGACATGTAGTTGATGCGACATCCAACAATTTGTACTGATGCGCAGCAGGTACGAAGCGTTTAAAGCATTTATGATTGGCGTTGAAAATGTTACAAAATTAATCCCAACATTTTGGGTCTTCACGCGTGAATTGTTTGTTTTTGAAAGGGGGTTCGAATGTTCTGACACGTGACGCCGTGTTTTGGGGTGCGCGATTCCCGACGTTTCGAAATCTCAAGTAGCATTCAACCTGAAGGGTCAAGCAGACTTAAGAGTCCTTGAACCTTGAACATAGAGGCAACTGAAATTTTAAAATACTCAGTGCCGTATGCCTAGCGACACGGCGTCACACACCAGAAGATGTGGGTCTCCAGCAACACCTCTCTAATACCCTCCAGTATTACGAGAACGTCTTACAGTGGCCAGTGTTTGCGACTGTAGCAGGCGCCAGTGTCATAATATACAAAAATATTTCCAAAATGGGTCTCAACGTACGTATTAAATGCTTGCTCTATGTAGTGGCTTACAGTCTTACAATACAATAACGTTGTTATCTTCCAATTTTTAATCCGTGTCTGATGATAACAATACAACAAAAATAATATTTAATTCTTAAGTAACTGCTTCTGCAAGAAATGAAGTTAAATTCCGTTGGTATATCCGCAGTCCTACTGAGCGGTCTGTCTGTCTGTTTGTCTGTCTGTTTGTGTCTCTCTCTCTGTTTTTACGCCAACAGTTTTGAATCACACTGGTGTTGCCGAGCAAAGGCGTCACGATTTGTGACAACCCCAAGTTGGCAACATGCATGTGGCTGGCACAGGTCACCACTCACTATTCCACTGCACTAACAAACTACACTAAAAATTCCGTCTTCTGGTTGTGGGTCTCTTCTTATTCCCCTGCATGCCCGGCACATGGCAACTTAACATATCTCTGCATCCACATGCATCCATTGCCAACTGATATCAGTCATTCGGGATAAAAATTTTTTGTTTGCAACTTTAATTCTGCGTGTTTCTTAATTCCAAAACAGTGGAATGTTTAATTTGGGCGTAAATTGAACTTTACGTTGTGTGTTTAGAGGCAACAGGCTTCACTTGCATTACCGTTTATCAACATGTGGTCCACGATTCGCTAACTGTTTGTGGATCGTGGATAGAAAATAATGTGAAATTTGAAGTTCTCACAGCGGTATTCGATAGGAATTAGGTTTTTCTGGAGAGTGACGCAGTGCCACTGAGTTAGTCATTCTCAGCGGTTCGAAAGAGCGTGCTGTCGTCATACTGCAGCCCTAAACTCTCTTTAAATCTTAAACAGTGAGACAATCACGATTATTCGAAACACCGGAAACCACTAACCAAAGACGCACGGTCACAACCCGGGTGATCTGATCCGATATTCTTCATAAGTTCTCCAAACAAAATCACAAAGTACTTTGAAAATATAAACTATCAAGCCACTAACAACAAAGTACAAGAAAAGTGACCCAGTAAGGGAATGTAGGGCGTCGAGGTACATTTGCAGGGACTCTCAAATACGACGTTGGTGATTCCTACAATCTTGTCTCGTGACATGAAACAGACTCCGAGGATCGCAGAGCAAAACCATGCTCTACAGAACAAAGGGACATGAGAGCGGGAAGACAGGAAAACTAAGGTTGAGAATAGTGATGGAGGCTGATTTTATTAACCAATCACAAGAGGTCAGTAGTTGGCTTTGTTCTTCAGAAATATAAATGACTGTACAGAATACTGAAATGGAAGTAGCAAAATGTCTAGATCTGGTGGTAATGAGGGTTAGCGTGAAGTAATACAAATGAAACGGTTAGACAGACTAGTCTGAAGGCCAGTGTAGAAAGGAAAGAAAATTATGGGAGAGAGTTAAATAATTTTTAGAATTAGAAGTGCTACGAATATTAGAAGAGTAGGGTGAGACATGACAGTCTGCTAGGAAACATAAAGGAGTAACAGCACAATAGATGCTTCTGGTGCCGAGGTTAATAATGAGTGATGTTACAGTCCTCTTCACCCTATATGCCTTCACGGTGTGGGCAGGGACAGCTTTAGCCTCGCTTATTGCAAAAGTAGAGGAAGAAAAATTAAATCGTAGAGTGAATCAGAACGAAACGGAAAAATTGTGCAATGCCACTAGGAAAATACTAAAATCAAGAAATGCTTGACATATATTGGAAACTGGAATATGTTCAGTTATTTTCAAAAACAGTGTACGAAAAATAAGCCAGAAAACGTAGCGACAGTACCAGAAATAATTGGCCAACGGTAGAGCAGAGAAGCAAGAAGGAGACTTAGTGGGAAATGTAGGAGAGGAAAGATGATTTGAAATATCGTAAGGTTCTGGTACAGAAATTTGATGATAGAAGAAGATGAATTTGTAACATTTGCTATGAGGGGCAGACAGGTAATGTCAAACAGGTAAAGTTTGGCAGGAATTGTAATGATGATCTGTACAAAACTGGGTTGGGATACACTTGAACGGACATTGAGGAGGAGGACATAAATGTTACATGAAGAGTACTGGGAACTGGGTGTAATAATGTACAAACACAGGAGAGTATGTAGAGAACGAGAGAAGGGATATGTTTAGTTTTAATTTGAAATAGGATGAAACAGTAGGGGAAGGAGCTGAATGTATGTACGTTAATTTAATATAGACGAGAGAGAAGAGGCTTTATATTGGGAATCTGGAAAGTAAAGGCTATGAAGAGACGCACAGGAAAAGGAATGTGACCCTGTGTGAATGAAATGTGACCCTGTATGAAAGAGATGGAAATAAAATACACAAACTGTTGAAACGGGAAGAGAGACAAACGGGGAGGCAAACATTTTTCGAAAGGTAAGTAGTTGAAGATAGGCAAAGAAATCGCGTATAAGGAAATAACCAGTTGTGCCAACATGCAGAACTGTAAAATTTGACACGTTTTTGTGCTCACAACAACATTGGTATAAAAAGGACAATCAAACGAAAAGGAATTGTGTGGTTTAGAGGAGGAGGGGCAGGATACATTGTGGATAGGAATAATTTATTTAATGAATTATATGTAATAAAATATAACACATGTGTTCAGAATAAATTATTATAATGTAAAGGTAAAGCAGTCCCATTACAGGCTTGGACAGGCCCAGAGGTTTCCACGAAGTTAAGGGTCCCAGATTTCGTAACAACGGCACTGGATGGTGGTAGGTTGTCAGCCTTACGCACCGGCCGCCTTTACCCCCAGGAAATACTCCTGGTACTCATTTCAGCTAGAGGCTGAGTCGACCCCAGGGCCATAGTGCGATCGGAAGGATGTTATGTCAGTGAAAAATCCACTGACACTAGCTAGGATCGAACCAGCGACCTTCCGATTTGTAGCACAGCACCTTAACCACTGTGCTAGTAAGTGTGGTAAATATTAAGTAAATGGAATGGAGTTGTGATGAAAACCTAGTGACAGCAGTCACATCTAAAGGAACGCCACTGACAATCAACACATAAATTTGATTTGTTTTATACGATTGAATCACATACAAATTATTACTCATATGTCACAATGCAGCCGATTTGATAAGTGTGGGTAATATTCTGTAGCTACTGGAGTAAATAAAAGTGGGGAACTGTTGAGTGGTCGAGCACAAATGATCTAGCATGAGGGATGGATAGGTTATATAATCATATGATGTGTGGTTGACCGTGCATCGTAATTCGGTGTGGATAAGAAACCAACTAGATGTCACTTTGTGTAATCCTTTATTTTCCCCCTTTACAAGTAGCTCAACATGTTTCGGGCAACCATGTGCCCATCTTCAGGAGCTGACGACTGCGTAGTGTTATCGCAGCGTGTTGGTATTGAGCCGTGGCTGCAGGATGGCTGTCAAAACCGGTTGGCAGGTAGTGTGTCAATTGAGGAGTTCGTAGCACACACCTTGCTAATGAGACCTTCTGAGTTCTCCCGATGTGTTTCGTGGTTTTCTTCAGTAACGTTTAGAAAATAAGGTCCTCATTGGAATATTCACACAACTTGTTTCAGAAACGCTGTCGTGTTTTGCTTTTTTTTCTTCAGTACCACTTTTCAAGCAAACACGTTTTTGGGCCATCCGCATCGCTTTGCCTTAGCTATGTTGGCCTTTGTTCTGGTTTTATTCAGTAACACTTTCTGTAATTTAACTCTATTGGATTCTTAGATCACTTCCGTCTCAACTGTCCTAATGTTTGCCTTGGTTTCGTACGGTAACATTTTGGAAAATTAAACTTCATTGTAATATTCATATCAAATTGTCTCGGCTCTTCTGATGTTTATCGTGGTTTTCTTCGGTGATCTTTCTAAAACACATCAGTGCAACACTTACTAACTCCACTTTCCCTTTAACACACGGTCGAATCTCGTATTTTTGTGTGCATCTTTCTTTCCCAGTATTTCTCAACACAGTCCGTATGGACTGGTTTATCCCACGTGCTTATGTTACCATACAGCTGTATGTCTCCATCTGTCCATATAAGTACTCAAACTGCAGGCCACTACTGCCTCTGCCTTCTACGTTCATTTCCCATCTCATTCCAGTGCACAGCTAAACCAATTCTCGTGCCCAGACTTCACAGGATAGCCAGTTGTTATTAGATAGGCAATAGCTTTCCGAAATATCAGCATCATGAAATGTGTCATTTATCTCAATTATGAACCGGCTTAATCCAATTTATTTTTCTCGCAATCTGCTTACCAAAAGTCAATCCACAGTTTCCAGTGTCGTTGGCCACTAGTTTTCCTAAACAAATTTTTGCCTGCTCTAAACGGTTGCCCCTGGCGTGCAATTGGCCCCATACATTCCATAATTACGTAATCGTAATGGCCTTAGTTGAAGGAAGACTATTATGAGGTTCTCTGCTGTTTTAGAGACCTGAAGCATTCACCATCCTATGCTTGCCATGAGAGTTAGTTATGTCTGCAAACTTTACGATACGTTTCTGTTTTATGGCACAGTTACTGCATGCTGGAACTCTCTGAAAGTGCGAAAGGTTATAAGAGCAGCGTAGAGAGAGTTGGCGTCCACTTTCTGGGAGGACATATCTAAATTCTCTAAGCCTTAACAACCTGTAATAAAATATATCAAAATTTCTAAATCCCAGTCGGCAATTAAATGTCTCTTGCGAGTTAATCATACATCGTGCTGTCGCAGTATATTCCCATTGCAATATTCGCACACATTTAAACATCTACTGTTGTTGGAACACCTCTTCCCCTCAAAATACTGTAGACATGTTTTGTTTCGCGATCGAGGAACATGTTTAACCCGTCGCAACAATCGGCGCTTTAGTCCGCATTTAACGACGTTTTCAGACGCTTCATTATTTATTTATTTATTTACCCAGTTATTGCCATTTATTGGCGATAAGAAATTTTTCCTAAACTTTTTTTTTCTGTGAGTAAATTATTTGTGACTGGTGATAATTAACTGATTGCTTTATAAACCACCCAGTTTAACATTCAGCAATTCCACGTTCTGCCCACACAGTGTATTTATGTGTTTTGTGTGGATCTCAGAACACACAGCGATTATTTCCCTATACAGCATTAACTGACTGGTTTGTATAACAGAGACGGAGTGTGTTTACTGCGCGGTACGGACTGAGTCTTCATATAAAATTCAGGCTTACTTGAGTCCTTAAATTATCAACCCTGACAGACCCTCACATATGGTCCGTGCCTTATTTCTGTTTGTAATCAATTCATCAAAATTATTTATAACGATTTTATAGTAAGGTCAGTTAATAACCTCTAACAGTTACTGGTAGGTGTGTATGTGTGTGTGTGTGTGTGTGCGTGTGTGTATGTATGTATGTGTTTATGTATGTATGTCGGTTTCAAAACGTTGTTCTACGCTGTCCGACACCTAGACTCCACCGCTTCCTATCTTCCCACTGGCCTTCATTTAGGTTTCTTTCGTTCATGGCCTTCCTTATACCTTCCACCCGGTTTTTCTTCGGTCTTCCTCGTGCTCTCTTTTGTTTAGGCATCCACTTCAATGCTATTTTGGCTAATCTTCCTTCTGCCATTCTTTGAACATGGCCGCACCATGTAAGTTGGTTCTGCTCAGTTTCTGGTTAACGTACACAATTACCTCACTGCAGCCGCCGGCAGTAGCTGCACTCACTATTCTCACACCGTTCACAGAACATTTCGATAAGTGTTCACATATCTATAAGCCCGTTGCTGTCAGAAACCGTTAAGACCTCACAAGCGCAGCCAGCAGCCAGCCAGCAGGTCAGTTTCGTTAATCTCGACTTTTCGGTCTTGTTTATTTTCGCGGGTGTTTGTGCACCGAATAAAAGTGTGTAGTCTGGAGTGTTTGTGCGGTTAGTGGCAAAATTCTTATAAAACGAATTTATAAAACACTTTCTATTTTTTATCTTCAAATGTAGCTTTAAAACATGTTTTTGGCTTAGATCCGTGCACATGTAAAGTCACTGCTGAATATTGTGTGTCTAATGACACGTGATGTGAACACAGACACGTATGCAGCTTCATAAGTGCTAGTGTTAGTGTTGCGATAAAAAGTGCTGTGATCTGAGCGATGAAACAATGGAGTGCTGGCACCAATACGCGTCCGAATCAGGAATTCGAACCCAGGACCAAGTGAAGAGGAGCAGCGCGCAAACCGTAACGTTACAGACACAAACAGTGTCGGCTGAACCTTATGCGGTTAGGACCCGTCGGCAGGAGGACGGGCTTGATACTGGCAACAAATCAGGTACGCCATAGCACAGACACAGTTCATCGTGACGTCAGTCCGGTCGGGTCGTGATAACAGTCAGCTGCGTCAGACAACTCTGTATTTGACGCGGTAGCCACCGTGATTCAGGGCCTAGGTTAAGGTCGAGTTGGCAACCCCGCGAATGTGAATTTTTTTTTGTTACTTGGTTTGTAAGTTTTGTTCTCCCTTCTCTCCCTGTTAGGTGCCTCAGTTAGGATTTCTTGATAGGACAGTTCGCTGGAATTAGCGCCCTGTGGCAGAAGTGTTTAGTTTTTTAAGTATTTGTGGGTACTTTTTATACGGCATGGTGCCAACTTGACAGGGTTCGGTCGGCACAACCTGTGATATCAATGCGAGATGGAGAGAGCTATAACAGACCCCTTAATGGTTTCTCCCTGTCAATAACTTGCACTGGTGGGACACTGATTCACCAAATCAAAACTTAATTTTGCTTTTATCCGTCTGTCACTTCAGTGCTGAAAGACAGACACATGTCTTTTCAAAGTTTTATTTATTCACCAACTGATGCACCAGTGAGTTGTCTTAAAAACAATATTCAAATTTACATTAAGAATTACATTAAACAGCTCCGACATGTTTCGGTGTTAACAGTTACACAAGAATCCGCTCCCTGATGATGGTGTAACTGTAACACCGAAACATGTCGGAGCTGTTTTAATGTAAATTTTAATATTGTTTTTAAGACAACTCGCTGGTGCATCAGTTGGTGAATAAATAAAACTTTGATAATATCAAGATGCACGGTAGGAGTCTAGTCTTAATCTATAAAAATACACAACATACTGGATACAGGTGGTTGTACAGTGACGTGTAGGTTGTCGTAATGGTGCTGGGAGTTTATTGTATCAGACAGCTTCTTATTCCAACATTTGGATCAGCAGAAACCGAAGGACAGCAACTAAATGTAGGTCCTTATGCGTATTGGACCGTGCATCATCTTGATATTTGAATAAAGGTAGACCAACTTGATGACACTTGTTTTATTATGTCAATTTACTGCTCAACATGTTTCGGATGTTAATACATCCATCCTCAGGAGCTTGCGAATTATTTGATGAGTTATTTCATGGGTTGTTTTGTTCTGGTTCGATGTGTGTTGGTGTTACGTTGTGGTTTGGTTGGGGTGGTGTGGTATCCGAGTGCAGGCTGCACTCGGATACCACATCACCAACAGCCAATCCCGTTACATAGCACCAACACGCCTCAAGTCAGCACATTACAGCCTACACAATAACGCACCAAGTAGTCGCAAGCTCCTGATGATGGATGTATTAAAATCCGAAACA
>Ga0123353_10007525_pt1 | contig 14746 bp, 7 predicted proteins | sample TergutLab28metaG_3_FD_92763 | JGI IMG/M metagenome (GOLD analysis project Ga0123353, IMG submission 92763) | Labiotermes labralis P3 segment gut microbial communities from Petit-Saut dam, French Guiana - Lab288 P3 | ecosystem: Host-associated > Arthropoda: Insects > Digestive system > Gut ... | reverse complement strand
GTCAGGTACAGAACAGCTGTGTCACTCCCCATGCCCCTGTTGCCCAACTATGGGCAGGCGAAACGTGAAACTAGCAGTTTAGGTTATCTGGAATTGAGGAGTCTTCTTTGGCGCTCTGTATAAGCCATGATGTCCACCTTTCGTCGTATCCAAAAAAAATTTCCAGGATATTATTTAAAATGTAACTTCGTGAGGTAGTGACTGTATATGTACCACGTGGCTGAGCGGTAATTGTAGAGACCACGCCTTCACAGAGTTATCATGCTGAGCATTCAGCATTAACCTAATTTATTTTTCGTAATCATTAATCGTGGTCATGAAAATTCTATGTGTTTTCGTGGAAATAAGAACGTTTTTGAAAGATGGCGTAGAGCTTTATCTTAGGTTTAACGATCATCGTATATTAAGGAAGGAGGAAATGCTGCCAGTGTGCGGCCGCTCGAGTCGCAATGTGCAGTGTCCTGCTACAGATCAAGCAGACCCACCCGCTGTGTGGCTGGGTGCTCTGCTTAGTGCCGTCCGTCTTAAAGAAACAACTGTACACTCGGTAGGAAGAATAACGAAGTCCGCATGAACTGGTGTAGTTAGTTTTCCAAACTCGAAGACGGTGACATGTGATGCATTCGGTGGCACTGTGTTAGGCCACGTAACGTTTTGAGGGAAGCCGTCAGTATGGCGTACACAGGAGCCGAAACAGGAATGCGGTCCTGTGAATACGTCAATGCAGATCTTCCGAGAGATGCACATTTGGATGCTTTTGCATTAGATCTGTCTTCCTTCTCCAGTTAACCTTCATTAGTCCCTCCACATGCTTCAAGTGAGCAATCCATGTCCTTGCCTAGTCTGGTCCAGCCAGGACCAGGTGTGCACGTTACGTCATTCAAGTCAGCTTGAAAATCCCACGTGGGCCCAAGGTCGAGGATGAAGGGTGTAATAAAGAGTAGACAAAATATATTCTGGGGAAAACTGGAGGCGGTTCGTTACATCCTTGGCTAACGTAGTGCCGTGGCCGTCTGACTGTGTGTGCACTTTACTCGTACGTTTACATGGTGGCCGCAAGAATCGCCGCACCTCACTGGCTGGCGTGCTGGTGATCCTCGACCGGTGGACGCGAAAGTGTATGCAGTATCTTTCGAAGTCGCTCTAAAATGCGGAAAATTGAGTTACAGGGCTTGGCTTGTGTGTGTCAGCTATGGGACGTTACAGCTGCTGCAGAAGTAGCACTGTAGATTTGTATTCGAAATGCGCTTGGTTCGAGCATCGGCCGGGACACCTGCTGTCTTCACTAAGGATTTCCGTAGTTTTACTCAGTCCCTGTAGGCAAAGTCCAGAATAATGCCTCAGTTACGTCTTGGCCAACATTCAACTTTTGACATTATGTAGTCAGCGATAGTGACAGTGTCGTTAAACAAACCGCAGCGTACGACGCGTCAGCTGCGCAACGAGACACTAAAATTGGCACTGCTGTGAACGTTTGTCGGCAGTGACTATGGGCTGTGGAATCAGCCAGCGGATGTCACGGCATTATCGTTTTAATGCAATGAAACAAAGCAGCAAGGTAAAGTTCACCCTAGAACAGGCCACGAAGGCCCAGAGGTGGAGTAGAGGTATAGCTCTGCTCTTTCTTGAACCTCGGCGCTAGATGGGAGTGGATGGTCAGTGCCACGCCCCGGCCGCTTTGCCTCTGAGAAAGACCCGGTTCCCATTGTACAGGAGGCTGGGTGGGCCCCAGGGTTTTCTGGATGGGTGCGGAAAATCTCGCCCCTCCGGGATTCGATCCCCGGACCGTCCAGCCCGTAGCGAGTCGCTATACCGACTGTGCTGTCACGGCCCACCCCCTTTCATTTATACATGCCATCGGAGACCGGCTGAAGTATTGATTGCGAGATTCGAGGTGCTGACAGCGATGTTGCTGAAGATGTTAACGTAGTGTTGTCACGTGACGATCTTTCGAAACGTCGGGAACCACTCACCCAATGACACTGCGTCACATTCCAGAAGAAATTAATCTTAAACATTTATCCCCTTCCATTTTCGTCTGTGATTTACAGGTTAGAATGCGGACGCTAAGCTGTTGGCGAACATATTTTAGGACAGCACAGAAGAACTTAGAGTTGCGTATTTTACAGTCCGCTCGTGTGGACCGTAACTGCAGTGAACTACGTAGTGTATCGAACGGTAAACAATTAGGATAACAAACAAGGAAATACAGTAATATAATTAATTACATTTACAGTATTCAGCTTTGTAGTTCACCTTGTGGAACACGTAGACTTGGCCAATGTTAACATTCCTAAACGCACTGTGACTATTGTAGTTCGGTTAGTGGCAAATTATTCTTTTTAAAAAAGTTTTGTTTTTTTACCATGGCGCAGCAGCCTGCTCATTGTCGATGACTCATGATCACCTTTAGACACACCACAGTCGGTAGGACTTCTCTGAACGAGTGATTAGCCCGTCGCAAAGACCTCTACCTGACAACACACAACAATCACAACAGAAAGGCATCCATAGCCCCGGTGGGATTCGAACCCGCAATCCCAGCAAGCGAGCGGCCGCAGAACCACACCTTAGTCCGCGTGGCCACTGGGATCGGCTTTGTGGTTTTTAACGATTTAAAATTTAAAACATAAGTTTCTGTATGTGGAGTTTTCAGACGTTCTGTGACTGATATTAGTTGGTGATGTTTGATCCATCTACGTACGTGTAATGGCGACACGTGGTCTTTTTTCTGTGAGTAACGTGACCCCATTGCCTATAAATGGCACGCACATAAACACCGTACTTTACGCGCTTGTCTAGTGATCCAACAGCGGTCATTGACACAAGCGACCAGTTACTTTTGTGTCCCATGGCACAACAGCCCCAGTGGGCCAGGGTCTCCTCATTAAAGAGGCTTCACGATCAATCTCAGACACCCCACAGTCGGTAGGATTCCTCTGCACAGATGATCAGTCTGACACAGAGACCTGTACTTGGCAACGCACAACACTCACAACAGACAGACATCCAGCCCTCAGCGGGATTCGAACCCGCAATCCCAGCAAGCAAGCGGTCGCAGACCCACGCTTTAGACCGCGCGACCGCTGAGATCGGCTTGTATTTACGTAGACGATGATGCTTGAACTAAACGTTAAAATAAGTTAGGAAATACACGCTGCACGTAACACTTGTGGCGCGTTCGCTCCATTGTTGTCGCTAAATGTTAAATTCGTGAACAGTTTCAAATAATCGCTGTTCTCAGACCCACACAAGACACAAATACACTGTGTGGGCGTAACGTAGAATTGTTGAATGTTAAACTGGTGGTACATACAGTGAACAGGTGGTTCTACTAGAGAAGCCCAGGTCTGTGCGAATTGCTGCAGCAACCTTCCCACGGCTTTGTGGCTGTATCGCTCAAGACCTTGGGAACTGTTTGTGCACCGCCTGACAATTCTGTGTTGCGTCATCCGCTGCTTTGCGACGAAGAGGCGCAGCTCTCTGCTTCCCTCCCCTCGCCCAAGTCTGTCGTATACGGATGTTTACTACACAGCGGTCACGCGGTGGCGGTCTCTCTCTCTCTCTCTCACTCTGTGTGTTTGTGTTTCTCTCTCTCACCCTCCATCTCCCTCCACAGCTCGCTCGCTGAGTAAACGCTGAATGAAGCTGTGACGTAACGAGAGGACTGCCGAATCTCTCAGCTGTTAGTCTGTTCATTGACTACGATCGATTATACGGAGGCGTACACACGCAGCAGACCATGGTTCAAAGGTGCACAGCATAAAGTAGGGAGATAATATTAAAACGGAGAAGTTGGCAATGGCCGTAATACATAACTCTTTAAGGCCTACCGTTTGCTTCATGTACCTCCAGGTTCTATAATAAAAAGATTTACGTTCAGCTCACACAGCTGCATTTATGTGTTTTGTGAGGATATGAGAACAAACAGCGATTATTTCCCTATACAACCTTAACTGACTGGTTTGTATAACCGAGACGGAGAGTGTTTACTGCTCGGTACGGACTGGGTCTTTGTACATTAAACCACCCGCATTCGTGAGGGTTACGTTCTTGGAGAACACCGTGCCTACTGGATTCGCAAGAATCGAACTATGTAAGTGATAGCAGTGCTGGGGTTTGGCTGGTTTATCGCCACCAGGATTGCGACTTTTCACCTGATATTTCTGGGTTACAATGATTAATGTTTCTGACATTATTAAACTAACAAAAAAATGCGCAGTTCGGGTTTCAGGAGCCAAAGTACAGAACATTCGTGTAATTACATTTGTAATGTACATTCATTGCATTGTACTGACACAGCACAATAGCTCAGTTTACTATATTTCGTTTCTTTCCTCCGACACTTTCTGGTCATCTCGCCTTATCTATAGCGCTCTCTTTGCTGACAGTTTTATTTTTCCTTCCGACGGTTCATCCTTTTTCTTTAATTCTGCGTGAGCTTTTAGAGATTTGGGGAACTAACTGTACCTCGACTTGTGGAGGATCGAGGGTCAATTACAGCTGTGGAGAAAAATAACCATTGTTTGTTCGGAGGTCCTGTGTTATAGTAGTACATACATAGACGCGAGTCAGTTACAAATAGCCCGTGTTATCGCCCAGCAGTATTACGACCCACGTTCCTCTTATTGCCCTTTGTTTACCGCAAAGAAAGATTCGTCGCGCATTTAAAACATTTTGTTATTTCGCTATTTATGTTACTTCCAATTGCTTAATTCTGAAACTGCACAATCTGGGAAGTGTTGAATGTGCTGGCGATTTTAGGCCACTTTTCAGCTGGAAATGCTTTCGACTCTCGCTCAGACCAAGAATGTTTGTTTAACGTTGGAAAATGTAGTAACTGTCAGACATCGAGATTAAAAGAGTCTGATGCGAGTTATAGTGCCAGCACGTAGTGTTCAGGTCGTCATCGTGATGTGTGACCTTGAAGAAACTGTCACATTAGTAATTCTGTAATAATTATAATAACGACAATAATAACAGTTACAAACCCAGTAGGTATAAAGTAATTACCGATATTGTTTTATATTTGTTAAGTTTTGTAATTGCGTTTTGTTAGTGTATTCAGTAGTTTTGTGTTTCTTCTGACAAACAGCGGTGAATGTTACAGCAGCAGCCAAAAATACCACGTCAGCTTTCTTACAGTGAATTGACCTATTTATTTGAACGCTGCCCCGTTTCGGCTATTGTCGCGCGCAGAATTTTCCGGAAAAGGTATACTTTTTGGAAAATCGAAGTCGGTACTTAATATTTGTAGGGGACCTGTAGTCTGTAGTCTGACCAAAACGAACATCTGACGGTATCAGAGTGTGGAGACAAGCGGCGCCCATCTCCGAGCGAGTAATCTTGGCTTCACACGTTGGGTTTCTGTCTGCCTGAAATCTGGCGCATTCCTGCAGCTCTCCTATTCTTGTTCTTCCTTATACAAAGCCGTTTTCACACTACAATATTCACAATACAATTTTCTCTAACGAACTTCTCAAAGATTTCAAATTACCTTCTTCATTCCTTTTCTTCTGTCCTTTTTTTTTTCAGCTGCTGTACCTTCGCCATCCGGCTCTATCTCTGTAACCATGGCTACCGTGCAATTACACATTAACAATTATTACGAATTTTTAGAAGTAGCAGCCCACTTGAAACACCACAGTCACTCACCAGCTACTCATGTGCGTGCACACGGGCCCAGTTGTTATTTGTCACAGACTATATAGAAATCCGAAATATGTGCCTGTGTCCAGTTGTGATTTCTTCCAGTTCACCCTCCAAGCAACAAAACAAAAGGAGCCCCAAAGACTGCTGGTGTTAACTCACACCCCACTTCCCACACTTGCCTATAGAAATAAAGATAAACTTATAAAGTCCAAACAACGCGCAACAACCCAGACGTTGAGGTCAGTTTCGTACTGGAACAGCGTGCTTTGTGCCGGTGAGTTCACTTGTTCTCTAGTCTGCTTACCTTCTCTTTCTTTCTTAATGTCTTTTCCATTGGAAGTAATGATACGTATTTGTCTCTGAGACATTTAACATTTTAGCGCACATAAAATGTTCGTACCACATACGTCAATGCGAGAGGCCCGAGGTGCTCACCCCGCTCATCCTGCCCTAGGGACGCCATTGTCTGTGGGGCCCATTTCAGTAGGTACAATAGAACGTCACTCTGAGTCACTGGATATAGTAGCTGTGTCTCTTGGACCCTACTCAGATATTGCATGCCTACATTTTGCACCTGTGGATGCAAACATGTCCAAATGTCGAAAGGTTGTGTTTGGAATGCTGGGCGAGGTACGAAATTGTAGCATGTTTGTTGCGGTGTTTGATAATAAGCTCACAGCTCCCGACACACGTGTAGAGAGCAATGAACCGGGTGCCAATCGATCCCTAACAATGACGGTCGTCTCCTGCTGCAGGCGGTAATTGCTGGTCCACCATGGTGCGCAACGGACGTTGCACAGAGCTGCTGAGCGAGAAGGTGAGCAAGGAGGAGTGTTGTGCGTCCGACAGCGTAGCGACGGCGTGGAGTGCTGAAGACTTGGATCCCGGCACTTTGTTCTTCTGGAGGGTGTTAGGCGGTGGTGTGCCTTGCTACGCCTGCAAAGGTGGGTGCCAACGTGAGTGCTAATTTGATGCACGGCGGGTCAGTGATCGGGCGGTCTGCATGACCGTGTGGAATGTTGTCTGTTGCAGAGTCATGCACCGGCGTCGACTGCGGAGAGGGAAAGAAGTGTGTGATTCGTCGAGGACGTCCCAAATGTGTTTGCTCCCCTGATTGTCGTAAAAGTCGTCACAAGGGTCCCGTGTGCGGGACAGATGGGCGCTCCTACACGAGCGTGTGCCGTCTACGTAAGCGAAGTTGCCGGAAGAAGAACGCCTCGTTATCTGTAGCTTACTATGGACACTGTCAGAGTAAGTCAGTTCTAGTGTCCTGTCATCAGTTGGCACGATCGTTGCTGTTTGTGGTCCAGCAGGAGTCTTCGCGTTCCTGATAATATGACGTTTAGGCTTATTTTTTATTTTTGGAAATTTTAAAATTTTGACAATATTCAATTCAGCGTGTTTCTGACCATGCAGTGTCTGATCTCTAACCATTCAGCGTCTGGACTTTGTCAATTGTCCAGTTTTATAAATGTCGTGCTGTCTGTCTAATTTCTTCAAAACAAACTGCGCACTGGACGTGTTGTAAGAAGGTGGCTGGTTCTAAATTTTCCATCCTCCGTTGTTTTTAAAAATAAAAGAATGAATGAAGCGTTTCGGAAATTGGACAGTTGACGATGGAATTTTGCAGTCTTACCATGGCTTCGTCTAAAATATTTTCCGCAGCAAACATTTTGTGACTAGTCCCTAGCAATGGTAATTTTGCGGCCCAGTGATGACTTGCAGGTTTGCTGAATCTGCTGTTGTGTATTGAAATGCTCCATGTTTCTGTTTTCTGTACACAACCCTGGCCACTGTTTGAACACGTCAAAGTTCGCTGGCATTGTACAAAACAATTATGAGGCAGCTTGGCCTCGACCCATGCATGTGCGAGGTCTGGGTAGTTTGTTTGCTGAGCGGGGCGTCAGTGCTGGAAAACCCACGCAATTGAATTAAAATATTACTGGAAACACTTATGTCTTAACAACGTCACCATTAGTTCCTGCAAGTGAGACAGTCTGAGCCGGGACAGTTCCGTTGGTATGGTGACGGGCTGTGGGCTAGACAACACAGCAGTCGTAGTTTGATTTGCACCAGACGCAAGAGACTTTTCTCCGCTGCACCCACTAATTGTTAAAACCCACATTTGGAGGTTGTCCAAGTCTTGGGGACTCTCATGTCGAAATGTATTTTGCAGATTCACGTAGCACTGCATATATAATGTGCTGGACGGTGTCACAATTGACGTCAACTAGTGATGACACTAGATTTTGGCCCCATACTTGCATATGTGTTTAAAACAGCAGTTGAATGATTGAAAATTCATGTCTCCTGAGCAATGGCTGCTCGTGGGACTTTCGTAAGGCAGGGCTGTGGCTGGAATTGTCGTATGATTAATGGGAAGGCCAAATAGAACGTTTCTTTTAGCACAGCCACTCGCCCACCTATGTGTAACATATGTGGCAGGGTTACATTTCCTGACACAAGTCTGTCTTCTGCTTCACGATCACAAAAATTAGCCAGATCGGAAGTTGTACGACCCAAATTCTTAATGTCAGTCTTTCCTGCGAGAGCTCATTGCGAAAATTGATGCCCTGTAAATAATCCATACTGTTCTTGTTCATGTGGATTTTAAAATTGCAACTGCTAAAATTAAAACATTCATAAATTTGGTTCTGAAAACAGCGAGATATTAATGGTTATCAAAATTCGAACGTTTGAAACGTTAGAAGTGGTAAAAAGATGCACAAAGTCCTCCTTTAAACCCTATTTGGGCTGCAGTGCGTACGACGATCTAGCTGCCAATGTCTTACCACCACTCGCCCCACCTGTGCTGACCCAAAGTGCAACGTCTAGGTAGGACACAGCCTGTTCACTTTCTCAAGCGTTGACAGAGTCCGTCGCGAATATTGGACTTTAAAATTATTTAATTCATATTTTTTTATAGAATTCGCGGATCTGCTAACGAAAAATTGCATTCAAATATTTAATTTTTCTCAAAATTTCAGCGAGGGATGCAGCCCTGCAAGTCTTTATGGACCAGCTGCCCCTGCAACTGGGTGTTGTATCGTATACATTATTAAGTAACGGAGTTTCAAAGGCTCATTATTTCCATCATCTTCCGGGTCAAGCAGGCCAAGAAAATTCGTTGTTAAGGTAATTGTCTCAAGTCAGACGATGTTTCCGTTGTACCCCTCGGTTTCTTTTTCGAGTTTGTAATTGCTGCTACTTTAATTTGCTTCTAATTTACGATACCGCCCAGTTCCTCTTCTTTCTGGGCTTTCCCCCTTACATTCAAGTTTGCATATGGAATCGTAATTAATTGGCTGCGACATGGAACAAGAGTGAACGACAACGGGATACCAAAATTAATGCTGACGTGTAGACCAAATGGACGAAAACGACTTGGAAGGCCTTTGAAGAGATAAGTAGACGAGACCAGAACCGGTCTGTTAAGGCCTAACTGGTGTCCGATCATGATAAAGATGATGATGTAATAATGATGATAATTCTTTAAGAATGTAGTGAAGTTCAAACATTTGTGAGTTACACTAACAGAGCAGATTTACATTCCTGGAGAAGTTAAGAACAGGTGCAATCGGCGAACGTCCGCCAGGATTCTGTCCAGCATCTTGTGTTCCCGGGTGCTGTCTAGGAATGTAAAGGTCAAATTATACGGAACTATAATTTAGCCTGTTGTTTAATATGGGTCTGAAATTGGCCTGTCACGTTCATGGAAGAGCATAGACTGAGGTGTTTGTGACTCACACAGACTGTGTGTGTTAAAAAGCAGGGCACATTGTGACTCAGCCAGTGTTATCAATGAGGCCTCATTGTGACTCAGACAGAGCCCCTAAACATCACGCCGAATCTGTGTTTCAGTGTGCGTTATTTAATGACGTTATCAGTTGCTAAGATAGCAGAGCACGGTGACGAACGAATATGAAGCATCGGTGGAATGACGATGATAACGAAAAGTATGTGTAATAAGAGAAGAACCTGTTCCAGTGCCATTTTGTACACCACAAATCTTACATGAAGTGGCCTGTGATTAAACCCATGCCTTCGCAGTGAGAGGCTGGCAGCTAACTGCTTGTGCCATTGCACGATGAGAGTAAACAGTAGAGCAGGAAACTGCGCACTAAAAGTGTCTTCGCTGTGGCAGACTCTTCTGATAACTTCGGCGTATTGACGAGAATATCTTTTGACACAGCAACATTTGGTCATAGAACACTGCAGGATGGTGCGCGCTATAGTGAGGTCAAACTTTCTACGCATTAGATGTGGTTCGAGGAGACTGCGCAAGAGAGCAGGGGAGCACTCGGACCTGCCTGTGCTGTGCACAGAAGGATGTCAATACAAAAGCGTTCTCTGTGTCTGGATCTGCAAGGATTTGTGCGAAATTACGAAGAATGTTCAACAAGCCAGGTTCCGTACGTGTAGCCCTTTGTTCCTTCTGATTGCCATCATTTTTCAACACAGTCCCAAGAACGTCGATGCATTTGTCCCAAACTGGCACCAGTATAAATATTTCGTCTAGGCAGAAATCTGGTTCTTCCAGTCGCATCCATTCACGAACAGCAATTACCACGTCCTCACAAGTGCATCAGTGTGCTTGGGGGATTATGTGAAAATCAGATACTTCAGTGGAACCAGTGAGCTGCGTTTCATGTAATAACATTATAACTGCGTTAAGGCGTATGGGGGAGTGCAGGTAAAGCTCTTTTCATTCTTAACCTAGGCGCTATATGTAGGTGTGTGGTCAGCTTCACGCCTCGGCCGGTTTTCTCCCAGTTAAAGAGCCCCCATTTCCCACTGAACAGGAGGCTGGGTGGGCCCCCGTTTTGGAGAGGTGAGGAATCTCTTGCCACTGCCGGAATCGAACCGCGATTGCTCGTTCTTCAAGCCCATATGCACTACGCCATTTGAGCTGTCTTCACTGTTCGGAACACGAAGGAGGCGTACAGTAACTGGCACCTTGGTGTGCTTGTGCTGTAGAGTTGGTGCATGGTTCCAGTGCTGTAGGCCGGCAGAGCCACACTTGCAGGCGCAGGATAAGCTGGAGTGAGATCGAATTTGTTTGGTACGAGAGGTGTTGCTGTTCTGGGGCTCCTGCCGTAAAAGTTAAAACTGTAACAAACTGCGCGTATAGACGTCCTTAGTCTGCCGAAATTTTAGGTTGTAATTGTACATAAACATGTTGTCAGATATATATTGAGACGATTCAAGTGTGTAGCTCTTCTAGCAGAAGACCTCAGTTCGAAATGCAAAACTTACCTGGTGTGTTATATATTCTCCCTGAAAATGGCCCATCCTGGCCGAAACATATAGGATTAATGTTATCTGACCTTTGTTCTCTGTAACACAGTGTGTTGTGTGTTATTCTGTACTGCTGAATTATACATACATGCGCGCAGTGCATGGCGCATTAATTGAAATCCACCCTGAAAGTTAACTTTCCCCTTCATCAGGTGTAGCTCCTGGTTATACCACCGCTACTGGATGTCGTACAGTTAGGCAGAGGCCCTGTTAATGCAGGAATGAGGGTGGAATTACGGCAACACACGTTGCATGCTGTCCCCTTCACGTGGAAGTAATGTATATTGTTGCTTGAGCATGATGCAAAGTGGCAGGTCTTGTGAGGCAGGAGACAGTGTGCCCGTGTAACCGCGTGTGCCCGACCTCACTCGCGCAGGATCCTGCGACAGGATTCGATGTCCGGCCGGAAAACATTGCCTTCTCGACCAGAATCTGAGTCCACACTGCGTCAAGTGCGCTCAGCGCTGTCCACCACGCCCGGCCGCCAGCAGGCAAGTTTGCGGGACTGATGGCGTCACCTACCAGAGTGCCTGTCACCTACAGGAGGAGGCGTGTCACAAGGGCAAGGCCATCCCCGTCGCCTACAAGGGGCGCTGCAAACGTAAGGAATACCTAACCTTATAAACAGTACGGGGTTCACAGGGGTCTCAAACTGCGGCGACTGGTTGGTCCCCGTTGGAGTATTGCAGTTCTTGTGTCCTTTAAAAACGTGAGAATGATATCAAAATTGATCTGTAAAATGTGCACACGATTGGCCCTTTAAATACTAAGTACCGTTCTGTCCACTGTGCCCAGATTTCCCCAAGAGAACTGCTTTTCTCAAGGTTTCTAGCTTTTGCGCTTTTGTCCTTCTGGTGGGAGCAACATGTCGCTGTAGACGAGTAGGGAGTATTGATGGAGTTAAATTGATGGGGGGAACCGTTACATGAAACTTCATAATAATCATAATATCTATCAGGATTTTCAGTCACAACCAACAACAGTTTTATTTGGTGACAACAAGTTTCGACCCTGAACTCGGGTCAGGGGAAAACCGAAATACTTGGGGGGTGGGGGTGGGGGGGACCTGCCCCAGTGCCACTTTATTCACCGCAGATCTTGTATTACCCTGAATTATATATAAAGATCCAGTCCGTACCGCGCAGTAAACACACTCCGTCTCAGTTATACAAACCAGTCAGTTAATGTTGTATAGGGAAATAATCGCTGTTTGTTGTCAGATCCACACAAAACACATAAATACAGCTGTGTGGGCAGAACGTAGGATTTTGTAATGCTAAACCTGGTGGTACATAGAGGTTGGTGGGTTCAAGTACAACCATTGACGAGGCTGAATGATGTCGGTAGGGACTCATTTATCAGAACGCTGGAGGAAAGTAAATAACAATATAATGCTTTTGTCCTCCCATAAAAGCTCATAACATAAGGTTGCAGCAGAACTGGGACAAAATATGGGGAAACATCTTGTGCGACTGCCGACGTGTCGGACATAATGGCGACAGCTGGCCCTTTTAAACGTTTAAACTCCAAGCTCATTGCCAAGGAACACAAACTGACACTGTTGCATGTTTTTCTTCTACTGCATCTGATTTGTTTTCTGGGCCGTCAGTTACACACACACACACACACACACACACACGCACGCATATATATATATATTAGCCTTATATCGGTGTTCACTTTTGGGGCCGGCTTGTCCAGCCGACACATTATGGCAACGGTTACTGCCCTTTTGAGACCCCTGGTGTGCCAAATTACAAGGAATTTGATGTGCGCTGTGTTAAGAGACCATTTCTGCTTTAATATGGAGAAAAAGTAACGATGCTCGGAGGAACTTCAGAATTGCTTCTTTTTCACTTTCATTACAAAATGTGATATCCTTGTATCCACCAATTTTTTATAAAATTTTTTGGTGAGGTTGCTTTAATTGTAGCAAGATGAGTCACGTAATTTTGAAATTGTGTTTCTGTCTGAATGTCATTTCTTTCTGAAGATTGTTTGGTGCATTAGACTACTGTACCACCTGCACTACAATGTGGTATTCCTCAGAAGAATATACGACGCCAGTCTACGGAGCAAGGTGCAGGGAAATAACTGGTAAAATAAGCGCATTCAGTTCGCCACATGTGCAACAACAGCCCCTGTTAGCTGTGTTGCCCATTTCACATTTCGATGCTCACCTTCACGCCCTCTGCTTATCTGCTAGAACATCATGCAACAATCCCAGTCTGTTTTGCGTTTGTTGTAGAGAGCAGCAGTCTCGTTGCTTCTTATTGGTGCACATTAAACTCACTGTGTTCGTATTCATTCATTTCTCTCTGATGGGACAGTTTAAGGACAGGTCTGCTCACCTAAATATGTAAATTAGGAGTTGCGTCGCTTCAAAACTGGCTTTAAATAAATAAAACTAAGTGTAAAGTTTGGTTTAAAATCGCAATTTGGGACAGAATGTGGGAAATTTGCTAGTTTTAGACTGGTGAAATTTTCAAGCGACTTTCTAGGATCGAGTCGTGTCTGCAGTGACAGCAGTACTGTACTGACAGACGAAGCAAAACGTATTGTGCTGTCATCTGGAGGGTGAAGGCAGGGCGATGCTCGAAACGTCGGGAACTGCTTGCCCAGCAACACAGCATGACGTCTCAGAAGACGTAAATTTGCAACTGAAGTCTGTCGCAGTTGCTGCAACTGATGCTGAGCCAGAATAATATTTCATAATTCCCACCACTAGGCGCAGATTTCGAAGGCCACTGTCCATAAACGTGCTGTCTGTTAACTGCACTGGGAAATATGAATGAAATCTCACGAAAACTGATTTGAAGTTATTCTGATTGTCGCCTATGTTTGCATCCGATTTCAGAAAACCGCACAGTTTTTGTAGTTACTATTCATAAGTACTTACAAATTGAAGTGAAGATGTGTGATTGATACATCAACCAACAAACGCACTGTCTAGAATATTTTGCGTTGCCCGTATGTACAGCGTTAGGATTCTAAGATATAATAGAAGCTGATGGGCATAGAAATTCCACAATTGTGATACGGTAACTGTGTGATAGTTGCTTATGACCTGTACGCAGTGTGCGGTGTTCTGTACTTGCTAGGTGCAATATAGGTATGACACTGCCTGCGTTTAGTACAGTACACCGCCTGACACCATATACATCACACGCTTCATGTGCTATGTACTCTGACATGTACTATCCATTATATAACACTGTCACAAACTCATATTCTGTAAATAATATTAATATATCCTTATTTATGTAAAACTGACATTGCTAACACATTTACAGGATCTCGTAAGAACAAGACAGCTGTTTGTATGCAAACTGCTTACAGATCATGAGCAACTATGGACTGTCACTGTCACACGGTTTTAGTGTCACAACACTGTAAATTTGTGCCGATCGACTTTGTGAGTTTTAAAATTTGAATATTGTAGTGGTACCAGCGAGGGCGATGCATTACCTGGTTTGGCTGTTGGACGTGGCTACTTTGTTCTCGCAGACTGCCGGAGAAAGGCACCGGAGCATGTAGGAGTTTGAGACTAGTTATGAATTGTGATGTATCAAGTGTCTTTGTTGGTTGGTATATTGAATGTAGGAATATGCATGATATAGGAATATGAAAACAGAAGCTCTATGAACTGGCAAGGTAATGTCAAAATGTGGACACTTTAAATATATTTATCTCAGTATTTAACCAACTTGATGCACAAAATTTGTTTCACAATAAGTTTTATTTCATGCCTCTACATGTTTCGAGCACATGTGCTCATCATCAGGAGGTCAAAATT
>Ga0123353_10007524_pt1 | contig 14747 bp, 13 predicted proteins | sample TergutLab28metaG_3_FD_92763 | JGI IMG/M metagenome (GOLD analysis project Ga0123353, IMG submission 92763) | Labiotermes labralis P3 segment gut microbial communities from Petit-Saut dam, French Guiana - Lab288 P3 | ecosystem: Host-associated > Arthropoda: Insects > Digestive system > Gut ... | reverse complement strand
TCGCTCATGCTTAAACCTCCTTACCGGTAAGCTATTGGGATAAAATGCGCGCCGGATTTTCCACAAATATTTGCTGTAATACATGCGCGGAAACGCCCGCCACATCACGCAGCATGGGCAAGGTATACCACAGCAGCCGGCAAAAACCTTCCCCGCCGAAACGCTTCAGCATGATTTTGGCGCAGCAATCATTGCCTAAAACGATTTGCCCGCCATAGCCTCTGCTGATCAAAGCAACTAAGCCGGAAATATCTGCCCAATCCCCGGCATCATAAACGCCTAAAAGCTCCAAGCCAAGGGTATTCATTAACTCCTTGGAAATATTGCAGCCTCTATCCAGCATACGCAGGGCCGTTTCAATATTCACCCGGTATGATTCCGGCCGCCGCATAACCTCGGCGAAGGACGGTTTATCCACCACGGCGGTATGGGCCATGACCACCCGCGTGAGGCATAAGCCCTCTTCCTTAATTATATCCAGTATGCGCAGGCGATCCCCGGCGCTGTGGCTGGGATGAGCGGTGAGGGAAAGGCCGCTGTCCCGGGCGGTTTGGGCGGCGGCGCGCAAGGCGTTTTCCTCATCCCGGTTGAGATATCCCACGGCAATTTTAACATGGCCGGGGCGTATCGTCGTATTATCCAAGCCATTATTTATTTCGTGCATCATACGCTGATAATGTTGGGCTACGCTTAAACCACGATACGCCTCGGGCCAGGAATCCCAGGTATATAGCCCGGTGCAGACGATGATATGTACGCCGGTTTGCCGCGAAATGCGCAGGTTGGCCTCCGTATCCAGGGAAACCCCGGGCACGCTTACTTCCAGTATGGCCTGGCCGCCCGCCTGTTTATAATCCGCGACCTCGCCGGTAAGGGCTTCCTCATCATCCTGATTATGGGCGTCCGCGGCCAAAAAAATATTGCGATGCAGTATGCCGACATTTTCCAGGGAAACTTTATCTTCCATCTGTATGGGGTATTGATGCGAAGGTAAGTTTTGGCGATGCTTTTTAACCATTGGGGCGCCGTTAAACATTATATGATCATGCATGGAGGTAAAACCCAGCGTTGCCGGGTCGATTGGCCCCTGAACCGTTATAATTTGCTTTGTCATTGCACTTTCACTCCTCCTTACAAAGCATACAGGCGATTACTACAGCCTTTGCAAATTGTAACCGGCAAAATAGCCGCTCAAAACGGCTTCGTTCATCTGCGCTACCTTATGACAATCCCCCACTATATATACCTGAGAGGCCAGGGTACGGAAGGCTTCGGCTTCATTATTCAGCGGCGTCATACCGGCGGCCAGCACGATGCTGTCGGCCTCGTGGCAATGTGTCTGGCCTGATGCATCCAGCGTATGGACGCCTTGACCGCCGATGGCCGTGACCCGCTCTTCCATGGCGAAATGCAGATTGGGCAACTGTTCGAATTCATTGACCATGGCCAGATAATGCATATAGGGCGCGCCGGAGGCCAGCTTATTGGTCATCTCGATAACCGTTACCTCCTTGCCTTGGTATTTTGCCAAATTGATCCCTTCCTCACAACCGATCAAACCGCCGCCGATGATAACCACTTTTTGCCCTAAAGACGCGTTAGCTCTATGTATATCAATGGCGTGAATTACCCTGGCGTCGTCCAGACCGGGTATATCGGGCATATACGGTTTGGCGCCCAAAGCTACAATTAAGGCGTCCGGCCTGATATCCTGCACCAATTCCGGGGTTACCGCGGTGTTCAGACGCAGCTCTATATTAGCCGCTTTTTCGATACGCCGCGCCAGCACGTCGATAAAATGATCCTTGATATCCCGTTTGAACTCGGGATGAAAGGCATTGAGCAGCATGCCGCCCAAAGCATCGCCTTTTTCACACAGTATCACCTGATGACCGCATTCCGCCGCGCCCAGGGCTGCTTCCATGCCGGCGGGGCCTCCCCCGATCACCAGCACTTTTTGTTGGCCGTTGGGAATATGGCGGTGCTTATGTTCGCTGATCAGATGATGCCAGGGATTGACGGCGCAATGGCTGACGCCCATGGCATACTTCACATATGGCACGAAGTTGACGCTCATGCATTGATTACAGCGCACACAGTAAACAATATCGTCTTCCTGCCCGGTACGGGCTTTTTCCGCCAGCAGGGGATCCGCCAGCAGGCAACGCGCCAAGGCAATGCCGTCTACCCGCTTTTCAGCCAGCAGTTTTTCCATGTGGGCCGGATCATTGAAGCCACCCACCGTGATAACAGGTATCTGCACATGTTTTTTAATTTCCTCGGCCAAATAGGCATTGACGCCGCGGGGATAAAACATGCTGGGGAACATGCGTATGCCGGCGCGGCGATTATGGAAGCTGGTGGCGGAAACATGCAGCATATCGATTTTTTCCGCCAACTGTTGCGCAAGATACACCGTATCCTCAAGGGTAGCGCCATCCGGCATAAAATCCTCGCCGCTGATGCGAAAGTCGATGGGGAAATTAGGGCCGCATTTGGCGCGTATATTATCCGCCACCATGAGGAAAATACGGCAACGGTTTTCTATGCTACCGCCGAAACGGTCGGTACGGTGATTATTGGCCGGGGAAAGAAATTGATTAAGCAGCCAGCCATGGCCCGCATGTACCGTCACATAGTCACAACCGCCCAGCATGGCAATCTCCGCCGCGTTGCCAAAGGCATTGACCACCCGCTCTATCATGGCTTCATCCATTTCCACTATGGTATTGAAGCCGTCGCCGTAATGGCATTTCCCGCCGCTGGGTCCGTAAACCACATTATCCTTATTGTAGCTGGGGTCCGACCTTTGACCGGGATGCAATATTTCGATGCCGGCTAAAGCTCCGTAGCGGTGAATAGCATCGGTACAGGTAAGAAGGCTTGGTAAAGCGGCGGGGTCGTCCAGATGAAAAACCAGGCCGTGATTATTGCCGGTTTCCGTATCCACCAGGGTCTCGCCGATACAAACCGCGCCTATCCCTCCCTTAGCCAGGTTTTCATAGAATTCGATGGCGCCGGTATCCAAAAAACCTAGATGATTCAATCCATGTGTGCCCATGGGGGCGGAAAACAGCCGGTTTTTCACGGTAATCGGGCCAAACTTCAGGGGACTGAACAATGTGGGAAAATTGCTCACAGCATTCACCTCTCTTATTTTCATTTATTTTATGTATTAATATACTGTAGGGCGAAACTTTTCGCCCTACACTGTTTGCTCTGCATGATGGCAAGCCACATAATGTCCTGGGGAAAACTCCCTTTGCTCCGGCGCCTCGCCGCGGCAGATATCCGTGGTGAAGCGGCAGCGGGGATGGAAGGGGCAACCGGGGGGTAAACTGGCGGGGTCGGGAATATTACCTTCTATCAAATACAGGCGGCGGGTATTGGTTTTTATGGTGGGGATGCAGCCCAATAAGCCGATGCTGTAGGGATGCGCGGGCCTTTGGAAAAGCTCGGCGGTGGGCGCTTGCTCCACAATGCGCCCGGCATAAAACACCGCCACCCTTTTGGTGATTTCCGCGATAATGCCCAAATCATGGGTGATCATGACAATGCTCATCTTGGTCTTTTCCTGCAGGCGCGCCAATAGGTCCAGTATTTGCGCTTGAATCGTTACGTCCAGGGCCGTGGTGGGTTCATCCGCCAGCAGTATTTTGGGGCTGCAAGCTAAAGCCATGGCTATCATCACCCTTTGACGCAGACCGCCGGAAAGCTGATGCGGATAGCACCACAGCCTGTTTTCGGCATCCGGCATATCCACCATTTTAAATAGATCGCGGGCGCGGGTCATGGCTTCTTTGGGGTTTATTTTTTCATGTAACAGCAGCGTTTCGGTAATCTGTTTGCCGATACGCATTACCGGATTCAAGCTGGTCATGGGCTCTTGGAATATCATGGTGATATCCTTGCCGCGAATCTGCTGTATTTCCTGCCTGCTCATTTTTAACACGTCCCGGCCATTAACCAATATCTCCCCTTCAATAATGGCGGGAGGAGATTTGATAAGCCGCATAACGCTGGAAAAGGTGACGCTTTTACCACAGCCGCTTTCCCCCACCACACCCAGGGATTCGCCCTCTTCCAAGGTCAGGTTGACGCCGTTTACCGCATGGACGAAGCGGTTTTCCCGCATGGGGAAGCGGACTTTTAGGTTTTTTAGCTCTAAAAGATGCGGCTGAGCCGAAGGCTGCGTTTGCATAATGCCCGCTACGGTTTTTTTCGTTGTGCTTCGCACTGGATTCATTTTCTCCTCCTACACATCTACCAGACTTTTTAACTTAGGATCCAGGTAATCGCGCAGACCGTCGCCTAAAAGGTTGAATCCCAAAATGGTCAGGGCAATAAAAAGTCCGGAAAAGCCGGTGGTCCACGGCGCGGAAAACATATATGTTTTGCCTTCATTGACGATAAGACCCCAGGACGGCGTGGGCTGAGGAATGCCCAGCCCTAAAAAGCCCAGGGAAGCCTCGGCCAAAATCGAGCCGCCCATGGCCATGGAAAGCACCACAAAAATTTGCGGCAGCACATTGGGCAGAATATGCCAAAACATGGTGCGTAAACGGCCGCTGCCCATGGAGCGGGAAGCCATAACAAAGGTTCTTTCGCCCATGGCCAAGGTAGCGCCACGGGCGGTACGATAGAATATGGGAATAAATGGAATGCCGATGGTAAAGCACATATTTTGTATGGAGGAACCGATAGACACCCCGATGATCAAGGATAATAGCAGCGCGGGGAAGGCCATCATAATATCGATCAACCGGCCGCAAAAAAAGTCGAAACCGCCCTTTAAGTAGCCGGAAAGAATACCCAAAAAGCTGCCGAAAGCAATTGCCACCGCCACCGCTCCTAATGATACGCTTAGGGAAACCCGAGCGCCATAAACGATACGGCACCAAATATCGCGGCCAAACGGATCTGTGCCCATGATATGCGCCGCGCCGGGCGGTTGATTTTTATTGGCCATATCAACCGTGCCATAGTCATAGCCGGTTAAAAGCGGCGCAAAGATGGCGATCACGATCATAATTATGATCAGAGCGCCGCCAATTACAATAAATTTACTTTTCAGCATCGCTTTTATATTCATGCAAACTGCTCCTCCGCTTTTATACCGCGCATCATGTTGGCGCACAGCGCGCCTTTTCTGTTAAATATCCAGCTTTAATTCCAGTTCACCGGCAAAATGACAGGCAACGGAATGGTTATCGTCCATATCCAGCAGGGGGGGCTCATTGGTACGGCATATATCCTGCACATAAGGGCAGCGGTCATGGAAAACGCAACCGGGGGGGGGATTAAACAGGCTGGGCACACTACCTTGCAGCAGCACCCGCTTTTTAATTTTTTGCGGATCCGGATTCGGCGCCGCCGAAAGCAAAGCATGGGTATACGGGTGAAGCACCCGGTTAAACAGGGTTTCTTTGGCGGCGGATTCTACCAAACGGCCAAAATACATTACGCCGATACGGTCGGAGACAAATTTGATCACCGCAAGATTATGCGAGATGAACAGATAAGTCAGCCCGAATTGCTCTCTTAAATCCAATAACAGATTAAGAATTTGCGCCTGTATGGAAACATCTAAGGCGGAAACCGCCTCGTCGCACACCACAAGCTTGGGGGAAAGAGCCAAGGCTCTGGCAATACATAAACGCTGGCGCTGGCCGCCGGAAAGCTGATGCGCATAACGCGACAGCCAGTTGGAAGAAAGCCCCACCGCCTGGAAAAGCTCCTCGATACGGGCGCGCCTTTGTGCCTTATTGCCATAATGATGTATACGTAAGGGCTCGGCCATCAGCTCTTCCAAGCTCAGCCGGGGATCCAAGGAATCGTAAGGGTCTTGAAAAACCACCTGCATCTCCCGGCGTATGGCCTGCGTTTCCCGGTATTTCATCTTATAGATATCCATGTCTTCATAATATACCGAGCCGGAGCTTGCTTCGATAAGACGCAAGGCTATTTTGGCTAAGGTGCTTTTACCGCAACCGCTTTCGCCTACTAAGCCGAAGATTTCTCCGCGCATAATATCGAAGCTTACATTATTAACGGCCGTCAGCCTGGTTTTTTTCAGCCCGCGACTGCTATTAACGTAAAAAACCTTACTTAAGTTTTCCAGCTTTATAAAATAATCGTTTTGCCTTGCTTCAAGCAAGCTAAACACCCCTATTCACATGGGCTTAAGCCCACGCTAATACTCTTCATTGCTTATACGGATACGCGGGTCTAAATAACCATAAATCACATCGGTGATGATATTGACCAAAATCATCAGGATAGCGATGATGATGGTTGTTCCCTGCACCAGAGGGTAATCGCGCACGGTTATGGCATCGATCAGCAGCTTGCCGATACCCTGACGGGCGAACACCGTTTCCAGCACAATAGCGCCGCCAAAGGCGGTGGCCAGGCTGTAGCCGGTAACCGTGACGATGGGGATCAAGGAATTACCCAAGGCGTGCTTAAACAGCACTACCCTTTCCGCAATCCCTTTGGCGCGGGCGGTGCGAATAAAATCCTCGTTAAGAACTTCCAACATGGACGAGCGCGTGGTGCGCAAAAGCAGCGCTGTTTCTCCAATGGCAATGGTCACCAGCGGGCCTAGCAGGGATTGCCAATAGCTAACATTATGGCCCATACTGCTGATTACCGGAATAATCTTCAGCTTAAGGGCAAAGCTATACAATACCCACAGGCCGATGTAGAAGGTAGGCAGCGACATGCCCAAGGTGGAAAATGAAATCAAGGCGATATCCGGCCAGCGGCCGCGATAAACAGCGGCGATGACGCCAAAAAACACGGCGAGGATAAAGCCGATGATTATGCCAAAAAAGGCTAGCTCTGCGGTGCGCGGAAAACGCTCCAAAATAACCTGGAGAACCGGGCGGTACAAGGAGAGCGAAAAGCCCAAATCCCCTCTAATGAAGTTGTTTATTGCGATACCGAATTGCGTCATCACGGAATCGTTGAGGCCATGGGCGGCGCGGTAAGCCACAATTTGCGCTTCGGTGGCCTTGGGTCCCAACATGGTGACAGCCGGATCGCCGGGTATGAGGCGGATAACGAAGAACACCACCACAAATACGCCGACAATGGTAGGTATGGCAAACAGCAAACGTTTTGCTATATATCTTAGCATAATTTATTACTCCAGACCATCATAGCTTAGTCAAAGAAAAGCCAGATGGAGAGCGGCGAAAATAATACCCGCTCTCCACCCGGGCTTAAGCAAGTTCCTAATTCTTATCCGCGTTACTTATATCGATATAGAGATCGCCCTTTATGGTAACGCCGCTGATATTCGGCTGCATGAGTGTATAATCGCCGAAAGTGGTAGCCGGGTAAAGCACGTTTAAGTCTATCAGCCGCTTTTGCGCCGCTTGAAAGGCTGTGCGTTTATCCGCTTCCGTGGTGGCGGTTAATCCGGCGGTCACCTTGGCGTCATAATCGCTATCGGTTACGCCGCACCAATTGGAACCCGGATACATGTAACTGGTATAGCGGTTGACGGTATCATCGCCCAAGAAATTGGTGGAATTGTATAGCAGCCACATGGCGGCAGCGCCGGATCTTACTTTATCAATAAACACGCCGAAATCGACCATTTGCAAATCCACGATAAAGCCGCTTTCCTTCAATTGGTTTTCCGTGATCAAGGCGGGGGCGGTGGAAAGTTCATCGTTGACCGCCCACAGCGTTATATTGATTCCATTGGGATAACCGGCTTGAGCCAGCATTTCCTTGGCTTTCTGCGGATTATAGCTGGGGCTAAAATACCCGGTCAGCGCGTATTTGCATTGTTCCGGAATATAACTGCTGGGAATGCTTTCCTTGCCGAGGAAAATTTGCTCCACATAATAGCTGGGGTTTATGGCATGGAAATAGGCTTGGCGCACCACTTCGTTGTCAAACGGCGCCAGCTTCATGTTCACGCCAATATATAGCAACTGTAATGAAGGCACATACAGGGCTTGCTTACCGGCGGCAAGAAATTCGGTAACTTTATCCATATTGGAGCTATGGATCAAATCCAGCTCGCCATTTTCAAAAGCGGTATATAAGGTGTTTTGATCGGGAATAACTTGGTGGACAACACGATCCACCTTGGGCTTATTGCCCCAATAGTGGTCAAATTTCACGGCTTCCGTTCTGCTGCCAGGGGTGCCGGAAACATAGGCAAAGGGACCGGTACCGATAGGCGTAAGATGATAACCTTGCAGCCCCAGCTTGTCAAAAGCGGCTTTACTGGTAATCAGGCTGGAATAAATAGAGCAGCGGGTGATAAAATCCACATCGGGTGCATTAAGCTTGAAAACCACCGTATATTTATCGGGGGTATCGATGGCGGCAATATTAGCCAGGCCCAGGGTTTCCTGTTGCAGGGAGCCCAGCGTTTCGTCACGGTGGCGCTCAAAAGAAAATTTTACGTCTTCGGAATTAAATTCTCCGTAATCGCCATGCCATTGCACCCCCTGCCGCAGGTGGAAGGTATAGGTGAGGGTGTCAGCGGAAATATCCCAGCTTTCCGCCAATTGAGGCGAGGATGAACCGTCGGAGTTAAATACAGCCAGGTTTTCATAAATCATCGGCGCCAAAGCTATTGGGCCGGAAGAGGTAAAAGTAGCGGGATCCCAGGATTTATCCTCCCAGGTACGGCCAAGATACAGCACCTTCTCGCTTTGAATTTGCTGCCCGGTATTGGGTTGCGCGGTATCAGGAGCTTTGGTAGTGCATGCGGCCAGCATAAGCACAACAGAGAACATAAGTACCAACAGTATCAAAAATTTTCTTCTTTCCATAAATCTTTTTCTCCTTCCACTTATAGCAATTCGCTATTTACAGTACGACAAAAAGGAAAATAGAACTCGTTCAGTTTTTGTCTACCACAACTATACAACAAAACGCGTACAATTTCAAGTGGAAATTTTTTTTCAGGCAAAATTTACCTATTTCGCAATTCCCGTATTGGGCGCATTTCTATGTATCCGCGCCAACCCCATGGGGCCAGTTGCATACGCGGCGCAAGTTCGTCTGCGTATTCATACCCATATACTTCGGGATTGAATTTTTCAATTCGTTCCCATAACGCTACGATTGCCTGTTCAAATTCAGCGTCATCATATGGCTCGCCTTGGAAAACCAGCAGCTTGCAAGAGGGCAAATCAATAATATCGAAATCATCCGGTATCATGCCATTATAGTCTGCGGGAAGCTCGATACCCTGAGCGTAAACGCCTGTTCCGGCAGGGCGCATATTATCGGGCAGCCACATGCCTACAGGTTCGTTCAGAGCTTCTTTTATCCCGCTTACAATCTCCCACGGTATCGAATTGCCGGTTTCATCGTCAGCGCATCCGAATTCCTCGCAATAACCGAAGTAATCCTCGGCTGATTTTGAACGCTTCAACAATAGTTTCCGCGCGGGCCGTTCCACGATCTGCGTAAAGATGATAGCTGTTTTTTCTTCCATTTTCTTTCCCTCCCGATCTGTATTCAGGCGGTTTAAAACACGGTATGGGATTATCCAGTCTTTTGAATGCGGAACACAAGCAAAGCGTTTCGGCGCGATGCCGAAGGCTTTTGTAAACGCTCTGGTAAAGCCTTCATGACTGTCGAACACGAAATCAAGAGCAACGTCCACAACTTTTACCCTGCCCATTCTTAGCGTGATTGCGGCGTTAAAAAGCCTGCGTTCGCGGATATATTCAAACGGCATCCGGCCGGTATGCTGCTTGAACAACCGCGCCGCGTGGTATTGCGAGTAGCCCGCTATATCCGAAAGCATTTTAGCCGTTATCCGCTCCTGAATATGACCGTCTATATATGCTTTCATGCGCCGGGCGGCTGCAGACGTTTCCTGATCCATGGTTCCCATCGGTTTTCACCTCCCGCAGACAGATTAACACATTCGGTATTGGTTTTCTTGATATCAAATGCGAAAAAAACAATTGACATAACATCAAAATTGATGTATTCTATAAATACAATAATTTTGATGTTTTTTATTTGAGAGCGGAGAGCCTAATGAAAATATTCGACTATACCACGACTGGCGGTAAAAATTTAATTAAAGACTACATTAAAACCAGGCCAATGGATGAGCAACGGGAAATCTATAAAATACGTCACAATATAATATTAAACGGGTTTTCAGCATTTCAGGAGCTAAATACACGGCAATTAAGAGGGAAACTCTATGAAATCAAGTATAGTGATAACAGAATAATGTATATAATACAAGACGGCGACAACGTGTATTTTCTACACGCTTGTCAAAAGCAAAAAGGGAAGGCTGAAAAATACGAAATAGAAACAGCTATCCGACGAGCGAAAGAATCAAATTTAAGCTTATGAAGGAGGTAACTAATATGCCATTTACAGAGGTTGACCCAATAGCCGAGGCTATTGAACTTCAAAAAATATTTAAGGATGACCTCGAAACAAAGGAAATGTTCCGACAATTTGAGTTAGCACACAGGGAAAACGTAAAACTGGAACAAGAGGAACTAGAATTGAGAACACGGCTCATTGAGTTTAGAAAATCTAAAAATATCTCTCAAAGAGAATTGGAAGCCCGAACAGGCCTAACACAACAGGCCATCTCTCGTTTTGAAACAGGTAGCGGCGGGAGTATTAAGACCGTCTTAAAATACGCCGCGGGCATTGGCTGTAAATTAATACCACAAAGTAAATAACGCTTTTCACACGTAAAAACAACAGCCAAGTTAGTCCAAAGCTATACAAAAATTTCAGAACGGGCGGTAGCTAATTGCGCCGCCCGTTCTTCGTTTTTTATATTTTAGCGCCCTGACCGGCGCGGGGATACTTACAGCCTTTTGTACAGCGCGTCCAGCGCTTTTTGCATATGCACATTATGCTCGTTATAAGGGTCGAAATACTCATCGTAGGTAATATCATCCGGTGTTTCCACCGATATCAGCGGCGAAAGGCCCTTGCCGTGTAAGTCGTATTTCAGCGGCGTATAGTAGCGGCTTTGTGTATAGCGTATGCCGCCGCCCGTGGGCAGAGGGTCGAGTATTTGCGTTATACCCTTGCCATAGCTGGTACAGCCTATCACTGTGGCGATGCCGTGATCCATCAGCGCGCCGATCAATGTTTCAGAAGCGCTGGCCGTATACTCGTTCTGCAGGCATATCACAGGGATACCCTGCAAAGCCCCGTCCATAGAACGGTGACAGACCTCGCCGCCAAATTTTTTTTCCCATACTATCGGCTTGCCCCTCGGCACAAAAAACCCCGCTATCATGATAGCCGCGCCGAAGCTGCCGCCGCCATTACTGCGCAAATCCAGTATCAAGCCGCGCATTTCCTGCTCCTCATCCATCTGCAGCAGCAGTTCGTAAAACTCGCGCGGCGTGTTTTCCGTAAAATCGTACATATATATGTATGCTATACCGTTATGCCCCTGTAAAAGCTCGCCGCGCACGGATTCATTGACAATAAGCGCCCGGGTTATGGTTACGGTATAGCGATAATCGCCTATCTCCCGCTCCCGTAGCAGGGTCACCGTAACATCAGTACCTTCTTCACCGCGCAGCCGTAGCGCCACCGCATCCGTATCCAGCCCTACCATGCTTTCGCCATCCACCGTCAGTATGATGTCGCCGGCTTCCAAACCCGCCGCCAAAGCGGGGCGGCCCGGCATCACCGAAACCACGCGCACACGGCCATCCTCATCCTTATTCATATAAATACCCACGCCGGCAAAGCTGCCGTAATAATCATCCAACATCAAGCGGAATTCGTCCGGGGTGAAATAGGAAGCGTATTTATCCGTAAGCTCCGCGCTGGCCAAGCGCGCCGCATCGCGCAAGTTTACGGCCCAAGGGCCTGCGTCTATGTATTCCCCATACCCATGCCGTATTTCCTGCGCGCAACCGCCTAAGAGCAGCGCCATAAGCATAACAAACAATAACACTATTTTTTTCATCAAAGTTTACCCTTTCACTATTCTCTATCTACCCAAATATGGGCGCGGATTCGTAGTCGCCCCATCAAGCCTTACCTCAAAATGCAAGTGATTACCGGTGCTTTGCCCGGTGGAACCCACGTATCCTATCACATCGAACGGAACAACCGTATCTCCTTCGCGGAATTTGCCAAACCTGGATAAATGCCCGTACACCGTTACCACGCCGCCGCCATGATCTATCATCACCGCATTGCCATAACCGCCCAGCCAGCCGGTAAACAGTATTTGCCCCGCCCCCACGGAAAAGATATCCGTACCGCCGGGCGCGGCAACGTCGATACCGGAATGCATAAGGTTTCTCTTCAGTATGGGGTGAAAACGCATACCGTAATCGGAGCCGATATCCGTATAGGCGCCCGGCAGGGGCCACACAAATTGGCCGCCATAGTAAGCCACCTTAGCGCGGCTGGCTAAAAGCTCTTTTATTTTTTCCGCCGCCGCCGCCGAGGCCGCCTCTTCTTCCTCATACTTGGCTTTCAGTTGGGCTATGGTCATGGTCAATTCACTGGCCGCCTTGGCTTTCTGATTTTGCAGCCGCGATAACTCATTATTTTTTGCTTCCAGCTCCGCCAGAATAAATTCCTGATCCGCTTTTGCTTTTTGCAGCCGCGCCTTTTCCTCTTCGATGATAGCCCTTGCGGCCACGATATCGTCCAATACTTTCTTATCCTGCACCATTATGCGCTCCACCATATCGGCAAGCATTAAGTATTCGTCGAAGCTGGCCGAGCTGAAAAATACGTCCAGCATGGTAATATCGCCGTTGATATAGATATCGCGCAGGCGGCTTTCCAGATAAGCCTGCCTTTCATTCAAGCGCTCCGTGGCAACAACGATAGCCGCCTCGGCATCTTCTATCTGCACATTCAGCGCTTTGATGGCGGTTTCCGCCGCGTTGATTTCCTGGCCCAGCACAACCAGTTGCGCGTCCAGCGACACTATTTCCTGCTCATATTTGGTTTTTTGGGTTTTGCCCGCGGCAATTTCTTTTTCAATTTGCCTCATGTTTTGAACAGCCTGCCTTTGCTCGGATAAATAATCCTCCAAAGGATCATCATCCGCCGTGGCAAAGACGGGCCCAACCAGCAATGCCACCGCTAGTATCATCCCCACCAAGGCTGCGAAACGATCATAACGTAATTTCCTTAGCATGAAACTGCCTCCCCTTAATTATGACAAGTGATTGCAAAGCACGGCATATGCGGGCAGATACGAGGCCTGCCCTACTTTGGCCCGTTTTTATTACCTTAAGCCACCAATTATTATACCTCCAAGAACCTGGCCAGGGAAATAAGGCTGCCAAATATGCCCATCAAAACGCCGGCAGAGAGCGTAAACAGCGCGGTGTTGAACCATATTTCCTGTACGCTAAGTACCATCACAAAAGAGATCGTTGAAGAAAGCCACTGCCCGGCGTTTTGATAGCAAAACAGAACCAGCCCCGCGGCTAATGCCGCGCCTGTAAGACCCAGTATTACCCCTTCCAAAAAGAAAGGCCAGCGGATAAAGGCATTGGTGGCGCCCACCCATTTCATTACCATAATTTCTTTTTTACGCGCCAGCACGGTAAGGCGTATGGTCATGGCCACCAACACCACGGCGGCGATACCCAGCAGCGTCATAATGGCCAGGCCGACCTTACGCATGGTATTGGTAAGCGCGAACAGCCGCTGCACACTCTCGCGGCCGTATTTTACATTATCCGCGCCGATTTGCGGTATCTGCGCCACCGCCCTGGCTACCGCCTCCACATCGTCCGTGGAAGCGGCGGTAATGGAATACATATTGGGCAAGGGATTACTGCCGCCCAGCGTGGGCTTTAAATCAAGGCCGAAACGTTTATTTAAGGTTTCCAGCCCCTCGTCGCGATCCACAAATTCTATACCGGCCACACCTTCTATCCTGCTTATGCGCTGCTCTATGGCAGGATAAACTTCTTCTTGCACCCGGTCGTCGATATAAGCCAGCACCCGCACATCGGATTCGAAATCGCGCGCATTGGCGTCGATATTCATGATCATCAGCCAAAAGATGCTGCATAAAAACAGCGAGATGGTGACTGTCATAATGGCGGCAAAGGTCATCCAGCCGTTTAAGCGCAGGGATTTAAAAGCCTGCGGTATTACGTAACGGAAGCTTTTCAATTTCATAGCGCCCACCCCCCCACACTGTCGCCGATCAGCCGCCCGGCTTCCAAGGTCAGCACGCGCTTGTGCATCTTATCCACGATTATCTTATCATGCGTGGCCATGATCATGGTGGCGCCTTCGGCGTTGATATCCATAAAAAGCCGCACCAGTTCATCGGAGGTTTGCGGGTCTAGATCGCCGGTGGGTTCATCCGCGAACAGTATCAAGGGATTATTGATGATGGCGCGCGCCACCGCCACCCGCTGCTGTTCGCCGCCGGAAAGATGCATCACGTTTTCCTTCTCGCGCCCGGCTAAACCGACGCGCTCCAGAACCTCCGGCACGCGGCGCTTGATTTCTTTCCAAGGGCGCTCCACCGCCCTTAAGGCAAAGGCCACATTATCGAAAACATTGTTGCGCTCCATCAGCCGAAAATCCTGAAAGATAACGCCCGTATTACGGCGCAGGCGAATAATATCGCGCTTGGAAAGGCGGATAATGCTGCGGCCGGAAATAAGTATCTGACCGCTGCTGGGCAATTCTTCACGGAATAGCAGGCGTATCAGCGTGCTTTTGCCGGCGCCGCTTTTTCCGGTAAGAAAGATAAATTCGCCATTGTTCAC
>Ga0123353_10007523_pt1 | contig 14747 bp, 14 predicted proteins | sample TergutLab28metaG_3_FD_92763 | JGI IMG/M metagenome (GOLD analysis project Ga0123353, IMG submission 92763) | Labiotermes labralis P3 segment gut microbial communities from Petit-Saut dam, French Guiana - Lab288 P3 | ecosystem: Host-associated > Arthropoda: Insects > Digestive system > Gut ... | reverse complement strand
TACCGCACCGCTAACCTCTAAAGTTGCATTTTATATATTTATTCAACAAATATAGGTACTGAATATTTTAAACATGCTATATACTCTCCGTTTTTTTTTCTCTTCAAAATGCAGTTTGTTTCATAATTCTAATATATTTGGTTCCTGTATTATTCAGGTTTTATGTACAGGGTGTACTAAAATTAAAAAAATAATTCCGGCGCCAAAAGGTTAAAGCAGTAATGGGCGAGCATAATGAGTTTCGGAATACACTTAATAGTCGCACATCAGAATGAAACACAAAGTTTTTGGTGATTCTGTGAACGTCGTATCCACAGCCCTTGTTAAATTTGTCAACAGTATTTTCAGTTATAACTGGTTTCATGCTTTTAGCATGGAAACATACTACACCGGAAACGTTCAAATATTTCACTGTGGGAAGTGAGAAAAATACGGAGTGTTCTGCTCCACCACTCCCCTTACTCCTTTAGTGTTACGTACATGCTGATAATAATTACTACATGTATTTTTAAGTCATAATTTTACAGAATGGAAACCTGCATCCCTTAAACACAGTGGAATGAAACAGTGGCAAACAGCTCATGACCTTTTCTTCTTCAAAAATGATGTAAACATTACACGTTAAATCGGACAAAACCGCTAAATTAAATTTCACTGGGATAATTAGTAATAATTAATTAACAGTAAATTTAGTTCATTAGTCGCTTTTAGTAAAATAAGCTAGTGTGTTATGCGCGTCAAAAATTACTGACCGGCAAACTGCAACAAAATATTCTGTATTCATAAACGAAAATTTCACTCACATACCAACAGAACACAGACACCTGCACCAACACCACGGCGCACGTTCTTTGTACACACCTACACTCCTCACGCCACCCGTACCACATATGCGGATTTTTTAATTACAGAACTGTTATTTTCTGTGGGCCGGGATAGCTCAGTCAGGGTATCGAATCTCGGTGGGGACGAGACATTCCCCTTCTTGTCCAGGCCAGCCCTGGGGCCCACACAGCCTCCTGTACAATGGGTACTAATCCCTTTCCTGGGGATAAAGCGGCCGGGGCGTAGCGCTGACAACCCATCTCCATCTAGCACAGTGTTCAAAGAAAGACTAGTGCTATACCTCTACTCCCCCTCTGGGCCTTCACGGCGTGTTCTGGGGTTAACTTAACCTTTATTGTACATTCTGCCCAACCTGGATCTATCCGTTCACAGTGTCAAGGTGATATATAGACCCGTGGTCAATCAGTCTGACGCAGCGTGGCACACACTTATCAACTGCCACGAACAGGCAAATATTTATTTCCAGGCGTCCAGCTCTTTCATTGAGTGCATTTCACAAGCAGTTCCAAACACTGTCATGGCAGACAGCATGCCAAGCTTTACTTTCGATTCCAGTCTTCCCAGTCGGCCACTCCTGTCACTCCCAATTACAAGGCGCAATACCTCTTATTATAAGGATAATCCAAACGGCTGATATTTAAGTTTACTTCCTGGTATCGAAACTATTCTAAAAGTTTATCCACGACGCAAATATGCTTTTCGATTAAATCCGATATGAAATGTAAACGCCACTTCCAAAATGTGAAGACAGGCACGTAGTGCTGTCCCAGGGGTTCAGACAGACGGTGAGCGATGAAAAGAGTGGAGACCGTGAAGCCACTAGAGCGTCGGCTCTCCGAAGGATGCACTAACACTGTAAGCAAAGAGCCCTCCTCGCTCGAAGCGTCCACTTGACCAACCTGTCAATCTACGGTCTGTTATTTCCTTACTGCTGGACTTAGAGCACTGCAGAGTGAGCCGCATCGTCGACCGCTATGCAGCCATGATGTCGGCCACGGTACGGCGGGTTCTCCGGCGATAAAACAATTCTCCGTACTATTCTCCACTCTTCGTAACGCATACACGTAAAACGATAAGGAATAAACTGGCAAAGAATCTAAACCTGGAAGCACACATAACCAACGTAACGGTATAAAAAAATTATCAAATAACCTGAGATGTTCATTTTAATAACACAATGCACATATGAATTTTAACATGTTCTCAGAAGAAACAGAGGTTATATCGACTGTGAAGGAGATGCGGTATGTTTTCTTAGAGATAAAAACAAATTTAAAAATTATTTACGTCACAGAAGTACATGTTTATGACACCTGAAATGTGCACGTGATCAGCGTTACAAATACACCAAACAACGTGAAACGTTCAAGTAACCTAATTATGATAAAAACGTCAACTGTATTGAAAAAACGAAAGTACACTACATTCAGGATACAGTTCAGATCTGTACTACAATGTCAAACTGCTGGCAACTGCTAATGCTCGACCAGTTACCAAATTAAACAAAATGTTGTTTTCTCAGATAGACAGCAGTTCGATTTCCGCATCGTTGCAAATCAAAGGTAACAGAAAAAAGACATTTAAAGTAACCTTTTTGTTTCCATCACAAGGTATAAAATGCGGGGGATTCAGAATTCAAATTTTCGTACACAAATGTGATACTGCTCGTATCGGTTTAAACTGCCTAGAAACAAATTCTCCCAGTTAACTGTGTCAGATTGAGATGGCTCGGTGCTAGTTCAAGTTCAGATATTTACCAAACAGGTACCATATAAGTGCAGCAGGCGTTCACTTCTTTTTCTTCAGGCAAACCACACAAAGTTTTCGGCCGTGCAAACAAGACAGTGTTTAGACAACTGATCTGCACTACGAGGCGATACACAACAAATTAGGAAGTACGCAGCTTAAAGCGCTTGATATGCTATTTGAAGGGACCCCTTCACTGACAGCCAAGAAAAGTTCCTTCAATAGGCGTGTTCTGGTCACACAGAACATTAAAACCAGAAGAAATGACTTTTAAAAAAAAAGAAGGTGTTTATTGCACAGAAATTATTTAAAGCACCTTCAAGGAAAAGTTTAAAAACTGTTCCCTTAACCAATATGAATAAATATTTACACAATGACAAAAGTAAAACGTAAGTGAATATAATGATAACTGTAAATAACGGCAGTGAAAAATTCTTTAAATCAACACTGCACTTCCAAATGGCTTCCTTATAACAAAACTCAAACAATGAACACCACTAACTAAAAAATATATTTTGCAAGAACCGCTCACAGTCTAGCGCCTTAACCACTAAAGATAAGTTTCAAAATGATCCCGTATCTTCTTCTCGATCTAAGTGCCGAGGTTCAACAGGCTTCACCATGAAAGACCGTGTGTTGAGCACCATTCCAACTACACGCTCAGCATCTACTAACCCGCGGATCTGGCTGCCCTAACAATTCTTGATAGAGTGCATAAACAAGTTAGATCATGTCAAAAACACGAGTCTCTATCACCGTACTATTTTTTTTTTTTATTTGTAACAAACCTGAAGTCAAATTTATGCACATTTCTATCCACACAGAACAATATAGAAAAAAAACTGTATTATCTCACACGCAAAAAAGCCCGACCGCGCTTCAGTCCAAATGTAACGGTTACGGGTCACAGGCGAGGGAAAATCGCCTCTGTGGAGCGCAAACCACTGCCATGGTCACCTGCAAACTCCACAGTCACAGCCTGCAGGTGTAAGCTGTACGATGGGCCTAACTCTACTAAGACACAAAAAACTTTCTGTAGAGTGTGACACAGATACGTGCTTAAGTTGTCTTCTTTCACCTTCAGTTCACCAGACCCTTCTTACTGGCAGGGTGTTTTCGCAGTGTCTAAACCGAGCAACCGCTACAGAACTCTCCCAGGCAGACCCACAGCACACAACACGCGCTTTCCAACAACACAAATACAAACACTGGTGTACGTCTTGTCACAGTGTTTATTTTTATCCATTCCACTGGCAGTACTGCAGATGTAGAAGTTGACTTTGGCCGCTCGTCACCCGAAGTACGTATGCGCGTGTGTGAGTGCGTGCGTGCGGTACAAACGTACCTGCCCCTATGTAACAATCATTGTCTACCGTTTCTAATACTACAGGAGTATTGCTAAGCACTGCGAAACGCGTCACTACAGCAACTACATACAAAATGTAAACGAACGTTTTTCTGCCAAGGTTAACTCCATATGCAGACGACAATAATGCGGGTCAAAAGTGTGAACCTCAACATATGAGATCAAATGCTGATCACATATTTTGCAATCGTCGAGTACGTTAGAGAAAATGGGAATATGATGGGAGAATATGTCAGCTATTTATAGACCGCTAGAAAGCCTAAGATTTAAGTGGGAGGGAGGTTCTGCATAATAATCTCATTGTGTTTGTTATACCTAAGTAATTAGTTTGCTTAAATGTGTTTAAATGACACCTGTAGTGAAGTACAGACAGGCACAGGCATACATTAGTCCGGCTCATTCCCCACACAGAACGGTCCAAAACCATGAAACACTTTATCGAACACGATTTCGAACTTTGTTAATACGCCACTAGGAAAGTCGCACCTAATCAGGTGGGAATCACCGCCAACATATTACAGTGCAAAAAATTCCGTTTACTGTTTTTCCCCGCAAACGAAATGTCCTTACGCCTTATCACACGTCATAGAAAGAAACTGAGAAGCTTGTCTTCGGGGTGAACCTTCCGACTTCAATAAAAGGCGTGAAAACTTACACTCCTTCCACTTCGGATGGTTTGCCTATTGACTTTTCCGCGAAGAAGATAGGTTTTTTCGACGCAGAAAGACTTCCAGCAGGAATGAGTCATCTTCTGCAGTACCCTGTCGTTTGGTATTATGTGCTGCAACATTTGCAGTAGGCAAGGCCGAGGATCAAGGGGTTTTCCGGAAAAAAAAACCACGCGCGCGCACGCACACGCGCGAGCGCACACACACACACAGGTCTGTTGTACATTCCACTCGCGGTTAACCCGACGTCTCAGACTTCCTGGGACTTCGAAGCGATTGTTTAAGCATTCGCATTCGGGCGGCCTCAATATTTCCCCTAACAGATGGAACCTGCGTTGACAAATTTTTTCACACCACTTCGTGATGCAAATCGCGGTTGGACAACTCTCTTCCAATTTTCTTCTGAATTCTCGCCGAAGAGTCATAAGAAATTTCAGTTCGGTCTGACTGGGTCGCAATCTGACGCCTGTGCTCTTACAGTTGCACGAGTTCCAAATTACTTATTACAAATGCGTGGGTGGAGGAACTTCCGAGTTTATCTTTACAATGACGTGCGATTAATTTTTGTGTCTCCGTTAGCTCTATACCAATGAAGCTATATAATGGCTCACATCCTATCTAATCATTCCCGTATTGCTGCGCTCATCAAGTCAGGACGGAAAAAATGGGTGTGGAATGTGGCGCGTATGGGTGAGAGGAGAAATGCACACGTGGTCCTGGCAGTAAACGCCGTAGAAAAAAAGGCCACTTGGAAGAAGTGGACGTAGATGGGAAGATAACATCACAAGACAGACAACGTACATACGTGTACAACGTAACAGTGAGGTACGTTCGTGCAACCATTGTTGCAGTGGAAAAGGAATAAGTATTACACGTTCTGAGTGTGTGTGTGTGTGTGTGTGTGTGTGTGTGTGTAGCCTTAGGTAGCCAGCATGCAATGCACATGCGCCATACTGTCATCTATGACATGACCGGCTCTACAATATTTTTCCACGTTGTCTCATAGGCAGCGCATTTTTTGGGGGGTGGAGAGAGGTTACTGAAAATAAAACTTGTGTTTTGGTTTTCTTTAAAACTTTTTTCTGAAACATTTCTCATTCTAGGAAGAAACGAGTGAGATAATGGTTAAAAAAAAAACGTATATCGGTCTTCATGTCAATTTTCCGTTATTCTTTTCAGATTTTAACGAACCTTAAATTTTCTCGACAGACTTACCGAAAATACTCAAATATCAGATTGCATGAATAGCTGTCCAGTAGACGCCGCGTTGTTCCATGCGGACGGACGGACGGACATGACGAAGCTAATGGCCGCTTTTCGCAATTTTGCGAACGCTCCTAAAAATGGATCCTGATTTTATTGCAATGGTGACGTATGTTAATTCTCGTCCTCACTGGTACTGTTCTATCCACCAGTGTTCCTGAGCGAGTATGTACTACGATCAATCTTCTGAGACATGACACAGTGTAGCTTCACCGCACTGCACGGCATGACATCCAAAACGGCCGCAGTATTTACATTCATCTCCACAAGAACATTTAATCTCATATACACATACATGTGTGTGTATGCGTGTGCGTGCGTGCGTGCAACAGTAGTACACAATAGAAACGTATCTTATATACATGGGTCCGTGCATCATGAATCGAATTTAATAACTGTCCAACAATACGCGACTTATTCAGTTTATTACATTTCTGTAGGCAGCGTTTCGGGTGTTGACACCCAACATCAGGAGCTCGTACAACTGTAATTACAGCTTCTGGTATTGATTAACCGGATCTATTGATTCATTCATGAATCAGTTTCAACTCAACAACGAGAGCGGATGGTAGTAGATCCGGTTAATCAATACCAGAAGCTGTATTTACATTTGTACGAGATCCTGATGATGGGTGTCAACACCCGAAACATGTAGAGCTGCCTACAGAAATGTAATAGACTAAGTAAGTCGCATCTTGTTGGGCAATTAGTAAATACAATACAAACGTATTACTACTAGAACAAAAGTCGAACGAGGCCATGCTCCTGTGTTCAAGCACAAACGTAACTTCATTAGCGTGCGACTCCGGCGCTTCAGCACCATTTTCAACAAGAATCATAATTTCAGTTAAATGCTTAATCATGATTTGGCCTTAAGACACTTCACTTGCATGCCACCGAAATTACGTGCTGCCTCTAAATATCGCCCATTATGCGTGGGCGTGCGTCGCTTAGCATAATTTCACAACACATCACACCCTCTTCTCTACGAGTGAAGCTACGAAATCTGTATTTAAAACCTTAGGAGAACTGAAATGTATTGGCTATAGGAAAAATATACGTCCCGAAACGAAATTAACAACACAGAATGACAATGCGTTCTGAAGTGTGTACGTTCTGGGAACATTCGAATTCTGCGGCCCCGTGCTCGAATTGCGGTTGGAAAAAGGTGTCGGCGCGCCTGCGATAGACTGTTTCCGCTTGCAAGGCGTTGGTGAAAAGTAAAGCAATCCCATTACAGGCCTGGAGTGGCGCAGAATGTTCCAGGAAGTTAAGGTTCCCAGATTTAATGACAACGACACAGGATGGTGGTAAGGTTGTCAGCCTTAAGCACCGGCCGCCTTTACCCCCACGAAATGCTCCTGGTACTCATTTCTGTTGGAGGCTGAGTCGACCCCAGGGCCATTGTGCGATCGGAAGGATTTTATGTCAATGAAAAAGTCCAATGACGCCAGCTGGGATCGAACCAGCGACCTTCCGATTTGTAGCACAGCACCTTAACCACTGTGCCACCGCGGTCTGCAAGGAGTTAGAACAAGTGTATAAAACGTAAGACGTTCTGCCATAGGAATAAAAACCGAATTAGATTTGAAACACGAATAATGGGTCAGGGTATGTCATTAAACACATCAGTTATGCATCAGTGACTGGAATACATCTGCATCACTGGCATGGCAGTGCTGCTGATGATGATGATGAGGAGGAGGAGGCGGAGGACGACGACGACGACGACGACGACGATGACGAAGACGATAATGCTCCTACATGCCAAATCCCTCTTCTTTCACAATCAGAATTTCAAAGCAAGACGAAAGCAGGCACTTTGGCACAGTTTACACCCTGCAACATAAACATTGCCATAGAATTCTCAGAAATTAATAACTACGAGTTCTATGCAGTTCATGAATGAATTCACGAAGCTGTGTCATCGTCATGACGTAAGCCAAACTTTAGACCCCGCCCTGAGACGGGTCAGTCTAGTATACATCACCACATGGCGTTTCTCTAACAGCCACCGTAATATAAAACGCCTATCTTCGCCACATATTGCAAACGGTTTGTTGTCTTCCCATAACATCTTTGTGCACGCTACTTGTCTCCACACTTCTGTGCCACACACTTCGTTTCGTCGCTCTAAAGATGAACACGAGCTGAAAAGTTTCTAGTTACGTAATCCTTCACATGTTCCTGCCTTCAGACACCAACACAGCCACACTCACGTTCACCTCGCAGAGTGAGACAAAGCAAATAACACTTTCCTGTACAACGGAAAGTATAATCCATCTGCCTACATGCCATATTTTAATATGTAAGCTTTAGGGATGGCATTTCCTCCATTCCTGGTGAAACAATTATACCGCTGTGACTCGGTCGTCACTTCCTCGTTTGTGAGAACAGGGTATACCACGAGACGGTAAGGCTAACTTACCCTGCTCTGGGCCCGTAACCCATTCAGGGGAAATTTTAACCACTGGCAAGTCTCGCGGAAAATACCCAGGGTAATGAAACAAAACTCCCCAACTGACAGAGGGGATCATGGAAGACCTTTGAAGAGACTTCTGGATACGTGAGGTCGGGACGGGTCAACAATTGGCCCAACTCCATGAAAGATATATGATGATGATGATGATGAGCTTTAGGTAACGTGATTTACCTACGAAATTGCAGGCCACCCAAACAATTTACCCTTCCTACTCTGTGCAGAAAAACAGAGACTTCTGTTACATTTTCCCTTCGTGCTGTGCGAAGACGCAACAAAACAAATCCATGTCCCTTCCGACAATCGAATATCGCTCGTCAAAGTTTTCGCAATGAAGATTGGCCGAGGCCAGTTCTCTGTTTAAGTGGACAGTAACAGCACTTAGATAACTCAGCTGATCAATACAATCCGTGTACATTTTTATTACCCTGCCATTCAAAATACACGCACTTATTCTTCCTGATCACATTCAGAGTTCTTAATCCCGCGTAGTACAGCGCATTCCACACTTTCAGTGGCGTCGATGTACCACACCCGCTTATTTATGAATGCACCCGTCACGTCCAAAACGCCTAAGGCAATGACATTAACCCACTTATTATGTACGACCTCAGATTGCACCTGGCCTTACACAACAAAGAAGAAACTAGTCGAAAGAGAAACCGCTGTACAAACCGTTCACCTCTTAAATAAAACCGATAACGCTTAGAGATAAGACGCACAATGGTGAACGGTACACTTACTGCTGTTGCGCAAAGCCAGGGCAAAAATTTCGGGGGGGGGGGGTCAACAACCCATGCACCCTCTCCAAGTTTCTAATCCTCACGGAAGAAAAAAAAACCCACAAACGGGAGGACAATATTAGAACAATTTCTAGGAAGAGGAGTGGCGCAGATGTAAACAAGCGTAATAAATAACGACTGTTCAAAGCAAGATGTACTTTGAAATTCCTTAATATCAACACGAGTAGGCATAAATATATATTAAGTTATATGGAAACGAATTTTATGTTTTTGCAACGTGCACTGTAATATAATTATAAAATGTGTTCTGTACCTAAATTCATATTTTCATTTTTTAAATTTCTAATGTCTCAATCACACTGTCCGGTTTATTATATGCGTGTACCACACCTAAACGTCTGCTCCTTATTCGTGAATATTATGTACTGTGTAATATTGCAAGATGTCATTGTGGAAGCCCTTGCCAATGACGACGTGACAGCGAACACGGCGTGTTCTATCAGATGAAACATTAGATGAGATGCTACGCAACCAAACCACGTTCACCAAAACCTGTAAGACGGATATCCCAGGTAACCGTCGTACCATCCATCTGCGCACACAGCCACAAATCGCCTAGTCTGAATCCACGCAAACTTACAGATTAGTGTCAAAACGTTTGTGTGCGAAACATGAATACTGGTGAAGGACTGGGCACATAATATTTTTGGGGTTCGAATAATTAGTAGCCCTTGGTGACCTGCTCGTTCACACTATTTGACGCCATGTGACGATTATATGGGGGCGAAGTTTTAACGACAACACGTACAAAAGCAATCCACACGACGACGAATCACGAGGCGCACAGTATCAGCAATTTGCTGACAAGAACTTCAAACAGGTTTCTTTATAACTTGTTCGTCATGCATCAGCATGTCTGAGAGTTGAAGGAGGTTCCTTCCATCACCTGCTGTAACATGCGGTCTAGCAGGTTGTCAGCGTAGATACCATGCGCGGGTTCCGTTGAAATTCAACACTGTAACACGCCACGAAGTTACACGGTTGAGAGATCGGTTGCTTCACGCACTCTTTACCTCAAGTGCTAAATGAGAGTGGAAGCTTTGTACTCCGCGGAGCACACTGTTGGAACCACGTGTTTCACGAAATCTCACACAAATGATATTAAAACCATGGATATGAAATCCTGAAACACACCACGTTGACGGCAAGTACTTCATCAATCTGCTTCCACGTGGACGGAAGCTTCCGTGTCTTACCCATGCTAATAAAGGTCAACACTGAGTTCCATAACAGACACAATCTCTGAAACATTCATCAAACACTGAAAACCCTGCGTTCGACTACGTATAAATCTTGTGTAAGATTATAAACTCATACACTGAACAGCAGCTAACTCATCCTTTTGGATCCCTCGACAGAAACGCCATCACTGAAGTGTCTGCGAAACGACGGACAAAGCAACAACTGAAATCATGTGAAAACCTTACAAACCGTAGCCCGTCTCTCAAGCATCCCACACACCAGTGACCTGACCCAAACGCCCATCGCGCGCTCACGTAAACATGAAACCTTCAACGTGGGGCCTACTTATAAACAACTTTACCGAGTCTTCCTTCACACCCTCTGCACTCCGATTTGTTGGGGCGCAATAAGCTCTACATCCATCTGACCCAAATATTCGTGCCGCTTGAATACAGATTTACACCCCCATCGGTATAAATATTAAACTTTGTGCTACTCAAAAAGTTTGAATTTCGCCCCGATATTTCAGAATAAAACCGTTAAAATAGGTAGCCTTATGGGTTTCCGTGACCTTAACGTCTTCGCCATTACAGACCGAAATATATGAACGGTACATACCCGGTACATGCAGGTTCTTTCGGAAGAAAGCTCCACAGCATTTTTATGCGCGCTCGAAACCCTTCGGAGCGCCTACTAAACCATCTCTGTTCGTCCGTCCGTAACAACCTCATAAAGGCTGAAATTACGGTGGAGAATTTTACTAAAAACTGTCGATTCATTTCAGTTCTTACTAAAATCTTACGGAAGTAACGGACACTTTAGATGAAAGCCTATACGCATTTCTGCGCACATCTCCCACGTACATCGGTAAATGCTGATGCCAGAGCACATTCTCCGTAAAATTTACGGTCGTAAGGATAATTACAGAAGAGGGATGACAGGGGCACATTTCCGAACACACGCTGCCTAATGAACAAGTATAAACTATGCCCATTCTCCGCGCGAAAAAGGGACGAAAGTCTTGGCCGCGTTGACGCCGGGTCGAAAAGAGGTCTGTTATATTATTTTAATGCACTGCTTTTTTCGACCTTGAAATGTGCACTGAATTATATATACAAGGCGTATACGCTTAGAGAATTTCATTTTCCTTTAGTGTGCTTATCAACAGTGAAGTATGGCGCTCCGTTCCCACTGACAGTTTTACTTTTTGTTTGGTATGTAGGTCATTTTCGATTTCTCGCCTATTTGAACAAGTATCCAATAACAGTGAGCAGCTGCGTGTTAATTTAATGTCTGTTTACCAAAGAAAGTTCTTCGTGTTCGGGATCAATTATTTATTAGTTCGCATGATTGCGGGTCTGACGTGTTTGAGTCAAAGCGTTTTTTAATCCGTCAACACGACTTCATCAGAAAACAGTCCTTCTCGGTTACAATACTGCATATTGTATAATGCTGTAAATAACGGGTGTTTATTAATACAATTGTGTTGGCGAAATAAAGAACATTTTTGATCCAGTTTAGGAAGCACAACGGGATGCCACATACCAAGGTCTGAGATGCTCGATTTGTAAAAAGGGGAAAGACGTAAAAAATACTTGTCAATATCGCTGCACTTAGCCCCCTGCGCTAGACTACAGTACTCATGTGTCATAACGAGAGACTGGAATGCAGTCCTATATGAGTGGAAGGAGAAGCCCAGGATTAGGACGAGCGTCGGACGAGGGTGACAAAACATTCTCTTGTGTTCTTAAGACTTCAGCCACGAAGTTCGTGAGGCGACGAGGACGACGATTATGATGATTATGATTGGGGCCAAAGTAGAAGATGTGGCTGAGATAAATGGCGAAGAATGCAGTGTATCTGTATGGAGAAACCCTTTCCCACCAATCCGAAATTGTGTCGTCCCATGTCTCAAAGCCAAGACGTTCGTTCTCCGATACTGCCGTTGTTCACGTGGAAAACTGCGGTTGTCATCAGTAAAGCTCACGGTAGAAAGTGAAGTTACAGAGTTTCTTCAGACGGTAAGTAACAGGGCTCCCATGAATTGATATGGGGCACAAAGGGGCCGTCACTTAAGGCCTAGGTGCATCGCGGCCGTAAGGTCTCGAAAACAATCGTAAATCAATTAATCAGTTCTTCAGACGGTCAACGTCTAAAGGTGTGACCAAGAAGCATAAATTCAATACGTTTAAACAGTAACCTGCGCTCGAACTGATGCTAGACATTAGCACGGTAACGCGCAACCAACAACTTACCTAATATGTACAAGCCCTCAAGAAAGCGATATTGGCGCATCCTCAAAATACTACGATGGCAATGGCTTTTACATAGGGAAACACTTCTGACAACTGACGTAGCTTGGGGCAGTGGCGTACCCAGGAATTTTGTTCGGGGAGAGGGTTCAACAAATTCAGTTGAGGACAGTGGACAGAGAGAACCGGAATCTGGGGACGGTAGCCCTTTAGTCAGTGGTTCTGGAGGCAGCTGTAATTTGGTACAAGAAATTTCATTTCATATAGTAAAATTCTCTTAATTTTTGGTACTTTAAGACTATTTATGATGACAACCAATTTATTTATCATTGCTAACGTAAAACAATTGCAAACCTAGGTAGTTTTAGAATTTTACTGCCTTTTTTTCAAACATCTTGGGGTGTTGGCGTCCTAAATTCAGCAATTTTTAACAGTTTTCAATCGGGTTGAGTTTGGCGCGATTTTGGAGGGCCTTTGGAATTTCGGGGGGGTTGAACCCCGCCAAACCACCCCCTCGGTACGCCACTGGCTTGGGGTTAGCCTTTTCCATAATTTAGCAGAAGCTATGACAGTTATTAATTAGCCAGCACTTTCAAATTTAACCAATGCCACAATGTATTAGAATGCGATGAACGTTGGGTTACAAAAATACTAGTATGGTGACACGAAAACGTTACCCGGTGTCGAGGTTACTGTTCCCACATTAAAACGCATCCATAAAGAACCGCCTGCATATCTGCTGCGATGCAAGGTCTTTTGCTACTTAACAGTTTGGCTCCTCTCCAACAACACGCACATGCTACTGAGCAAGGCTCCGAGAGGTTCTAGTGGATGCACTAGGCCAGCTGTGACTACAGATGACATCCGGACAAGCTGTTATTGTCCGAAGAGTTACACAGTAATTACGACCTTGAACCTATAACATGAGAATAACCCTGTTCCCTGTTACCTAAACACGGATATTTAAACTCCGATGCACATTTACATTACCTTCATTTCTAAGAACCAACACAGAACCTGTTCAAAGAATGGCCGCACACTTTTTGTAAAATAATACCTGAACAGACATTTCGGTCATAATATTTGCTCACCCTCTATTTATACTTGACTCCTACACAAGTTCATAAACTGCTAACATTATGCACGTGTAACATGCACTGTAGACCGCTAGTGGTAAAAGGATTGTGAATGTCAATTCGGAAAAATCCGAGCTAAGTTGCAGCAAGATCGTATTTAGCATATTAACCTTTTCAAGCATCATTTTAATCTAGGCGTCTGTTTATAAACGGGGAGACCGCGGTAGCACAGTGGTTAAGGTGCTGTGCTACAAATCGGAAGGTCACTGGTCTGATTCCAGATAGAGTCATTGGAATTTTTTATTGGCATAATCCTTCTGATCGCACTATGGCCCTGGGGTCGATTCAGCCTGTTACAGAAATGAGTACCAGGAGTATTTCCTGGGGGGTAAAAGTGGCCGGTGCGTAAGGCTGAGAACCTTACAATCATCCTGGGCCATTGTCACGTAATCTGGTAACCTTAACTTCCTGGAACCCTCTGGGCACCTCGGGCCTGTAATGGGAATGATTTTTTTTTGCCTGTTTATAAACAAAGCTCCTATAGCACACACAACAAACAGCGTCTCCACTGTAACGATCAAATTACTAACTAAGGGTGTTTAAGATATAGTCTGTTTCTTCTAAGAATCGTAAGAAATCCATGTAAATACTACATGCGTGTATGGTAAAAACATTCGTACGTAGTTACCAGTGTGACTGGCAGCGTTAGGTAGTCCTCGGCCGTTATTCCAGTCGGTTCAGTACACTCTGTACACGCTAACAGCCAGACACAGCGTGAGAGGCAGCTGTCATTCAGCAGCGCAATACGTACTGGAACATACCTTCCTACTTCCTAGCTCATGCAGTGCTAAATGGCGGGTTAATAGGAAAGTAATAAAACTGAAATTTGAGCGGGAGAAAGCGACGGTAGCCGGCATGTGCCTACAGAAACTACGAGACGGCCATAGGTGTGATGATACCAGAGGCTGTGTAATGCAATTTTGACCTCCTGATGATGAGCACATGTGCTTGAAACATGTAGAGGCATGAAATAAAACTTATTGTGAAACAAATTTTGTGCATCAAG
>Ga0123353_10007522_pt1 | contig 14747 bp, 17 predicted proteins | sample TergutLab28metaG_3_FD_92763 | JGI IMG/M metagenome (GOLD analysis project Ga0123353, IMG submission 92763) | Labiotermes labralis P3 segment gut microbial communities from Petit-Saut dam, French Guiana - Lab288 P3 | ecosystem: Host-associated > Arthropoda: Insects > Digestive system > Gut ... | reverse complement strand
TTGCTGAAGTGTTAGGGAAATTAGTTTCTCGATTTGATACGGAGGGGGAATGTCCCATAGACTATGATGAGTTGATAGGGCAGTACTCATTAGAGGAAGGTAAGTCGGGTAATGACGAGCTGATAGAGAAACTTCCTACAAAAGACGAGATGCAAGAAGTAGATAAAATACTTGAAAAAGATAAGGGAGAATTCGACGTCTCCCAACGACCTAAAATGAATACGACAGAAAAAGAAGAGCGTGAGGCGGTAATCCCAAAAGACGATCCGTTTCACGCTCGTACGTTAAAGAAATTGTCCGATGAAACTAAGCGTGCGTTAAAGGAATTATCCGACGAAACCAAGAAAGACGTTGAGCAAGACGAAGATATGAAAAATGTAAATAAAACCCTTGAGGGTTTCAAATATTAAAGACCTGTATAGGGTCAACAAGGAGAATGTACAATGGCTATAAGTCAGAGTTACATTGACGGCCTGACACGTCAGGTCTTTATTAGGGACTACATCCTCAATGGTATGTTTCCGTGCCAGAGTGATGTAGTTAAGTCTATTCGCTCTAAAAAGCGAAATTGGGAATTCAATGATAGGTTCGAATACCGTATGTTATTGGCAACCACCAACACTGGCGGTACGTTGAATTCGCAGATCTTTAACCCCAATGTCTCGTTGAGGAAGCCTAACGAACTGAACTATGGTATCTTTAAAGCTACCTATGGTACAGTTTCTGACGGTTTTGATGTCGATATGACAATCAATCTTGAGACACAGTCGTCTCGTGGAGCTTTCATTACAGATTATGCAATGAAGGTGCATTCCATGAGGGTCAACGTTGCGTCACTCTTTAAGAACTTTGCCATCAACGGCAGGTTTGGTGTAGTGCACAGAGTTTCTGCAGATAATGCTACTACTGTAGCGGGTCTTCCTGGAGGGGTGCCTACACTGGGTACTCCCTTCACAATCAATACGCCAATGAACGTATTTGCCTCTGGGTTTAATACAGGAAGATTCTTGATTAAAACCAGTGGAGATACAGGTACTGCTCCATGGGGCAGATCTAATGTGGCTGAGCTTTATATGGTACTCGATAATCAACCGAGACGTATCACTCTGTTGGCTATTGGTACTACGGTCACACCGTGGCAGGAAGGTCAGTTCATTGAGACGTTTGGTAACAGAACATTCGACAGTACTGTGACCAACTTCTGGGGTCCTGCTCCTGCTGGATGGGATGTATTTACAATGCCGCATTGGTCGGTAGCAGTAAATGCGGTAAATATTTCTCAGTGGCTTGGAACTGGTTTATACACGGAAGGTGCTGCAGCTGGTACAGGCGCAATGGAAGGTATTGCTGATCTTTTCCCATGGCATCTTTCTGTAGGCGGCATGACTGCGGCTAATAGGCTTGGTCTTGATCTTCCATTTAGGAATCAACCAAACAGACTGTTCTACTCCACACAGCAAGCTGGTGGGATGTATGTAAGACAGGCTAACGAGAGTATTATAGATGCTGTCATGAACGGTGTTGCTCTTACTACGGCTACTGTTCCTCATGCTGAGGTAGGTGTTTGGATGAATCCAGAGACTATGCTTGCAATGGGTGAGCAAGAGACTCAGGACGTTAAGTGGATTAAACAGATCACTTCTGCTGCTCCTCTTATCTTCCAGAGAGGTATTACTTCTCATGACTATCAGATCGGTAGTAGGACCATTCCTGCTACAATTCAGGATTACAATATTCCGACTAATATCGTAATTATTGGTCCGAGAGACGATCTGTCTTATAACTGCTGGGCACAGGATATGTACAAGATCGACGAGTACGTTCAAGAGACATTCTCCAGAACTGAGCCTCCGAAAGCAGAAGAGATTTCTGTACCGGCAGATTTTGTGACCAAATTGGATTTCTCCAGGAGAATTACTTACGGTAGTCCAGTGCTTGGGGATCACATGAGAACCACAGAGTTCCATGGCGGTAACTTTATACATCCGAGCAACAGACTTCCTGTGGCGTTCCATGAGATGGGTGCTTTATTTACTGAGGCTCCATTTGCTTATACTATAGTTAATCTGAGGCGTGAAGTGATTCAGCCCAGTGATGTTAATAGTTGGACAGACTAAGGAGGCAGTAGGTGGATTTAGTTGAAGTTAGGGCAGAGCTAGTTAACATAGCAGATATGCTTTCTAGCACAGGAAGAATTGACTCTGATCCTACTATTACTAATCCAACGACACTTGTTGCACCAGATGATGCGATGGGGTGGAGGCCTTCTAGTAAGACTCCACCTGCACCGCAAATGGGTTGGCGACCCCCTTATCCAGGAGATCCTAGTACTTTTAGGGGGTCATCTCCACAGATGTCTACAGGACAAGTAGCTATGTTGGCGTTAGGTAGATTAGAGAAGTTGATTAACGAGTTGCCTGAGGAATAAACCATGGCCGATCATGTAGTAACAGGTAGGCTGCCGCCAGATAATTGGACAGGAAGGGTACCAGCTTCGTTAAGAAGGCCCCAACTCTCCGAGTATCTGAAGAAAGGACGCTCATCTGTTACTACAGTAGAAAATCCGTTAGAAGGTGCGTTCTTTACAACCAAACCCCGTCAAGGGAAGGTAGATAGAGAACAAGGCAAGTCACGAGAGAGATTAAACGTACAGTTTGAGAAAGAAGAGATAAGTGAAGCTGCAGGTGCTGTAAGAGAGTTTCTAGAAGCTGCCGAGTACACTTATTCTTTTGCTCCAGCTAATTCGGCAATGATTAGTTTATTGGAATATGATGAAAAAAGAATGCTGCTACGGGCTACGTTTAGTAACAATGGATCTGTGGTAGTATATAGACATATTCCAATGAGTGTATTTGCAAGGTTAAAGTATTGTGAAGATAGTGGTGGAGAAGGTGCTTATAGTATAGGCGGTAATTTCTGGGATTTAGTTCGGATATATGATCGTAGGGGACTTCCGGTAGGTGGCCCATATTATCCGAAACAAAGTAATTTTGTACGTGAAGGAGGTAAAACCGCTTTTACGTATGAAGCAAGAGGGGCTAGCTTAGGTCCTAGACCTAGTTCTTATGGTCCCGCTAATGAGCGTCGTGAAGCAGAGGCGAAAGAGCATGTTCTACGAATGCAAACCCTAGCTCAACAATTAGCTAAAGGTACGTACGTAGAGCCCAAAGAGTTTAGGAAGAATATACAGGATTTGGCCGAGTACGTGCAATCAAATCCAGACGATACAAAAACAAAAGAGTATTTGAGACAAGTTTATGAAGGAATGAAACCAGGAGCAGGTCGCGTACGTGGAGTAAGCGAATTAACTGAAGAGCAACAATCCGAGCTGTTTGCAGGAGGCTATCAGTTTACTAAGAAGGGCGGTAGGGAACGTAAGGGACCAGTAGGCACAACTGAAGGTGTGATGCGAGCTCTTAGGCAACGACAAAAGGAACAAGGAGATTAGAATGATTCAGAAGCATAAGAATTTTATCCCGATTTCGAAGAGACGTGCAGTGCGTAAAGAACTGCTGTATCAAGTGTTGACAGAAGATATCTGCAACATATTTGGCGCAGGAGAGAGGGAACGTGCTTTATTTCAGGCTTTGATTAACGGGATACCTGATGAGCAGGTATTTGCGGAAGAAATTAAGAAGTCTGAAGTAGATGAATGATGAAGTAATCGGAGCTGCATTAATACAGTTATCCGATAGCGCAAACTGTGTGAGTGGAGATTTTCACACACTCCATTTAAACGTACATGGGGCAGAGTTTGACAATCTTCATAAAGACGTGCTTAAAGAATATTACGAGCAAGCCGGAAACGATTATGATGCGTTGGCAGAGTTTGCTCGTGTATTTTATGTACCCATACCCAGTACAAACGAATCAGCAAAAAGGTTGACGTATTATTCTGTAGAGAGTCAGTTATATCCGCGGGACAAAGTTGTAGATTTAATTGATCAATTGCTGGAGACTTTATTGATCTTGTATCATAAAGTCTTTAATTTGGTAAATAAGAAAGATGATGACTATAGGTGCATTGGAGTAGCTAATTTTCTCCAAACTAGAATAGAGTTTTGGGCTAAAGAAAAATGCTTCTTTAATCATAATAGAAGGGAGACGATATGAGCACATTTAGTAATGCGAATGTTGGGTTTGGCGGTGGACCTCCTGGACCTCCTGGAGCAACAGGACCCCAAGGTCCTCAGGGTAATCCTGGTATAAGTCCTGATATTAAGATAAGAGTAACCCCCATTGCTTCTAATGATTTTCCTACTGTACAGAAATCGGGCTCCTTAGAAGAGCCTGTTTTTACTTTAGGTATTCCTAGAGGTAGAGATGGTAGGGCTCCATATGTAGGTCCAGATGGTTTTTGGTGGATGGGTAAGACAGAAACCTTAGCCAACGGTACTGTTCACATTATGGATAGAGGTACGATTATTCTTTTTGAGGGTAATCCAATTCCTGCTACTGGTGTAGGTCCTCAAGGCCCGCAGGGATTTCCAGGGGTTAATGGCACTAATGGTTTAAACGGCACAACACCACAGCTTATGGTGGGTACTGTAACTGCTGTAGCGCCTACAGAAAGTCCCATGATCACCATCTCTGGTTCTTTGACTCACCCCACGTTTAATTTTTGGTTGCCTAGAGGTGCTCAAGGATTGCAGGGTATTCAAGGACAGACAGGTGCTAAAGGTGACACAGGGCCTAGGGGTGCTGGTATACATCAGATACAGAATCAATTTGTTACTACAAGGCTGTTAAATCAACCCGCTGTTAACGATGCTAACTGGAGTCCGTTACTGGGAGCAGTAACAAGAGATCCAGAATGGGTTTATCTATGGAGATGGGAAAGAGTAATTTTTATAGATGTACCTGCTTCAGCTCCTCCAGGATTCCCTGGTAACCCACCTGCACCCATAAGTACAGACCATATTATGGTTTGTGCTGTTAGAGGTGCTACAGGCGGTGTGACAAATATTCTGGGTACATTTCCTGATTTGGCATCACTTATAGCAGCATTTCCCGTCGGCACTCAAGGTACAGGGTGGGTAATAGAGAATGATGGTAGTGGTGACATAAATGTACTTTATGTTTGGAGTAATTATAGTAATTCATATGTACGAATTGGTCCTATTACGGGCCCTCAGGGTCTTAAAGGTGACCCGGGGCTTATAGGTAAACCTCAACACATACTCTTCACAGCACTTGATGTAGAGGCTACTGTAGGAACTATGACTGATTTAGAGGTTATATGGTACTTAGGTCCTCCTGATTCAGTTGGAGTAGATCCAAGACCACCTATACCACCTGGATCAATAATTGTTGACTTAAAGTTGACTACAGGAGATTTCTTCTTTGCTACAAGTCCTGTTATTAAAGCATTGATGGAAGAGCTTATAACAGGACAGGAAAAGAACTTAATAGTACATTTTGACTTTGCTTCTGTACAGGTAGGTTTACCGGAAGGTAGTCTTACACTGATGCCGAGTGGAATGGTAACTCAGATTAACGATACAGTCCAAGGACATCCTACAGGAGTAGTTGTAAACTATAGGTTCCTTAAGACTGGTTCTACTACAATGTCGTTTGAAATATACAACATTATGGGTAATATTGATAGTCTTCCCAATGTTGTATCTCCTGAATCAGATCCAAGGCCCAGAATTAAAACAGGTGACTTTATAATGGTTTCTACTACACCTCCTGGATGGGAAGTTGTAGGTAATTTTGCAGGATATCCTGGTCCTGCGGGAGCTCCTGGTCCTATGGGTCCAGATGGCCCAGGTGGTCCAGAAGGACCTATTGGGCCTAGTGGACCTCCTATTAAGATCATGGGGGAGTTGCCTAATGAAGCAGCGTTACCTCCTACAGGAAATACAGGGGAAGGTTGGGTCATTCCATTAGCTGGCACAAACCATTTATTCGTTTGGGCTGAAAGTTAGAGGCCTATTGTGGCTTGGCTTAATGTAGGGCCTATAGGACAGGGGTATCCTGGACCAGAGGGACCACAAGGACCGCAGGGTATAGAAGGACCTCCAGGGGCTACAGGGCCTCAGGGACCTCCTGGACCAGAGGGACCAACTGGAGCTACTGGTTTAGAGGGACCTCCTGGAGAGATAGGACCAGAAGGAGAAATGGGGCCTGAAGGACCAACCGGAGCTACTGGAGCAGAAGGTCCAGAGGGACCCGCAGGGGCTACAGGGCCTCAAGGTCCAGAGGGACCAACCGGAGCTACTGGAGCAGAAGGACCACAAGGGCCTACAGGAGAACAAGGAATACAGGGACCTGAGGGACCTACAGGTGATGCGGGACCTCCAGGACCTCCTTTAAAAGTATTGGGCGAGAAACCAGATATAGTAAGTTTACCTTCTTCTGGTAATGAAAGAGGTGATGTTTGGATCGTTCCTATAGGGGGCGAAGACCATTGGTTTGTTTGGACGGGATAGGAGAAAAATATGGCATGGTTAGATATTGGACCTTGGAGAGGTCCTACAGGGCCACAAGGTCCTGCTGGAACTAACGGCACAGATGGATCTGTTGGAGCAACAGGTCCTGCTGGAACATCAGGAGCTCAAGGTCCTCAAGGTATACAGGGTTTACCCAGTACTACTCCTGGTCCTGAAGGACCTCAAGGTGTGCAGGGAGAACAAGGACCAAGTGGGCCTACCATTAAGGTCCTTGGTGTTTATGACACATTACATGATCTTGAGATTTCTATTTCAGCTCCTGATATTGGGGATGCTTACTTAGTTAAAGAAACCAACAGTATTGTAGTATGGGATGGTCTTCAATGGGAACCATTCGATATTGTTGGAGTACAAGGGCCTCAAGGTATACAAGGACCTGTTGGACCAGAAGGACCTATGGGACCTCAAGGCATACAGGGTATTCAAGGTGTATCTGGTCCCACCATTAAGATTAATGGGGTATACCAGAACCTCGCTGCCTTGGAGTTGGCTGTCCCACTTCCTGCCGTTGGGGATGCTTATATAACCATTGACGAACAGAAAGTTTGGATGTGGGAAGGTTCTGATTGGGAAGCCTTCGATATCATGGGTCCTCAAGGTATACAGGGCTTACAAGGTGTACCTGGAGAAAAGGGATCTGATGGTATTCCTGGAGTGCCAGGTGGTATCAACATTCTTGGTACCTATCCTGATCTTATCTCAGCACAAGCCGCACATCCTACAGGCGCAATTGGACAAGGTGTTATAGTAGGAGAGAGTTTATATCTCTGGGAAGAAGCAGGACAGAGTACAGTAGGGTTATTCCAAGGACCTCCAGGAAAAGATGGAGACCCAGGTTTAACTGGACCTCAAGGTAATCCTGGAACCCCAGGTCCTATGATATTTACTATAGGGGAGAATCTCATTATACCTAACTTCTCAACAGCTAAGGTTGGAGATTTGATTATGAATATTTCCGGTGTGCCCCAGACGGTAACAGTGCTTGGTAGTACGGTCACGATCGCACACGCTGATGTGTATAAGGTGGTGTAATATGGCATTAGAACGTGTTGGTAGTTTGGGTATACCTGTAGAGGTGATTCCACCAGGAACACAGCAGGTTACACCACTAGGGGTTCGTTTAACAAGAAAAAACTTTTTTGAAATGTCTGACGGAACCACAGCTACTGTGGAGATTCCCATAGATCCTTTAATAACAAATACTGTTCTTGTTACTGCTTGTGCAGGAGGTGCAGGTGGTGCTTCTGGTAGGGGAGGCAATGGAGGCACCTTTGTGTTTAAACAAAGATACAATGTACCCTCTACAAGTATTATAGGTAATAAAGCCTTTTTGAATATTACACGAGGTACAGGAGGGGCAGCAAGTTCTTCTACATCTAATAATAATGGAGGGGCTACTGTTATTGGTACTCTAATAACTTTAGCTGGAGGCTCAGGATCTTCTTCGAGCTATAATGATGCTAATCCTGACCCAAAGGGACTTTTTACAGTAACTGATCAGTACGTATATAATAGAGACTCTTTATGGAGTCTTGGTGATGGAACTCCTAATAGTGGAGGATGGCCTGTAGTTTCTACAGGAGGATCAGGTAGAGGAACTAATGATAGAACGGGATGGGGAGGAAGAGGAAGTTTAGGGGGAGGTGGTGTAGGACAGTCGTCTACTAATGATACAATTCATGGTCCAAGCACAAAGAATAATTTTGCTGGAATAAGTATTATTAGCGATAAGTTTTGTGCTGTAACCAATGCAGGAGTTTTTGGTGGCGGAGGCGGAGGACATTCAGCTACAGACCAAGGAGCTGGGGGGGGGGGTTACGTCCTCATCGAGTGGGACGATCCCGTATAAGAAAAAGAGGCTCTTGCCTCAAAGGAGGCAAGTAGCATGAGTTTGGAGAGGATTGGAAACATTGGAATACAGTTACCATCAACACCAGCAGGAGTTCCTACAACACACGCTCATTACGTGGAGTTTGCTACTCCGGGGAGTCATACAGCTTTGATACCGATTACCGTAGATAAGATTTGGATTACGGCTTGTGGGGGTGGAGGTAATGGAGCTGGCACTGTTGGAGTTGGAGTGAGTGATAATATGGGCTATTCAGGTTCTGGAGGTGGGTTATGCTACAGAAAAGAGTATACTCCGGTAGGAACGGTAGTTGGAAGTAATTATTCTATTCCGATTACTGTAGGTAATGGTGGCATACATGGTGGAGTAAATCCTTCATCTGTTCCTCCTACTTCAACTATTATAGGCTCTTTGGTGACACTTGGGTGCGGTGCATCTATTCCTAATCCAATCTTTAGCACTACGATTGCAGGAGGGGTCCCTGGAGGAGGGAAAGTAGGAAGTGCTGAAAGCAATACTTATTCAGGTCCAGGAATAGATTTGGATACAAGAACAATAGTGGGGATGCCTGGATCAGGACCTATATTTATATCTGTTTCTGAGGGGAATATTTTCAGCGGCATGGGACATACAAGTAGTTTCGGAGGCGGTGGTGGATCATTAGGAGGAGGCGGTGGAGCATCTATGGGTTACGGTAGTTCTCAGGCTACGAGCCGGATGCAAGGAGTCGGAGGTACAAGTATATTAGGGCCCGCTTTTTCGGGGACAAACGGATCGAATACTGCTGGATCACCTACTACTCCAGTGGTTATAGGGGGAGATGGTAAGTTCGGAGGCGGCGGAGGGGCAGCAGCTTCGGGTAGTACAAGTACTACACAGGGTAAAGGTGGAGACGGTTACGTCCTCATAGAATGGGATTAGTTCGATACTCCAGAGTGCGAAGGAAGGGGTACTTTGGAGTTTCTTTAGGCGATAAGATACGTTGTATCTTTATATAGTTTAAAAAAGATTCAAAAAGGAAGGGATGAATTATGGCAATGGTGGAGAAACCGGATTTAATTATGACAACAGGCGGTTACGGCGGTGGCGGTGATTGCGGTTGGGGTGGAAACGGTATGTGGATACTCCTCTTAGCTTTCTTATTCATGTTCAGAGGAAGAGATGGTTTTGGTGGGGGTGGTCACGATGGTGGTGGCTATGGGTACGGTGGCGGTTGTAGTGATCCCTATAGGCGCTATGATGCCGATTTCAATTACCTTAAGAGGGATAACTGGGATCTTCAGAAGGAAGGCCTGGTAGGACGTTATGAAGCACGTATAGCTGACCTTGAGTGCTGCTGCAAGACCAATGCCAACATCGAAGGTATACGTTGTGAGGTGAAGGATCAAGGTGAGAAGACACGTTGTCTTATGGAGAACCTCCAGAAAGAAACTGTGATGGAAGCAATGAGAGCAAAGATTTCTGCTCTTGAAACAGCTGGTTCTGAAGCCAGGATTATCAACGGAGTGCTTGATAGGTTAGGTCATTGGAGAGCACATCCTTGTGAACCTCGTACTCCGATACCAGTATTTAATGTATGTCATGACAGGGATCGTGACTGTGATTGTCGTAGAGATGCGTGCTAAAGGAGGCTACATATGGGCTTCTTTAGACACAGGAGACGAAGATGTCATCTACTTGAGATGACTACAGGCTTTACATTAACACCAGGGGTAACGCTGGTTGCTAATGTTGGTCCTGTAACATTGAATGATGGCGACTTTTACCTGTTTATTATACCACGTAGTCAGGCTTTACCTCCTGGCTTCCTTGGAACTGAAGAGTTCCAGATAATGCCTACAGGTGGAGCTGCTATAACCGTTGGAGATTGCCGAGCCAGAGTGCTTAGAAGTGAGAGGCTATTCCGGTGTGAGAGGCTTTGTATGGTCTTTACACAGGATAGTATCTGTACAGCACCTGGACCTACTACAGCATCTCCTGCATTTATTGTTAGGGAAGGCTTACCGCCTATACCCTGATGGATGATAGAGATGTAGCGGAGATGACGCTACTCATGACTGCGGCTAATCTTGTAGCTAATCTTGATATACTCAAGGTTAGCCAGCAGTTACTAGATGTGAATGAACGCCATTTGAAGGCGTTTCTGGAGTACAAAGAGATGATGGAGAAAGAGTATGGCATGGACAAATGCGGTAGGTAAGATTGTACAAGGAAAACAAGGTACACAAGGAACACAAGGGCCACAGGGAGAACCTGGGCCGTTTGTTATTGTACCCCTGGGTTCGTTATCTCAGAAAGGAATCGTACAGTTACAGACTACCTGGAATCAAACACAGACAACAGCAGCCACTCCTAGAATGGCTGATAATTTACGTATACATATCACTAATCTTATTATCCAAGCAGGAGGTACAATGTAATGGCGTGGCAAAAAGCATTAGACACGATAATCGGACCCACTGGAGGAGCTGGTCCTCAAGGTCCACAAGGTAATCCAGGCACTACTGATACACCTATAATTGACGCAACTCATTCTGCAAGAGGTATTGTCCAATTAACCAACACAGTAAGTCAGAATGATACTATGGCAATAACACCCAAAGGTATTGATGATCTTAAGGTAAGCTTGGAGAATAAGATTGCTGAAGAGGTGAAACCTCCTACTATTCCAGGATTTGAAACACCTGGACTTATGAAGAATTATGTTGAGTTTACTACAAGTGGAAGTCATTCCTGGACTCCTCCAGTAGGGGTAACTAAAGCTTATTTTACTGCTTGTGCTGGCGGTGGAAAAGGTGTCGATGGATCTGCTGCTTCATATAGCGCAGGTACGGGAGGTGGGGGAGGTCAAAGTGTTATTAGAAAACAATGCAGAGTTGATCCACTGTTAGCAGTCCAAATTACTGTAGGAAGAGGCGGGGGACAAGGTCCTGCTCCTATAAGTGCGACGGGAGGAGCTACTGTTTTAAATATTTCTTACATGGAGTCTTCGATAGTTCATACAGAAGAATCTTTTACTTTATTGGGAGGAGGATCTGCGGATACAATTATAATACCTACCAATTATTCTGATCTTGTTCATCCTAGAACTCCATCCCAGGTTGCTGCTCTTTCTGGAGCAGGATTACCTGGCAGCTTTGTAACAGGGTCTTCGGGTACGAAAGGAAGTATAGGGCAAGGGGGGCGAAGTGGTTATAATATTCCTAGCTACACGATGTCTTATTTAGATAGTGGGGCTTCTTATAGCGCACAGGGAGATAGTGGTAGATCAGGGGGAGGCGGAGGTGGCTCGTTAGGCGGCGGAGGCGGAGGAGGCGCAGGTATGTCAAATATATCTACGGGTACAGCTGCAAGTGCCTTTTATCCTGAAGAATCATTAGGTGGATTGAGTTTTTTCTTAGATGGGCGTGATTTTAGTGGGGGTAATGGAGGAAGGAGCGGTGGAGGCTCTGCTACTAACACCAATCCTCCTTTATTCTATGGAGTACCAAGTACAGCAGGGAAGGGACCTAATGCAGGAGCTGCTGGCGCTTCGGGAGGAGGCTCTGCTACATCTGGTTTATGGCTAGGCGGAGGAGGAGGCGGCGGAGGCGGCCCAGGTGCTGGAGGCGGCGGAGGTGGTGCCAGAGGAGTAGGAACACTTTCCTATGCTGGAGGTGGCGGTAATGGGGGGGGGGTTACGTTCTCATCGAGTGGGACGACCCCGTGTAAATACAAGAGGAAGCGAGATGCTGTCCTCAATAAAAGGAGGGCAGCATAATGGCTTGGCAAAAGCGCTTGATACGATAATTGGTCCCACAAGTGGACCAGGGCCACAGGGACCGCAAGGCAACCCTGGCACAACAGATGTACCAATAGTAGATGCTACTTTAAGTACAAGAGGCATAGTACAATTGACGAATACGGTTAGTACGAATGAAACGATGGCTATCACACCCAGAGGAATCGACGACTTGAGGTTGTCTTTAGAGGGACAGATCTCTGAGCAGGTGAAACCCGTTTTTCATAGAGCTACATTCACAGAAGATGGTACGTTTATAGTACCTCAAGGTATTAATAAGATATATGTAACTGCCTGTGCAGGTGGCGGTGGAGGCGGAACAGGAACTATAGGGGAAAGCTTTCAAGGACGTCGTGGTGGCGGAGGAGGTGCAGGTGGCGGTTATGTGTATAGACAACCTTATGATGTATTTCCTGGACAAACAATATCTGTTACTCTAGGAAAAGGTGGTATAGGTAGTGGTAACTCTACTACAGGAAGCGGGAATAATGGTATAGCTACTACAATAGGTGGTCTAGTTACACTTCCTGGGGGAAATGGAGGAAGTGCTGCGGGGGCTACTGGCTATAGTGGATTGATTCATGGTATAGCAGGACCAGGAGGACAGGGCACGGCTTCTTTTGAAGCAACTGGGGCCCCTTATGGGATGCCTATGGGGTTTAGCATTTTACAACAAGGTATAACAGGTTATTACACACAAGCTGTATATAGTCAAGCTGGAGGAAGGGGAGGAAGTTCTCTAGGAGGGGGAGGTGCAGGTGGAGGATATGCTGCGGGTGCTGCATTAGTTGGAAGTTTAATGGCTACAGGACCAGGAATAAGTGTTTTTGGTGATGGTGGTACAGCGGGGATGCTTAGGTATGCCATAAACAGTGCAACAGCTTCAGCAGTAACCTTTCCTCCAACATCGGGTATGGGTATAAATCGTATCTATGGAGGTCCTGGATCAGGACGATCTGGAGGAAGACAACTAAGTGCTACATCAGCTGTTCCATATGCTGGTGGAGGAGGTGGCCCAGGAGCTGGTGGTGGAGGAGGTGGAGCGGGTGACTTACCAGCAAATAATGCTATAACAGGAGAGGGAGGATGTGGCGGAGATGGAGTTGCTTTCTTTGAATGGGATATCGCACCTTCTGACTTTATGGCACACGAAGAAATAGAATTTACTTCGACTTTAGATAGTTTTACAGTTCCTACCGGAGTAACTAGGATATATGTTACTGGATGTGGTCCTGGGGGACCAGGGGGAGATAGTCAGCATATTGCAGCCAACGTATCTGCGGCTGTATTAGCGGGCGGAGGTGGAGCAGGAGGAGGTGGAGCATTTTGCATTAAACGACCTGTTGCAGTTACGCCTGGTGCAACTTATAAGATACAGTTAGGTAATTGGCCTATAACTGATCCAGCTAATCAACTTATATGGTATACTCCTAGTGAGAATTATGTAGGACAGACTATTATACAGTTAGCTTCAGCTGTATCTGCCAGTAATCCTGCACCTATAATACAGTTGTCTAGGGGAGGTGGGGGTGCTTATTATCCAGGGATGGCTAATCCAGCTATATCTGCCAATAGTGCCACCATGCAAGCTGGTGGAGCTGGAATGGGAGCTGGAGTAGGAGGAGGAGTAAATACAGCCTTAGGGATTGTAACACCTATAGCTGTGGCAGGAGCAGGAGGACAGGGTAATCGATCAGGGGCTATACCTTCTTCTCCTGGGAATATAAATGGTGTTGGGAGTATGTATCATCTGAAGGCTTGGGCATCTCAAGGATCAGGAGGTACTTGCGGAACAAATATGTCTGGCGGTGGCGGAGGCGGGGGGGCTTCTTTAGGTGACGGTGCTGATGGAGGTAATGGTAGACCAAGCTCTAATCCTGGTCTTGGTTCTCCAGGTCAAGATGCTATAGGATATGGCGGAGGTGGAGGTGGGGCAGGAGGTCCTGTAAAAGCTGCGGGTGATCCTAACGCTATTCCACCAGCCCCAGGAGGTAAGGGTGGGCCTGCTTATCTAAAAATAGAATGGTACAAAGACTTTAGATAAAATATTTTATGTATTGATCTTAAATCAATACTATAATATAATTATAATAGGAGAGGTAATATGACAGTAGCTTTAATTGTCAATAATAAGGTGCATCAAATCCTTTTGGATCAACCAAGTGTGCCTGTGTGGCCTCCGTTCCCAAATGGGCAAATACCTTTATTGGTACAAGTACCTGATGGAGCAGAGCAGGGGTGGGATTATGATGAGGAATCAGGACAGGTAACTGCCCCAAGAGAAATTCCTCCTCAGCCCAGTCTTCCGGAAAAACCTGGGTATGCGGCTCAGGGGTATTTCGATGAGGAAAGTTGGGAATGGAAAGTGGATTATGTCCCCGATCCAGCTTTTGCTGCGGGCGTGCTTGATGGTATAGGAGGCGAACATGAATAGTAAAAACTACGACCTGGGTTTTTCACTGGGTGCTGGACTCAGCTATATTAGGTTCATTCCTTCTACAAACAACTTTAAAGCGCTTGTTCGTCTCCCTGCTATGGCCTTTCAGGAGTATGTAGCAGACCCCAATAGGGACTATGAACGGGGGGAAGTCATCACTATGCCAGGTGATGAAGTGAGCAAGTATCTTCTTACTGGAGATGGTAGGATTCAGACTACTCCCAG
>Ga0123353_10007521_pt1 | contig 14747 bp, 11 predicted proteins | sample TergutLab28metaG_3_FD_92763 | JGI IMG/M metagenome (GOLD analysis project Ga0123353, IMG submission 92763) | Labiotermes labralis P3 segment gut microbial communities from Petit-Saut dam, French Guiana - Lab288 P3 | ecosystem: Host-associated > Arthropoda: Insects > Digestive system > Gut ... | reverse complement strand
GTATACGGCTCGAACTCCCCTCGTGGCTGCCTTGCAAATTTTCCCCTCAGCCAGTCGAATTCCGCATCGTACACCTCGTCGTACCTATCCAATTCGCGCCAAACTATACCGTTATCACCGCTGCGTGCAAGAGGGATGGTCGTGCTTTCCGCTTCGGTTGTTTTGATAGCTTCTATTGTAGGTTCAGCCGTTGTGACAGGCTCCACAACCGCGCCACAACCGGCCAGAAGGGCCAGCAACGCCAGAGCGGCAAGGGTCATTTTCAGTGTGCGCACACTACCCCTCCATTCCAAACACAATCCCCGCCTCCCCCCACAGGGGCGCATTGGCGTCCTTCGCGGAGAGGATGGGCCGCTCCACGCCCCAGGCAATACCGAAGGCCGGATCGTCCCAGCGCACGGACCTGTCATGCTGCGGGGAATAGAAGGTGTCCACCTTATAGAAGACCTCCACGTCGTCGGTGAGGGTGATGAAGCCGTGCAGGCAGCCCCGGGGGATCCACAGCTGGCGGCGGTTTTCGGCTGTGAGCTCGGCGGACACCCACTGCCTATACGTGGGCGAATCCCGGCGGGCGTCCACCGCCACATCCAATATCGCGCCGCGCAGGCAGCTGAACAGCTTGCCCTGGGCGCAGGGTTCGGACTGGCAGTGCAGGCCCCGCAGGGTGCCTTTCTGGGCGGAGTACGAGCGGTTATCCTGCACGAACCTCGCCATGATGCCGATCTGGGCCAGAGCCTTTTCGCTGTACATCTCGCAAAACCACCCTCGGTCGTCGCCGTGGAGGGCGGGCTCGAGGAGGGTTACGCCGGGGAGGGCGAGGGGGGTGGCTTTCATGCGGGCTCCTTATGTTATATGATTATCGTAATTGCTTTTGCAGTACACCTCGAAGCCTAAAACAGGGGTGTTGTCTTTTTCGCTGGCCAAATCGCCCATAAATTCATATTTTTCCCATTCAAAATAGAATCTGAGATACAGATCCTCAGATTTGTTTACTTGGCAAACGACACCTTTTTCGTTCAGCCACTGCTTCAGCTCGCCGAGCGTAAGGTCCTGCCGATCAACCAGCAAATCCGGCGCTTTCATGTAGACCACATTGAGCAAGTCGTTATCGGCGATAGGCTCCGCATAGTCGAAGAAAAACGGGGTGCTATCTCCGTATTTGCTGAAATAGCAATAAACGCCGCCGTCATACATACCTTCCGGCTCCACCGTGCGGCCCTCTTCCCGGCAAAAATCAGCGTAGGTCATGGAGAACAGCCGGTCGATCAGCGCGAAATCAAGCAGGTCTCTTGTGATTTGCTGTGTTGATTCGGGAGGTGCTACTGTTGTGGTTTCCGCCTCGGTGGTTGTGATAGCCTCCGTTGTGGTTTCGGCGATGGTGACGGGTTCAACCTTCCCGCCGCAGGAGGCGAGCAGGCAGAACAATAAGAACGCCGCCGGGATGATAAGCAGTTTTTTCACGCTAAGTCCTCCTGTAGGGGTGGTTGGCAAGCCACCCGATGATTCTTTATTTGCGTGAGCGGGTGGCCCGCAGGCCACCCCTACAGCCTTGTTTTCACTCCAGCACCCTCGCCTCGTCCCTCCCCCACTGGGGCCGGGAATCGAACGTAGCCGAGTACAGCACCTTGCCCTCCAGCACGTTGAGCAGGTGCTGGCCGTATTCGCTCTTGCCGTATTTGCGCGCCGAGGCCTCCAGTTGCTCCGCGGCGATCCACCCGGTGTTGTAGGCGATCTCCTCCGGCGCGGATATTTTGATGCCCTGGAGGGTCTCCACGGCCTGCACGAAATTTGACGCGCGCATCAGGTTCGAGATCGAGCCTGTGTCCAGCCAGGCGTAGCCGCGCCCGAGGATGCGTACGTCCAGGTCCCCGCAGTCCAGGTAGCGCTGGTTGATATCGGTGATCTCCAGCTCTCCCCGCTTGGAGGGCTTTAGATTTTTCGCGAATTCAACCACGCGGTTGTCGTAAAAATACAGCCCGGTGACGGCGTAGTTCGATTTGGGAACCTTCGGCTTTTCCTCGATGGAAAGCACACGCCCGTCGTCGCCGAACTCCACCACGCCGAACTGCGCGGGGTTCTCCACGGAAAACCCGAACACGGTGGCCCGGCCCTCGCGCCTGGCCGCGGCGCGCAGCAGGGTGCCCAGGCCGCTGCCGTAGAAGATGTTGTCCCCCAGCACCATGGCAACGCTGTCGCCGCCGATGAATTCCTCCCCGATGAGGAAGGCCTGGGCCAGGCCGTCGGGGCTGGGTTGCACGGCGTAGCTCAGTTGCAGGCCAAACATAGAGCCGTCACCCAGCAGCTTGCTGAACTTCGGCGTGTCGTCGGGCGTGGAGATGATCAATATCTCCCGTATGCCCGCGAGCATGAGGGTGCTTAGGGGGTAGTAGATCATGGGCTTGTCGTAGACGGGCAGCAGCTGCTTGCTGGTGACCATGGTCAGGGGATACAGCCGCGTGCCGGAACCGCCGGCCAGGATGATGCCTTTCATCGGACCAACTCCTATTTGTAGACATGCCACTTCAACAACTGACATTATAGCCCGTTTCGCGGGAAAAGTCAATGCGCGGGGCTGAAATTTGCTTTTTGGCCATATTTTAAGATTTTATAAAGCAAAAAGCGCGGCCCCCCGCAAAGATGCAGGGGGCAGCCGGGTTTCTCTTTGTTGGATTATAGGGTGGCGAGGTAGTCTTGAAGCCTTTGGTACTCTGTTTGGCATTTTGCATCGTGCTTTAGAGGCTCTGCCAGCATTTTTCCCAACGATACCTGTTCCTGGGTCACATTGCCTTTGCTCTCAAGCACCTTGAAATATGCATGGATTGCATAAATACAGGGCTTTGCCTTGCATTTGGCCTTATACCTGTGAAGAAGGAATGGAACGACGAATGGGATAGGAAATATAAGAATACAAGACATACACAGACAAAAAAACAAGGCAATCTCGGCATTACCCTTACCCTGGTTTTTATTTATTCTGCCCGCATTTTCAAAAGCTTTACTAAGCAAGGCTTGTCGGTCATTAGGGTTCAGGTAAAAGAAGTCGGCGCTAAATAGCTTTTTGAGCGACGCAAGTGATTTTGTTTGATAATTTTTTATTATTCTTTTCATGGATTTTAGGCCAGTGAGGCTTACAATTTTTGCATAGCCATTGCTTTTCGCTTCTTTCCCCGCCATCCTTGCTTTTGCCATGGCCAGCCTTGCCTCATAGCAATTGGGGTCAACATCTAGCGCCTGACGGTAATAACTTAGCTTGCCTGTTTCGCGGCCGCGTATCAGCATTGCCTCTACGGCGGGGTCGGTATCAAGTTTCACCTGGCCGGTAACTTCCACCGTGCCAGTACCCTTCACCTTGGCAAACGCTATGGCCGCGCTTGTGATGATATGGTTGCCGCAGTAGGCGCAATAGGTTTTTTCCTGTTCGCTGGGGATTTGGATGTCCGCCCCGCAGCTGGGGCATTTGGCGGCTTCGAGGGTCATGAAAGGCCTCCTTGCAGCATGTACTTCAACATTTGACATTATAGCCCATTTGAAGGGAAAAGTCAATGCACGGGCAAAAATTTGCTTGCAAGGCTTCTGTTGTGCAGCGAAAAAAGCGCGTCCCCTGCGCAAACGCAAGGGGCCGCATTTTCTCTTCTCAAAAAAACACGCCAACGCTCGGTTACTCCTGGATTTGCTCCTCCTGCCGGGGTTGCAGCATGGGCCGTTCCAGCACAGGGTGCAAATACAGCGCGGCGGCTGTCAGCAGCGCGATCAGCAGCGGAACCATTATATTGATTGCCGTATTGACTATGAACATCCTTGTGAAATCGTTTTCTGCGGCGGCGCTCCAGCCCTGGCTCACATCCCTCCATGTTGACTCCACGTTATGCACCACGAACCAGACCAGCACAGCCAGCGCGGCAAGCTTTTCCGTGCTCCTTTTGCGCAGCGCGCCGTAAAGCAGAATCGCGTTGGCGCCCAGCACCACGGCGAGCAGGGACAAGGCCATTGCACCTATATCCGCCTGACCGGGCGCGCTGACGATACGCACGATGGACACAACATCGGTGATTAAAGCCCGCGCCACAAAAAGCCCCAGGATCACCTTCAGCCCGGTTTTGTAGTGCCTGTTGTTCGGTATGATATACCACAGCGACAAAACGATTGCAAGTAAAGCAAAAGTCAGATTCAGCGCAAGGCGATGCGGAGGTTGGATTTCACGTGCGGGAAGACCGCTTCTGAAGTAAAGCATGTAGCTGGTCAACATGGTTAAACCCAACATCCACACCCCCCACAGGAGCATCACGAGCTGGCACACCGCCGCGGCGCGGCTTTTTTTCGGGACAGCCGACAGTCTGAATTTCATAGTATGTACCTCCTCTGCATTGACTGCGACCATTATATCACACTGAATATCCCTTTTCTATCTACGGCATATCTTTTTTCTATCCCTTTTTGCTTTGGCCGGGCGCTGGCATAAAGCGCCCTCTCCCCGCATAGAGATGGAACAGCTTTACCGGAAAATGCCATTCTATCTATACGGAGGGGTCACAGTGAAAGGTATCGTTGAGGAGCGCTGCGTGGAGCTGGGCAGCTACATAGTGGAGAACCAGGCCACCGTGCGCGCCGCCGCCAAGCAATTCGGCATATCGAAATCCACCGTCCACATGGACGTCTCGGAGCGCCTGCGCAATATCCAGCCCCAGCTCTACTGCCAGGTACGCCAGGTGCTGGACACGAACAAGTCCCAGCGGCACATCCGCGGCGGCCTTGCCACCCGGGAAAAATACCGGATGGAGGAGGAGTAACGCAATGCACAATTGACAATGCACAATTATCCGTGATATACTGGTTTCCCAGGAGGTATTGTGCATTGTGCATTGTAAATTGTAAATTGGAATTGTTCCCGCCGCACGAGGCCGCCATCTTCGATCTGGACGGCACGCTGCTGGACTCCATGTGGGTGTGGCATGCGGTGGACCGGGAATTCTTTCAAGCGCGCGGGATGGAGTTGCCGGAGGACTACGCGAAGGAACTCCAGTCCCTCACCTTCCGCGAGACGGCGGAATACACCATCGCCCGCTTCGGGCTGCCCGAAAGCCCGGAGGCGCTCATGGCCCAGTGGAACGAGATGAGCTTCCGGCAGTACCGCGACCACGTGCGGCTCAAACCCGGGGCCAGGGAATACCTCCAAGCCCTGCGTGCTTGGGGCGTAAAACTGGGCGTGGCCTCGAATCTGACCGCCCACGTGGCCCGGGCTGTGCTGGAATCCAACGGCGTGCTGGATTGGTTCGACGCCCTGACCTCCGCGGACGAAGTCCTCCGGGGCAAGCGCTTCCCGGATATCTGGCTGCTGGCGGCGCGCAAGCTGCGCGTGGAGCCCCGGATGTGCGTGGCCTACGACGACGTACCAAAATCCCTGCTGGGCATGCGCGCGGCGGGCATGACCGCCTGCGCCGTGCGCGAACCGGACATGCCCCAGGACTGGGAATGGATGAAACGGGAATTCGATTGCTGGATTGAGAGTTTTGAGGGGCTAGCGGAGGTTCACGAAATATGAATTTGTCTTCTTTGCGCAGACGCACTGCCGTGCGTCTCTACGCCATATGCCAAGCATATAGAGACGCACGGCTGTGCGTCTGCGTCATAATGAAATGCCTCGCGTTTATGCTTTTTTTTCTGTTGCTCCTTGCCGCCTGCACCTCCTGTCCCCCCGCCCCGCCGGCAACAACCACAGAACCTTCGTTTACAGCGCCGCAGGCGACGAGCCCGCCGCAGACGCAGCCAGACGAGATCCGCGCGGTATGGCTGAGCTATTTCGACCTCATGCTCCCGGCGGGCGGCATCCCGGAGCAGGCCTACCGGGAGAAATACGCCGCGCTGTTCGCCGAGTTCGCGGCGTTCGGCCTGAACACGCTGTTCGTGCACGTGCGGCCCTTCACCGACGCCATCTACCCCTCGGAGATCTACCCCTGGTCGGAGATTCTCACCGGTACGCAGGGGAAGGACCCTGGCTACGACCCGCTGGGCATCCTGTGCGCCCTGGCCGAAGCAAACGGGTTGCGTTTGCATGCCTGGCTCAACCCCTTCCGCATCACCCCGGACCACCGCGATATATCGAAGCTGGACAAGGGCAACCCCGCCCTGGCGCACATCGCAGCGGAAGACGGCTGGGTGCGGCAGGCCAATGGACGGTATTATTGGAATCCAGCCATGCCGGAAACCCACGCCCTGATCTACGCCGGCGTACAGGAGTTGCTGGAGAACTACCCTCTCGCCGGCATTCATATTGACGACTACTTCTATCCCACCACGGACCCCGCCTTCGACGCGGCGCAGTACGGGGCGTACCAGCGCCTGGGCGGCGCGCTGCTCCCGGACGAGTGGCGGCGCGAGCTGGTCAGCCAGTTCGTGGCGGGGCTTTACCGCACGGTACACCGCACACGGCCCGGGGCGTTGCTGAGCGTCAGCCCCTCGGCAAACATAGAAAAGAATTACGGCGAATACTACGCCGATACGGCCCGCTGGATGCGCGAGCCCGGCTTCGCCGACTGGATGGTCCCGCAGATCTATTACGGCTTCGAGCACACAACGCTGCCTTTCGAAGCAACCGCGCGCGCCTGGGCGGCTCTCCCCCGGCACGGCGGCCTGCGGCTGGCGCTGGGCCTGGCGGCCTACAAGATTGGGCAGGACGACGAATTCGCGGGAGCGGCGGCCCGGGGCGAGTGGCAGACCCACGACGATATCCTCGCCCGGCAGGCGCGGCTCGCGCGGGAACTGGAGGGCTGCGGTGGTTTCGCAGTTTACTCCTGCACAGGGCTGTTCGGCCCACTCACAGAAATTGCGCGGAAAGAAAAATATCACCTCCAAAATCTGATAATGTCCGCCTTTTAATGTATATTATAATATATAAAATAAAATAATATCGTGAAAAAGGGTTGAATTCACCGCTTCTCCGTGCTATAATGTGAATCGTGGAATAGACCGCCTGGTTTGTTAGGGGCATGCAGGCGAATGCGGAGTGTTTGTGTCAACTCCGCAGCGGAGTGATACTCCGCAGGGAAAAGGGGGATTCAACATGGAAAAAAAGAAACACCGCACGGGCAGTATCCTCTGGATTGCTTTACTGTGCATCGGAATGGCCCTGATGGCTTTCGCGGTATTTCGCAATATGCGCGCGGATTCCGCAGCTATCAACGCGGCGCCGGCCGCCGCGGAGAACATCACCCAGACGGGAACCAGGCCGCTTGCGGCCGCGGCCAGCTGGTCGCCGGCGGCCCGGCCGGGCAACCGCAACGCCGCCCTGTTGCCCTCGCTGGATAAAGACGCCGCCCTGGCCCTTGTGGAGCGGGGCTTCCAGTCCGTGGTATTGCCGGACCCCTTCAATGCGTTCTCGCCGCAGGAGGCCGCCAAAGCCGCCCAAGTGCTCGACGCCCTGAAGGACCGGGACGTGTACCGCACGCTGACGCTCACGCCCGTGGGTGAGGCCGGCCTGGACGCCTTCGGCCAGGCGCTGAGTCAGCTGATCGCGGACAGCTCCTTCGACGCGTTGCTGGTCGCGGACGCCTCCGCCGCGGACGCTTCCGGGCAACTGACCGCGGCCTTCGCGGATTGCCTCACGCAGCTTTTGAACGGCGCGGAGCTTGCGCTGCCGGTGATTTTCGACATCGGCACGCCGGGCAAACAGATTACCGCCTACCAGGAGGCCGTAGCTTCACGGGCGGAGGAGCTGCCCATCGCGGAGATTCTGGTGCACAGCGGCATCGCCGGTATACAGACAGTACGGGCCTTCCTCAACCAGTTCGACGAAAACACCCCCGTGAGCGCCCTGTTCGACCTGAAGGACGGCATCCCAGGCGGCACGCTGCAGGAGACGGTGCAGTTCCTCGCTGCCCTGCAGGCCTTCGACGGCATCCCCCTGATCCTGAAGAGCGTCGGCTATACCCCGAAAAGCCCGGAGGCGGCAAAGCTCCTGCAAAAGTTCTGCGCGGGCATGCTGGACCTCTGCAACGCCTCGAAGGGCCTGAGCTTGAGCCGCCCCGTGAAGATCCTCAAGGCTGAGCAATCCGTCTATACGGACAAGCCCACAGTCAATTTCACCGGCGCGAGCAACCCGCTGTTCCCGCTGACCTGCAACGGCAAGGACGTCCCGCGCAACGAGAGCGGCGACTTCTCCATGGATATGCCGCTCCAGCCCGGCAAAAACACCTTCAAGCTAGAGCACCAGGGCAAGACCTACGTCATAGACGTCTATTATACCGTCACCGTGCTGGAGAGCGTCACCCCAAAAGGGGGCATAGAGACCACCGGTAACATCGAAATGATCGTGGGCGCGGTGGCGCGGCGTGGCGCGACGGTCAGGGCCGCACTGGGCCCGCAGACGATCACCCTGCAGCCCGGCAGCGCCGGCGGCGAGGACGGCCTCAACGCGGACAGCGAGAGGGATTCCGAATTCATCAGCTACGTGGGTTCCTTCAAGCTGAAGGCTTCAGGCTCCAAAAAAGAGGTGCTGGGCACCCTCATATTCACCGCCACCTACCAGGGCCTGACCGACAGGAAGAACGGCGCGCTGGTCACACTGCTGCCCGCGAACACCGATCCCCCGCCCCCCGAAACCACGCTGCCCGCGACCACGCCGCCCGCGGACAGCACCACCACGACAGGCGCCTCAAGCAGCTCTTCGGGCGGGACGATACCGGACGGGACCACCGGAGGCGGAATCACGACCACCACGACCGGCAGCTCGTTCACCTCCGAAACCACAGCCAAACCGGGGACGCTGCTCACGCCCTACAGCAACCACTGGCTGGGCACGGCGCAGATGGTGGAAATCACCGAAGCTTTCGCCAACGCCCGGTGGAGCGGCTCCACAGACACCCGGTTCAACCCCACGGCCTCTCCCCTGCTGGCAGGCAGCTTCGACTACGTCTCCGGCATGCAGACCATCGATGGCTCCACCTACTACCTGCTGGGCTCCGGCAAGCGCATCAAATCCACTGACCTGAAGGTCATCAACAGCGGGTACAAGCTGCCTTCGAACAAGCTGCGGGCAAGCAGCTCCTCCTCCGGCGGCGCGCTGACCATGCGCTTCGGCGTAGATTGGAAGATCCCCTTCAACGTGGATCTCACCGGGCAGAACTATACCGCCTCCGAGGGCTTCAACGGCAACGTCTACGGCGTGGCCAGCTACAACGCCACGGGCCTGCAGATCATCTTCTACCACACCGCGAGCTATTCCGGCGCGGTGAGCGCGGGCACGTCGCTGATTTCCGGCGTTGAATGGAGCCGCGACGCGGCGAAGAACACCGTTACGCTCAAGCTGACGTTCAAGAACGCCGGGAAATTCTACGGCTGGCAGGCCTATTTCGATGGGAGCGACCTGGTTATTCGCCTGCGGCCCAAGCCGCCCTCTGGCTTAAGCGGCGCGGTGATCTGGCTGGACGCGGGGCACGGCGGCTCCGATCCGGGCGCGCCCTTCATCGCCTCCCACGCCACGCTCAAGCATGAAAAATTAGTGAATATCCTCATCGCCAATAAGATCAAGGCCAAGCTCGAAGCCGCTGGAGCCACCGTGTACATGACCCGCACGGGCGACACCTATGTCTCCCCGCAGGAGCGCGTGCGGCGCGCCCGGGCGCAGAACCCCGACATGTTCATCTCCATCCATTGCGATTCCCACGAGACTGCCACGCCCTCGGGTACAAGCGCCTTCTACTACCGGGCGTTCAGCAAGCCCCTTGCCAAGGCGGTGCACGACCGCATCGTGCAGACCTACAAAAACAGCATCTATATCGCCGGCAACGGCATCCCCAACTATATCGACATGCGCGATAAGGTGGACCGCCAGGCGCGGTTCTACCCCTTCGAGGTCACGCGTATGGAGGAGTGCCCCGCCATCCTGCTGGAATACGGCTACGGTTCGAATTTGACGGAGTGCCGCGTGCTGCAGAACGACACCTACCAGAACATGTTCGCGCAGGCCACCGTAGACGGCATCAGGGACTACCTGGCAGCGCAATAGAGACAAAAGCCCCGGCCCCCGTGCGCCGCAAGACGGCGGGGAATTACACCCGGTGCGGATTAAACTTGTCATACTACTCCGCAACAAGAAACATCACGCACAATGCTGCGCAAAAATCATATATCGAATTTTTTGCTTGCATTCTGCTATGTTTCTAGCCGCGGAGCAGTGTCAGTGATAAACCCCCATCGTATGAACGGTGGGGGTTTTTGGGGGGTCAGGTTTTATAGGGTCTCCCGCGCGGCCTCGCGGGCCGCCATGGCGGCGGAGCGCCGCTCGGCCAGTTCGGCGTACATGACCTCGCGGTCCTTCTGGTTGATGTTGTAGAAGAACTTGGGGATCAGCGAGATGAAGCCGGTCAGCGTGGGGAGGATGGTGGTCATGGCAAAAATCCAGTCGGTGGTCTTCTCGGTCTGGTTCAGGTAGTCTTCGCCGCCCTGGAATCCGATGAGCTTCATCAGCAGGCTGTTGAGGGTATCACCGAACAGGTTCGCGATTTTCGGGGCGATGCCCTTGAGCGTACCCACCATGGCCTCGGAACGGAAGCCGTTCTTCCACTCGCCGTAGTCGATGATCTCGTTGTCTATCTCGTCCGGCAGGACCTTCTTGGCGGCGTACATGGTCATGAGCGCCATATCCTCCAGGGCATAGGCGGCCAGCATGGGCAGCTTGTGCATATACATGCGGTGGATGCCCCGCACCTCCGTTTTGGTGCGGAGCATGCCGAAGAAATAGATTCCGATGATCACCGGCTTGCTGACGTTCTCCGAAAGGATCCACAGGGTCTTGGTGGAAAAGCGCGCCCGCAGCTTGCCCAGGTAGGCGTAACCGAGATAGCTGATGGGCCCGCCGGGAAGGCCCGAAACCGTGCCGAAGTTGGCAAAATTGAGCACGGAGTTCGTATAGGTGTCCAGCATGCTCCGTATGCTGACATTGCCCAGGATCTGCGAGATCATGAGCATAAACATGGGACGGTTGTTCTTCAGGGCAACCAGGGATTCCCTGATGGTGGGCGCCCTGTCGTGCTCCACGCCCAGGGGGTCAAACACGCGCTCCCTCGATACCACCGCAAAAAACAGCGCCATGGCCGAGCTGATGAGCAGGGTGCCGATACCGAAGCCCATGAACAGCCCGCGCATTTTGCTGTTGGCCTCAACGGGGGTAAGCTTCTTGCTGTTGGAGATGATGTCCCGGAACACGGGAAAGATCAACTTGGGCAGATTGGTGCCTATATTGAGCAGCTTGGCCTTGGTCAGCAGCGAAAGCCGCTCGTCTGGATCCGGGGTGAGATTGGCCCGCATGCCCCGTTTGGCGATACCGGCGATGGTATCGGTGAACTCGTTGAACATCTCCATAACGACCCAGGCGAGCACCTTGGACATCATCGTGCCGGTACCTGGCGAATTGGGAAAGAAGTAGGGCAGCAGGTAGAGCAGCATCATCATGGGCAGGCCGTAAAGGGGGTAGAGGATCAGATATGGCTTGAACTTGCCGAAGCGCGTGCGGGTCTTTTCGATGAACGCCGCCATGAAAACGTCGTTGACCATGTCCCACACGGCCCGGATGGGAGTGAACAGCGCCTGCATCCCCCTGTCGACGAACAGGATCCTGTCCACCCACTCGTTGTTGCGTTCCACCTTCACGTCCAGGGACGCCGCGTACATGATGAAGCCGACCGTTTCCTTCGTCCCCACGTACCTGCGCCCTTTGGGCGGGCCGGGCTGGACCTTCTCTTTGGTTTTTTCCGCCATTGGAACACCCCTTACTCGCATCTCATTTTTTCCATTATACATGCCAAATCCTGTTTCGTCAAGAAAATTCATCGATTGCGCTTGACTTTGCCCCCCCGTACTGGTACAATTTTATTGTCATCTATTTTACTGCGAAAAGGGAGGCAAGAGTTCATGCATACTGCCCTGAAGGTCCTGGAGAAGGTGATTTCGAAGCCGTTTCAGCTGCGGTCTATCGCGTACCACGCGCCGCCCCTGCCGGAACCCGTGTGGGACTGCCCGGCGCAGGCCAAATCGGAGTTTTTCACCGTAGGGCTGGCCAAAGAGGACCTCACGCCCCCCGATTTGCTCACCCACAGGTATTACATGGCCGGGTACGGGTTTTTCAAGCCCATACAGGGGTTCCTCAACCCCATCTACGCCACGGCGCTGTGGCTGGACGACAATTCCGGGCACGGCGGAGTCCTGTTGGTATCCGTGGACTGCGTTGGCATCATGAACAACGACGTGGAGGAGATACGCCGCCGCCTGGCGCCCTTTTGCAGGATCACAGGGTGCAGGGCGGTGCATATCATGTCCACCCACTGCCACGCGAGCATAGACACCATGGGCTTCTGGGGGCCGCTGCCCAAATCGGGACGCGACAAGCGCTTTTTCGCGCTGCTGTTCGATGGCATCGTGCGGGCCGCGGAGAGGGCCTACGCCTCCCGCAGGGACGGCGACCTCTACGCCGGGAGCGTTGAAACAGAGGATTTGCAGCAGGACAAGCGCCTGCCCGAGGTGTTCGAGAACACACTGACCCGGCTGCGCTTCGCGCCCAGGGATGGCGGGCAGGAGATCTATATCATCAACTTTGCCAACCACCCCGAAGTGCTGGGCAGCCACAACGTGCAGCTGAGCGCGGACTATGTGCACTGGCTGCGCGAGAAAGTCAAAAACGATTGCGGGGCCGAGGTGATCTATTTTAACGGAGCCATCGGCGGCATGATCACGCCGACCACCGTGGAGGGCTTCGGGGAATCCATCCGGTCCGCGCAGGTGAGCGGGGAGAGGACCGCGCAGGCGGCGATGTCCATCAAGGACGAGCGCAGGCTCAGCCCGAAGATCGGCGTCATCAGCAAGCAATTCTATGTGGAGATTGAAAACACGGTATTCGCCCTGTGCGGCGTACTGGGCGTGATGCCAAGGCCTAAGTTCCCCACGGGGAAGGGGCGCCTGGGGGTCTCCATGAAAACAGAAATGGCTTACATGGAGATAGACTCCGGCTCCGCAGGAGACGGTGTACACATTCTCATGGTGCCGGGCGAGCTGTTTCCCGAGCTGGCCTACGGCGGCTACCTGGAGGCTGACGTCGCGGCGGTAGGCGGACCGGAACTGAACCCGCCGCCCCTGCGGGAGATCGCGGGCGACCCGGCGCTCATCATCTTTGGCCTTGCCAACGACGAGCTGGGATATTTCATCCCGCCCAACGACTTCATACTGGACGAAAAACTGCCCTTCCTGGTGAAGACCTACGATCATGGCGGGCGGCGGCACTACGAGGAGACCAATTCCACCGGTCCCAAAATGGCGCAGGTTTTGGCGGAAAATTTTAAACAGATCATGAGAATTGTCAGGCAGGGCAGGTAATGCCTTTACACAGAAACGCACGGCTGTGCGTCTCCCGAAAAGGTGAGCATAGTATGGATATCATGGATTCTCTGGCGAAACAACTGCCGAAGATACAGAAGGCGGCGGCGGTGATCTTCAAGCGCATGGCAAAATTCAAGCCCGCGCCGGCCCTGCCGGACGGCGTTTGGGACGCGCAAAGCGAGCCGGGCGGGCACTACACCGTGGGCTTTGGGCGCGCGCCGTTTACGCCCAGTTCCATAGACGTAACGCAGAAGACCTACTGGTTGGCGGGTTACGGCGAGAACCGCCCGGCCAAGAGCGTGCACAGCGATATCCGCGCTAGCGCGGTTTATATCGACGACAACACGGGCCGGGGCGCGCTGCTGCTGGTCTCCCTGGACTGCGTGGGCCTGCTGCGGGACGACGTGCTGGTGATCCGGCGCAGGCTGGCGGGGTTCTGCGCGCGGACCGGCTGCCGGGCCGTCAACGTGTTTTCCACCCACTGCCACGCCGGGCCGGACACCATGGGCCTGTGGGGCCGGTTTCCGCTCACTGGGCGCGACCCGGCCTTCATGGAGGGCCTAATCTGGGCCGCGTGCGCCGCGGCGGAGCAGGCGTATGCCCGGTGCAAAAATGGAAAACTCTACGCCGGAAGAATAGAGGCCGAAGGGATACAAAAAGATATTCGCCATCCCGAGGTGTTCTGCAAGACGCTCACGCGGCTGCGCTTCGTGCCGGAAGATGGCTCTAAGGAGACTTGGATGCTCAACTTCTCGGCGCACCCCGAGGTGATGGACCAGCGCAACAGCGCCATCAGCGCGGACTATGTGCACTTTCTGCGCCAAAAGATCGAGAATGAACGCAACGCAAGAGTAATATTTTTCAATGGCGCGATCGGCGGGATGATCACGCCCATCGAGATCAACAAAGAGGACTTCATGGAGTCCTGCCAATGGGCGGGCGAGGAGATGGCCAAGGCCGCCATAGGCATCGAAAACGAACGCGAACTCGCGCCGCTGGTGAACATGATACGCCAGGAATTTTACATCGAGCTGGCGAACGTGCTGTTCCTGCTGGGCGGGCTGATCGGGCTGCTTCCCAGGGAGCGCTATTATACAGGCGAGGGACCGCTGGGCATCTCCGTTCTGACAGAAATGAACTACATTGAAATCGGCGATGTATGTATTCTTACGGTGCCGGGGGAGTTGTTCCCCGAGCTGCAGCTCGGCGGGTACCTATCTGAGGAGGAGGCCTCCGTGGGCGGGTTGAATCCCCTGCCCCTGCGGGAGATGGCGGGCGACGACAATCTCATCGTGTTTGGCTTGGGCAACGACGAGCTGGGGTATATCCTGCCGCCCAACGACTACATGCTGCACCCGGAAAAGCCATTCGTTGAGGAGCCAATC
>Ga0123353_10007520_pt1 | contig 14748 bp, 11 predicted proteins | sample TergutLab28metaG_3_FD_92763 | JGI IMG/M metagenome (GOLD analysis project Ga0123353, IMG submission 92763) | Labiotermes labralis P3 segment gut microbial communities from Petit-Saut dam, French Guiana - Lab288 P3 | ecosystem: Host-associated > Arthropoda: Insects > Digestive system > Gut ... | reverse complement strand
CCGTTCCAGACCCACTACTACTCAGAAAATCTGGTAGCGCTGGGGATCGAACCCGGGACCTCTGTATCTGTAGCCAGAAACTCTGACCACTAGACCACAGAGGCATACCCAACTGGTACAGCGAAATTAATGTGACTTTTTATAGTGTAACTTTAGCAATGACGATATGGCTCCCTGATGATGGTCCTAGGACCGAAACATGTCGAAGATTTTTAATGTTTTAATGTGTAAATTTGATAAATGTTATATATGTGCAGTGGTTGGTATAATAATTGAGTACATAGTAGTTGTCGTGCCAAATACTCTACCACAGTATATATATATATTGTGTTGTCGGGAATTCTACTAGACGTATTTATCCGAATGTCTCACAATAAGGGGGATTTTAAGAAGGAAGTTCTATCCCATGTAAGTCAGGTACCCCACTGCAAAGGCCTATATGCCCTTATTCCTCCGAAGATTTTTCGTCACGAAAAGTCACTTTGATCACTGAGTAAAAGGAATAATTTTTATTTTCCCTCCTGCTACCTACGTTGTACTCTGATTACGTGTTTGATACGAGTATCAGAGCTAATGGCTCCTAATACCTTCCAAGAACCGCATCGCTTTCTTCTATATAAATGACGCACCTTACTTATGAAGTCCAATCAGCGGTTCTGAGTCATATTGCAGATACTCTCAATGTGAACCGGTCTAACAGGTCAGATTCATTACTACACCCATGACAATTTCAAGGGTACACAGTCAAGTAACATGTCAGAAATTCGCCAGATTCAGATAATGAGAGAATGATTGTTAGGCGTCAGACATTAGCCTTATGTATTAATAAAAAGAAAGTAGTGCTGACGTATATAATTAATTTTATTATATATTTATTCTATCACTTCGTTATGCCTTCTTTCAAGGTCAGAAATGTGGTTGTTGTGCCAGAAAAGGAAGTTCCATGTAGAGTAGACAATACCGGTTTCAGGTTCAGCCCAGTCATTCACAAAACATGCCTATTTACTGCCTTCACTATGTCTGGGGCGTGTCTACTAGCTGCAGAGTATTCAGCTGGCACACATTGTGGCGACATGGTTTTCCTTTAATTTGACGTTCAGGCGACCGTGCATCATGATAAATACATAAAATAAAACAAACTAGACGCACTAAATTCTCAAATATATTTTTGGAATAAAACTCTACATGTTTCGGACAGTTCCTCTGCCCATCATCAGGAGTTTTTCACTGTACACACAGCAATGGTATATGTCAGCATACCTGTATGACATATACCATTGCTGTGTGTACAGTGAAAAACTCCTGATGATGGGCAGAGGAACTGTCCGAAACATGTAGAGTTTTATTCCAAAAATATATTTGAGAATTTAGTGCGTCTAGTTGGTTTTATTATATAAATAGTGTTTCAAGTTTTGCAGATTTGATCCCATTGCGGTACATCACACCAACACTGACGTACGTATTAGCGTCAGACACAATAGAAACTACATGTTTCAGTTGTGTGGACCGCCCTCTGGCATTAAAATACAAGAGTTTCAAAAACACAAGTAAAAATGCATGGGGATATTTTAAAATTTGCGAGATCTCACAAATTGTACTCGCTATTATAAATTTTACGTAGCACTGAAATATAAATATTTTACACATTTCTGACAAGTCTTAAAACATCTTCATGCATTTTTACCTGTGTTTTTAAAATCATGTATTCTAATGCCTGAGGATCGTCTACATGGGCCGAAACATGTAGTGTCTATTGATGACTAATAAAATTTGTTGTGATTGACAGTAATTCGTCTGTCCATATTGAGACGTAGGCCTACAGTTTGCTGGTATCTGCGCCACACTCATTATTCTGTTACCTTACAGCAAAGCACATGCATAGACGTAAAGTGTGCGTTTTATTTCCCACTACGAATTTTGTTGGAAAACAATTCAAGCTGTGGCGATTATTCGGCGCCTTAGACTCGACATGCGAATGAAACAGACGTCGGTCTTCATGCGAAGTGCCCATTATTGTTTTCAGAATTTAACGAAAATCGAAGTGCGTAGAAAAGTTTGGTGAAACTTCAGAATATCACATTTTGTAACACATAGTCTGAGGTTCTCGAGTTACTATTACATCCAGAGAGACGGACAGACAGACATGGAGATATTAATAGGTGTACTATTTGCAAGTTTTCGTCAATAACGCTCCAAGGTTGGCGTTTTATTTGACGGTACACGAAGACGGGTATTGTATCTGTAGTCACGGCTGAGGATTCTCACTTCAGTGACCAGCGTCTTGTGAATGTAGCTTTAAAGTTGAAGTGGGGTATGTTACTAGAATGGCAGACTTGACTCTCTTTCAGTAAATTCATCAGTGTGATAGCGCCATGACTATCAACATTAGGATTTCGATATTACGAAACACATATTTCCGTTGCTGAGTTCTTATGTAATACGTATCATATACTAGATACACTTTACGATTAATCGGCTCGTGACTCCTTCTGACGTCACGTTATATTAAACACTTAAGTTGATTTCTTTTAAAACACAGCGTTTACCTAGTGTGCCTCAACCTTCTTCAACAACAAAAACTATGCGTTATGCCACACCATACTTGTATTTCGCAAGACCCTCAGAATAAACACCGAATATTTCTCTACATACGTACACGGATTGGTCATTGCAACGAGGTTACATTGTGTTTTCTGTGAAACAGGAATTTAATTATTGATGTTACACAGACGAACATAAGCCTTCAAGGTAATTTCTTCGCCCATTTCACATAATGCAAACCGATATACCATTATGTTTCTGACACCTAATTCGAACCGTCCACGAAGCTGTAGAAGTAATGTTAGGTAAAATATATGGGTTAAAGGTAAAGTTCACTCCACCACAGGCCATGTAGGCCCATAAGGGGAGTAGAGGTATAGTTCTACTCTTTCTTTAACCTCGGAGCTACATGGAGGTAGGTGGTCAACGCCAAGCCCCGGCCGCTTTACCTCCGGGAAGAGACTCGGTAAAAAATTTTGAGACTTATATTTTGTTAGCCGAAATGCTGGCCAGAAGTAAGTATGAATGCGGACATTCCTGGGACGATTAATCTCGACTCCGGGTTTCTTGCTTTCCTCTGTCTTGAAACAACATGTTTCCCGAGTTCCTACTGCACGCTTCGTACGGATCCCTACTAATTTGAATTCATAAAACACAAGACCTTGCTATGGAAACAACCAAATTATCTTTCCAAACTATGCAGTTCACAATTTCAGGAAATTAAATTTTCGCGGCCCTTGTCTGAAGCACTTACCATTCTTAGCATATTTACCTTCGTATTACCACTTAGAGGGCACAAGCGGGCGAAAGCTGGGAACCTCTTTACAAAATGATGCCCCCCCCCCCAATTACTTTCCTCTCAATTCACACGTGACTATCCTCTTTCACCTACTGTACCGTCTTACCTCGACTTTTCCTATTCAGACTGAAAAGGGTTGGGCGTTCGGTGTAAAACGGAGCGCATTACGTTACGAATATAACGTGCTATCATATCAGCTGTGGTGCTCAGTTCTGCTGGAGCGAAATGTGACGTAGATTTTAAACAAAGCTTTGTCTACTTCCTGAAAAGAAAACTATCTTTTATATTACAGTTCGTCGACTTCGCAGATCAAAAAAGGAAGAGGTTTAAGTCAGTTTTCTGGCTAAGCACTTATCAGAAAGGTTGCAAATTGTGCACTCGATACCCAGTACGCAGACCCTAACAAGGCATTCTTTATCTCTGAATATCATACGGTTTCAAGCTGCATGGTTAAGTGTAACCACTTACCCCAGCAGAACGTATGGCTTTCTCCGGGCAAATTGTCACGAAACACACAAATTCTCAGCAACATTATACTCAGATTTCTTGTCCCTAATTTTACCAAAATCGGACAATAAATGCGGAATGTACGGATAGAAATTAATTTACATCTCCAGAATAAAGTACACGTGTCCTTCCCTGCACCAATTTTTACGAAACCTATAAATCAATGGATTTACGGGGACATAAAACCGAATTTTGTCCAAGCCATTTGAAAAATGTTGAAAATACGAACAAAATTTTATTTTTGCCCTTAAACGAAAGGTGACTTTCACAGCATCGATTTTCACGAAATCAAAGTCGCTGAAGGGTATCACGTGGAGATCTTGTGAACCGAATTAATCCATTTCGGTCACGAAGTATGGAAACTGCGGGTAGAAATTTATTTACGCTCCTGGGTGAAGTACGACAGTTACTGCCCCGATATTCACGAATCTACTCCTACGTGCCCGACAGCTGTATGTGAATAACTTCTATACAGAATTTTTTTAAAACTTGAACAACTTGGTCGCTGCTACCAGGTCGCGGGCGGGCGGATCTGGTCTCCACATAAGTCGTCGTTTTTGTACGTCGCAAAGAAGGCCTAACAATGAGTAATGTCTAGCGGCGCCGCTCAAATAGTGATGTGTCGCTCTGACTCATCATAAGCGCAGGTGATGCGCTGATGGTCGTGTTACCATGCTACTGCCACTACACTGCAAGTCGACAAGCGCCGGAATGGGATCAGTGTTACCGTTTACAGCATGGAAGTGGGCGTAATGACGGGGGAGTTAAGAGGTCCGGGCGGCCTCCTTCCGGAGTATAAACCATCTAGTTCAGAAAGGTGAGATTTTAGGTTTTTCGGCGCGGAGACTCGACGAGCAGTTACTCCGTATCACTTGCTGGTAGCTCATCAATACTAAGAGTAGTTTCCTTTCATTAAACTATTCGTTGCAACTAATAATTACACGCTTATTGTTTAAATAGGAGAAAACTCGATATTTTTTTTTATGGCTCGACAGCCCCTAGTAGTCCTAGGCGTCCTCTGTGAGGCTCTTTGATCGCAACCGGACACACCACACTTGATAGAACTGTTCAGGACGAGTGATCGGCTCGTCGAAACACAAAACTCACATCCATATTCCCGGCGGGACTCGAACTCTCAATCCCAGCTAGCGAGCGGCCGCAGTACCACGCCTTTAACGGCGCGACCAAAGGGTCCAGTAAATACTTGTCATAATAGCTGTCAATAATGTTACTTACTCTTGTCCAAAATATGATCAGATTTCCAGATAAAATTTGGCCTATTAAATACATTCCCCATTGGTGTTCATAATCTGGCACGTTTGCAGTGGAAAGTTTCAAAAAAATTACATATATTTGTTTTGCCATACTTGTCTGTCCGTCCGTCTGCATGTGATAACTCGGAAATCGCTAATTGGATTTCCACTTTTGTTTATTTGGGGTATTTTTACTGAATTTTATCGATACACTTCAATTTATGTTAAAATCTAACTAGTAGGTTAGTCCAGTCAAGAAGACATGGACGGGGCAACACTCTCTTTGCAGAGATGAAAAATTTTTACACAAAATTTTGGTAGAAAATCTTAAGGAAAAAGATCGTTTGGCATAGATGGGAGAATAATATTAAAATTAAACAGTGGAGAAGGCAGTGGCCTGGAGTAACTTGGCTCAAGAGTTGTTAATGAAGTCCCAGCACTGAACTTCTGGTGTCATAAAAGACGGGAATCCTTGACTAGCCGGGCGATTCAGGGCATTCAAAGGCTGTTCTTCAGGGAGTTTATTACTTTATTAGTTTACAATTGACACCGTTACTTCAATTGCATAGGCTCAGTGACTACGTCATGCGGTTATTTATTTAGCTCTACATTGTTCTTAGACCCCAAGAAGAATGTTCTCTTTTTATGGCAATAAACCTGGTACCCGTTTGATAAGAGTTTGGGTGGGCTCAGGAGGCTATATGTACACTGTGATGGCGGGTATCTGGAGTGGAAATGTTTATTGTTTTCTTCAGCCCGTCCATTAAAATGCGAAGGACGTACCTTGCAGACCCTGAACAGTTTTGTCCAGATGATTCGCCTGTAGCTACCTCTTCATAACTCATTCGATACTACACAGTCTCTACAGCTGAAACAGCGTCGCAAAGTGGTACTGACATCAAGAGACAACAAACTCAGTAGAGTGAAAATTATTCATAAATTTTCGCCTTTAACCCTTAGCCCGCTAACGTGAAAAATATGGTGAGCTCCTAACAATGCCAGCAGATGGCATATGGGCTTTAACTCGGCGTTTAAAGGGTTAAATGAGACAAGTATAGTGGTTTCTCAAGTACAGGACAGTAGTTTATATGTCCAACTCACATATCTTGATAGTAATAAGGGAGTGAAATGCGTACCGTCTAGTATAGCCGTGTGACTGTTACAGCTTTGTTTAATTACTGATTTTCTAACACCTGTGCACTGATAAAAACAAGTGTCATGGGAGAGAAACCGCAATTTCTGGTGATTTTCTGAGGCGTATCGGACGACAGGTCAATGTGAAGTATTATAATGTTGGCTGGAATTTTTCACCACACCTTCATAGGCTTTTGAATATAAATGCATTTTACGTAGCTTGGTCCAAGCGAACTAGACTTACGACGCGGCTTCAACTATGAAAGGAAATTAGATGGTTTAGTACGTCGTAACGCCAACCTCTAGAACAACTCGACGAGGTATGAAGAGAGAGAGAACACACCCCTTCAGCGTAACCAAGCATTTATTACCGTACAAACACTAAGGTACGGCACCATGTCATCAGAAACCTACTGGGATGGACACAATGTCATTCCCAGGGCAAACCTTGTGGGATTTGTGGTGAACAAGCTGGAACTGGCACAGGTTTTCTTCGAGACCTTTGGTTTTTCCCTGTAGTTATCTTATCGTTCCAAGAGCTCCACATTCAAATCCACCTATCAGTGACGCTACATAGCCCTACCAACTAACAGCGTCGCAAAATAAAATGCTAAAACGCTGATGCCTGTAATTTCAAACTGGTGTGAAATATGAGGAAATGAAGAGATTTCAGGCGTATGAGAACAGTTTGCTGAGGAGAATATTTGGTTTGATACGAAATTAAGTCATAGGGGGATAGAGAAAATTGTTCCCTGTTACCAGAGTCATGGTTTGTTCTTTTCATCAGATATTATTAGGACGAGCAGGTAAGGATTATAGCTGCCCGAAATACGCATATATATGTGTGTGTGGGGGGGGGGACACGAGCGGGGAACACAAAAATGAAAGAATATTTCAGTAGGGAACTTCAAAGGGAAAAGGTCACTTGGAGACCTAAATGTGGCTGGGAGGCTAATTTGACATTTATTGCCAGACAATTCTAGGAATTGATTATTACCGGCTGATTCTGGGAATTAGCATGTGTCTCGATTCGAGGTCTTGAATGAGTGGAATTTTATCGAAGGCCACAGTGTCTGGTGCTTGAACACACGAGTCTTATCACAGTATCTAACAGAAAGATAGAAAATACACTAGAACACCATAAGTTTGTTGGCATTCTGGACTCTTTACATACATCTTGTATTCCTTCGAAAACACTTTTCAGGAACTACGTAAATGTGTGTCTGCCCTCAGGTTCTCGTGGAAAGGAACTTGCTCAGCTGCACTGTCAAACATTCAGTTGTTATTGGACGTTCCTTCTTTTGCCTTACAAGTTCAGGCTTCAATGTTATACAGTTCACAAAGTAGTGTACATTAACTGTTTTAAACCGAAGGCATGGTCTCCACTGACACTACCTTGTACTGCTGCATCTTGACACATACGTTAGTCATGCCGTGTTTTAACACATATGTGAGGCTGACGGAGAATCGTCGAGTGTCAAGGACTGGGTGATTCATGTAGGAGCAGAGTTCAAAATGAACTTCGCGTATTTGATAAGAGGACGTGGGGACCAGAAGGCTGAAACCTATGATCAACTGGCACTCATGCGTCTGCTCTTGCTTTATCACCAAAACAAAGTTCACATGAGCTACAATTTATTTCGGTGACTAATAACACATTTTGTCTGTTGGTGGCCCACTATAGTAAAGATTTCTGTCAGCTGTGTGGTTTGTCACAAAGTAAAATGAATTTTCTACATGGCGTACCCGAGAAGCCAACTTACACATTATGGGTAGGCCCACCTTGAGAGGAAGAGCGCCCAATCTTCCGCGTCGGTCCGCATTCGCAGAAAGATAAAGAAAAAGTCACCGGCTCCAAAACAAATTTCAAACATCCCGTCGTAAATGTATGTAAATGCTGGTATGTTGTTACCATATGGAAATACGATATGTTAAAAAGCCCCCCCCCCCCATAGGGACCTGGACAGGCAAAGGGCTCCAGGATGTTGAGACTCCCAGAATATCCAGATAATCGGCACATAAAGGTGGCAAAGCTGTTAGCCCTACGCACCGGCCACTTTTACCCCAAGGAGATATCCCTGGTACTCGTCTTTTAGAAGCTGAATCGACCCCAGGGCCATAGAGTGGCCGGAAGGATTAAGTCGATGAAAAATCCCAATGATCCCATCAAGAATCGAACCCGCGACTTATGAGATGTTAAGTACTTCAATCCATCCTTCTCGAGTGCATGACCTATACATTTTGATTTCGATTGTTGTAACAGTATCAGACTTGATTACAGATAAACACAAAAAAAAATGTTTATGAAACTGCGAACCGGACATCCCCATCAAGCGGGTAGCGACACCCCTGATTCATAACCGCCAGCACCGTTTTCGAATCTCAACCCTGTGACGGTCTGGGCAGACGTGGTAACGGGCTTCTTTAAAACACCGCGTTGCCAGTTTCTTTCCTCATCCTTCCCAAAATCCGTTGACTGTGAACATTTCTAAGTAGGCATTACACAACCGCAACAGGCAGTGATTCATCCAAGCAGTTTAACGGGGTGTTTAATCTGACATACTTAAACGGAGACAGAAACTTAACCTCTAACATGTCTGTGATGCAAAAGGATACGGGAAGAATCCTGGCTTTGTTACTCGCATCTTGACTACTTTCTCTGTGTACAAACCAAATGTTTCATATCAACTTAATTTGCTACGTTTTCAGTATGTTGTTACGTAGCCAAATATCTGCGGGCGACCTCTTCCGTGGGCTCAATGTTAGGATCTTCCACACTGGACATTATTCAAGCCCAGACTTTGGGTAATTATTTTAGGCTTGTGCGGTAAACAACCACAATCTTAAATGTGAAACCACTCTAAATTCGCCACGAAATTAGATACGCGTTCCGAATATTCTAATGTGAACTCCATGCCAACAACCCGCTATCGGTCTCTGTAGACGAGCTTCGTATTGCTGCCCGGATGGCAGAAAGTGCCAGTAATAAAATTCAGTATGCGTGTTAGGCATTACGGAAACATAAGACTACACACGCCACGAAATGTTGACACTTTGTCATACGAATTATATAAGAGTGTCAGCATAATATTAATCTTTAAAGCTGTGAAAATTTACATCCCACTTCGTTCGTTTCTGGCGTACGATATAATTAAGAAAGAAATTCTGTGAACGACGGAAGAATCTAATCACGAAGAGACAAGAAGCATTGTCTACCTTGTGTACTTCTCACTTAAGATTTATTTTCGTCGTTTGAAGGGTTGTGAGAGATTTGCGCCTAATTCATATCACCGCTTTGGAACCTAATCTACTTGTTAGGTAGTAGTGGGGAAGGCCGTCAAAAAGTGAAGGAGCGTGTGACCTTACATTATTTCACTTGCAACTGAGTACACCTTGGATTTTACTTCCATGTCCCTATACGCCTTTACGACTTGGCAGTCAGTCAGTGACACGAATAGGCTTATTGCCACTTACGCTACAAATCGGGATAGCTCAGTGATGTAGTGACTAGGCCACATATGTGACAGGATTCGTAGTACCATTCCCTGCAGTGTCAAGAGCATCTAGACCTGCTCCAGCATACACCCAGTTTCCGGAACCGGGGGGGGGGGGAGTAATTTCCCCGAGGGTAAAATGCTTCAGGCGTGAAGCTGACAAATTATATCTGATGCCAAGTTTACGAATGCGTGGAGCCATGCCTCTACGTTCCACATGATTTCATGGCGTGATGTTTAATTAATCACAGAGGCGTAAACCTCTACCTCACCACTTACGGCGCTAAATGTTGTGACGTCACTTACACAGAATTCCACTGCCTTTTCGGTAACATTCTGGTTTCAAATCTCCTTTAATTTTGGCGTCCCGTTTCGAGTCTGGTTCGTGGAGGGGTAAGATCATTGCCCCCTGGGTCCGTGTCCTCTTGATTCAAGTTCCGATAAGCCTACACTAGGTTATGCGTCCTTCCAGACGTGACAAATTCCATTAAGTACAGTGAACAAGGCAAGAGTGTACGTGCTACAATAGACCAATAAATACTCTCGACCTAGGGGTAGATGTGGCACATATAAGGTGAGTCACAAAGCAGGCTCAAAGCAACAGAATAACTGCACTGACTCCTTCCGACCTCTTTCTTTGCTATGTTCTCTAACACAGATGCCATAGCTTGTCTGATTGCCCTTCTTTCCATTTATGCAAAAATTCAACTACGTCACACACGTTTGTTCTCTATTCCCAAGATCTGAAACCCTTGCCTGGACTTTAAATGGATTTGTGGACAAATCATAAATTCAAGCAGTAGACCCTATCGTTCACATGTAACTGGCAAGATTGTTCATGAATGATGGCACCTGTTTTTATCAATTTCTTGTTTCTTATGTTTATTGGACCGTGCATCATTATGATAGCTGAAGCATAAAAGACCAACTTGATGTCACTTGCTATTTTATTTCACTTCTTACGTACTTAACATGTTTCGGACATTAATATATCCATCATCAGGAGCTTGTGACTATGCTGCTGAATTACCACATTGGTCGTTTTGTTCTTGGTTCGATGTGTGTTGGAGATTTTGGTGCAGTTAGGTTTGAGTAGTATCCGTGTAGCAGGCTTCTTATCGCACAACAAATAAAGAACAACTAAAGGCTAAAAGAAATTAACTTCTTATATGTGTAGCATCAAATGTACGCAGCGGTGACTGCTAAAGATGGGCTACAGTTGCGATGAAGGTTTGTGGGTGTGCTGCGCAACAGTAGAAGTGCGGCGAAGGCTTCGATCCACGATTACTGTTTTGGTAGGCATATTTATCCTGTTGAATGACGACTACTTTTAAAAAATGTGCGCTTTGTTACGTGGAGGAAATAAAAAACCCGTCACCATGAAACACTAGCATGTTTAAAATTATATAATAAATTGATTTTTAATTAATTAATTAATTCCGTGCATTATTCTTACAATCAAATACATTTACCAACAAACACGTGCATTTGTTGGTAAATGTGGACAACCTGAATTATATTTACAGTTTCAGATCGTACCGGGCAGTAAAATACTCGTATTCCTTCTCAGTTATACAAGTCATTTAGTTAAAACTGCGTAGAGAATAATCCGTCTTTGTTCTGGGATCCAAAATACATTAATGCAGTGTATGGATAGAATGCAGACTTTTAGGTGCGTTCCCAAAATTTCAATAAGCAACTATTAGCTTCGTCATACCTGTCCGTCCGTCCGTCCGTCTGTCTGTCTCTCCGCATGGAACAACTCGGTTCCGATTGACAGATATTAATGAAATTTGATATTTGAGGATATTCCGAAACTCAGTCACGAAAATTGAATTTTGATTAAAATCTGACCAGAAAAACGGGTAATTTGCGTGGACTCCTATGTACCTATTACAATTATCGTAGGTACATAGGAGGTATTATAATACCTCGTTGAATTCTTCTTAGAATGAGAAATATTTCGGAGAAAAGTTGTACATACAATAAAATGAGGCATTTTGTATTCAATAGCTTTTCCCGAAAATCGTGCAGTTTATGAGGTAACGTGCAAAAAAATATTGTAGAACCAGACTGGCCAAAGATGACAACATAATGCGGCGCGGATAGGGTGAGAATTGCATGCCGCTTAACTAAGTCAAGAATTCAGGCCACATATTCATAACATTAAGTACTTATTGTTAACGGCAGTACGAAATATTTTGTAGCTCACCAACAGGGCAAAAATAGCTCACCCTTGGCCACACTCTACACATTTGTACTGGTGACAACTAAACCTACGCCACCAGCAAATAAAATGGAAAGTACTTTTGAGTTCTCATGGTGATAACAGTTACGCGAACGCGCCACATTGTAACGTTGTTCGTACATTGTCTTTCTTGTTAATATTAAACCTGGTAATATATAAAGTAACCGCTAAGCTCTACATGGTTTATAATATATTTAGAGATCCTAAGAGCAGTTCAGACTACAAACAGTTAAATATTGGGTAGAGGCTACAAAATTGCACAGGAGAAAAAGCAGCGATCTTGGCCTAATTTGACGTATTATCCCAAAATTTCCCTGGACGTGAACTCCGATAGATACACGACACACGTACAGTCAGGCGCATTCTCAACAGCGTACGACTTACACAATACGACATGCTGCCACAGCATCAAGTTAATATAAGGAGATTAATCGGTGAGTGTTTTTAAATATGTGACTTTTGCAAGGAAGATTGTAGCTCCCTGAAGATGATCTTAGGATCGAAACATGTTGGAACGATTTTAAATGTTTTAATGTAAAAAAAATGTATGCATGTGCATTAGTTTGTATGCTAATTAAATGAATCTACGAAATGCACGGTGCAACGATAACGATCTGATAGACCTGTTTCAGGACAGACTGTCTTCATGTCGACATTTTACTTGTTAAAGCCTACTGGTTATGTGATGCACCAACAGGTTTAACATTCAAGAATTTTACGTTCTGCCAACTGTATTTCTGTGTTTTGTATTTATCTCAGAATAAATAGCTACTTTTGCCCTATATAACGCCAACTGATGGACTTTTATAACCGAGATGAAAAGTGTAGGAACTGGGTCTTTAAATAAAGCAGTCTTCGTTTCGTCTTTAAAGGGTTAAATCAGGGTGCACCTGAATATCGGCTGGGAGCGCTAACCACTCGGTCATGACATTCGACGTTACGAAATGTAACGAGGGGCCTCAGACTTGGAGGACTTGTGTGGAAATTCTCTGAAACTTTGGGTACCATAAAAAGGTGTGCATTTCTTGACCACTTGTGGCACTGTTCGATCTCCTTAGAACGACTATGTTCCACGGAGTAAGTTCGAGTGAAGATATCTTTGTCGCGGTCCCCGTAGTCTGTAAACTCCAGTCCATTTCAAGTTCTGTTATTGCAGTGTGCCATTTCTTGGTATTACAGTAAGACTTCACCGACCCCAATCCGTTTAGATGTATTGCCCTATTCCGTTCCCTTCCATATGACACGTATTTAACACAAAATCAATGTGGAAGTGCACGAACACTAGAAGCAGGTCTATAATACCAGGATTTATCATTTGCCATAATTTCTCGTGTATCAGCAGCATTTTTTGTCAGCTGCGTGTTGATTCAAATGGTTTTGTACAGTAACAGCTTTCTGTCCGATGTTTTGATGTTTATTGGACCGTGCATCATTGTGATGGCTGAAGAATAAAAACCAACTAGATGCAACTTGCTATTTTTATTTTTTTTCCTTAGAGACTCAACATGTTTCGGGCATTAATATGCCCATCTTCAGGATTTTGCGACTATGTTGTTGGACTAACACATTGGCCGTTTTGTTCTTGGTTTGCTGTGTGTTGGAGTATCCGGGATGTTGGCTGAAGCCAGCAGGCCGGATACTCCAACACACAGCAAACCAAGAACAAAACGGTATATGTGGTAGTCCGACAACATAGTCGCAAACTCCTGAAGATGGGCATATTAATGCCCGAAACATGTTGAGTCTCTAAAAAGTAAAATAAAAATAGCAAGTGACATCTAGTTGGTTTTGTATTCTTCAGCTTTATTCAGATTTCTGCTCCTTGTATTTATTTTAGTTATTTATTCGTGGTTTATTTTATGGCATTCTCATTGCTTTATATTAAGCTATAGCGTCAGTGATAGGATCGCTGGTGAATGATGAATTGGGAAGGATATGGAACAAGGAAGTTGTGCCAAAATTGGGAGATATTACCCCAGTATCTGCCTGAAGTAAATGAAGAAAACCACAACGAAATCAGGCACGGTAATCGGCGTTAGGGCTTAGATTTGAACCGGACATCTCCCAAATGCAAGTCACAATCGTTATCGCTTGAGAAAACGGGCGTTTTGACTGTAGGGACAGTTTTAAGTAGTATGCAGCGATACTTTATCAAATACACGGCTCATTTAGTGGTGATTCCAGTCATGGGTATGCAGCAGCTATAGAGCGTATTTAAATTCATTTCGTAACGACCGTGCCTAATAAGCAGCACAGCACAGAGCATTCCGCCCCTATTTTATAAAGAGATAATGAATCACAAAGCGTCAATTGTACAGCAGCAGCAAGAAACACATTTTCCAGAAACTTCCCTCTCTATTGCAAATGAACTACTTGGACTGTTGAAACTACAATGATAAAATCATTTTGATGGTCCACATAGTTCATTTGTGGGCCGGGTAGCTCAGTTGCTATAGCGATTGAGCTACGGGCTGGAAGGTCCGGGATAGAATCCCGGTGAGGACGAATTTTTCCGCCCATCCAGGCCAGCCCTGGGGCCCACCCAGCCTCCTGTACAATGGGTACCGGGTCTTTCCCGGGGGTAAACTGCAGCCGGGGCGTGCTGCTGACCACTCACCCCCTTCTACTGCCGTGGTCATGGAAGAGTAGAGATGTACCTCTACCCACCCTCTGGGCCACACCGGGCCTGTAACGGGAACACTTTACCTTTACCTTTACATAGTTCATTTGCAAGAAGAAGAAGAATGTTTCTTGAAAATCTGCTATTTGTTT
>Ga0123353_10007518_pt1 | contig 14749 bp, 14 predicted proteins | sample TergutLab28metaG_3_FD_92763 | JGI IMG/M metagenome (GOLD analysis project Ga0123353, IMG submission 92763) | Labiotermes labralis P3 segment gut microbial communities from Petit-Saut dam, French Guiana - Lab288 P3 | ecosystem: Host-associated > Arthropoda: Insects > Digestive system > Gut ... | reverse complement strand
CGCCCGTGGTTTTGCGGGCGCATGCACGCCCGTGGTTTTGCGGGCGCATGCACGCCCGTGGTTTTGCGGGCGCATGCACGCCCGTGGTTTTGCGGGCGCATGCACGCCCGTGGTTTTGCGGGCGCATGCCCGCCCGTGGTTTTGCGGGCGCACGCACGCCCGTGGGTTTTGCGGGCGCACGCACGCCCGTGGGTTTTGCGGGCGCACGCACGCCCGTGGGTTTTGCGGGCGCACAATGTGCGCCCCTACAGTCCTAAATCGATTGCCCTCTGCAAAAACCTTCTCGCCAGCGGCGCGGCCACCTGCCCGCCGGAGCCGCTGCGCTCCACCAGCACCGCGATGGCCAGCGGATGGGCGGGATCGTCCACAAACCCCACAAACCAGGCGTGGGGCTGTATGGTTTTGTCGTCCACCGCCTCGGCGCTGCCGGTCTTGCCGCCAACGGTAAAGCCGCTGATCCGCGCGCCGCTGCCTGTGCTGCCCCTGGCTACGGCGGCGATCATGTCGGCGCGGAGGAGCCTGGCACTCTCCGGCGACAGGGCGGTGCGGTAGGCCTTGGGCCCGCCCAGCATGCGGCGCTGACCCTGGGGGCCGGTTACCTGCATCAGCAGGCGGGGCTCCATCATCACGCCGCCGTTGGCTACGCAGGCGGCGGTCATGGCCATGTGCAGCGGGGTGACCAGCACCCGCCCTTGGCCCAGCCCGGACCAGGCCAGATCGTCGGCGGAGCGTGCGTCGGTGGGGTACTCGGAGTTGTATACCACCAGGTCGCGGAATAGGAAGTTGTCGCCCAAGCCAAAGGCGGCAGCCTCTGTATTCATACGGTCATACCCCAATTCCAATGCCAGTTGTGAATAGGTGACATTGCAGCTTTTGGCAAAGGCCTCCTGCAGGGTGATGCCGCCATGTATGTTGTTACCGGCTTCGGTAACCACAGAGAACTCCACTTCCAGCGCGCCGTCGCAGAAATAAGGGCGGGAGCGGGCGTCGGGCAGGTTGTTGATCGCGGCGGCCTGGGTGATGATCTTAAAGGTGGAGCCCGGCGGATACAATCCCTGGGTGGCCCGGTTGAGCAGTGAGCTGCCGCCCTCCTCCCCCTTGGCCGCCTCCACCCGGTTGGGGTCAAAGTCGGGCTTGGATACCATGGCATAGATGTCGCCGGTGCGGTAATTCATGATCACCACCGCCCCGGAACTGCCCGAGGGGAAGTTTCGGGAGATGTAGGTGTTGAGCTTGGCGCTGAGGGTCAGGTGGATGTCGTCGCCTCTGCGCTGTCCGCCCTGGAACACCTGGGCAAGCCGCTCGATGATGCTGGTCTTAAAGCCCAGCAGGTACTGGGCGTGGAAGGTTTCCGCGCCGTTGGACACGTTGCCGGCGTTGTCGCCGATCACGTGGGAGACCGCCCGGCGGGTGGCATCATCCCGGGCGTACCGGCGGTTGCCTTGGCTATCGGTAAAGGCGAGGGGTTCGCCGTCCCGGTCCATCACCGTACCCTGGCGCACAGTCTGCTTTTGTGTGCTGAGCCGGGGGTTGTACGGGTTGTTGAACCATCGCCCGCCGTAAAAGTACACCGAATACGAAAAGTAGGCGAAGAGGCCGACAAACAGGCACATCACAATAGCGACGATCAGGCGCATATTGCGCCGCATGGCCTTCAAGCTTCCTCCACCTCCCACTCCTCTTCATCATATTCATGAGCATCTTCCGAAGCCTCGACAATGGCGAGATCCTGCTGGGCGTCGGCTTCGATGCGGGCGTTGACGCCATGCAAAAAGCCGACGAGGGTCAGGCAAGAAATGAGCGAGGTGCCGCCATAACTCACAAAGGGCATGGTGATGCCGGTAAGGGGGATCATTTTGATGACGCCCGCGATGATCACAAAGGTTTGCAGGCCCAGCAGGGTGGTGCAGCCAAAGGCCAGCAGCGCGTAGAAGGACCGCCGGGCGCGAAGCCCGATGGAGAATCCCCGAGCCAGCAGCGCCATGTACACCAGCACCACACATACCCCGAAGATCAGGCCGAATTGCTCGCAGATAACGGCGAAAATAAAGTCGGTATGGTAGGCGGGCACAATGCGCGGCAAACCCAGTCCCAGGCCCAGGCCAAACAACCCGCCGGAGCCGATGGCCATCAGCGCCTGTATGATTTGGTAGCCCGAGCCCAGGGCGGTGGCCCACGGGTTTTGCCAGATGGCTACGCGCACCCTGACGTACCCAAAGCCGGGCATATGATAGGCGGCCACAGCCGCTACGGCGGCGCCGCCCAATCCCAGCATGCCGATGATCCCGTTGCCGGTGGACACAAAATACATGGCTAGTGCGGTAAGGTAGTACATCAATGCGGTGCCCAAGTCGCGCTGCAGCAGCAGCACGCCCAGGCAAGCCGCCACAAACAGCAAGGTGGGCAGCTTCCGCCGTATGCCCCGGCGCTGAGCAAAGAAATGCGCCAGCACCAGCAGCACCATCAGCTTCACGATTTCCGACGGCTGAAAGTTGCCGAACCAACGCATGGCGATGACGTTTTTTGCGCCTTCGTTCCATACCCCGGCTACGATAGGCAACAGCAATAACCCCAGGCTGGCCGGCATCATCAGCCAGCACAGGGCCTTCCAGTTGCGCACCCAACGCACCAGCAGCACACCGGCCATCATGGCCCCCAGCCCCATCACAAAAAGCATAGCCTGCCGCAGCCCGCGCTCCGGCACGATGCTGTATAAGATGATGATGCCCACTCCGCATAAAAAGTTGGTGAGGGCCATCAGGAGCTGGTCAATGGGTAAAAATTTAGGCAACAGGATGGTGGAGATCCAGCACAGCAACGGCAGCGCCACCGCCAGCAGGAGGGCCTCGGTGTTCAGGGAGGGTGGCTTGATGGCGATCAGCGCCAGCGCAACCGCCTCAAACAGCACGATGGCGCTCACCAGCAGCCGGATGGGGCTCCCGCTTTTTTGTTGTTTCATGCCTTCACCCTCTTCCGTTTGGGCGGTTCGGGCTCCGGTTCGGGTTCCGGCTCAAACACCGTGACCGCCTGCACTCCGGCAAATAACCGCAACTGCAGCATCACGCCCCCTAGGGTGAGGATGGCGCCGTGGGTGAGGATGGCTTCGCAGCCCTGGGGCACCGGCTGGCCGTCCACCTGCAGGCGCTCGTCCCGGTGGGGACGCAGATGCAGGCCGTCGGTGCGAAACTCAAACAGGGCATGCCGCCGGGCTACGGTGGGATGGTGCACCCGCACGTCGCAGCCCGCGCCGCTGCCCAGCAGTCCCTCGGTGGGCAGGGGCAAGGAGTCGTCGGGATTCAGGCGCTTGCTTTGGCCTTCCATCACGTACAGGGCGCCGATATACCCGGCGTCGGGCAAGGCGCTCATGGCCCATTTGCGCTGGCGCGAATCCTGCCGCAGCAAGCGCGCCGCCCGCCATACCACCACCACGCCAAGGGCCGCAAACAGATAACGTGCGGCCAGCACCAGCAACTCATAGTATTCCTGGGTCAAGCGCCTACCTCCTTTCGCCCTTTGTCGATTGCTTTCGCATTGTGAAGGTAATTATACCATATAAGCCGCCAAATATGAAATGGAATTAATATAATTCTTAAGTAAAAACCGGCAAGACTTAAGCCTGACCGTCTTGTTATTGAAGCAAATATTTCGTATAATCGACACAAATAGAAATAATATCGACACAAATGCGCCATGAATTCGTAAAAGGAGTGTATCCACAAGATGATGATCACATCCGCCACCATGAACGTTAAGACCGCCCACAAGGTGCTCCAGCGCGCGCTTCAGGTTTTGCTTGCGGTGCTGGCGCTGCTGATCGCTTTCTTGGTTCAATCGGTACGCAATCACGTGCTTGCCGCAGAAACTACCCTTCCTGCCGCAGAGGTGATCCGCCTGGTGCACGAAGAGCGGGAAAAGGCCGCCGTTCATTCGAATACGGAAGATCCCGTTGCCCGTTGCGCCCGCACGGAGGCCCAGCGTTTCTCCCACACCAAGCCCGACGGCAGCAAGTGGAACAACCCGCTCCTGAAGCCGAAGAACATTGCTCAACACATCGGGCAATCATTCATAAACATAATTTATTAAGCAAATTCTTATAAAATCCTTAAGCTCTAACTGGCGGTTCTTACTAAAGAGTTAAGCCTCAAATGTATTGACATGCTAATGTATGTATCCTATGATGGTTCCCTGATACGAAGAACCTTGATAAAAGAATAGAAACCTAGCCAGCACAAAGGAGCAACCCATATCACCGGTACTCAATCCTTCAAGCCTAACACCTTCGCTACACCATCAAGCGTAAACCCAAACAAACACATCACGCCAAAGCAAAATCTGCAAAGCAACAGGGCCTAGCGGGAAACCGTGTGGCAGCCTGGCTACTGAAAGGAAGATCATTCAATGTTTGTCATTGATTTGGCTTCTCGCAAGCTAGGTCGCATACTTCAGGTTTTTTCCGTTGCCGCCGCTTCGCTGGCAGCCAGCGCGGCGGTCATGTTGCTCCTTGCCGCCCACGCCGAAGCCAGCGGTTCCTATCCTAACGAGGTGATTCGCCTGGTGAACGAAGAGCGCAGCAAGGTGGGCGTACCCGCCCTGCGGCAGCACGAGGATTTGACATCGGCGGCCAATGTACGCGCCAAGGAGGCGGCTCAAAAATTCTCCCACACCCGCCCCAACGGCAGCAAGTGGCGGACCGTGTTTGACGAGTTTAAGATTAAATCCTCCTTCCGCGGCGAGAACCTGGCTTACGGCCAGCTCACGCCCAAAGCGGTTGTGAAGGATTGGATGGACAGCGAAGAGCATCGCAAGAATATTCTCAACGCAGAATTCGATCACATTGCGGTGGGCATGCATGAAAAATCCGGTGTGCTGTACTGGAGCCAGCTGTTCATTCAGTCTTCAGAGGATTCCCTGGGCATTGTGGCGGGCGCCCAAGACCTCTCTCCAGAACTTGTGCGTGAAGGCAAACTTGCCCGGGTGGTGGACGTGAACCTGAATGTGCGCGCCTCCGCCGGCACCAAAGCAGGGATCATAGGCGTTGCCGAGCTTGGCAGCGAACTGATGGTGCACGAAATACAGAAAGACTGGGCCTATGTGGAGATGAGCGACGGCACCTTTGGGTGGGCGAGCACGAAGTACTTGGTGGCGGTTGTTGAGGAACAGCCCGAGGGGTAATGGGCAGATTACTTCGTGCCTTGCGGGTTGTCCTTCCAAAGCCCCTTTGACTGCAATGACTGCTTGCCTTGAGGCGCAACCTCGGAGGCGGGCTTTTTCTTTTTTTGTTTTTTTGGCGATTTGGGCATACAAACACCTCCCACGGGCAGTTTGGCCGGGGAGGTGGGAGGATATGCACAACCGCTCCGAACAACAAACACGGGCGGATGTGGGCATCCGCCCCTACAGAAGACGTCGCCGTTTGTAGGGGACGATACCCACATCGTCCCGCCGCCGAGGCGAGTTTATTCGACGAACACCGCCGCGTACCAATTCTGTTCCTGCTCCGGGGTGAGCAGCGGTTCCAACGGCAGGCCCAGCTTTCGCGCCGTGGCGAACACGTCGATGCCTACGCTGTGGAAGGCAGGGCGCGCTTGTTTGGCGTTGCGGCAGGGATCGCCGCTGTGGCCGGCGCAGGTTTTGCACAGGGCGCAGTCGCTCAGGGAGAAAGCCAGCGGATACCCGGCCAGGAAAGCCAGGCGCTCCAGCTCATAGCTGATTTTTTGCGCGGCGCGTTTTTCATGGGTGTGTACCAGGATGCCCCAGTTGTAGCGGCCGAACATGTCATGATACTCCGCCATGGTGGGGCTGCCGGGGCGGGAGGGACAGGTGTGCAGCTTGCCCCAGTCCGGGCAGCCGTACATGCACTTGAGCAGGGTGCGCGGGTCAAACACGATATCGCTCAGCGCAAAAGGCACGGCATCCGCCGCGCCCATCTCCAGCGCCAGGGCGATCCAGCGATCACGAAGCACTTGGTTTTCCATCATATGATTATCCTCTTGAACGCCCAATATGCCGGGCCCAATCCACCATACGATGGCCGATTTTCCGGCTCTCCCTCGCCGCCACGTAGGACTTGAGCGCGCCCATGCGGAAGGTGGTGTTCTCCGGCTCAAAGCGAACGGCTTGGCGATAGCTTTGATGGGCCCGGTCGTATTGGCCTTGCTCGTGAAGGGCTCGGCCGTGGAGCGAATACCAGGTTGCGTCCCGCTGGGGGCAGCGCTCCAGCGCGCGCTGGGCCGACGCGGCCATGCGCCGGGCCAGCAAACGGTTGGCCAAGCGCAAGGAATCGTCCAGCGTAACGGGCACGGGGGCGATGCGCACCTGGGGACGGCAAACCAAACGCAGCGCTTCTTCATAGGCCAGGTTCAGGGCGATCATCTGCTCCTGGGCCTGCTGCTTTTGCGCTTCGCCCTGCACGATATCCGGATGGCAAAGCTTTACGAGCTTGTGATATGCGTCGCGTACCGCCCTTGTGTCCGAAGAAGCCGGTATGCCCAGCGTAAGAAAGGGGTTTTGCATGAAACGCCCTCCCGAATCGCGAAATCTAGCATGGGTTGGATGAATTGCGAATGAATTGCATTGCCAAGATTGTAGCATGTGTGCCCGGCTTTGACAAGCGAACACTATATCTAGTATGTGTAACATTTCTGTAACAAAAATGGCGAAACGCATGGCAGCGTCTCGCCGGAAAATAGGCCGCATTAAACCGGTGCGCTTTGGGAATCCACGCGTTCGATCAGCGCGCCCACGTTGCGCAACTTGGTTTCCACGTGTTCGTATCCCCTGTCGATATGGCCGGGATGATCCTCCACCACGGTTTGCCCGTGTGCGGCGAGCCCGGCCAGCAGCAGCGCCGCGCCTGCCCGCAGATCGGTGCACTGCACCCGCGCGCCCTCCAGTGCGGTGGCGCCTTCCACCACGGCCATGCGGTCTTCCACCCGGATGTTGGCGCCCATGCGCCGCAACTCTCCCGCGTGCATGTAACGGTTTTCAAACACCGTTTCCATAAATACCGAGGTGCCGGGGGTGGTGCAGGCCAGCACCATCATGGGGGCCTGCAAGTCGGTGGGGAAGCCGGGATACGCCATGGTGCGGATCTCCAGGGGTTGATGCACCCGGCCTCGGATTCGCAACCCGCCGGGGTAATCCATCACCTCCACGCCGGACTCGTGCAGCTTAAACAGCAGCGCCCGCAGGTGATCCGCCCGCGCGCCGCGCAGCAGCAAGTTTCCGCCGGTGATGGCTGCCGCGCAGGCCATGGTGCCGGCTTCGATGCGGTCGGTGATGGGCAGGTAACGGGTGCCTTGCAGCGCCTCCACCCCGTCCACCAGGATGGTACCGCTGCCCGCGCCGCTGATGTGGGCCCCCATCATCGTAAGGCAATTGGCCAGATCGATGATCTCGGGCTCCTTGGCGGCATTTTCGATGCGGGTGGTGCCCTTGGCAAGGGTGGCGGCCATCATCACGTTTTCGGTAGCGCCTACGCTGGGCGTATCCAAGTACACCACCGCGCCCCGCAGGGCCCCGCTGAGTTCCACCGCGCCCTGGTGCAGCGTCACCTGGGCGCCCAGCGCCGACATCCCCTTTAGGTGCAGGTCGATGGGCCGCTGGCCGATGGCGCAGCCGCCCGGTAAAGCCACCCGCGCCCGCCCGGTGCGTGCCAGCAGCGGGCCCATCACCAGCACCGAGGCCCGCATGCGCCGCATGGCGTCTTCCACGGTGGGGCTCACCAAATCCGCCGCCTTGATGCACAGCTGATCCGGTTCTTTCCACACCTGCCCGCCGCAGCTTTCCACCACCTGGCATAGCATTTCCACGTCGCTGAGGGCCGGAGGCCGGTTGATGCGCATGGTATCGCCGGTGAGCAGCGAAGCGGCGATGAGGGGCAGCACCGCGTTTTTCGAGGAACCAATCTCTATCTCGCCGATCAATGGTGGACTCGGTTGTACCACAAAGATCGCCAAGGCTTCGCCTCCTTTCTTTTTCGCATTTTGCGTTGGTGCTTTGGGCATCTTATGTTGGTAATCCTCAGTAATCCATTGAAACGAAGGGAAAGGCAAAAAACGCCATCGCACCGGCTTCATCCTTGCGAAGCGCCACCTGGGCACGCTCGCCGGAGAGGCTCACCAGTCCGGTCTCCCGCAGCGCCTGCTGGGGGGAATCGTCCAGGGCTGATAGTACGCGTTCGGCCATCGCGGCCAGATCATCACCCTCTACTCGGCCTGTGAGGCAGATGGTCACCCGCGCCCCATAGCCCAGCAGCATGCGCATGCGCCCTTCGATGGCCTGGGCCCGGGCGGCATTCGGCGGACAGGTTGCCGCCAGCGTCACCCGCTCCCATTCACCTTCCGGGATGGAGGCGGCTTCCCCTGCAGGCCATTCGCGTACCGCTTGCTCCGCAAGGCGCATCACGGCTTGAGCTTGACTGCGGGGCAGGGTGGCGGAGGCTTCGATGTAGAACGCGTGGGCCTGCACCTGGCACGAGGCCGCGGCGTCCAGCAAGCGCGCCCGCGCGGGCGCTTCCCACCCGGCCACGGGCGCCAGGGTACATCCGATGCATACGATTGCCAGAATACCCCATCTCTTCACGCGCTCACCCGCCTTTCCCACCACTCCATTTTGTCCGCCAGCGAAGGGTTTATGCGTCGGCCGCTTCCTCGTGGGGCGTGAAAACGCAATGCTTTGCAGGATTCCATGGCAAGGCGTGCCGCTCGATCCCCCATGCCGCTGTGCAAAATGCCGCGGTTTCTGGCGGGCATTGGCTTTCAAATAATTCCCAATAACAGATTTCAGGTTGCACGCTCCCCACGCGCATGTTATAAAGAGAAGAACATTTATTTTATGAATCAGAGGACTTTTCTTATGAATCATCCCACGAAAAAAAACACGGCTCTTTTGTTGGTTGCCACCGCGCTCTATTGGTTCTCATTATATACCTATCCGGTTTTGCTGTCCGGTTACGCCCAGCAGGTATTGCAGGCATCCCCGGCTGTGATCGGGGGCATCGTGGGCAGTTATGGGCTGGTACAGATGCTGTTGCGCACGCCCCTGGGTTTTGCCTCCGACCGGCTCCGCCGCCGAAAGCCTTTTTTGACGCTGGGTTTGGTGATGACCACCACCGCGGCCCTGGGGTTATACCTAGCCCGCTCCCCGCTAGCGGCTATGGTCGCCAGGGGCACGGCCGGAGCGGGAGCGGCGGCCTGGGTGGCCTTCAGTGTGTTATATGCCGGTTATGGCGCAAAAAACGCGGGCGGTAATGTTCGGGCCATGGGCACCCTTTCGGCGGTGATGTATGGCGCCCAGTTGGCAGGTGCCCAGACCGGGGGCCTGCTGGCCCGTGTTGCCGGAACCCAGGCGGCTTTCCTGCTGGCGGTGGCGGTGGGGGTGTTGGGCATTGTCTGCTCTTGCCTGATCGCCGACCTGCGGCCCACAGCCAAACCAACTGTTCCCCGGGATCTGCTGGCCGTGCTCAAGAGCCGCTCCTTGCTTTCCTGCGCGGCCCTTACCATATTGATGCAGGTGATTATGTGGTCTACCCTGTACGGCTTCTCGCCCCAATGGGCGGTGGAGGCCCTGGGCGCCGACGCGGCAAGCTTGGCCCTGCTCTCCACCGTGCACCTGCTGCCCAACATGCTATTTGCCTGGCTTACCGGCAGGTTGCTGGCGCCCCGCTTGGGCCCGCGCCCGGTAATGGCCCTGGGTTTTTGCCTGATGGCGCTGTGTTGCGCGGGTATGCCCTTCACTACAGCCTTCGGCCAGATGTTGTTCTTGCAGGCCCTCTGCGGCATCGGCGTGGGCTGCACCGCTCCGGTGGCCTTGGCCCTGTGCATCCGGGACACTACCCCCGACCGCCACGGCATGGCCATGGGGCTCTACCAATCCCTGTACGGCATCGGCATGTTCGCCGGGCCCATGCTGGCCGGCGCGCTGGTGAACGCCGCCTCGCCGGTGGTGGAGGGCGTGACGCAGCTCATCATAGGGTACCGAATTAACTTTTTTGCGATGGCCGCTGTGGGCGGGTTGGCGGCGGTGCTGGCATTGCTGCTGTTGCCCCGTGAAAGCAAAATGTAGGGGCGGATTCCATATCCGCCCGAAACAAGGTGTTCAGGCCAAAAAAATTAGGGCGAAAATGGATTTCGCCCCTACGATTCGCATGAACTATTTAACTAGCAATCCGATCTTCTTATACACCTTTGCGAGGGTGCGCGCCGCCATCCGCGCCGCGCCCTCCGCCCCTTCCTCCATCCGTTGCTTCAGGCGCGCCTTATCTTGGATCAGGGCGTCGAATTGGGCTTGGATGGGGGAAAGGGTTGCCAGCACGGCTTCGGCGACGGCTTCTTTGAGCGCGCCGTAACCTTGGCCCGCCAGCGAATTCACGCACGCTTCCACCGAACGGTCGGTGAGCGCCGCCAGGATGCTCAGCAAGTTCGAAACCCCTGGCTTATGTTCTTCATCATAACGAACTTCGCCTTCGCTGTCGGTCACCGCGCGCTTGATCTTTCGGCGCACCACATCGGGGCGGTCCAGCAGGCTGATGTAGGTCTCCTCCGGGTCGGACTTGGACATCTTGCTGGTGGGATCCAGCAGGCTCATGATCCGCGCGCCCACCTTGGGGATGCGGTGCTCGGGAACCACAAACACATCGCCGTATAACTTGTTGAAGCGCTCGGCCACATCCCGGGTCAGCTCCAGGTGCTGCTTTTGATCCGCCCCCACCGGCACCAAGGCCGCTTGATAGAGCAGGATGTCCGCCGCCTGCAGCACGGGGTAGGTGAACAGGCCGGCATTGATGTTCTCGTCGTGCTTGGAGGATTTCTCTTTGAATTGCACCATGCGGGACAGCTCGCCCATGTAGGTGTAACAGCTGAGGATCCAGGCCAGCTCGGCGTGGGCCGGCACGTGGGACTGCACAAACAGCAGGCTCTTGCCGGGATCCAGGCCCACGGCCAGCAGCAGCGCGTAAGCCTGCATGGTGCATCGGCGCAACTCGGCAGGGTCTTGCCGGATGGTGAGGCTGTGCAGGTCCACCAGGCAGTAGAGGCAGCGGTAATCGTGCTCCAATAGCTTCCAATTGCGCCATGCGCCGATGTAGTTGCCCAGGTGGGGCACGCCGGTGGGCTGTATGCCGGAGAATATGATGGGTTTGCTGATGGGTTTGGGCTGTGCTTCTTGCATGGCGTTTGCCTCCTTGCGAAATCTGATCGGCCTGATCAACGCGCTTGCGCGACTGATCGCTGAAACAAGGAAAGCGGCCGCGATGTTGACGCATCGCAACCGCAAGTAGCTAGGGCTGCTACTACAAAAGCCCCTTCGCTGTTTCCAAGACCATTATACTCCGCCATAGTAGGTGTGTCAACTCCCAGGCAAAAGCGATTTGGACTTAGAATGGCTGCACTTGACAACCCTCCGCCCCTTGGGGTATCATCCTTTCCATATTGTTCGGGAGGTGGCCGGATGGAAACGTGCCGGATACCGGCGGGGTATGCCTCGCCCATCGACATCCGCGAGACCGAGGTAGCTATCAAGGAGATCAAGGACTTCTTTGAGCGGGATCTGGCGCGGGAACTGCACCTGATCCGTGTTTCCGCGCCGCTGATGGTGCGGGAGCGCTCGGGCCTGAACGATACGCTCAACGGCGTCGAAAGGCCGGTGCGCTTTGATTTGGCGGAGGATTTGGGCGAGAATGTAGAAATCGTACAATCGTTGGCCAAGTGGAAGCGGATGGCCCTGGCGCGCTACGGCTTCCATCCGGGCGAAGGCCTGTATGCCGATATGACCGCCATCCGCCGGGACGACGACATCGACAATATCCACTCGATCTATGTGGATCAGTGGGATTGGGAGCGCATTATAGGCCAGGAGGAGCGCACCCAACAGACGCTGCAACACCTGGTGCGGGGCGTGTATACGTCGCTGAAGCGCACCGAGGACTTTGTGGCGGGCCGCTACGGTTGGGCCAAGCCGACGCTGCCCGATGAGATTACCTTTCTCTCCGCTCAGCAGTTGGAGGATGCTTATCCCGCGCTTACGCCCAAGCAGCGGGAGTACGCCGCCGTCAAGAAGCATGGCGCGGTGTTCGTTTCGCAAATCGGCGGCGCAATGGCTTCGGGGGAACGGCACGGAGGCCGTGCGCCCGACTATGACGATTGGAGCCTGAACGGCGATATTTTAGTCTACTACCCGTTGCTGGACATGGAGCTGGAGCTTTCGTCCATGGGCATCCGGGTGGATGAACAGACGCTGCTGCGCCAGCTGGAGATCAGCGGCTGCGGCGAACGGGTTTCGTTGCCCTTTCACGCGGCGCTGCTGCGGGGCGAGTTGCCCTACACGGCGGGCGGGGGCATCGGGCAATCGCGGATGTGCATGTTCTTTTTGAACAAGGCGCATATCGGCGAGGTGCACGCCGCCGTGTGGCCCAGGGCGACGGAAGAAGCTTGCGCGGCAGCCGGGGTGGCGTTGTTGTGATGGGTTAGGGGTTAGGGAATAGGGGTTAGGAGAGGAACGGTTGGCTTGACCTATAAAATGCGCGATGTGTGTGGGGGTTGCCAACCCCTTGTAGGGGCGGCGTCAGGCCGCCCGTGGCAGGGCGGGCGGGCAAACCCCGTCCCTACTGAATTACTCCGTATGAACAGCGAAGGTATTTGTTATATATTTGGCGCGGGAGATCATGACGGCAATCACGCGCCTCCGGGGCCGGACGATCTGGTCATCGCCGCCGACGGCGGCTACGCGCACATCCTAAAATATCGCCTGCCCGTGCACATGATCATTGGCGACTTTGATTCCCTGCCCGATCCGCCGGAAAACATACCTCTTGTCCGCCTGCCCAAAGAGAAGGACGATACCGACATGGCCGTCGCCATCCGATACGGGCTGGAAGCGGGGTATTCCGTGTTTCGTATCTATGGCGGATGCGGCGGAAGGATCGAGCATACCTTGGCCAATATCCAGCTGCTTGCCGCCCTGGCTCAGCAGGGGGAGCAAGGCTTTTTATTTGACGGTAAAACCGTGATGACTGCCATACACAACGGAGCCATTGCTTTTTCGGAACGTGCGACGGGGTATATTTCGGTGTTTGCCTACTCCGAAACGGCCTTTGGCGTGAGAGTAAAGGGGCTCAAATATCCCCTGAACGACGCCGTGCTGCGCGGCACCCGTCCTCTGGGCGTAAGCAATGAATTCATAGGAAAGACAAGCGAAATCTCCGTAAGCGAGGGCACGCTGATCGTGGTTTTTCCTGCGGATGCGCACAAAATTGATTAGCTTACTTAACAATTATACGCCAATTATTACGGAAAAAGAAAAATTAATTGCGATTTTATGCTTAAATATCTTGTTTTTTTGCTGCAATTGCGTTACAATGTAGGATATATTACCCCTGCGGTTTCTGCAGATGAAAGGTGGATATCCAATGGCGAACAAGCGTGTGCTGCTTGTGGATGATGAGCCCCTCATCGTAAAAGGACTTCGCTTTAGCTTGGAGCAGGACGGATTCGATGTGGAAACCGCCGCCGACGGCGAGGAGGCCATTGCCAAATTCTTTGGGGCCCAGTTCGATCTGGTGCTGCTGGACGTGATGCTGCCCAAGCTCACCGGCACCGAGGTGTGCCAGCGCATCCGGGAGCGCTCCAGCGTGCCCATCATCATGCTCACCGCCAAGGGCGAGGATATGGACAAGATATTGGGCCTGGAATACGGCGCAGACGATTACATGACCAAACCCTTTAATGTGCTGGAGGTCAAGGCGCGGATCAAGAGCGTGTTGCGCCGTACCGTACCCGTGGGCGTGCCTGAAGAGAAAAAGATTATACGCGTGCGGGATATGGAGGTCAACCTGGTGAACCGGTCGGTGACGCTGGCCGGCAAGGAAGTGAAGCTCACCGCCAAGGAATTTGACCTGCTGCAGCTGTTTATCACCAACCGCGGCAAGGTATACAGTCGCGAGAATATGCTAGAGACCGTGTGGAAGTACGACTACCTGGGCGACATGCGCACCGTGGACGTGCACATCCGCCGCCTCCGCGAGAAGATTGAGCGCAATACGGCGCAGCCGGAGTTCATCTTCACCAAGTGGGGAGTGGGTTACTATTTCACGGACAAAGATTAACCCCTTTTCCAGCATCCGCACCAAGATCGTGCTTGGTTTTTTGCTCGTGGTGGCGGTGGCGTTTGTGGCCATCGCCAATTCATTGACCGCCCTGATGAGCGGCTCTTTGTTTATGGAGAAGGTGCGGGTAGAAAAAAGCACGGTGGAAACCCTGGCCACCCGCTTTGCCGGGCCCATGCACGCCGCCGACGGCGCAAGGCTCTACGATGAGCTGCTGCAGGCAGGCCGCCAGCTGGGCGGCTGGCTCCTGATACTGGATATGGACGGCAAAGTGCAGGCCGATACCTTTTCGGCCTTCAGCGGCAAACGCCTCGAACTGGCGGAGGTTAACAGCATCCTGCACGAAGGGGCAAGCGTGGACTACGGCTTTCACCGTGTGCCCGGCGACGGCTCCCACCAAAGCGTCTCCTGGCTGGACCGGTTGTGGGGCCGGGGCGACGGTATGGTGTGGGTGGGGTATTTCACCGCCGCCATGGAGTACGACGGGCAGCGGGTGGGCGTGCTGCTGTATTCCAACGAGGTGCAGAGCCTGGTGGACTCCCTGGCCGCCCTGCGGGACAGGATGCTGCTCTACTTTTTGATCGCCACCCTGGGCGTGGTGGTGATGTCCCTGTTTATGTCCCGGTGGATCACCAAACCCATTGCCGG
>Ga0123353_10007517_pt1 | contig 14749 bp, 10 predicted proteins | sample TergutLab28metaG_3_FD_92763 | JGI IMG/M metagenome (GOLD analysis project Ga0123353, IMG submission 92763) | Labiotermes labralis P3 segment gut microbial communities from Petit-Saut dam, French Guiana - Lab288 P3 | ecosystem: Host-associated > Arthropoda: Insects > Digestive system > Gut ... | reverse complement strand
GGCGTTTATGAGGGAACTGGACGAGGAATTGTGGAAATTGGGCGTTATGGCGAAAACCAAACACAACGAAGTCGCGCCCGCTCAGCACGAACTTGCTCCGATTTTTGCAACGACAAATATTGCAACCGACCACAATCAATTGACAATGGAACTAATGAAAACCATTGCCAACAAACATAATTTGGCTTGCCTTTTGCACGAAAAACCGTTTGCGGGAGTGAGCGGAAGCGGAAAGCACAACAATTGGTCAATGGCGACCGACGCGGGAATGAATTTGCTTGAGCCGGGCGAAACGCCTTACGAAAACGCTCAGTTTTTGCTGTTTTTGGTGGCGGTAATAAAGGCGGTTGACGAATATCAGGATTTGTTGCGCGTTTCGGCGGCAAGTGCGGGTAACGACCACCGATTAGGCGCAAATGAGGCGCCTCCCGCTATCGTATCTATGTTTTTGGGCGACGAACTGACAGAAATTCTTGAAGCAATCGAGAGCGAAAGCGCGTATAAGGGCAAAGAAAAAATCGAAATGGAAATAGGAGTGAGCGTTTTGCCGCATTTTCCAAAAGATACGACCGACCGAAACCGCACCTCGCCATTTGCTTTTACGGGCAATAAATTCGAGTTTAGAATGCTTGGCTCAATGTTTTCGGCGGCGGGTCCGAATATTGTTATAAACACGGCAGTTGCAGAGATTTTATGCCAATTTGCGGACAAACTCGAAAATTCGACTAATTTTAACGAGGATATGGCGGCGCTTGTAAAGGAAACGTTCCGCAATCATAAAAGAATTGTTTTTAACGGCAACAATTATTCTCCCGAATGGGTCGAAGAAGCGAAACGCAGAGGGCTTTCAAATCTGAAAACTACGGTTGACGCGCTTCCTGCGTTTGTATCGCAAAAAAGCGTGGAATTATTCTCGAAACACAACGTTTTCTGCGAGGCGGAGCTGCATTCCCGCTTTGAAATAATGATGGAAGCGTATTGCAAACAACTCAACATAGAAGCGCTTACAATGCTTGATATGGTGCGTAAAGACATTATTCCGTCGAGTATTTCGTATCAGAATGAGATAGTTCAACTTTTGCAGACGAAAAAATCGATTAAGGGCTGGGGTTTTGAGGCAATACTCGAAGAAAAAATCTTAGATACGCTTTCCCGTTTGTCTTCGGCACTTCTTAATAAACTGGAAAATTTGGAGAGAGCGCTGAGCGCCGCAAAAACGAAAAACGGAGTAATCGATACGGCAAAATACTACCGCGACAGTGTGTTTGTCGCAATGTCGGAATTGCGTAAAATTTGCGACGACTTGGAAGCGACAACAGCGCGAAAATACTTGTCTATGCCAACTTACGGAGAGATACTCTTCAGCGTTGTTTAACGGAGGAGAGGCTTTTTGTTATCCGATAACCCGATTTCTGCCCGCGCCTTTTGCGTTGTACAATTTCTTGTCTGCAGTGTCAATGAGGTTGTCTAACGCGCAAGTTGGGGTCGGGGTTTGCGAGGATACTCCTATCGAAACTGTTATTCTGTAAGTTTCTCCGTTAAATTCCAATTTCTGTTTTTCGACTGTCTTGCGAATTTTTTCCGCCATTAAAAGCGCGCTTTCTTTATTGGTGTCATAAAACAATATGCCGAATTCTTCGCCGCCGAGACGTACGATAACGTCCATAGGTCGGCAAACGCAGGCTTTCAAAATTTTACAGAGTTCTCTAAGAACAATATCGCCGGCTTTGTGTCCGTGAGTATCGTTAAATTTTTTGAAATAGTCTATGTCAATCATTGCGAAAGAAATATGTTTTTTCTCTCGGATAGCCAATCGCCAAACCAAATCGGAGCATGTCGCAAAACCTCTTCTGTTATTTATCTCCGTAAGCGCGTCAAGAAGCCCTAATCTTTCGAGTTCTTTGTTTGTTTTTCTTAATTCCATAAACATCTGATAAATTTTCTTCTGATTTGCGGAAATAGTGTGTTCGTAAACAAATGCAAGTATCCAAATTGCAAAATAAAGCCAAAACATTCTCATTGTTACGCAAAACGTGTATTCGTAATGCCGCCCGGGCAAATCTCCTAAAAGTCCCAGCGCCAAAATATACAACCACATAATTATTGAAATGGCGGTTCCGAGTTTTTTGCCGAGAGTAAATATCGAAATCAGAGGGGTCAGTAAAATCCAAATGCCGACAAATCCGTGATTTCCGCCTCTGTAATACATAAGACCGTATAAAAAACATAAAAGCAATATGGGAAGCAATCTGCCGTATAAATTATACACGCGGTCGTCGCCGTAGCTCCAAAAACGTCTCAGGAAAAACGTGGACAAAAGCAAAGCGGCTATCGTATATTCCAAAATAACAAGGAACATATTGCCGCCCTCTTTCAAAATGGTCGTTCCGAAAGACGCAGTCATTAAAAATCCGAAAAAAATGATTACGTTAACAAAAATGTGTTTTCGCTTACAGCCAAGCAATAATTCTTCGCTGTCAAAATTTTCCGCTTTTTGATTTTCCCAGAAATTGCTTCTCAGAAAGATTTCATTAAAAAATTGCTTGATTTTCAAAATCGCCAACCTTTCCATGTATATATACTATCTGTTGTATCTGTGATAACCCATACAATACAAATATACTATTTGTAGTATTGCAGTATGAGAAAAAGTGAAAAATAAGTAAAAATTCTTATTTTTTTGCAATCAAGTTCAAAAATTCCTCGCGCGTTCTTAGGTCGCTCCTGAAACTTCCCAGCATTGCGCTTGTGGTCATTACGCTGTTTTGCTTTTCTACGCCGCGCATCATCATACACAAGTGTTTTGCCTCGATCACTACGCCCACGCCGCTTGCGCCTATCGGGTCCATAATTGTTCGGGCGATTTGTTGCGTAAGACGTTCCTGCACCTGCAAGCGACGTGCGAAAGCGTCGGCAACGCGGGCAAGTTTGCTGACTCCGTAAACTTTACCGCGCGGAATGTAGCCGATATGGCATTTTCCGTAAAACGGCAAAAGATGGTGTTCGCACATAGAATAAATTTCTATGTCTTTAATAATAATCATTTCGTCGCTGTTTTCGGTAAAAATCGCCCTTTTCAGTATTTCTTCGGGGTCGATTTTGTAACCGCCGAAAATATAATCGTACGCTTTTTCAACGCGATAAGGGGTATCTGCGAGTCCCTCGCGATTGGGGTCTTCGCCGATTTTTTGCAAAATGCTTCTTATTTCGTCTTGCATATTCCGTCCTTTCTTTTTATTTGACAACCTCTATAATAAAGTAGTTTTTCTTGCCTTTTTGAAGTAAAACGTATTTTCCGTGAAGCAAATCGCCGTCGGAAAAACTGTATTTTTCGTCCGCAATTTTGTTTTTATTTACGCTGATTGCGGCGATATTTCTGCGAACTTCGCTTTTTGACGGGAAAAGCGTATCGGCAAACACCGCGACATCGACTATGTTTTTGTCGTTTATTTCGTCAAAAGATACTTTTTTCTGCGGTATTCCTTCAAAAACAGACAAAAACATTTCGGCTGACAACGCCCGTAAATCGTCGCCGCTTGCGTTTCCGAAAAGAATTTCGCTCGCGCTTATCGCTGTTTGACAGTCCTCTTTTGAATGCACCAAGGTTGTTGCTTCGCGCGCTAGGGTTTTTTGCATTGCTCTCAAATGAGGCGCGTTTTGGTGCTCTGCCATAACGGCGGCGATTTCTTCCTGCGACAAAAGAGTGAATACTTTAAGATAACGCTCGCACATATTGTCTTCGGCGTTTAGCCAAAACTGATAAAATTGGTAAGGCGTGGTCATTGTCGGGTCAAGCCAAAGTTTTTGCCCGTCGGCGGATTTGCCGAATTTTGTTCCGTCCGCCCGCAATACAAGCGGCTGAGTAATTCCGTGCGCCAAAGAGCCGTCGATTCGTCTTATGAGTTCCGTTCCGCCTACTATGTTTCCCCACTGGTCGCTGCCGCCGAACTGCACCGAAACGCCTTTTGTTTTATGCAAATGGTAGTAATCGTACGCCTGCAAAAGTTGATACGAAAATTCGGTGTATGAGATTCCCGATTCCAGACGGTTTTTTACCGCGTCTTTACTCAGCATATAGCCGACGGTTAAATGTTTGCCGACATTTCGCAAAAAATCTAAAAAACTTATCGGCGCTATCCAGTCGTAATTGTTTATTATTTCGGCTTTGAATTGTCCGTCCGAGAAATCAAGGAATTTTGACAATTGTTTTTTGAATTGCGAAAGATTGTGTTCGACAGCCTCTGTCGTAAGCAAATTTCTCTCGTTTGATTTACCCGACGGGTCGCCGATAATTCCGGTGGCGCCGCCGACGAGAGCGAACGGCTTGTTTCCCCTGCGTTGAAAATGCATCATCATCATTATCGCCGCTAAATTTCCGACTTGAAGCGAGCTCGCCGACGGATCAAATCCGCAGTATCCCGAAACGCCGCCTTTACTAAGCGCTTCTTTTGCTCCCGGAGTAGAGTCCTGTATCATTCCGCGCCAAGACAATTCTTCTATAAAATTCATATATTTTCCTCGAAAAGTTAAAATTTCACAATATCCTGAACATAAATATAGTTTTTGGGCGACATTTGCAGGCGATTTTTTTACTGCAAAACAAAAATTATCTGATTTTTTGCCTTTCAAAAACTTTTGGCGTTGAAGTTCTGCGCCGCCGTGTTTCCTCGACTGCTATCGGAGCGGTTTTTTGCTCGTCGCTTTCTATCTCGAATTTTATTTCTCCGATAGGGTTTTCTATAATTATGTGATTATAGCCGTCAAAAATTCCCTGCGGAACGTACGAATTGTCGGTAAAAACATTCGCCGTTGCAAATCCGCCGTCGAGCCGTCCGCGCAGCCAGCGTAAAAACTGCGGATTATAATACAGCCGCGATTGCGCGCTTCCGATAATAATTGCGGAGGGCTGCGCGCCGCTATGAACTTTAATTCTCAAATTCTGCTGCGATACGGTGTAAATTACCTCGGGTTTCAGCAAGTTAAAAAGTCCCCAAAAGGTAAAAAACGCCAAAAGTAAATAAACGGAACAAAGAAGTCCGCGTTTTGGAAAACAGCGTAAAAATATAATGATTAAAGCAAGCAAAATAAAAACAAAAGGCGAAATTTGCGTGTAATCTTCTCCCATTCCGCTTAAAAGCACAAATCTGTTTATCGACAAAAACAAAACGTCGAGGACTTTGTCGCAGAAAGAAATCACAAGCATGGAAATCGGTGCAAAAAAGGAATTTACCGAAACGAAAACGCTAAAAAGCGCAATCTGACAAATCAGCGTCAAAACGGGAAGCATAATTATATTTGCGGCAATCGACGTTGAAGTCAGCGTTGAGAAATGGAAAATTTGTATCGGCGAAGTTGTGATAAAAAGAAAAATCGGCATTACCAAAAACATTATTTCATTTTTGTGTTTGTGTTCGCCGATAATTTTAGGCAAAAGCAAAACCGAAAAAGTTGCTATAAACGAATACTGAAAGCCGATAAGAAAAATGTGCATTGGAGAAATTGCCAAAATCAAAAACGCTGCGGCAAAAAGCGAGTTCATAGAATTGCTTTTTCGGTTAAATATCGGCGAAACCGTCAAGAGCAGTCCCATAATTACCGCGCGAATTGTGGGGGGACCAAATCCGACCAGAAACGGCAAAAACAAAATCGCCGCCGCAATTACGCATCTTCGCCAAAGTTTGGGCAGCGGCAAAATCCAAATCAGCAGAGAAAGCGCGGCAATCAAAATAGCAATATGCAGCCCCGAAATCGCCAAAAAATGCACAAGTCCGCTTTCACGAAAAAACGCCCGTATCTGCGGCGTTAAAAAAGAGCGGTCGCCCGTAAAAAGCGAAATGTACAAGGAATTGTAGCGACTTTCTTCAAAATTTCGGCGAATATGCTTGTAAATATTCGCGATAAATGGCATTTTTTCTTCTTTTTCTATGGAAATTATTTGCAATTCGCCGATAGTGTTTTTAATTTTTGCCTGAAAAATTTCGTCAAATTCCCAAGGTGCGGCTGTGTTTTGGGTATCGAAACGACGATAAATCCCTTTTATTTTTGCGCGTTCTCCGGGGACCAGAATTTCGTTTGTTAATTCGGCGGGGAAAATTAGGTTTATGCGGTAATTATTTGTAAATTGTAGGGGCAAAACATCTTTTGCCCAATTGCGAAAACCGCCGCCGTTGTTTTTGGGCGAAAGATGTTTCGCCCCTACAGAGATTGTCGCCAATTGCCTCATTTCTTTGTCGCTCTGAAAAGTCGGCGGAGAATAAAAATCTACAGAAATCTCAACTTTGTCGCCGTCCGAAAAGAAATTTTCGCCTTGTTCCATGCTTGTTTGCCACGAATTTTGAAGAATAATGCCGACTAATACTGCGATTATAGCCGACATAATTTTTGAATAGCGATTGGTGAAAATAAGGGCGGCAACAAGGGCTAAAACCGTCGCTAAATTTAGTGAAAAGTTGAAAACTTGTATTTGCGCGCCGAGAATTATCCCGAAAAATAAGCCGAGAGCCAAAAAGACAGCAGGGGTTGAATGCGTAAATTCGTCAGTCGGTTTCACCGAACAACTCTTTGTATTTCGCGCGGCTTACGGGCAATTCTTTGCCGTCCGACAAATGCGCCGTATATTTTCCGCCGCCCAAAACGACCGTTTGAACAACGCAGTTTTTATCGACCAAATAAGAATTATGTATTCGCACAAAATTGTCCGGCAAAAGTTTGTCGAATTTTTCGAGCGTGCGACCGTCAAGATATACTTTGCCGTTTTGACAGTGAATTTCTCTGTAATCGCCCGCGCCCGAAACGTATAAAATGTCGCTTGGGGATATGGAAAAACGCTTTGAGCCGTCTTTTATCAGGATTTCCGCGCTTTCCTTTTCTTTGAGGCGGCTTCTGCGACCCATAAATTTTTGCAACGCTTTGGCAAAACGCTCAATTTCGTAGGGTTTCAGTACAAAATCCACTATTTCCAAGTCAAAACCCTCCAATGCCCGCTCGCCGTTTGCCGAAACGACTATTGTTTCAAATTTCTTTTTTTCTATTTTTTTCAGCATATTAAATCCGTCTTTTCCGTTTAGATTCAAGTCCAAAATCAATAAGTCGGGAGTTTGCGTTTCAAAAACGCAAAGCGCTTCTTCAATCTCGCAAAAAGTCGATATGATATTTCCGGGCAGAATTTCTTCAACGTGCCTGACAAGCCGACGAAGCGCTACTTTTTCGTCTTCCACAATAAAAATTTTCATCACGGATTTTCTCCTTTTTTTGAAGTTTCGTCGTTTGGAATTTCAATAACAACCTGCCAGCCGTTTGCACAGGGCGTTGAGATAAAAGAAAAGTTTTTCTCGTAAAGTTCGTTCAATCGCTTTATAATATATTTGCTGCCCGTTCCCAAATCCGCGCCGCTTTTTGAAATTTTGTTGTCGCCGTTATTTTCCAGTATTATGCGATTCTTTTTCGCCGTTGTTTCTACTTTTAAGCAAAATTCCCCCTTGTCTTTTTTGACAAAGCCGTGCGTGATTCCGTTTTCCAGAGCAGTGTGCAAAATAAGCGGAGGAACGGTGATTTTTTCGATGTTGCCCAAAACTTTCAGCGATATTTCTTTTTCTTTGCGTAAATTCATAACTTGTATGTGCGCGCGGCAAAGCGAAACTTCTTCTGAGAGCGAGACGGTTTTTCTTTCGGCAAAAGCCATTAAAAGCCGAAGTTCTTTCGATAATTCACTGACAAGTTTTGTGGCGGTTTTGGGGTCTTCTTCTACCCACGCGACTATGGAATTAAGCGAATTTAAGAGGAAATGCGGACTTATGTGTCCTTTGAGAAGTTCCAGCTCCAAACGCGCACTTCGGACTTCTAAGGCTGATTTTTGGCGCATTTCCGCCCAGAAGAATCTGCCCATTACTATCGTCATAAAAACGGACAAAACCGCAAAAGAAGTCGCCCAAGTGCTGATTTGGCGAAAAGCAAATGAAAAAAGAACGCCGACTGCAAAAAATACAAGCCCGACAAGCAGCATTTTTGCGCCTTTTTTGCGTTGAATCGCCGCTCTGAACGCAATAACTATAGAGACGATTACCGAAATAATCGCGAATATCTGGTTGGCGAAATCCCAAAACCAAATAGTTGAAATAGGCACTATGTCGTAAAAAGCAAGGCGCGGAAAAGCGACCAAAACCACGCAAACCGAAAAAATTATCGCCGATTTTATTTTCCAGTGCCTGTCTTCAAAAATCAAATAAAGGTATATCGGAAGAAGCGATAAAATTCCAAACCAAAATATGTCGCTCCAAAGCACCAAAGAGTAATAATAGCTCAAATCAAACGGAAAAACGCTCGAAAGAATCGGGATTAAAATGTAGCCCGTGCAACAAAGCGAAAGCACGGCGTAACATATATGCGCCCTTATATTCAGCGATTTTGCTATAAAAACAAAGTTGAAAAGCGCGGTTATCAATAAAATCCCGACAATCAAAAACGAAATGGAAAGCGTTTGCAAAGAACTCGAAAAAATGTTCGACATAAAGCCGATTTGCGGGTTTTCGGCAACGAGCCCCGAAATTGTGCTGAAATTGGAAATTCTAAGAGCCAGCACGTGTTCGCCGATTTGAGAATATTCGTGCGGAATGGTGAAAATACCTGCCGAGCGCCCTATTGTTTCGTCGTTTTTGTTGTCCGCGACGTGCCCGCTTTCGCCGATTTTAACGCCGTTCCAAAATACTTCGTAGGCTGAAATTATCATCGGGATAAAGATTGCCAGATTTTCGGTAGAGGGAATATATTCCGAAACAAAAATTCGTGCGCGGTACCACCGAATCCCGCTTGAGCCCTGTTCGTCCAGCTTCCAAAGACCGGTTATTGAAGCGGTGTCCCAATGCTTGTCGTCGTATCTTTGGTCGGAGAAATGAGCGCTGTCCGAAAAATTTACGCGCCATTGTACAATGTCGGTCAAATCGCTTTCGGACGGAGAAAAGCGAAGCGCCGCGTTTGCAGAAAAAATGCAAAGAAAAATTAAAGCGAATACTGCAAAATGTCGTTTAAGCATTTTTGTGGTTTATTATAGACAAAATCCATTCTTTTGCAAAGACAAAAAATACTCCTGCAAAACAACCACCCACAAGTCCTATCAAATAAAGCAATCTTCTGTTCGGCTCGCTTGGTCCGAGCGGAAAATCAGCCTCTTTTATAATTTCGAACGCCGGCGATTCTCTTCTTTCGTCGATTCTTGCGATTTCGAGCTGTCTGACAAGTTCCGTATAAAGCGCCGCCTGCAATGCAACTTCCCGTCCGAGACGTTCGCCCTCAAGAATTACGCTTGGGCTTTGAGCGGTCAGGTTTCTTTCGCGAAAATTAACTAATCGCGCTTCCGCTCTGTGCAGGTTATCGCGCGTTTCCGATACTCTCTCTTGAATAAACATTCGACTTTCTTTTCCGCGGTTGAGGCGGTCTTCCTGAATAACTTCCATTAAATATTCAATCAAAAATTGATGGACGGCGTAAGACAGCGACGGGTTTTCGAAGCGAGTGGTTATTTCCAAAGTTCCTTTGCGCGGGTCTGTGTCAATAGAAATAAAGCGGTTTTTTCCGCTTCGCAAGGTGTTTATTTGCGCCATATTCCATCTGTGCTGCCAATCGGGAGCGGTTGTGTCGGGCTCTATGAGCTTCCAAAAATTTGTACTTGTCCAAAATTGCGCGAGAGTCATTGTGTCGTAAACAAAAGGCGCGCGGTCTTCCTGCTCTTGTTTTGTCTGCAATCTGCGGATAACCCATTCCCGCTCGACTATACTCTGATTAAACGCCGTGTTTTGTATAAGAAGGTCAACGTAATTCATAAGATTTACGCCTCCGCCGCCGGCAGGGACATTTATTCCCGCCAAAGCGGCAAGCCCAGCCATTTGATTGCCGCCTCCACCGCCGCCCGATACGGCGATTGTTTTTGTTGTATATTGGTCGGGAAGCGTATTTGCGTAAATAATAACGCCCAAAGCAATAACCGCCGTAGCCGCGACAATTATAATCCAGTTTCTTAACAATACCAGAATTAACTCTCTGATATCTATCTCGTCGTCTTTTTCTACCAATTCTTTTGACAAATTTTCGTCCGCCATTGTTCTTCACCTTTCGTTTTTTTTATTTATTTTCGCAAGTAAAATACTATTTGCCGTAACAGAAAAGTGTTTGTAAATTTTAATTCGCTTCACAAATTTTAACTTATCCGATAATTCTCTGCAATAACTCTATTCGTTTTTTTAATGCCGAGCAAAGTTTTTTATTACGTGCGGCAAGCGTCGAGGGATTACTCAGCGTTTTTGAAAGAATTTCGGCAAATTCGTCTTCTATACCTTTGAGAGCGTCTATGTTAAGCCACGAAAAATCCTTCACCAATTTTATTTGATTTTCGTGATTGCTCCTGAACGGCTTGCTTTCAAGTTTTCCTCTTGTTGCGCTTATGTCTTCCGGAAGTTCTCTGCACCACATCGATGTGCCGCTGTCGAAAATCGGCGCAACCGACAGCCATTCAAGTGTATTTGCGTCGCGCACCAAACCGAAATTGTTATAATGCCTGTCTATATTTACGATTATAAAATCAAGCGTAATCATCATATCGATTTTTCGTCTCACGTCCGAAATTCCCAATTCTTCGACCTTTGCGACGAATTTGTCGTAGTCGGAGGTGTTTTTGTCTTTTTTTATTAAGTTTTTTACATGCCACGCCGCAACAAGTTCGGTGTCGCCGGTAATAAAATCTTCACAAACGCTGTATTTTTCGCCGTCGATTTCAACTATTTCGTAATTTACGTACGGTATGCCCAACCGCTCACAAATGCGCGACGCCAAAACCTCGTTTGCAATCTCTTGATTAAACGGTTTGCTTCCGCCTTTTATCAGGCAGCGTTTGCCGTCGATTATTTTCCACTTCTTTTTCAGAATACCGTCGGAAGTGTTGTCGGGTGATAGCAAACTTATACCGCTTACGGCATCGGCGTCTTCAATATCGGGTTTTCTGAACAAAAAATCGCCTACGTCTTCGGAAAAAGCGTTGTGAAAAAAGTTTATTTCCGCCCATTTAAGTTCTTTCTCCCGAGGGCAAATCCAATATTGATCGGAAAGAGACAATCCGAAACTTTTATCGAGCAACTGCTGCGGCAAAAACATATCCAGCGCGTCAAGAAATTCTCTCAGCCCTTCGCGGCTTGCGGGTATGGAACGGCTTTTCCACCACTCTTTTATCGAAGGAAAGTCCACGCCGTCTTTGCCGATAACTCCGACGGGCAAATGCGCCTCATTCAGCAGTTTTCCGAAAGTCGAAATCGTTCCGCTCGTATCAAGTTCCAATTCAATGACGGCAATGTCTTTGTGTTTTAATATAAACTTCACCTTTTTCTCCTGTTTTTCGATATTTCTTTATGTGGAAAATATGTTTTGCTCGCTTACAAAAGCGATATTTTAGGCAAAGAACCGAATTAAGCGCCGACAAAGACTGCCGGAGAGATGTATAAAGTTCGCATAAAACGCACAAATCTTCACAAAAAACAAATTTTCCTCCCACAAACCAACCATCGGCGCAAAGATAACCTTCGCGCCTTTTTTAACATATTTTATCTAATTTTCCACAAAAAAAACACCAACCCCCACCTCTCCACCACCCAAATAGTATTTTTGTCCTTGTTCTTTGAGAAAAAATGAAAAATTCATTTTCTCAAAGGCGAATATTAAATAAATTAGGGATAAAATATGGATAAAGGTGAAATCGTATTATATCAACCGGATGATGCGGTGGCGGTTGAAGTCAGATTAAATGAAGAAACGGTTTGGCTTACTCAAGAGCAAATGGTGTTGTTATTTGGTCGCGAAAGGTCTGTTATAACAAAGCATATCCGTAATATTTTTGCAGAAGGTGAATTAGCAGAAATATCAACTTGTGCATTTTTTGCACAAGTTCAAAACGAGGGTGGCAGAATGGTAAAACGAGAGATCGCGTATTACAACCTTGATGTAATTATTTCCGTGGGCTACCGCGTAAAATCCAAGCAAGGTACGCAATTTCGTATATGGGCTACTAAAATACTCAGAGATTATTTATTAAAAGGTTATGCCGTTCGCCACGAAATAGATGTTGCAAAATTATATGTAAATCACGAAAACAGAATTGCCGAACTTGAAAAAAATGTTGATTTCTTCGTAAAAACCGCTCTTCCGCCTATACAAGGCATATTCAGCCAAGGACAAATTTTTGATGCTTACGTATTCGCTGTAGATCTGATAAAATCGGCGAAAGAAACGGTAATTTTAATAGACAATTATATAAACGAAAAATCTTTGCTTACTTTGTCGAAACGCAATAAAGGTGTAAGTGCTGAAATTTATACGGAACAAATCACCTCTCAACTGAAATTGGACTTAGAAAAGCATAATTCTCAATACGAGCCGATAAAAATCAATAAATTGACAATTTTTCACGACCGATTTGTGATAGTTGACGGTGTGGTTTATCATATCGGTGCTTCGCTTAAAGATTTAGGAAAAGGTTTGTTTGCTTTTTCGAGAATGAATATAAAAGCAGAAAAATTATTGGAGTAATGTTTAGGCTTTTTTTTACAAATTTTCCGCAAAAATCACCAAAAACAAAATAATCCTCACTCCGCTTCAAAGCAAATATTATTTTCTCTCTGTTCTTTGATACTAAAAAATGAATTTTTCATTTTCTCCACTTCGAATATCTCCAGTATTCAACTTAACAGAGAAAATGAGAGGGCGTGTGTCTATTGGCACACTCTTTTCTCGTTGGTTTTCGGTTAAGTGGGTTTTGGAGATAACCTGAAGTGCGGAAATGAGTGGAGAAATGGAGTGCGCCTTTTGTTATTTTCAGAGAAACACTCCGTTTGAATTTACAAGTAATGGTTATTTCAACTTAACACAAGGAGTGTTTTTATGGGTTTTAAGAAATTTTTTGTTTTGTCGGTAATGGTTGCCGCGAGTGTGGTTTGTGGGCAGAGCGGGACAACGGGACCGCTTACTTGGAGCATTGAAGATGGAACGCTTACTATTAGCGGAGAGGGGGCTATGCCGAATTATGATTGGAATGGAACTTCTCCGTGGCACCAGTATAGAAATTCCTTTACCATTGCTATCATTGAAGACGGTGTGACGACTATCGGAGATTGGGCTTTTAGTGAGTACGCCGCTTTAACGTCAGTCACTATTGGTAATTCGGTGACGACTATCGGACGGAGTGCTTTTCTGAGAACCGGTTTAACAGAAATCACCATTCCCAATTCGGTGACGACTATCGGAGGTAGTGCTTTTTCTATTTTAACATTAACAGTAATTAACGTGGATAGCGAAAACCTTGCGTTTAGTTCAGATGACGGAGTTTTGTTTAATAAAGAAAAAACGACATTGATAGTATATCCACGAGGCAAGCAAGGCACTTCTTATACCATTCCCAATTCGGTGACGACTATCGGAAATTCGGCTTTTGATGGGACTCGTTTGACGTCTGTCATCATTCCCAATTCGGTTACGGCTATCGGAGATTACGCTTTTATGTCGGTTAGATTAACGTCAGTCACCATTCCCAATTCGGTGATAACTATCGGAGCGTACGCTTTTTATGTCACTGATTTAACAGAAATCACTATCCCTAATTCGGTGACGATTATTGGAGATGAGGCTTTTAGTTATTGCAGAAATTTAACAGCAATTAACGTAAGTAGCGAAAGCCCTGCGTTTAGTTCAGAAGACGGAGTCTTGTTTAATAAAGAAAAAACTACATTGATGCAATATCCACAAGGCAAGCAAGGCACTTCTTATACCATTCCCAATTCGGTGATAACTATCGGAGAGGGCGCTTTTGGGGGGACTCGCTTAACGTCTGTCACCATTGGTAGTTCAGTGACGACTATCGGAGATAGGGCTTTTTCGAGGGCGGGTTTAACTTCTGTAACAAACTATGCAAATATTCCGCAAACAATAACTTCGGGCGTGTTTGATGGTATGCCTTTATCTGATATCACATTGTATGTCCCGCACCAATCTGTAGAATTATACAGAACAGCGGATGTTTGGCGCGACTTTGGAAATATAGTCGGTGTTGACGACGAAACCTCTATTCGCAACAACCGCCAAACTCGCGACAACAGACACGGCATTCTCCTCAAAAACGCAATTGTTTCCGATTTGGCAAAAATTTCGGTGGTAACCCCCGAACAGGCAATGGTGAATTTGGCGATTTTGGACAATTTGGGGAATGTTGTGTTTTCGGCGGACGGCGTAGGGGCGGGGTTTGCCCGCCCTGAAAACAGAACGAACGGCGATTTGGGCGGGCAGACCCCGCCCCTACAAAACGCAATCGTCTGGAATCTAACCAACCAATCAGGCAGATTCGTCGCCAACGGCGCATACCTAATCATCGTCGAAGCAACAGGTATCAGCGGAAGAAGATTTACTTATTCATCGAGAATTGGGGTGAATAGATAAGATTTACAAGGTAAGGGCGTATTGCATACGCCCTTATTTTTCCTACAAAAACTACCTTTTTTTTCAAAAACACACTTTCGCTGTTGTTAAAAATAGTATTTTACTCCGAAATGTAAGGAGAAAAAATGTCAAAATACCTCAAAGCGAAGGGGCTTTAACCGAATATGTACCGTCGCGTTTTATCCTATATGAAGCCCTATTGGTGGCTTGTTGTTCTTTCCGTTTTGTCGGCGTTTGTGGCTGTGCTTCTTCAGGGAGCATCGGCTTGGTTTTTGGGGTCTTTGCC
>Ga0123353_10007512_pt1 | contig 14752 bp, 8 predicted proteins | sample TergutLab28metaG_3_FD_92763 | JGI IMG/M metagenome (GOLD analysis project Ga0123353, IMG submission 92763) | Labiotermes labralis P3 segment gut microbial communities from Petit-Saut dam, French Guiana - Lab288 P3 | ecosystem: Host-associated > Arthropoda: Insects > Digestive system > Gut ... | reverse complement strand
ATGAATAATTTCCCTTTTTAAGTAATAAGGTTTGTGTTGTTCGTTGTATATAGTGAGCACAAAGTACTTACACATATGGTGTTCACACACACAGGGTTTGCTCACGTACAATACTTGTGGGCATGCATTTGCACATTGTATTGTGTTAGAGGGCATGTGTCAGATCATTACGCAAGGAATGTTTTTATTAAAATCTTATTTGGACCTGTTCAAAGGAGGTTGTGTACTGCACTCTTCATTCCTAATCAACTGGCGTTTAATGCGGTGATTGTGGTGGCCAGACACTGTGTGAAATTTTTTTTTGCCTTTTTTATATCAAGGAGTAATGCCATAGCAGTAGCACAATAATTTAGAATATGAATGACAGTGGAACCAATTTTGGGGTTTTTTAAGGTTAGGGGGAATGTTGCTGTTTTAAGTATGATGTAGACCATCTTCATTTATCTGAAAAGTTTGTGTAAACACAATAAACACATTTGGGTTTTTATCTTTGGCTGTACTTTAAACTTATTCTGCATACTTTTTAGGGGCTGGATATAAATTGCTGTCACTGTTTATTTCATCTGCATGTTGTTATCACAGTTTTTTTTAATATGAGCATAAACCATTGCTCAAATGCATGTTTAATGTTGATGAGTGTGTTCTTTCATGTGCTTTAATTACAGGACAGCTGTGTGGATAGTTTGAAACAGATAATGTAATATGCAGGGAATTAATGTATGAGATATTTATTAGAGATTCTGGTATGAATGAGTTAAGCAGTGCTCTGTTGGGCCATATACAATCATTTGAACCATGCAACAGGTAACCAGTCACGTGACTAACCACATATGTAAGATTTCAGGGCTAGTTATGGATAGTTTGTGCTTCATGACATATATCCAACTAAAACCTTATATTATTAATTTTTCAATTGCTGTATTACTCGTTTTAATGTTGAGACGTTGTGACATTATGCTCCTGTACTTCAGTATACATTCTGTTATAGCCTGAATATTGTACAGCTTTTTTTGACAGATTCCAAGATTAAGTAAGCACGTTCATTCTCTTGGATTATATTTTGAAGTCATGTTACTGATCGGTACTGACAGTCAGATTTGAAGCTGAAAGTTAGCTGTTTTGTCTGCAATATAGCAGGTAAAATAAGGTTACCTGGTCTTTAAATTTGTGCTAGTACCAATTATGCAGATGGTAATAGACTTTTATATAAAGTTATTTGTAAATAGGAATAATCATTAATTCTCTGAGTTTTTTTGCAGTAAAAAAATGAAAAGTGTGTCTCCAGCCATTTAGTCCCTAGATTTGGAGCAGGTAATCATTGTCAGTTTCCCAGAAAAAAATAATATGAGTTTATTTTTATCCATTTTTTCTGTTTTGAGATACCTTATTGATACCACTTTTTGTTAGTGAAGAAGAATCAGTTTTTCCTTAAATGTGCTGTATTTCTCTATAATGCCCAGTGTAGGTGTGTTGTGGTGTTTCAGTATCAGCATCCCAAATTTTAATCTAGATAATGTCAGATTTCTTTTAGGCTGTGTGCTTAATATTTCTCTCTTCTGTAGTTGAAAATATTGTATAGTGTGACATATTGATAAAATACTGACCTCTAATTTGGTAAAAAATGTAATTTTTGTTCTCAGCAATTTTTTCTCTGTCATTTACTAGTAAACAGCTACAGCGTGTGTGTGTGTGTGTGTGTGTGGTACTTCGCTATTGTACACTGAATTTCACAAGCTTAAGGAAGGCATATGTGAGCCGAGGAGGCATAGTCATGTGTAGTGAATAGGCTGCAGGCTGGACAGCCAAGGAATTGTGGTTTGAGTGCCAGCAGACACAAGACATTTTTGTCTAATCCAAAACATCCAGACAAACTTTGGAAACAACCCAGACTCTGGTCAGTGGGTACCAGCCACTTCCATAGCAGTGAAGTGGCTGGGGTGTGATGCTGATTTCTCATGTCCATTTACTGTGTAGGTTACACATCCACTGCCCTGTGCTTCGTGCTCTTCACAGAGATTACTTTTTTTTTTCCTGAGACATGTTATTGTTTGTGCTCATTGAAGACACACTTTTTACTTTCAGTGAATTTTTCTTAGATAAATGCATTTAGCATCTGCAGAGTATGGTAATCAGAGAGATAAGTGTATGGATATTCATATGATGGACATAATTATGTTAAACACATTGTGGAATTGGTCATATTGGCTAGAAATGATGAGGCATACTATCTGTAATGACACAAATTGTAAAAGAGCAACATTAATCATGGTGAGTACTTACTCTTGAACCTCACAGTTTTTGCCATTGTGCCTTATTGTCCAGTGGATTAACTCAACTACAAGCAGCTCCTGCATTTAAAGATTGTGTCATTAACCTGGTGATTCACAGATCACGCTGGTGAATGTAAATCGGCTTTCCAAATGGATAAAACTTTCTATGTTTTTTATTCTTTTTACAAAGTCCTCATTTTGTGAGGATGTTTGTGTCCTTTCCAGGATTTATCCTTTCACAGTCCATTGTGATGTTAGGGTTTTCATTATATGAAAGAAAATGTACACATAATAACATAAACAGCAGTTAATCAATGAGCTGTTTATTTTTAAATTTTCAGAAACTAAGCAACGACCACATCTGTTACTTTTTGTACCAAATCCTACGTGGGTTGAAATACATCCATTCAGCCAACGTGCTACATCGGGACCTGAAGCCCAGCAACTTATTATTAAACACAACGTGTGATCTTAAGGTTAGAGGCAATTATATATGCACATATTTATTGCTGGATAATTCTGTATGTAGTTAGTGTAATTAATTCAGTAGCTGCCTATAAAAGAGGAAGCCACTTGTCCTGTTACTTCATTGTGTTATCAAATTGCAAGAAAGAATTGTTTTGCGATGATGACAGTTACAGTAGTGTTGATGGTGATGATCATGATGACTACTGTGATGATTACCATGTTATCATGATGAACTGCTGCATGTGTGACAAAATTAAGTAAATAATAAATATGGCAAGTTTATTCTTATGTATTATTATAATGTTAATTAGTTATGTTTAGTAATATTTTACAAGCACAATATATTACATTTATTGCAAAAGAATAACGCTCAAAGTTAGTAGTTTCTCTCACCATTGATTTGTAAAGTGTAATTTTTTTTTAAGTCATATAACACACACTCAGTTCCCTGATTTATTTAAGGGTGATAAGTGAAGTCCCTTTGTTAGCCATATCATAAGTTCTGATTCGTGATTTTTAATTTCAAATAATTTTTATCATAAATGTGTTTGTAAATGAATGGGTTATTGAAAATGCAACCCTTTGATATTGTTTCATTTTTGTAATCAGTATTTTAGAATTATTTGATTTCATTTGTTCATTGGAACCACATCTTCAGGTTCCTGTTGATCACTGGCGGCTAGAGTTGCGTATTTAAACGTGTTCATCCGTAAGGTACTCATTTGGTTACTTGTCATGGTCAGGATGTAAAACAAACAAACATCGCCATTCAGAGAATCAGGAACCCACTTCATGTTGTCACTATCACCCAGAAATTTGCACACCCACCACTGGGTACTGCTTTATGGCATACAATTATGTTGAGACCCGCCAGTGACATTATTGTACCAAATTAAATAAAAGTCATTGAGAGGTTTAGTGAAGCCTTGAAATGCATTCATGGTAATATTTGTTTTGTTATGAAATGGGGAGCGTGTGTAGCTAAAATAGTCGTATTGATTTCAAAGGCATGTTTGTGTGTAATTAATAAAACAATGCATGAAGTATGTAACAGTCTATTTTGCATTAAAGTGTAGCTGAATCTTTATTGTAGTGATGGATGTACATGTACTAAAAAATTTACTCAAAGAGGAAACCTGGTTCAAGCTGTATGTTGAAGTGTGTGTCTTATTTTTAATACTGTTATTTCCACTGTAGTATATCTAGCCCATCATAGATGTAATCATTAATTCATTTAATGCAGTCCGTCTGTCATTAATATCCAGAACAGAAATGAGGTACATTTTTTATGTAAAAATTGTATTCTTATGTGTAGATGAGCCCATTTTACTATTTAAAAAAAACTGATACCTTTATTTAACAAAGAATACCCTCTAAAAGTGAGATATGATGTCTTTCCTCGTATGTGTTTATTTGGAATTATAAGTTGATTTTGTTGTCAGGAAGTGATTTGACAATAGAATGCAACAAAGTTAATCTGTTTTGTTGTCACATTAATGCAGTGTTTTTTTTTTAAATACACTTATAACATTTGTATAGTTTGTTACTCTGTTTTTGCATTTTCTATTTACATATTTTTACTTGTGCTTGAAAAACTCTCTGAAATTTTGTATTTCATACTTACAGTAGCAATTGCATGTTGTAATGCAATGCTTATAATTGTTTGTCTCTGATAGGATTATTTGCGTATTTACTAGTCATAATGCTTCTAACAGCACATTTTATGTATTTTAGTTTATCTCACTTTTTTTATACAACTACTGGATTACTTCTGGTACTGATTGCTACATAAAAAAATAATGACTTGTAAGCCTGTCTGGATTCTTTTCTTTTTATATTGTCTGCATTGAGCTCATGTACATTACCATAAACTTGAGTGTGAAATGTGAAAATATAAGTTCTGGCTGATCTGATTTCATTGGTCCATAAATTACTGAAAATAAAAGTCAGTTGCATAAATTCATTTTTTGAAATATGTTGCTTGACCTTAGTTTGTTGATACCTATGGGTGGTTGAAGTGTGTCACAGTAGGATGGTTTTTGAAGGCCTTCATCAGGGTTCTGAAACTTAGAATTAAATTTGATCCCATTTTGCAGGCGTGTGTTTCCTCTACTGAACCTACTGGTTTCATGCCCCTTCCACCAATACGAGCCACAGGCTTGCATTGTTGCCTAATTACTGTGAGTTTCTTGGAAGGATATAGAGCTCAGTTGTTGCTGTGGCATTTAATGTGCATAGTCTCATTGGCTGCGATATTGCATCACGCTTCGGGGCACATGTCCTGAGTTTAAGATGAGTTTGTAATGTGTGTAGTTGCCTTGGCTTTGGCTTGGCTGTATATGAGATTACAGATAATCCTTGAACGTTTTAACACAGCTGTTGCTGCCATCATATTCGTCTAGTTTCAGTTATGTCTGTATTATTGCATGCACCACAAATGTATCTTGCGCATTCCTGTATGATTACTTCAGTTTGGAAAACCTAAAGGATGTCTTGAAATGTCCATGTAATTATATTTATAAATCCACTGTATTAAACCAAAAGCTAAAGCTTATGGAGAATATTTGGACCTATCAGGAACATTTAACATGCATTGGAGATGAGACAAATACATACAAAATTTTAGTCTGGAAGCCTGAAAGGAAGAGACCATCTGAAGGACTTGGATGTAAATGGGAGGATAATATTAAAGTGTATATTCAAGGAGGAGGATGTGAGTGAGTGTGTGTTTGTTTGTGTGTGTGTGTGTATGTGTGGTTGGCCTAAATCCTTCCAGATGAGGAAGGAAATTGGTGGCATGGAGAAGAACATATGTGAAAGTTAATGGTCGGTGAAGTGTAGGGTATTTCTTGAATAGCTGGGCAACTAATAGATTCTCAAGGACTTGGCTCAATGCTTTTACAGTTAGTTAGCAGAACCTTGTACATTACCTATATACAACAAACAGTTTTAAAGTTTTGCCAGCTATGTTTCACTCACAGTGATGCATAAATTTTTCTTGGGTTTGTTGTATGAAGCCAGTGGTTAGGTTGGTTAAGGAGAGGGTTAATTCATTTTAAACCTACTCTGAGAATTTTTACATACTACTTTTATTAGCAGTGACATATGCAAAACATGTTACAATATTATTTGCAATAAGACCCTTGTTTATTCAGTACTTTCTTCCAGTTTAAAAATCTAGAATGGCTTGTAGGCACACAATGTCCACTTGTTTTCTGCACATTTCAATTTATCCTCTGGAGCATTTTCTATGGAGTTATGTATGGGATATCCTAATTAAAAGAAGATGATAGGATGTAAATTTGGGCATTATTTGCCAATTATTACTGGTGCCATATATATATATTTCTCATTAAATATTCACCAGTTGAAGTATATCAAAGTAGTACAGCTTAAAAAATAAACAATTATATACTTGGAATATTTTTTATTTAGGTTTGAAATAAATTGTTAAAATTTGCTGTAAGCGTAAATTATGCTTACAGACATCGTAGGCATGCATCATTCCATATTTATTTTAATGTCAGTCAGTGTGCATTCTGTGTTTATACAGTCTTCTAATTTTTATGAAGGTATCTGTGCATACTGTTTGCTGGAGTAGCAAGTTCTGATCTGTATATAATTTTGTATACCCATTTTAGTATGTAGACAGGTGGACATTAGTCTCTTTCATACTGTGAAAAGGTACTACTCCACTGTTTGTTTGGTTACAGTTGATTTGTGTTTCTAAATAAAATTCAGTTTCTGACTTTGACTTATGCCCCTTCAGATGTTGGAACTTTGAACGCCACTCATATGGAATTGTATGCATATTAAGTTTTGGAAAATCAGCTATATGATATTAAAAATGGCACATGTAGACAGTTCTTTCAGAAATTGATTTTTCATCTTTCTCCATATAATCAATGAGCTCTCATCATGTGGTAATTTCTGAAGTCAGTGATGTGCAAGTGAATTTGGCAACTTCTGGCTCACTGTTACTGAGTCTGAAAAGATATATCAAAACCATTTCTTCACAGCTCCACTCCATGTCATGTTTCTAGGCAATAAATCTATCTTGTGTTTTATGTACTCACATATCCATATTTATAAGCTGCAAGACTGAAAATTTGGTTTAATTACATTGTTTCATAAGCCTGATATTAAAAACTGAAAACAGTGCTGGAAAAATTCTTTCCATTTATGGGTGCTGCTATGAAGGATTTATTTTTTGAGGCTTGCTGTCCTCTGTACTGTGCTGTCATGTAGTAGGGTGGATGAGCACAGATGGTTCAGAGGAGCCTGTTGCCTCCAGTTTCTTTGAAGATGGAATGAATCTTGGTGCATATGTTCCACAGCATCACACCCAAGAAGACCATTGAATCTGTTTCACCTTACAGTTCTTGACTGTGGCTTCATTAACCCTTTGGTCTAATGTTGCTGTCATTTTGAAGATCTGTTTCTGCTATTCACAACTGAAACAAGTTGAAGGTCTTGAAAGGTCTTGAAAATACACCATACGTCTTTGAGTACATTGTTTATATAATAAAGTTTAGCAGCTGATACAGCAGCCTTCAAAATTTTGTATGTCAGGTTTTCCAAAACTCCACTTCTGCTTAAGTGAAAAATTGTTTTTATGATACCTCTTATCATATATTATTCACTTTTACAAATATCTTATGCATTTAAATGCATATGAATATTGCCAAATGAAAGCACCTTGGTAAACCTTTAGTAACCTGATTTTTTGTTATTATGTTAAAAATGTGTTCATTGACATGACAGACAACACTGAACAGTAGCATATAACTGTCATACTGTTAGTAGCTTCCACCTTCATGTGAACAAAGTGCACACATGTAAAGAATGGTATGACTAGCACTGCTGTTGTAGTTAGAGATTACACTTAACTGTCAATTTTGATTTTTAATAGTATCATGTTTTTACCAGAAGGCTGTCCCCTCCCCACCACCCACTTTTCAGTAATTGACTATTGAATCTGGTTTTCCTTGTCTGGCCATGATTAGGCTTTTTTCCTTCTGTAACAGGACAGCATTTGAAGTTTCAGCAAAATTTCATATGGATAATTAGGTGTTGGTGTGCAATACTGTATGCCACTCTGGATTGTTGAGTGTTGTAGTGTTGGCTACCAACCATATATGTGCATGTTTGGTTTTATTTGAGATGATTTCAATTCAGCATTATGTGGGTTGACATTACACAAGTTGAGGGCCACTGTCCAATAGTGTGTGATACCTTGTTTTCTGATACAAGTTTACCAAGCTTCGGTGGATCCTGCTGTCCCAATCCTGAGCACTGAGAACATTTCTGCCTTGGAGATGAAAGCAGCAGTGGCTTGCTAAATATAAATTTCCACTGTGTGGAGTCACATCAGAAAGACAATAATCATTGTAGTGACCCTAGTAAGAACCTCAGACCTCACATGGTATACATGTTCGTTGCTGGTATTAATTAAACCTTTCAGGCCTGATGGCTGCTTTATGTACCACAAGGTCTAACATTCAGAAATTCCACAGAATGTATTTGTGCATTTTGTGTGGTTCTCACAGACAACCTTAACTGATTGGTTTTTGTCACCAAGAGTGAGTGTTTACTGGTGCATACTGACTAAATCATGTCAATCTCAGTATTTAAATGTTTGATTTTAACACTTATGGAAATAATCCAACAAAAGTACAAGTATGAAAGCAGTATTCACACTGTGTGAATGTTTACAGATTGTTCCAGAAAATGACTGTAACAGTTTGCCTCTTACTTTGCTAGCTTTCTCTCTTTCTAGAAAATTGACATCTTCACCTATTACAAGTACATGATTTAAGCTATTCAGTGCTCACATTTCTTCATTTGTGTTGGCATGTTCTATGAAGAAATTCAAAGGCACTAAAAAGAGTAATAAGCACGTTTTATTTTAACCCATTATGGATTTGGAATTCATTGGGCAAGTGTTTGATAAAAAACTAGTACTGAGAATCACATTCAAGTGACATTTCATGTCATCAGATTACTTGGGCATTCCATATAAAATTAAAATGTTATCTAAAAATCCATGTACATAAATATATATAATTCCCACATTTTCTATAGTACCTTTTGTAAATACAACAGTTGTGTCAGTAGTAACTACTGCAGTTGATTGCACAGTGATTATCAGAAATATTTTATTCAGGAAGGTTTGTATCCAGAATAATGGACTTTTTTATCTAGTAACTGCCATTTGAATGATTTGTTTTATTTTGTTTTTAGCTGTTTTATTGCCATTGTCACCACCACCAGCAACACCATGATATGATTTTTACAGTAGTCAGTTTAACTTGTGTAATAGTAGATGCTATGCTGTAGAACTAGTGTTTACTTCTGTACTCATAAATTTGATGAATTATGCTGTCCATATGAGAAGAATGGTCAGCTTTTCACTGTGTAAGAGTGCTACTCCTTGTGTTTGCATCCAAGTTATTTTTTCCCCCACAATAGCTTCAAAATGAGAAGATATAAATATCAGCTGGTTTTTGATGAGACTGATGAAGTTTATTATGATTCTGAAACAGCCTGAGAAATAGAAAACCTGAAAAAAATTATTGTATTTCATTACAAGTTTTGGAATATGGCTTTTATATTTTTTACACATATTGTGTACAATGAATTTTGTTAAAGACTTTGATAGCAACGAAAGTTTATAAGATAAGGAACCTTTTGTTATGGATCTTATTAAAATTTAGGAGCATGTAGTTACCTGTTACTTCTGTGTGCATAGAATATTCAATATCACATCTAATTTTATGTTTTTCCTTACAGAAAAATTAGTTTAATTTGATGGTCATGTTTTGCATCTGGTGTTATCCAGTGTTTGGGATTATGAATTCTCTATGTTTCAGATCTGTGACTTTGGTTTAGCAAGGGTTGCAGATCCCGATCATGATCACACAGGTTTTCTCACAGAATATGTAGCAACAAGGTGGTATCGGGCTCCAGAAATTATGTTGAACTCCAAGGTAAGAAGTAGGATGTATACAGTGCATCTTTCAATTTAGGGAATAAAAAAATTGGCTTGTGCAAGTTCAGATATAAGGTGAGTGGCTGATCTCCACCACATGGCAATTTGCCATCGAGCACTTCACTATCGTGGCAGAATGAGCGAATCTGTGAGACTGAGTGGAATATACTTTGTGCATATCTTCCTCTTTTCTAAACCTTCAAAGAATATTATGACTTGCCTCAAAATTAATATGCAGTTGATCCTGCATAATTTGAAGTCATTCAGCAGTCTCTGGTCACTGCTTCATGAACTGTAGCTGTTCCCAGATTTTGAGTAGTTGACAGCCACTTGCTCCTTGGATCATTTTTTTAAGGTCCTCATGTCCCTATCAGAATCTTTTAAACCATTCAAAGACAGGCATACAAGACAAAGCCTCATCTTGAATAGGTTTTAACATTTTGTATGTTTCCATACTTGTTATCCACAGGTTGAAATAAACCTTTGCTTGCTCATGCTGCTCCTTAATGACAACAATGACGATGAAAACAACAACAACAAAACACACACAATTACATGTATATCTGCTGTGGATGAACTCTTGCAGCTATATCTTTTTCATTAATTGCTGGTGGTCATAACATGAACTAAAAAATACTGGCTGTAATTGGTTAATATTGCCAACCAAACATGTACAATATCATCAATCCTGGAACTTATTGCTTGATCACATCCTAAAGGATCAATACTTTTGGTAGCTGCTGGATCTGTTTTTGTTGTCTGGCAACCTCATTGTGAACTTTCAAATATGTCCTACTACAATGAGCACTGTTAATATTTTCCATTGATTAAAATATTTTAAATACATCTGTGTATGAAGAATTATAAAAAGAAAACTTAGAGTTTTATTTATTTATTTATTTTATTACAAATGTAATTGTATTCTTTCCCCTACCTTGGGAGAAGCTCAGGATGTACTTCCTTCCATAGACATTACATTATGAATTCCAAATCATATTATCTGTATCCATCAAGCTGTATTACCAAAATTTGCTTTTGTTTACAGGGCTATACGAAATCCATAGATATCTGGTCAGTGGGCTGTATCCTAGCAGAGATGTTGTCAAATCGACCAATATTTCCTGGCAAACATTATTTAGATCAGCTAAACCACATCCTGGGAGTCCTTGGGTCTCCTACTGCAGAGGATCTGGAGTGTATCATCAATGAGAAGGCACGAAGTTACCTCCAGTCATTGCCATTCAAACCCAAAGTTCCTTGGACAAAAATGTTCCCACATGCTGATTTAAAAGCACTTGATTTGTTGGACAAAATGTTAACATTCAACCCTCACAACAGGATTGGTGTGGAGGATGCCTTAGCACATCCTTATCTTGAACAGTATTATGATCCTGCAGATGAGGTATGTGTATGTCATTATGGATGGGTACTTCAAAATTTTCTGTTAAGACAAATAGTACACACAACATTTCAGTCTTCTGCTGTGAAGATAGTTGATCACTGATGCAATATAACTGCCTAACAACAGTTTTTGATATCTGATGTTAGATACAAACCTGAGCCTCAACCTTCTGTTCTAGGACCAATTTTAATATAATTCCCCCATCTCACCTCTCCTCTTTCAAGCAGCCACAATCCAAGCAGTATCCCATGCAGTTGTCTATGTGCTTTGCTTGCCTTCCCTACAAATTCCTCATTTTGGGTTCTTCTCCATTCCCAAGTTTTTTTTGTTATTTTCTCAGAGTAAGATATCTGTATATTCATGTCCTATCAACAGAAAGTAGGATGGACTCATGATGTAAAGTTACAGCACGTGTCCTTTGCAAATGTCATGCAGTTCAGATAATTGGGAGGGGCACTGACAAGTCAAAATTCTAGCCAAGGATAAATAAAGAGCAGTTGAAATTCACAGAATGCTCTTTGGCTTTCAGTTCATAATTTTACATATTCCTCTCTACTATCTAAAAATGTAAAGATTAAGATATTCAGAATTAAATTTTACCATTATTTTTTATGGATTTTAAACTTGGTTTTTCACATTGGGGGAGGAATAAACTGAGAGTCTGAGTTTGAGGTGCTAAGGATAGTATTTGGACCTAAGAAGAAGGGAGTAAGGAAAGGGTAGAGAAAGTTGCATGATTAAGAGCTTCATGATTTGTAGTTTTACCAGATGCTATAAGAATGATCAAATCAAGGAGGATGAGATGAGCAAACTAGGTAGCATGCATGTAGAGAAGAGATGTGTGCAGGCTTTTGGTGGGAAATCCCGATTGAAAGAGACCCTTTGGATTATGTAGGTATAAATGGTAAGGTAAAATTAAAATGTATCTTTATGAAATAAAATGGGTGGGTGTGGACTGGATTAATCTGACTCCGGATAAAGAACAGTGTTGGGTTCTTGTAAACATGGTAATGAAGGTTCAGATTTTGTAAAATCTGGTGAATTTGTGGACTGACTAGGTGACTGTTGGCTGTTAGCTGTCTAGGACTTTCATTTTATTTGGGTTGTCTTGGATTGTATCAGAGAATATGGAAATATGGAAATGAATGAATCTGATATATTTATATGTATTCTGACATGATGAATTTTTGGATAAACATATCCAAGTGAGCAATACTCTGTTGAGGAATTAATGCTTGTACAGTGCATGTCATAGCAGAAATTAATTGTACATCTGTAACATCTTTCCAATTTGTACAGGTGTCTGTTGATATTTGAGAGTATGAAGTACTTAAATCATGACAAGGCTGTACTGCATTTGTACACATTTGTGTAATCCTATAATTCATTATATTTCTTTCCAGCCTGTAGCTGAAGAGCCATTCCGATTTGCCATGGAGTTAGATGACTTGCCAAAAGAAACTTTAAAAAAATATATCTTTGAAGAGACAGTATTATTCAAACAGACATTGGCCCAGGAGCAACAGAGCATGTAGTGTACTGGTAAGTTGTCCCGCAATGAAGAATTCCACATACTACAAAATTTAAGTTCGGCTTCCAGCACACTGTGTTGCTTTATTCAGAAATGTATGTGTCTTATGTCTTAGTGTAACTGTTACATCAACTGTTGATGTCCTGATGGAAGTTATTGGCTCTGATAGAAATTTTATAAGAAGTACTGACCAGTTTCTTTAGAGTAAAAATTTGAAACAAGAATCTGTTATTCTCTTATAATTGTAGTAAATAGAGGACACGTTAACATGTCTCTGAGCACAGGAGGACATGAACTTGATGTAAACCAGCTTGTTTACTGACCCTGTGGCTGTGTTATTCTGTTGGTAACTGAGCATCTGGAATAGGCGCTTATTATGAATGGACTTCAGATGATCTTAGTGCATCCGTGAAATTTACTGAGTTGCAGAAGAGAGTTAATTTGCTGTACTGGTGCAGAGTGTGCATCATGGAAAGAGTGAAGTAGTCAAAAATGTTATAAAAAGTACTTACTGTCAATGTTAGTATGTAAAAGAACTGCATGCAGGAGGTTGAAAATATTTGAATTACAGGTTCAATGTCAAGACAAAAATAAAATTTAAAAACTCTTATTGTTCCTGTATTAGGCATGATTTACAGGAATAGAAACTTAAACAGCCAAAATAATATATTTTTAAGTTAAGAAAATCCTCGTTCAGTTCATGACTTGAAAATGTGATGAGTTTGTGCAAAATCACAGGGACTCAGGTTTTGAAGAAACAACTAATTGTTCACACTAGTATTCAGAGAAGAACCTGAAAAAGAGAAATTTCTAATATTTCAAGACTAGCACTTTGTCAAGTGTTGAGAAATATTTTCCAAAAGTATGAGGTCTTTATAGAAACTAGTAGCAAACACTTAAGGACATTGCCTTGAAATAAGTTGAACTGAACTGCAGGGTAGACATGGACTCTGATTTCTTGGTGAATGCAGGCTTTGTATGTGATAAAATTCCCATGATAGCTGCCATGCTGAGGGACATGATAATTTGACCTCTGTAGATTATATTGTGCCCTGTCATTGTTATGTAACTGAAACCTATTCATTTATCTCCAGATGTCTGCAGAATTCCACAATTTGACCATCACATCTCGAATCTGTTCCTCATGAGCCTCCACCCCTCTTTCTTGTCATGTCACACTGAGATAGAAGAGGAAACATGGGTGCCACATATCCTTTACATCGTTTCAATGAATTTCAACATTATATTCAGTAATGATTGTTATAATAATTAATGTGTTTTTGGTCACTCATATATTTGGCCTGTCATTCAGTCCTGTACCACTTAGATTTCTTTTCTAGTTTTCTTCTTTCCTATGTCCTTATTTTGCATCATCCTTTATACACAAATTCTGGTCCTTCAGCCCACTACATGTCATCTATTCCCCTCTCATTAGATGTAAGTTTAATTCATGATGATCTTTATTTAAGCCATGGTTAAATCTGTTTAGAATATGTGTACTAGCATTAATTAATAGACACATTCAGATATATTATATCGGTATTACATAGTCTTATGGCTGTTACTTTTGCTCTGATAGCTTTATTTGGTGAACAGAATAAATCTCTTATGTACTTTTCATTATGTGCGTTCATCTATGTTTTAGCAGTTTCTCATGTATGGCTGTTCATTTGAGAATTATATTAAGAAAGAGGTTTTCATGGGAAATCTTAACATATGTTCTGCTGAAACTGCTAATGTCATAAATGCAAAGTAAAGACAGTATCACTACAGATATTTATAATGTAACATATAAACGGTTTCATCTCTTATGACTATAAAATTCCTAATAAGAAGATTTATTTCAAGCCTGCATATTTGTACGAGTGAGGAGTGAAAGAGAACTTAGGGTGAAAACTGAACAGTTAGGTTTATGCAGTTCACAGTTATAATGAGGACTGTATTGACATTCGGATAAGACAAGGTTCATTTCTTGAAGATAAACTGGATCCCAGTAAAGACTGCCATGTTCAGGGATGTGATGCTATGTTATCCTGTGGAAATTTACTGACATTTCAGAGGAACTTTGGAGATGGAGACAGCAGGTTGCT
>Ga0123353_10007511_pt1 | contig 14753 bp, 9 predicted proteins | sample TergutLab28metaG_3_FD_92763 | JGI IMG/M metagenome (GOLD analysis project Ga0123353, IMG submission 92763) | Labiotermes labralis P3 segment gut microbial communities from Petit-Saut dam, French Guiana - Lab288 P3 | ecosystem: Host-associated > Arthropoda: Insects > Digestive system > Gut ... | reverse complement strand
TTGGCGTGGGGTCGTCATGCTGACGTATGGCATGACGGCCGTCTCGTGCGCGGGGCTGGTGCTGATGATGCTGGTGACGGGCGCGGATGTGTTGTTGCGTCAAATCGGGTGGCCGCTGAAAGGCGCTTACGATGTCGTGCGCATCTGCGGCGCGCTGGCCGCGGCGTGCGCGCTGCCGTTGACCACGGCGATGAAAGGCCATGTGGCCATCGAGTATTTCTTCCAGAAGCTGTCGCGCACCTGGCGTATCGCGGTGGACTCGGTGATGCGGCTCATCATGATTGCCACATTCGGGGTTGCCGCGTTCGCGTGCATTTCGCACGGCCAGAATTTCCTGCGCTTCAACGAGGTAACGGCCACGATTGCGCTGCCGATGTTCTGGGTGCCGTGGGTCATGGCCGTGTCGTTCGCGTTAACGGCGCTTGTCGTGGTGTTCCATCTGCTGTATCCCGGCCGGGGGTTAATCAAGTCATGACCTCTCTTCAAATCGGCATCTGGGGATGTGCGGCGATGATGCTGCTCTTGGTGTGCAGTATGCCCGTGGCGCTGGCGATGGCCGTGGTGGGGGTCGTGGGCTTCTGCATGATCGTCTCATGGAAGGCCGCGCTGTCGCTCCTCTCGGCAGACCTCTACGACACGTTCGCGAACTACAACCTGACGGTCATCCCGCTCTTCGTGTTCATGGGGCAGGTGGCGTTCCATGCGGGCATCAGCGGGCGGCTGTTCGCGGCTGCGAACAGCTGGCTGTCCACGCTGCGCGGCGGGCTGGCAATGGCGACCGTCGGAGCCTGCGCGGCGTTCGGGGCGGTGTGCGGGTCGGGGCCCGCGACGGCCGCGACCATGGCGGCCGTCGCCCTGCCCGAGATGAAGAAATACAAGTACGACGACGCGTTGGCGAGCGGCACCGTGGCGGCCGGCGGAAGCCTCGGGATGCTCATCCCGCCGAGCGTGGTGTTCATCGTCTATGGCATCCAGACGGAGCAGTCCATCGGCAAACTGTTCATCGCGGGCATCCTGCCGGGCATCCTGATGGCGCTGCTGTTCTGCGTGATGATTTACATCAAGTGCCGCCTCAACCCGTCGCTCGCGCCGGCCGCGGTGCGCGTGCCGTGGGGGGCGCGGTTCAGGTCGCTGCTGGGGGTTATCGAGACGCTGGTGCTGTTCGCGTTCGTGATGGGCGGGATGTTTGCGGGGTTGTTCACGCCCACGGAGGCCGCGGCGATGGGCGCGCTGGGGAGCATCATCATTGCGGTGGCCGGCGGCAACTGCTCGCGCAAGATGCTCTGGCAGGCCGCGCAGGAGACCGTGCGCACGTCGTGCATGGTGCTGGTGATTGTCGCGGGGGCCACCGTGTTCGGGCACTTCCTGGCGCGGACGGGAATGCCGATGCAGTTCGCGTCCTGGCTGGCCGCGCTGCCGCTCCCGCCGATGGTCATCATCGCGCTGATCGTGGTGTTTTTCCTCATCGCGGGGTGCTTCGTTGACGCGCTCGCGCTCATCCTGCTGACGATCCCGATTTTCTACCCTGTCGTGAGCCAGCTCGGGTTCGACCCGATCTGGTTCGGCGTGATCATCGTCGTCGTTACGCAGATGGGGGTCATCACGCCGCCCGTGGGGGTGAACGTGTATGTGGTCAGCGGCATTGACCGCAGCATCCCGCTGCAGACCGTGTTCCGCGGGATCATGCCCTTCCTGCTTGTGCTCATCATCGTCTGCGCCCTGCTGATGATGTTCCCCCAACTCGCGACATGGCTACCCCACGCAATCCAATGAACACCCAATCTCCATTGAGCAGGCCGTGCTCAGAGGCGCGTGGTCCGTTTGCAGTGCCCTTTCCCCGACGCACATTTCACCTCCTCCTTACGCCTTACGACCTTGAAAGTCCTCTTCCTCTTCATTGACGGCATCGGCCTGCGAGCCCCTGCGAAGGACAACCCGATCCACGCCGGGGTCTGCCCTACCTTGTGCCATCTCATCGAAGCGCACGGCGTCGCGATTGACGCATGCCTCGACGTGCCGGGCCTGCCACAGAGCGCCACGGGCCAGACGGCCATGTTCACGGGCGTGAACGCCGCGCAATACATGGGGCGGCATTGCGAGGGCTTCCCCGGCCCCAGCCTCCGCAAACTCATCCTCGAGGACAACCTCTTCATGGCCCTGGCCCGCAAGTCCCTGCGCTGCCGTTTCGCCGACGCCTACATGGCCGACAACATCGAGGAGATCGCCGCGCGCCGCTTCAAGTCCGTTACCACCGTCATGGCGCTGACCCGCCCCGAGGCCATCTCCATGCGGGACGACCTCGCCGAGAACCTCGCCCTCGCGCACGACATCACGCGCAAGGTCTTCGTCGAGAAAGGCTATGCGGTCAAGCCCGTTACGCCCCTCCAGGCCGCCGACCACCTGTTGCAGGTTACCCGCGCCAACGACCTCACGCTCTTCGAGACCTTCACCACCGACCTCGTCGGGCATTCCAGCCAATACGACGAGGCCTGCGCGACCCTCAAAACACTGGACACCTTCCTCGACGCCACCGTGCGCCTGTGCGCCAACGCCGGCATCCTGCTCATCATCGCCAGCGACCACGGCAACATCGAAGAGATGGACAACCGCGGCCACACCCGCAACCCCGTCCCCCTCATCGCCGCCGGGCCCCAGGCCGCCGCCTTCCTGGCCAACGCCGCAAGCCTCACCGACATCACCCCCCGCGTCATCGGCCTGTATCCGTAGCGCATGAGCCGCTGATGATGGCCGCGACCGTGGCGGTGTCCGCCGGGACAACGCTCATGCGCGTGGGCAGGCCCATGAGCGCGTCCAAGATCGGGTGGCGTGCGAGGTCGTGGCCGGTGGCGCGCATGATGGCCTCGCTGAACTTTGCGGCGTGCGCGGTGGCCAGGCAAATCATGGGGGCCGTGTCAGACATGAATTGCTCCGCGACCGCGACACCGACCGCGGTGTGCGGGTCGAGCAGGTAACGGTGCCGCTCCCAATACGCCTGAATCGTCGCAAGGGTCATGGCGGAGTCGCCGCGGCCTGCGGCAAAACAGGCATCATCCGCAACCCCCGGCGTGAGTGTGCCGGTCTGCGTGAACGTCTCCATCCAGCCTTTGAGCGTCTCGGCGTTCTCACCGGAGAGGTAATAGAGGTAACGCTCGAAGTTGCTCGACACCTGAATATCCATCGAGGGGCTGAGCGTGGACGACACATCGCCGAGGCGGTACACACCCGTGCCGAAATACCGCGCCAGGATATCGTTCTCGTTTGTGGCCAGCACCAGCTTGTCAATCGGCAGCCCCATACGGTACGCCAGGTACCCCGCAAAGATGTCGCCGAAGTTGCCCGTCGGCACGGCGAAGCGCACCTGCGCCGCGCCTGTCGCCTCCTGCACGCGGAACGCGGCATAGAAGTAATAGACGATTTGCGCCAGTACGCGCGCCCAGTTGATGGAGTTCACCGCGCCTAACGTGTGCGCATCGCGAAACGCCAAATCGTTGAACAGCGCCTTGACGATGTTCTGGCAGTCATCGAACGTGCCCTCCACCGCAAGGTTGTGGACGTTCGCATCCGGCACGGTTGTCATCTGCCGCTCTTGGGCGAGGCTCACGCGCCCGTGCGGATGCAGCACGAAGATGCGGATCCGCTCACGGCCGCGCACGCCGTAAATCGCGGCGCTCCCGGTGTCGCCGCTGGTCGCGGCAACGATGTTCATCTTGATGCCCGTCTTCGCCAGCGCGTATTCGAAGAGGTTGCCGAGGAACTGCAACGCCACATCCTTGAACGCCAGCGTGGGACCGTGGAACAATTCGAGGATGTGGACGTCGCCGGCCTTGACGACAGGCGTAACCTCCGCATGGCGGAACGTTGCATAACTGTTGCGGATGATTTCCCGCAGCGTGTCCTCAGGGATGTCGTCCGCGAAAAGCCGCATGATTGCAAACGCCAGGTCAGCATACGGGAGTCGCCGCCACGCATCCAGATGCGCCCGCGCGTCCGGGATTTGCTCGGGCAGGAAAAGACCGCCGTCACGGGCAAGGCCCGTGAGGATGGTGTCGGTGAAAGGCAGCGGCGGGTTGCCGCCGCGTGTGCTGATGTAGCGCATAAACGTCCTTTTTGAGTGGCGGGTCAGCAGGGCGACGGTTTTTCTGTCCCCTGCTCACGACCCACTAATCACTGAAAAACTCCGGCATGAGTTTTTTGATGGTATCCGCATCGGCCTCGAAGTTGTCCGCGGCCTGCGTGGCGATCTGCTTGGCGCGGTCTATGGCCGCCGGGATGTCGCCGTAGAGCATCGCCAGGCACAAGGCTGCGTTCGTCTCCAAGCGCGTCCGCTCGCGGAGGCGCATCGCCTTGGTAACCTGCTCGTTCATCGCCAGCCCGTTGACGAGCTCCGCGACGATTTCGACGCGCGACTCAAAGATTTCCGCCCATGTAACGCTCTTCCCGCCGACCGTGATGGCCTTTGCGTCGGCCGCGGTGATGGACCACCCGCGCGACGACTTGAACCCGGACGCTTTCTCGACAAGGTATTTCTGGAACTCCTCGATGCGGTTGACGCGCTCCAAGGCCGTGGTCTGCGCCTCCAGCCCGCCCTTGGTGGTGAGCGAATCGGCCAGCCCCCGCAACGTGCGCGAGGCCTCGCGTGTCTGCATTTTCTTGAGCATGGGGACAATCGCCTTTTCCGCCTCGCGCACCTGCTCGACTTCCTCCTCTATCTTCGCCGCGAGCGCCTCGCGCGCCTGCTGCTGCTTCTCCAAGTCCGCCGCGAGTTTATCCTGCTTCGCCTGTTCCGCGGCCGCCATCTCGCGGGTCTTCGCCACGGATACGACCTCCGCCTTGACCGTATTCAGCGTCTTCTTCAGGCCGTTCACGATGCCCGCGGCTTCCCGCAACGCTTTCAGGTTCACCATCTCGTTCCCTTTTTCGACGATCTTGTTTGTCTGGTCAATCAGCTTTTTCGGGTCATCGGGGTTCAGCGCCTGCGCCGCCTTCGCCATCGCTTCCATCTGCTCGATATACGCATCGGCCAGCACGACCGCCTGCTTCACCGCATACGCATCCGTGAACATCTGCCGCACAATCTTGATGACGGCATAATCCGGCACGCCGTCAGCAGACGCATCCGCCTGTTGCATGGCGCCGCCCATCGCGGCGGAGAACCCTTCGGCCATCTGCTGCATGGCCTCGCCCATCGCGGCGGCCATGCTCTCGGCCACCTGCTGCATCATGCCGCCGAGGCCTTCCGACATCGCCTTCATCATCTCGAGGTCCGGCTTCAGCTCCTCCGCCTCTTTCGGCGGCAACGCCTTGACGATGTCCTCCATCTTCGCGAGCGCCTGATCGGGCGGCAGCTTGTCCAGCTCCCGCAGTGTTTTCGCGAGGTCCGGCGGGAGCAGCTTGGCCAGCCGCTCGACCTCTGCCGCATCCATCGAGAACGTGCCGCCGCCCGGTGCGGGCGGCGTGTCGAGCGGCAGGGCGGCCGGCTCGGGCGGGGTTACCCACGCACGCGCCTCCTCGCCCAGCGCGGCGACAACCGCATTCGCCGCATCCGTCGCGTACTTCATCGCCTCGGGGACCGTCCCGCGGATGCGCTCCGCCTGCTTCTTCGCCTCGGTTACGGTAAGGGCGATCCGGGCGTATGCGTCCTTCCGCGTCTTTTCGCTTTTCGCCACCTCCTCCTGCTGGCGGTTCTTCTCCATCGAGTATTGCAGGCCGAGCACGCCGCCCACGGCCACGACGGCAAGCAGGAACACGCCGAGGAACACCATCCCGATGATTTTCCCGCCGCGCCGCTTCGCCGCCTGCTCGCTCTCTACCTCCATCGCCAGCAGGTCAACCGGCACCATGCCCTCCGGCACGGGCGGCCGGTCCGCCGCCACCACGGCCTGCGGGCGCTTGCCCTTGATCATGATCTTCTTGCTCGTGGAGGCCACGTTCACGGGCCCGGCCTTGGACAGGTAGCGCCGTATATCGCCCAGCAGCGACTCGTAGGTCGGGTAGCGCATCATCGGGTCCATGGACAGCATCCGCTTGATGATGTTCTCGGCATCCTCCGACACCGCGTTCCCGCGGATGCTCCGCAGCGGCTTCGGGTCGCTGTCGAACCGCGCCTTGACGACCGCGGCCGCATCCGCGCCGTCGAACGGCGGCATCCCCGCGATCGCGTGGTAGAGCGTCGCGCCGAGGCTGTAGATGTCCGAGCGCAGGTCCGTCTTCTGCTTCCGCACCTTCTCCGGCGCGATGTAGTAGGGCGTGCCCCACACCTCATTGTCCGGCCCGCCGCTCTGCATCGCGGCCAGCCCGAAGTCCACGAGCTTGGCATTCTTCTCCGTGTCGAACAGGATGTTCTCGGGCTTCACGTCGCCATGCACGAGGCCCGCCGCCGCCGCCTCGCTCAACCCCTCCGCGATCTGCGCCCCGACGTGGAACACCACGGCCGGGTTGAGCGGGCCCTGCGCGGCCATCATCTTGTCGAAGCTCCCCCCGTGGATGAGCTCCATCGCGATATACGGCTGGCCCATGACCTGCCCGAACGAGTAGATCTGCGCGATGTTCGAGTGGTTAAGCTTCGCCGCGGCCTGCGCCTCGCGCTGGAACGTCTCGACGAACACCGGGTCATCGCCCAGGCTCTTCTGCATGACCTTGATGGCCACCTCGCGGTTCAGCGCCTCGTCGCGGCCGCGGTAGACCCCGCCCATGCCGCCCATGCCCAGCACCTGCAGCAGCAGGAACGAGCCGAACCGCGCCGGCGCCGCGAACTCGAACTCGCACGTCGGGCACTGCACCATCGTGAACGCCGGGATCTCAGGGATCTCCAGCAGCGCCCCGCACTTCGGGCACGCCGCAGACGTAACCGGCTCCGTCAGAATCTGAACATGACTGCTCGCATCCATACGCTCTCCTACTTGTTCCGCACACTTGCCACCACAACGGATATAAGGCCGTCATTATGCCTCATCCCACCGTGCCTGTCCACCCCTATTTTGAGTTTCGCGCCGATGCAGGCCCGGAAGCGTCGAAAAGTCTCTTGCCAATCAGGGGGAAATGTGCTATGCTTTCCCCCTTTATCAGAGATTGAGGGTTTGTCGTGACGGAACGTGAGGCATTGATCGCTTTGAACCGCATACAGGGCGTGGGGGCTGTAACCGCCAGGCGCGTGGCTGACGCGCTGGGGTCGGTCGCGGCCTTGTGCGGCCGCTCGGCGGCGGAGCTGCGGGACATCCCCGGCGTGGGGGCCGAGCGGGCCGCGCTGCTGGCGGAGGGGATGGCCCCGGGCGCCGCGGAGGAGGAGCTGGAGCGGGCCACGCAGAAGGGCGTAACCCTGCTGACCTGGGGCGAGGCCGGCTACCCCGCCGCGCTCAAGGCCATCGCCGACCCGCCGCTGGTGCTGTATCTCGCGGGGGACGTGGCCGCGCTGGACACGCCGTCGGTGGCCATCGTCGGCACGCGCCACCCGACGATGTACGGCCGCGAGACGGCCGGGCTGTTCGGGTTCCAGCTGGCCGCCGCGGGCTACACGGTGGTGAGCGGCCTGGCCGAGGGCATTGACACGGAGGCGCACAAGGGCGCGCTGAAGGCCGGCGGGCGGACGGTGGCGGTGCTCGGCGGCGCGCTCGACTGCCTGTTCCCCAAGAGCAACACCGCGCTGGCAAGGAAGATCGCGACGGCCGGCGGCGCGGTGGTCTCGGAGTACGCGTTCGGCCGCCAGCCGGACCGCCAGACGTTCCCGATGAGGAACCGCATCGTGAGCGGCCTGGCCAAGGGCGTGCTGGTGGTGGAGGCGCCCATGAACAGCGGCACGCTCATCACGGCGAATCAGGCGGTTGACCAGAACCGCGCGGTGATGGCGGTGCCGGGGCGGATTGACTCGGGGGCCTCGCAGGGTTGCCACAAGCTGCTGAAAGAGGGCGCGAGGCTGGTAACGTGCGTCGAGGAGGTGGTGGAGGAGCTTCAGGGGCTGTTCGCGGCGAGGAGGCGGGAGGCCCCGGGCGCGGGCCCTGCGCACGAGCCTGCCGGGCAGAGGCCCGGCGCCCCCAGCGCCGTGCTGTCGGAGGAGGAGCGGACGGTGCTGGCGGGCGTGGAGGATGAGGGCACGCATGTGGACGCGCTCATCCGCGCCACGGGGCTGAGCGCGGGCCGCATGAATGCGGTGCTGGTGGGCCTGCAGATCCGGCGGCAGGTGCGCCTGCTGCCGGGCGGGTTCGTGAAGAGGGTTTCACAATGACCGCGCTGCGTTCTTTTTGACAGGATTTACAGGACTAACAGGATAAGGAAAGAAGAGGAAAACCATGGGCAAGAAACTGGTTGTGGTCGAGTCGCCGGCGAAGGCGAAGACCATCGGGAAGATTTTGGGGTCGGGGTACGTCGTGAAGTCCTCGGTCGGGCATATCCGCGATTTGCCGGAGCGGGTGCTTGGGGTGGACATCGAGCAGGGGTTCGAGCCGAAGTATGTGTTCTCGAAAGGCAAGCGGAAGGTCGTCGCGGAGCTGCGGCGGGCGGCCAAGGCGGCGGACGCGCTGTATCTCGCGCCGGACCCTGACCGCGAGGGGGAGGCCATCGCGTGGCATCTGCAGGAGGTGCTGGCGGACCTCACGGCGGGCAAGCCCATCTACCGCGTGCAGTACAACGAGATCACGGCGCGGGCGGTGAAGGCGGCGTTCGAGAGCCCGGGCACCATTGACATGAACCGCGTGAACGCGCAGCAGGCGCGGCGCGTGCTGGACCGCATCGTGGGCTACAGGGTCAGCTCGATGCTGTGGAACCGGGTGAAGCGGGGGCTGAGCGCGGGGCGGGTGCAGTCGGTGGCCCTGAGGCTGCTGGCGGAGCGCGAGCGCGAGATACAGGCGTTCACGGCGGAGGCGTATTGGGTGCTGGGCGCGAACGTGTGCCGGCAGTCGCCGCCGAAGGACCCGTTCGCGGTGAGGCTCTCGAAGGTGGACGGCGAGAAGCCGTCCGTCGGCTCCGAGGCGGCGGCGGGGGCGCTGCTGGCGGACCTCCAGGGGCGCGTGCTGGCGGTGAAGGACGTCCGGACGCGCGAGGTGCAGCGCCGGCCGCTGCCGCCGTTCATCACCTCCACGCTCCAGCAGGCGGCGTCGAGCGTGTGCGGGTTCTCGCCGAGCCGCACGATGGGGCTGGCGCAGAAACTCTACGAGGGCGTCGGCACCGCGGGCGGCCTGATCACCTATATGCGCACGGACTCGGTGAACATCGCGCGGGACGCGCAGGCCGCGGCGAAGGATTTCATCGTGGCGGCGTACGGCGCGGGCTATTACCCCGAGACGCCGAACGCTTACAAGAGCCGCGCCGGTGCGCAGGGGGCGCATGAGGCAATCCGCCCCACGGACGTAACGTGCACGCCGGAGCGCGTGAGGGATGTGCTGGACGCGCCGTGCCTGAAGCTGTACACGCTGATCTGGAAGCGTTTCGTGGCCAGCCAGATGGCGGTCGCGAGAATCGCTCAGAAGTCGGTGGACTTCCAGCCGTCGGGGGAGGGGCTGGCGCATGCGTACACGTTCGGGGCGGCGGCCTCGGAGGTGCTGTTCGACGGCTTCCTCAAAGTGATGGCGCTGAACATCCACAAGAAGCGGGAAGAGGACGAGGAGGAGGAAATCGAGGAGCTGGACCGCCTCCCGCCGCTCGCGGCCGGTGATGCGGTCGAGGTGCTGGAATGGCTGAGCGAGCGCAAGGAGACCAAGCCCCCGATGCGTTACAGCGAGGCCTCGCTCATCCGCGCGCTGGAGTCCAACGGCGTGGGGCGGCCGTCCACCTATGCCTCGATCATCGAGACGCTCGACTCGCGCAACTACGCGACGCGCGAGCGCCGCCAGATCACGCCGACGGAACTGGGGCTGACCGTCAATGACCTGCTGGTCGCGAAACTCGACGCGCTGTTCAATGTCGGGTTCACGGCGGAGATGGAGAGCGAGCTTGACCACGTCGAGGAGGGGAACGTCGAGTGGACGCAGATGATGGAGTCGTTCTACGCGCGGTTCTCCCAGTGGATGGAGAGCGCCAAGGAGCCGCCGGCCGATATGCAGAAGGTCAACGGCATCCTGGCGCTCTTGGAGCAGGTAACGCAGTGGAGGCCCGTCATGCAGCAGGGCCGGCGCAAGTACAACGATGAGCACTTCGTGTCCTCGATCCGCGAGCAGATCGAGAAGCAGGAGAAGCCCGTTACCGACAAGCAGGCCGAGGCGCTGGCGAAAATCGCGCTGAACTACCCGGCGCAGATCGCGGGCGTGGAGCACGCGCTGGTTGACCTGGGCTATCAGGAGATGGTCGAGGCCAGCAAGACGATGACGAGCGACGAGGATACCGCCAGGCGCTTCGAGGTGCTGGACCGCATCAGTCTTTCGGAGTCGCAGGGTGCGTTTGTCGCCTCCCTGCGCCAGCAGGCCGAGCAGGGGCGCAGGCTCAGCGAGCGCCAGGTCGCCGCGCTCGACCGCATCATCAGTCAGAATGCCAAGCAGCTGGACGACTTCGATGAGGTCCGCGCCCAGCTCGGGCTGCAGCACGAGACCTCCAGCAACGAGCCGGATCACGAGAGCCCGGTGCTCCTGGAGATGCTCGGGAACGTAACGGAATGGCAGAAGCCCGTTACGCGCGGCAAGCGGACGTTCGACGACAAGGAGTTCTTCGAGAGCCTCGCCCAGCAGTTCACGCGGCAGCACGCGCTCTCCCCGCGCCAGCGCATCGCGATGAAACGCCTCGCCTTCCGCTACAAAGCGCAGATCACCGGGTTCGAGGCCTACGCGCAGAAGCTCGGGCTCGAGACGAAACCCAGCGTTGCGAGGAAATAGGCAGACGGGAGGGCTGCGTTTTACTCCGTCTCTGCCGGCGCGGGGGTGAAGACGTTGAGGAAGACGCTGGGGCGGATGCCGAAGAGGTTGCTCTGCTTGCCGCTGCCGAAGCGCTCGTGCGCGGCGAGGGTCTGCCCGAGGCTGACAATCAGGACGATGGGGTCGAAGCCCTCGGGGATGTCGGCGACATCCTGCCAGTAGCCGATCGCCGTGTAGCGGCGGAGATACCACGGCAGGGGCCAGGTGTCTGAGGGGGGCGCGGCGATGGCCATGCGGGTGCTGAGGCCGTCGGCTTTCTGCGCGGCCTCTGCAAGGGCCGAAACGAGGTTCAGCGCGTCTGTTGTGGTGTGCGCATAGACGTAGGGGTTGCGGCTGTCGGCGGCAAACGTGTCGCAGGCCCGCCGCGTCTGCGCTTGCTGGTAGCTCACGGCGTACCACAGGTAGGCGGCGGCCAGGGCCAGGGGCGCCCACCGCCATTTCCACGGCAGGCGGGCCTGCCATTCCCATACCTGCCCGGCCCCGGCCCCGGCCATCAGGATGTAGCCGTGCAGGAATGCGAGCATACACCACGGGGTCTTGTAGGGGATGGCGCTGTACAGGGCGGTGAGCGCGAGGGTGTAGAGGGCAACGAAGCGCAGCCAGGGGAGCTGGCGGGGCGCGCCCGTGGCGGGCGCGCGCGCGGGGGGCCGGAGGGTCATGGCCAGGGCCAGGAGGATGAGGGGGAGGAAGAGGCCGGCCTCGCTCCACAGGCGGCCGCCCCGGTACAGTTTGCTGGTGATGCCGAAGAGGTCTTTGAGGCCGACTTTGGCCCATGCGGGGAAGTCGTGGGTGTGCCAGAAGAGGCGTTGCAGATAGAAGGTCGAGGGGTGCGTGTGGTCGTCGTTCACGGCCTGCTTGGTGTAGGCGCCGAAGGTTGTAACGGCGGCGTCGTACACGCCTGCGGGATGGGAGAAGAAGGATGAGAAGAAGAGCACGGCGACGAGGGCGGCCGCGCCGAGCATGATGAGGAAGTCGCGGGTGTTCCACGCGTTCAGCAGGCGGCGGTAGCCGCAGGTGCAGAGGGCCGCGAGCGCGGCGGCGGCGAGCGACAGCACGAGGGTCTCTTTGGTGGCGGCGGCGAGGCCGAGGCACACCCCGAACCCTGCGGCCATCCATGCGCCTTTGCGTGTGCCGCCGCCGGCGCGGACGTAGTGGACGGCGCACACGAGCATCCCGGTCAGGAACGTAACGAACAGGGTCTCTTGGATGAAGAAGCGGCTGTAATAGTTCATCGCCGGCGAGAGCGCGGTGAGCAGGATGGCGGTCAGCACGCCGGCCGGGTTCGTGAAGAGCCCGGTGCGGTCGGGGGTGTAGAGCAGGGCCATGAGGAGGAGGGTGAGGATGCTGAACGTTACGGGCACCATGCGGAAGTTCCGTTCCGTGGTGTCGGCGAAGGTCTTGGCGGTGGCGCGGCAGGCGGGGAGCGCGGCGTAATACATCACGGGGCCGTGGTGGTCGGTGGGGTCGTAGCGGTACACGCCGGTGTCCATCAGGTCTCCCGCGCGCACGGCCTGGTTGGCCTCGTCGCCGTGCATGGGGCGTTCCTCGAGCCGCGCGGAGCGGAAGTTCAGCGCAAACGCGCAGATCGCCGTAACGGCGAGCCACACCGTTACCGTTTTGAGTTTATCGTTTGTTCGTTTCATAGCGGCAGGTCATCTTCGGGCACCGGGCATTCATCTGCGGTTTTACTCGTACCTCAGGCAGTCAATGGGGTTGAGGCGGGAGGCGCGGAGGGCGGGGTAGAAGCCGAAGAAGACGCCGACGAATGCGCTGAACCCGAAGGAGATGACCACGGAGGCGGGGGTAACGAAGATGGGCCAGCGGTTGATGTCGCCCACCAGCCATGCGCCGAACATCCCGAGCCCGATGCCGATGATGCCGCCCATGGTGGACAGCACCGCGGCCTCGGTCAGGAACTGCAAGAGGATGGCCACGGGCGATGCGCCGATGGCCATGCGCAGGCCGATCTCGCGCGTGCGCTCGGTTACGGACACGAGCATGATGTTCATGATGCCGATGCCGCCGACGAGCAGGGAGATGGACGCAACGACCGCCATGAGGATGGTCATCATCTTGGCGATGCTTGTGGCCATGTCCATGATCTCGGTCATGTCCAGCACGGAGAAGTCGTCCTCGGCGGTGGGGGCGAGGCGGTGGCGCTGGCGCAGGAGCGCGGTGAGCTGGCGCTTGGCCTCGGGGACCTGGTCGAGCGAGTGGAGGCTGAACAGGATCTGGTCCACGTTGTTGAACGTGCCGCGCCGCAGGTTGCGCTGGACGGTCGTAATCGGCGCGATGATGACATCGTCCTGGTCCATGCCCATCGAGTTCGTGCCTTTTTTCGTCAGCACGCCCAGCACCCTGAACGGGAGGTTGCGGATGCGGAAGGTCTCGCCCACGGGGTTCTGGCCGTCGAAGAGGTTGTCCACGACGGTCTGGCCGATGACGCACACGCGTGCGGCGGTGCGCACGTCCACGTCGGTGAAGAACACGCCGCTGGCGACATCCCATTTCCGCACGGGGAGGAATTCGGTGGTTACGCCCTGGATGGAGGTGCGCCAGTTGTTCTGCTGGTAAATCGCCTGGTCGTTGCTGCGCATCAGCGGCGTGTAGGCCTTGATGAGGTCGGGGTAGTCGCGCCACATGGCTTCGCCGTCTCCCGCGGTGAGCGTCTGGACGGCCCCCGCGCCGAACTGCACGCCGCCGCGCCGGAGGCTCCCGGGCATGACGGTGAGCAGGTTGTCGCCCATCGTGCCGATCTGGTTCCGCATGCTGATGGACGCGCCCTCGCCGATGGCCACCACCGCGATAACCGCCGCAATGCCGACGATGATGCCGAGCGCGGTCAGGATCGAGCGCACCTTGTTGCGGAGCAGCGCGCGGATGGCGACCTTGAAAATCATCCCCCACTTCATGCGACCACCTTTCCGTCGCGCATGACGATCTTGCGTTTGGCGAACGCGGCCACCTCGTCCTCATGCGTAACCATGACGATGGTCTGGCCCTGCTCGTTCAGGGTCTTGAAGAAGCCCATGATTTCGGAAGACGAGTGCGAGTCGAGGTTGCCCGTCGGCTCATCGGCCAGCAGGAGCGGCGGGTTGTTCATCAGCGCGCGCGCGATGGCCACGCGCTGCTGCTGGCCGCCGGACAACTGGGACGGCGTGTGCATCATGCGGTCGCCGAGGCCCACCTGATGGAGCAGGTGTTCCGCGCGCTCGTGCAGCGCCTTGCCCGTGAGCGCGTTGTGCTTGTAGAGCATGGGCAGCTCGACGTTCTCACGCGCCGACGTGCGCGACAGCAGGTTGAAGCTCTGGAACACGAAACCGATTTTCTGGTTGCGGACTTTCGCCAGCGCCGTGCGGCTCATGCCGGCCACGGGGATGCCGTCGAGCGAGTAGCTGCCCGCGGTCGGCACGTCGAGGCAACCGAGGATATTGAGCAGCGTGCTTTTGCCCGAACCGCTTGCGCCCATGATGGCCACGAAGTCCCCCTGCGCCACCTCGACGGAAATACCGTCCAGCGCCCAGACCTCCTGCTCGCCCATGTTGTAGCCGCGCGTAAGGTCTTTAATCTCAATCAGCATAGCGTCAATCTTCCCCCCGATAGAAAGTGAGAGTTTCTCACTTTTCCACGGGGGATGTCAACCCGCAATGCGTGGATTCGTGTTCCCGCGCAACGGCGCAACGGGAACGGCGTTCCTTGCGACGCTTCCCGGCATCAGAGATAATTATGGTGTCGGCTTACGGTATGGACTGAATGGACAGGGCGGCATCACGTGCAGAAATGGATGTCGCTGCATCGCGGGCAAGCCAAGAAAACGGGAAATGTGTGGAAAACTTAGGAATTTCAACGAAAAGCGTGAATAAAGCATGGATTTTGTATGAGAGAAAAAAGACCGCCTAAAAAGGTAGATTATCAAACAAG
>Ga0123353_10007510_pt1 | contig 14753 bp, 7 predicted proteins | sample TergutLab28metaG_3_FD_92763 | JGI IMG/M metagenome (GOLD analysis project Ga0123353, IMG submission 92763) | Labiotermes labralis P3 segment gut microbial communities from Petit-Saut dam, French Guiana - Lab288 P3 | ecosystem: Host-associated > Arthropoda: Insects > Digestive system > Gut ... | reverse complement strand
TTCTTTCGGGTAATTCCCCGGCGTCTGAGTTCTAATAGCCGACGTTTCGGAACCCTCTATCAGCTCCACCTTCATAGGTAGGTGGATAAAGTATACTTCATCCACCTACCTATGAAGATGGAACTGATACAGCCACCTACCTATGAAGGTGGAACTGATAGAGGGTTCCGAAACGTCGGCTATTAGAACTCAGACGCCGGAGAACTACCCAAAAGAAAACATATTACATATAGAATACGGCGAAAGCTTAAAATCAAGAAATCCTTTCCAGTTTATTAATCATTTGGCGTCCCACAATTCGACGTTACTGAATCTAAGTTACTGAGAGTGCCGTCAAGTAAGCCACAAAAAAAACGTGTACTATTATGCTAGTAATTTTTCCCCTTATACAGGGGTGCTGATAAGTCCTTAGTCCGACCAGGAAGGAAACAAGCTAATGTTTCTGTCAAAATGGCGTGAATTTCCTTCGGCGCCTTGCCTTGCAGGAAAAAAAAACCTGATGACATCTCGCGTCTCGATGTTGTTGAAATCGGCCGCGTCCCTGACATGCTTCCGAGCTTGTTTCCTTCCTGGCCAGGCTAAGGACTTACCAGCACCCCAGTAATAAAAAATAAACTCCAATCTACTACGCATCCCCATTAACCAAATAATGAAGATTTTCTAACGTCATTTGTTACATTTCTAAACTTCAAACCTCAAGACTTTTCCTAATGCAAGACATCGACTAAGCAACGTTAACGCACATCTGGAATTAATTTTCTGATCTGGTAATTCTTAACGAAAGTTTCATAAAGCGCAGTACTGCAAGTTAAATTGTTGCAGAAATGTAGAAAAATTAGTCAGAAAATGGGATAAAATGGCGTGTAATTTCCTAAACAGACAAGTTACACTGATTGTTATTATATCAGGGGAATTCACCGCCAACCGATTATCACTTCGCTGAAGCAAATTTTGGCTGCCACAGATTTAACGTTGACTGCGAGGTGCAAACGATTGTGACATGATGGCTGATAAAACAGGATACAGAGATTCATCAACAAAGAAGATCGTCCAACAACATGATAAATGCCTCAGCTTTGGTGCAGAGGTATGTGGAAAATTGGGGAGGGGTAGAAACAGTAAAATTAAATCTGAATTGTTATCATAGCCAAAAGAAACCAAAACATAAGTACTGTAAACATTTCTCCTGACAGTCTTGTATTATTGTCCTCACTCACAGGCATACCATCCACGAGGCCGTCTGTCTGTTGGTGTAAGACGCTCAAACGTATTTTTCGAAAGCCGTTCTTTGACTATGCCTGACTCGGCCGTGTGGTATGTTAGTTATCCTGCGTTCCTTACCTCACTTTATTTTGTCGTTTGCAGCGCTGATACGGTACAGCCCAGCTTCGGCAGATTGTATCTATCACATCTTCCCATATTCCGAAGAACAATCTTAGTTAGCAGTCATCAAAATTCCTGCACACTTCTAACTTACTCATTACCGCAACCACAAATTAAAGGATTTAACACTGCAAACAACAACGGTGACTTGCGTGTATCACACGATCCGACAATAAAAACTCTGCACTTCGTCCACACAGTGCACGGTCGTCGTATAATTCTTAGTTATGAAACTTAACTTTTTTTCTGATCAGCGATAGTTGAATTCTTGTACGGCACGTTGATGAGCGTCGTGCTTCAAAGCGTCGAATTACACGATCTTCGACACGAAAGTTATTCTGCAATATCAACAAAGGTCTCCCGAATGTACGCGGAGAATATCGAAGCCTCAAATTCTCGACATTGCTTCACGAAAGTTCCTCCTGCCAGGGACTGGTTAGTTGACATGAAATCTATATCTGCATAATGCAAAATGAAGAGTCTGAAGTTCTTACGGCGGAGACTAGGTAGATTGCTTTATTCTGAAATATGACGCCGTGTATCTTGGTAGAAAAGTGCCACTGTTTCGGAGGAATATGTGTCCATCCACTGGGTGGCACTGAAGATAGAGAGAAAACGTTCCTCCAAACCGTTGATATCTACAAAACTACACAACGCCACAGCTCAACAAGACAGTGATCTTCAACTAGCATGCGCGTTATTTAATTAGTGTGCCTAGTGCACTTTGTGAAAGAAGAAATTTTAGGTCAATAGCTTGAATAAAAATCTTTCGAAGTGTCATGGCACTGGCACCGTGGCTCTGAAAAGGAATGGCAACGAAACAACAGTGGAAGATGATGAAGGGAACTGGAAACCTACCGGCACACCATGAGTACAGAAAGAGTGTGAGAAAGGCGAGGAACAATTCGGGAATGAGAAAAGGATCAGAAGAACAAAATCAGAGAGAATAATAGAAAAGGAAAAGGTACAGAGGAGATCGAATAGGAAAAGACAAGATGGAACACAGAAAGGAAAGGAAAAGGAGGGACTAGGAAGAATTAGATTAAGAGGAGAAAGAAAGTAATGTGAATGCTAAGAGACAGATCAGGAGTAAGAAGAGGATAACCAAAAGACAGAGCTGGAAGACAAATATAATTATTATGATAAAGATAACTAATAATAAGTAATAATAATAATAATAGATAGGGTGGAAGACAAGAAAAATAAACAAGTCAGGAGAAGGAGGAGGCAAGGATTTTCAATCAACATTCTGTAGCACAATGTTACTACACTTCCCCTCCCCATTCGCATTTTATGTGGAAATTGATGCGAATCTTAGGTCACATCACGATTAGACCCAAGCAGCTCTACCACACCGGAAGTGAAAAACTCGAAATTAACCGCGATTCTTTTCACAGAAAATAAATGAAAGAGTACCAGCAGAGGTATAAATTGGCAATTAATTTTGATACCTAGGCACTTCCAGGCACTACCACTGTGCCAATGACACGGCCGTCTGCGGCGACGCAGTGACAATCCCTGATATGCTGTAATATGTTCGAGGGTGTGCATTGAATGTTATTACAATAAAATAACTTACAGAATTCATGAAATAACATTTGTTGCACAACCTCAACACAGACTTTTGTTCCCTGTATAGGCAACCCCAGTTACAAGACATATATTTGTAGATTCTGTATACCTAGACATAAATAGATATACACAGAAATGCACCCGTCACTCCATCTAGCCACCCAACAAAGTAACCAACCAATCAAGTAAGTCATAAATTTATGATACAAATAACAAATGATAGAAATAATTCTGTTGCTAATGAAAGCGAAATGTTAACGCACTCATACACAGCGGCACGCCAATGGATCGGGTGGTAAGCCTGTTCAATCCTATATATATGTGTGTGTGTGTGTGTGTGTGTGTGTGTGTGTTCACAGCCTATGTCTGAGATTCATTTTAGTATCATCCTCCGTAATAAACCTAGATCTTCCGAGCGAAGTCTTCCCTAGGGATTTTAAAAGTACTGCTTACTTCCACGAAGAGCGTCAATCTAATCTCTTTAGCCATTTTGAAACAATATCTCTTACTAATAATATTAGGTAATTACTAGTAATAAAGGGCTGATTACACTTATTACATTCTCAGATTTATTGTTACGCCATTTTCTTAGATCTAAATATTCATTTCGTGATTTAGTTGGTTTCAGAATCTCTACACCCCAATGTCGTGACAAAGAGCAGAACATTTGATAAAATAATACGCGTAGTGGGGAATCTAACACCACAAGATGAAAATGATTCTGCTCGCATCTAGAAGCTTTAAGTTGAGAAGCTTGATGGGTACTCCGACCGCTTTCACTTCTCATATTACCTCAGCTGTACACCTTTTATGGACAGAATCCTCCAATTCGAACTAATTGTCGCATGTAACGTAATCACCCTTGGCCAGACGGCGGACAAGCTCGGCACTGAATCCTCAAATAACAGTCTGGAAGCTATTTGGAAGTCGTTACCGAAGAATATATGACGCTCCCGAACAAATTAGTCCGTAACGCGACATCTCAGGCTCTCACAGCTTGTTGATGAAGATTCAAGCCTTCTGGGAGGTTACACTCTTCTAGGACTGCCCTTTCCTGCAGACGGAGGCCCTACGTCCAGAAATGTCGATAGCTACCAACAGACATGGCGAAACATTCCAGAATATTTGAACCGCTATCACCTATACTGGTATATCTCTGTCAATAACGTGACTGGCTGTGACAACGGAAAGAGAAGACGATTTATTTTCACCTCCAGTGTGGCCAGACCGACTCAGGGACCTTCCAAGCTGCCAATTCTACATGTGTAAGAACTGAACACAAAATAAGCTTGAAGCTTAAGGATGCTCCTCACTGTTCCCTGCATCCCTGAATGCCTTTGATGCCTGGTTCGGATTGCAGCTCAGGTGTCGGCTACCCTGATCGAGTTACGACTTAATAATAGCTACTGCTGATTCCAGAGTAAGTAACGAAATGTGTATCATAATTAACACTGATAATAACGGGACATTTAAAAAAAAAGCGTTCATAGCAAGTGACCAGCAGTTTTGTTAACAGCTAATCGTACTGCTAATGTATCTGATCTTTCGCAGTCCCTCCACGCAAATGCCGGGAGAGTACTTCGATTAGGCTACAGCCGCTTCCTTCCAAACCCTTTCCAATTCATCATTCATCCTACCTATGGCCCCAGTTGCTGACTGCTTCGTAAAATAAACCACAAGAAGGAAGCAACACCGGCAAGTTAATCGACAAAACGTGGGTGGAGAGCTTCAGGATAACCGAGCAAGAACTATAGTGAATTCGGTCGCTATCTGCCCCCGTCGACGAAGCTTGCCAAAGTGAAGTGCTGAGTACGACGGGAAATGAAGGCGATGGAGAGGAGAGAGAGGGAGGGAGGGACTGATTTACGGGCCCGTAGCTGGCCAGCACCTGACGCAAAGGGTAGACATGTTGGTTAACGAATGAACTAACGAAGCAGCCGAACTAACGACCCAAGATCCCAGATCCAAGCAGCAAAAGCCATGCATTATGTACGCTCCTGACAACGGACAGGGTCACCCAGAGGCAAAAAAAAAAAAGTATCTGTCTCGGTGGAACGGTTAGCTAATCCTCCCCTCAGAAAATCACAATCCAGCTGGTCTGGTTCATCGTTTATTTATTAGTGTGTTGTCAAGTACACTGGCTGCACTAAGATCGTGGTTTGATGATGGGCACTAGCGTCAGCGTTGTGAATGCAAATAGTATGCAACCACAGGCTAATAACAAAGCAGAAGAACAAAATGAGAAACGACGATGAAAAAAGGAGGGGGAAGAAGAAGAGTGTTTATATTGTACACATTTAGAAGTGAACAGATTTAAATGACATGTAACACTGAATGCAAACTAATAATTGTCCGGCAGGTATAATCTCGGTTCCTATCGGTCTATTAAAGCAGGCAGCTGCAAGATAAGCTTCCAGAGGTCCACCCAGCCTTCTATTCAAAGGGTACAGGAGACCCTTTCATCGGGGGGTAAAGTGACCGGGGCGTGAAGCTCCACCTAGTACCGAGGGTAAGAATGAGAGAAGCTATAGCTCCCGTCCCCCCATGTGGCTTCATGGCGTGTAACGGAAAACTTTACTACTACCTTGTAGGTCTGTTAGGCCTCACCTCCAACTTCACGTACAACGCAAACAGGGGGCCAACAATGTCCTCAGAAACAGCTTACCATACACTGGGTCTGTATGTAGCATAAATCATAAGGCTAGATAATAAGATCAACAACGTTTTATTTAACATGTTTCTGATGCGCTAAATAGGTAACGAAATACACGGGCTATTTCTTTCTGGCATTACACAGTGTGGTGTTTAGTGTAATTAATAATGCAATAATATATTGAGGCCAGTATCTAAATACGACAGAATGTTTGGACCAATAGGGTAAGTAATGTCGAACGAAGCACTTTAAATATTGTTTTTAACTTACCACTGCAAAACTGACTGACAAACCTCTTATTCTCTACCGGTTCCATTACACGAGCAAGCAAACCTTCAGATTACAGCACCAGTAGTCACACAGTTCCAAGAAGCGGCAAGTTCCATTTCATCAGCTACTTTGTCAGGGTTTACTTACAAATGCCCACTATTCTACTAGATAGATGTCAAATTGATCCTTATTGACCCAAGTGCTCGAACGATAATTCTGTTTTAGGGCAGCATATTCGCCACAAACACTGTCATTGTTTGTCAAGCCATTAATTTACTAATTAATATTAATTGATCTATGCCATTAGTACTTAACACTGGTTCGTACAGTGTCCATCGAAAGATGAATTACAAAACTGGATATGGATGGAGGTATAAATCACCACAACAACCAGAGCACAGACTGATGACAAAATAACGACGTAGCATGAGTAAAAATTGTAATTTACTGGCGATTATATTAAAGAAAACACACAGCATAGCTGGTAAGCCAGAATACTAAACTCACTATGTGCCGAACAACATGTGTTCGCTTCCAGATAACGTTGGAAAATGTCTCTTTTCCAACATTCAGACTGGACATTTTGACTAGCGTGTTAACTTAAGGAACCTCGCATCGAATCAGTAATTCCAAAAATTTTGAGTACATTCTTGAACGTTGCACTTGCAATTTAAAATTCAAGACATATCTTTGCATTCTTTACTCACATTACTTGTCGACAAGACGAAATATTTAACCACAGCATAACACATAAAACACAATGACTGAAAAACAGTCATTATGGTCATACACAATTTTGAAAATGAACAAGAAAGAAATGGTGTGCACATATTTCCCTAATGCATGCTTTACTTTCTCCGTATTTTCAGTATCAAATCGAAGACCTGAAGAATAAAATGCATAAAACCATAATTTTCCACTCTCATATGTTCTGTCGTACGGCGTGCACGAACTGACTGCAATGGGGATCATTTCTGTCCTTCCATTCAAACGATTCAACTACAGAACACCCTGGGCGGAATGCAATAAAATTTCACAGGCACATTAAGGGCCCTTAAAGGCTGCAGGATCACTCCGTTTTCATAAAGACCGACATAATAGAAGCACAACATATTTTCCTCAAGCAGTATTACACAAACATAGCCACTGAAGTCGGTGGACTGGGGACCAAACTTTTTCGTCTCTCGCTCTAAGAGAAGGTATACGCTGAGGGTGTTGACGACAGAATTTGGACCTACGAGAAGAGAAATGGAAGGGTCGAGAATATTGCATTAACAGGAAGCTTCATAGTTCAAACTACTCTGCACTTAAATACTGCAGCGCGACGAAGTTCAGAGACACGTGTTGGGCATAACTGGTACACTTAACATGTATGGAACAAATGAGAAATTAATGTAAAAATGTGCACCGGAATGAAAGTTCTGAACAGAGCGCAAGTAGCAGGCTCCTGTAATAAGGGCTGGCATTTCAGAAAAGCAGTGAGTTGGCAACCAGTTCATTAACTATAGCGAAGTAGCAGGCTCCTGTAATAAGGGCTGGCATTTCAGAAAAGCAGTGACTTAGCAACCAGTTCACTAACCATAGTGCAGCAGCAGGTTCCTGTAATAAGGGCTGGCATTTCATAAAAGAAGTGACTTAGCAAACAGTTCACAACCACAATTGTTTTTAAATGAAGTCCCCTGAATCTTAGGCAGAGTTAGTACAGAAAGGGACACAGACCACAATGGACCGTCATCAACCAAAATTCGGGTCGTTTATAATACCTCCACTTTACGAAAACAATGCACGAAATCAGGCCGGGTCGAATTGAGACAACAATGGATGGAGAAACATTGTTAGAATAGTGCGATCAGTTTATACGTAATAACTGCTCTAAGTTTCAGGTAATGCTACTGCAGAATTTGCGAATAGGTCCAAAAATGAAACTTATTTCCGATACGTCGTTAACGGAGAAAGGGACTGGTCGGTACGTATCATACATTCTTGCCATCTAAAACGTTATACGTGCATACTGTCATAACCTAGGGTAACGCTTGCGGACGTCACGTGATACACGATAGAGCACGCACAATCTGATTCCGCAGACTTGTAGTAAAGAATATTTTTTCAGGGTTTTCTTTGAAAACAAAGCAACTAACTGAAAGAGTGTACCATTTTAAGGAGCAATTACATCCCTGAAATTCACTGTACGTGTAGGGGATGACAGGCGGTAGGCAGGGACACTGAGTTCAAAAGAGCAAAGTATTTGTGCGTACGCATCCAAGTTCCGTGCACAGGTGCACCTGTGCACGAGACGGTCACCTATAGGTGTGATGATACCAGAGGTTGTGTAATGCAATTTTGACCTCCTGATGATGAGCACATGTGCTCGAAACATGTAAGAGGTACGAAATAAACTTATTGTAAAACAAAAATTTTGCGCATCAAGTTGGTTAATTACTGAGATAAATATACTGAGATGCACGGTCAGCAAAAGTCAAAATCTTCCCCTAGTGTTTAGTTCTGCCTGTCAGCGAGATGATCCATACATTCCAACATCGCCTTCGGAAATCCCCGTATGCGAAACCTATTTCTGTATGCTGAACCACTTTTGCGAACATTAACGGAACTTTATTTTAGCTTAATTAAAGTATGAATTATAGGCCTACGGTACTGACAAAAGCCAAAACTCATTAATTTGGCAGCTGACAGCTTAGGCCCTCAATGCCACATCTGAAAGAAATCCGTTCAGCGTTGTAACAGGCAAAGCACACAACGGCGGACAGACACCAATTTCAGTCGCACACCACTGAATATAATTTTCTTTTCTGAAAGTCTTAAAAAGTGCAAATCAAGACTTAAAAGACATCAGTACTTCATTAGCGAATATTATGCTCTTTTACGTGTATTACATATTTACAGTAACTGAGAACTTTTGTTCTAATAAAATGATTCTTTTTGCAGGATAAGGTTAGGGAGTGCCATATGAAACACAGAGACCGTTAAAGTGTCGAACACAAGTTCGCTGCTCACGTCTATCCACCCGTACGTTGCTCACTGCTGACCCTTAAAAAGGACCTTTTTGAAACACACTCCCATTGGCTCCATACTAGCCCCATTCTTCTCTTCGCTCCCAGAATCCTGATTGACCATATTCCCTCCAACTTTCCCATTACCGCTACATTTCATTTTGTCCCCCTTCCACCCGAACCAGATACTATACCCTGAAGACTTTTCTCCGAAACATCGGAACATACATTTACCACGACACAGAAACCCAAAAGTAAAAAGGCAAAGGTACATCAGTCCCATTACAGGCCTGAACAGGTCCAAAGGAATCCAGGAAGTTAAGGTTCCAAGATTTCGTGACAATGGCACAATACCCACAAACAACTAACAAAATTACTTCCTTCATTACCCACAAACAACGAACAAAATTACGTCCTACAGACTCCGAATAACAAAACTGAACAAAATCATGGCATGGTAGCGACATCTTCAAACATCTTCTTTACGTTGCACTACTCCACATCATGAAACAGTTGAAACATCGTGGTATTATTCGCAGTCTGCCCTCTTTTAATCTACCGCCCTTCTGCACAGCACGCCCTTTGTGTTATCACCGTACTAAAACTTTTGCGAGAACGAACTTGTATATCCAAATTCTGAGCATTACTATGGCAGTCTAGTGCTACAGCGACACCGGACAGCATCTTATCGGATTTGCCAATCCCTCTGCGACAGACAATGAAGCAAAAACGTAAGAAATATGAACTCCCTTAGTGCTTATCGGTCGGAACCAGAAGCTGCCTCCTTAACACGACTTACAGCTGTAATTAAATCCACTTGTCAATTAGTTTAAAGTAGCAGCAGACACTGTTCAGATACCACAACACACTTCTCTATTTCTGAAACTAATTGTGATTTTCCTCTGGTCTTAATGGATACAACCGCGTTTCCCTGCATGTTGTTTAAGGAATAATTCTTCTACATACTGATCATTTACGCAGTTTTTTTTTTTTACTTTTCTTGTCATATGTGTTCACAAGATACCTTATAATTAACAAATTAATGTACACTGTATTTTAAAATGTAAATCATAAAAAAGACCACAGGGGATGGACGGCTGCTTGTTGACAAAAACGTGGTTCTAACCTCAATCAGCATGTAACACCAACGTACTGCCAAACTAAGTGAAAGTGATTAAATTCCGAAGTTACTGACCATCTGACTTACTGATTATAAGATTACTTAACCTTTAGACGCCTAATGTCAACTATAGTGGTCGTACCGCACCGCTAACCTCTAAAGTTGCATTTTATATATTTATTCAACAAATATGGGTACTGAATATTTTAAACATGGTGTATAATGTCCCTTTTTTCTCTTCAAAATGCAGTCTGTTTCATAATTCTAACGTATTGGGTTCATGTATTATTCACATTTTATATACAGGATGTGCTAAAATTAAAAAAATAATTCCGGCGCCAAAAGGTTAATTACGTTACTAAACAAAATAAACTAAGATAAATTACGAACGCTTTAATAATCGGCTGACACGTATACTGACCGACCAAACGAGTGATTCGTTCATTAATCGACTGAGGAAACTGAGGTAGGCTACAAACTTGCTCACGGATTAACTAATAACTAAGAATAGTGAAACGCGTAAGGTGAAGAAACACAGAGATAAGGTATAGAAGTTGAAGAAGGCGAAGGAGGAGTATAAGAAGTATCACAATTTGGAAGGTAGACACAAGGAAGATAATGTGTCTTGAGGAAAGGGGACAAGGTAAAGGAGTTACAAACAGAACGATGAAGAAGAACAAGGGTTTTCAAACAATTTACTACGTAGTAATTACATAATGATACGAGAAATGTCAAAACGTTGATCGAATTGGTGCTTCAGTGTCACTGGGTAGAGCTACGGAAGTACGCAAATATCAGTCATTATATCCCACGAAAACATAACAGATGTATAGCGTCGCACCTATTTAACGTCGGTAATGAAAGGAAGTAAGTGATCCGCTTCACGCCCCGGTCGATTCAACCCCTGAAAAAGCGCCCCCAGTACCTATTTGATTATAGGATTGGTGGACCCCACAGCCTGGCTAAACGCTTAGGAGAACAGGCCAGCCAGGAATCAAGTTCCGGGTTCTCTCTTGTCTGGCCTGTAAGCCTGATATCTATACCAACTGACTATACCACCTTCCTGCAGTGAGCAATCTCAGCGTTATGCACGTATTTAATCGCCCCATTCACCTGCTTCTGACAAACGAGTGTAAATACCTGCCATTTAATTAACAGAGGAAGTGAGTACGTGCTACATATGGCCGGTTTCTTAGTTCATTCGACAGGAACAAAATAAGGAGGGCAGACCATGCAATAACGATAAACAGTGTACAAAAAATTAGAAGGCCGCATATTTATTTTATGAGTGCAATTCGGGTCACTCAAGCAAGCGGTTGAAGTCTCTGTGGCGTGTTGTGTATAGGATTCATCCATTCGGCCATACCTTTCATCATTACTGCCTAATCACAGCCCCAATATTTACAGCACACCATTTGATTAGAACTCTCCTTCATGTACACAACAACCTCTCTTTCTTTCTTTCTTTCAATCTTACCTACTGCTTAGCCCTATGCTCCCGCCCGTTCTTACCTATCATTTGCTCACGATGCACGGTCACAGAAACCTAAAGCTATCATTCTCCTTTTCCTTCCACCTTTCCCTTTACCCCCCCCCCCCCTTACTACATTCAGTCTTACGGCCATCTCAGTCTGGATCTAGCCGTTTTTCTTCTCAAATGAAACACTTTCAAAACTTTTACTAACCGTCTTTGTATGTTATACTGAAATCATGTGTCTCGGTTAATCGAATCCTTTCCTTTAAAAGTACTCATCACATCGGGGCTTTATAAAATTCCCAAACTTACTCTTGGTTATGATTCTCAAAGCACCTTGTCTCAGGTTTTGTTTCATATACATTCCTATAAACGTGCCTGCTGTACCTCATATTTAATAAAAATTTATCGTTACGAAGAGTGTACCATATTTCGTATCCACACAGTGCAACTGGTTTTAACATTGCTTTTTGGGTCTTACTATTTGATGCTTTATTCCTGCGTTTGTCACGCGTCACTATTAAGATCTACACTTGACGGTTCTAATACGAATTACTGTTTTGTCTACTTTTAATTTTTTTTATATATTCTCCTCACGGTTGTAGACTTATAATGACATTGGCGGGAATGGAATTGACGCAGAAACCGCAAAAAATAATTACTCTGCCATTGCTACACTTTTCCTACACGCCTTCTACACTGGATTACCTAATACCATAACAGCTGCGTGTTCACATGTTCAATTCGGCACGAATCTTTAGATTACGGTCCCCGTGACAGCGAATTATGAATCGTTTCGCCGATCCCAGTGGCCGCGCCGTCTAAGGCGTAGGTCTCTGGCCATTCGCTTGCTGGGATTGCGGGTTCGAATCCCACTGGGGGGTGAGGATGTTGTTTGCTGTGAATGTTGTGTGTTGTCAGGCGACGGGCTGATCCCTCGTCCAGAGGAGTCCTACTGAGTGTGGTGTGATAGGTTGTGATCTCGAAACCTGACCAATGAGGCAGCCTTGGCCCGAGTACAACTCTCTCGTCACATGACGAAAATTAATCGTTTCAAATGCACCGAACGATTCGATTGAGTGAGCAGCAATCCAGCTTCGTAATCGGGAGCTACCGGGTTAAAATTTTACTCCAAACACCGGCTATCATGAAGCAGGGTTTTCGCCGTTTTATTCAGTCCTTCTAGCCAACTCAGATTACGGACATGGCCACCACCGTCTGCATCCATCTCATTTCATTATACAACAATCGTCTTGTCGTTTCAGGCTAGGCTACTGTGGGCTACCAACAGCGCTCTCAAGTCTGCGTACGAGTAAACCGTACGTTACGTTCTTCTTCTTCCGCAAACCCGGTTATTTCTTCATTTTTAGTTCGCGTTTGTAGGTGTCCTATTTGCAGTTATTCGCTCACCCCCTTCTAGTGCAGCGGTCATGGAAGAGTAGAGCTGTACCTCTACCCACCCTCTGGGCCACACCGGGCCTGTAACGGGATCACTTTACCTTTATTTGCACTTATTCAAATTTTGATTATTTTTCTCATTCACTTTCTCCTACTCTAATATACTTTTTTTACTCTTGTTTAACATTTCCCATTTCCCACTAAGCTGCACAGGTGAGAAAGGAATATCTGAAAGACTGTAGCCTACTCAGTGCACGACTAAGGACCCGTCTGCTATGGGAATATGTCCAGTGGATTAGGGCGGTGAGTGTACCCATCAGCAGGGACGGTGACTGTGGTGAATGAAGCCCATTTTAGGGTCAACTTCAAGACCGAAGGAGTCATCTTACAGTTTACGACATCGGTCGAGAATCCGCTTCTTGCGAGATGAGTTTTCACAACGTTCACTACGAAGATTGCTGTATTCTGGGAAGTGACACCGTATAATTTGGTAGAATTTTACCGATGTTCATTAACAACGTATCAAGAAGGAATTAGGGAGGCAGAATTGAAGAAAAAAAAGCTGGAAGAGATGTGAAGAAAAAGACAGGCATAGAAAATATAACCAAAGGCAGGCAGGCAGAAAAAGACAGGAAAGAGAGGACGAAGAAAGAGAAAGAAAGAAAGACGGACACGAACGGAAGTAGATGAAAGAAGTAATCAAGGAAGGATGTGAAAAACGTCAGAGAGAAAGATTAGGAGTACTAATACTATCTAAATCTGTTATTTTAGTGTACTTATCAAACTCATTTTTAACTTATCACGTCCCCTTGATCTGCGTCTTTTTAGACAGGTAGGCCCACTTTAATCATCACGCTGTATAGAGTTACTTACCATCGTCCCTCACTAATATTCGCCATATTCAACAACACTTTCAACAGAACTACTTTCTTGAATGAGACCTCCACATTAAATCGGTACCCAATAATTTTACAACCAATTAAAGTCCGATTTTAATTTCGTATAAAGTATGCGCTGCATAGCCTAACGCAAGCCTAGCAAAACCACTGTCACCTGACGACCTTTAAATTCCCATGGAAACGCAAAGCCTGCATAATTGCTGTAATGACTCACAAACACACTCAATGTCTGTAACAATATCTGGTGCGACTTTTCGCAATGCGCGCCTATACGAACGTGCAAGGCCATGAAAGCATATGAAGGGAGTGGAGACAGAGTTAATCGTGTTCCTAACCTCGGAAATCGACAGAGAAGATTAACTTCACGCCACGGACTGAACATAAACTTAAGTTCACGAGGTCTTGCCTTATTTAACAACGATCAGTCACCTACATCATTCATGTAGGCGAATTACACATGCTAAGAATAATATCAGCTATGTATTCGAAAAGACAAATGAAACTGGTTTGTCCTGTTTTTCTAAGGTAGACACGGAATAATACTGGCAACTAAGAAAATTCATACAAAACCCCAGTAAAGTACTTTTTAAGAAGAAAGTTATCTAAAAAATATTTAAAAATTAGGTTTCAGCTTTCAGAAAAACTCGCCACTATTCAGTTACAAATATCAATTTACAAATTTTCAGTACGGCAACAGCCGCTCTTAATTTTGGGTCTCCAGTGCTGCAAAATTGTCATTCACTAAATACTGAAACAGGCGGTACAGATATCTGTGTCATAAAGAGTCAGTTTGTGAGGCGAAATGATTAAAAGTATAGAGGGGAGCTAAATTACTTAATGCGTGCATACACCTTTGACCGCCTCTGTGGTCTAGTGGTCAGAGTTTCTGGCTACAGATACAGAGGTCCCGGGTTCGATCCCCGGTGCTACCAGATTTTCTGAGTAGTAGTGGGTCTGGAACGGGGTCCACTCAGCC
>Ga0123353_10007509_pt1 | contig 14754 bp, 6 predicted proteins | sample TergutLab28metaG_3_FD_92763 | JGI IMG/M metagenome (GOLD analysis project Ga0123353, IMG submission 92763) | Labiotermes labralis P3 segment gut microbial communities from Petit-Saut dam, French Guiana - Lab288 P3 | ecosystem: Host-associated > Arthropoda: Insects > Digestive system > Gut ... | reverse complement strand
GCTAGCAATATTATTATTGTTACGGCGTGTGGGCGTGTTCTTTGTGTTTTTTTTTTGTTGTTTTGTTTGTGTTTTGTATTTTTTTTGTTTTTTTGTTGGTAGTGGGGGGGGGGGGGGGGGGGGGGGGGGTGCATGTCACCGATACTGCATGTTGATGTAGAATCGCAATTGAAAGGGTTGTATAGGAGCTTGGTCAGATTTAGAATATAAAAGTAGAGGGCTTATTAAAAAGACGGAAAGTGTCATAGTTCTGTACGTTATTTAAATGTAATTTGAGTTCAAATTTGGTGTTCATCACTACCTAGCCAACAGAATATTAGTTTTTTATTCTTTTCATTCTCTTGGAAAAGTGCTCACAAGAAGAGGGAAGATTACTTTCTGCTGTACTGATGCAGGGTTTTGTTTTTCTTTCCTGAAGAAACAAAACAAATGAAAAATTTGAGGTATTTTCTGGGATGTTATACTCCTTTAAAACATATGAGAAGACTTGAAGTTACTGAGGAAATGCAAGTTGTATTCTTATTAGTTTTGAAGATCTAAGTCTTCCAGGTGTTATACTGTGCCATGGGGTAAATATTTCCTGATGTTTTGAAAGTGCATAACATCCCAACTATTGGGTAACTAGATCGCAAGGTTTGGAAGTTGTGTAATGTCCCAGGAGACCTGAGTCTTCAAATCTAATGAGAATTGAACTTGTTTTACTGAGTGATATTTGCTTTGTGGCAGTTAAATCTAAGAGCATTTGAGTGGTGCAGAGTGCATGAATTAGGCATTCTTGAATTGTAGGAATATCATAAAAGAATTTGTATGCTGATAAAAAATTAGGCAAATTATGTATATGTGTATATGTTACATACTAGAGGCTGCTCATAGTTATTCCTACCTCCATTTAATTGGTGTGTGTGGTTGTATGCTAGGAAAGTGTGCTGTAAGTTGTTCATATTGGATTGTAGTGATACAAATATATTTTATTTTGGTAAGATCTCTTTTAGTTAGAAATATATGTTATGCTTCTTCCTCTTCATCTATGCACTGAAAGTAGTCTCAAGTTTAGAAAAAAGGAATACTAGATATGTAATATCAGGAGCTATCTCAGACTGATACGTAGTACAGTTGTAGGGATCTCATTTGTCCCAGTTTTCCCAGGCTAGTCCTGGTTTTATGGGTTTTAAGGAGATCTGTCTCAAGCGTTCCAAAAAATCTGGTTTGGGTTGCCGAATGTCCCAGGTTCCGCAGAGTCATGAAAATAACGACATTTCTGCGAATGCGAAAGAAAATTTTGACTTTCCCACAGTGGGAGAAAACATCTACAGGAGTATCATGGCCATCAAGCAGCCACTAACAGGAAGGAATGGGAGAGGGAGAGGAAAATGTGTAGATTAGTGGTTGTAGAGTCTGGACTCAGACCGTGAAGGATGAGGAACAGATATGTAAAGAGAAATCAGGAAGTGAACTGAGTGTATGCATTTATTATTATTATTATTATTATTATTACTACTACTACTACTACTACTACTACTACTACTATCATAAACATCATCATCATTAAATTTGTTATCCATATATTGCAATTTTTATCCATATTGTCTGACAGCAATATTAGTAAATTATCGTGCTTTTTAATTATGTGACAGGTTCGAAATCTTGTCTCCCCTCCCACCTCCTCTATGTTCCTTATGTGTGCTGGTTTTAGGTTTTCAAAGGTGGGATCCCTGTACAGTGTACTTAATAATTAATAAATCTGTATATACAATGGTATATATAGCTTTATTTGGAGCTATGTTTTAGCATATGAATTATACTTAAAATTATTATTTTAAGTGTTAAGAACAAATCTGGTGTAAGCAATGTTGCTTGTTTAAAAATTAACTGCTGTACTCTGTGACCTGAAATTTTGAAATTATTTCAAGAATGACTCCTGTTTTAGTGTTTGGTTAGAGAGGCGCCATATTTTCATGCATACTTTGTAGCAGTTATGTTATTTTATAGAGAAAATTTACATGATGTTATAATTACAATCATAGTTTTGTAGTAAAGACACCATCCCAAAACGTACCATACTACAATTTGTGTGGTGGCTTTATTTGGAATAAACAAACAACTCCTTCTTGAGCTCCAGAGCATCTGTACATTGTTTTGTGTTAAAGTTGTGTTTGTTACATCATCTGTTACCAGGTTCTCAGACTTGCTACTAATACTGCTGTTACTGTTAGTAATGTTGTTGTTGTGCTTTTTGTATGATGTGCATAGGGAGAACACATATGGGAAATTTTATTTATCCACATACTTCAGTTTAAGAAATGTTGAAAAAAGTTTAAGTAAATTTGATACTAACATTCCACATTGGAAGCCATTTCAGGCTTTTACCTTGTAACCTTATGCCTGGCACTCTGGCTTACTTGTTTCTGCTAATAATTGGGCAGCTGGAATGAGCATTGAGTTTAGTCATCTCTTATGCAGCATGGACCATAGATGATCTCATTGCATTTGTGAAATGTGCACAGTTGCACATGTAATGACAGCATGGTATTCACAGACATGTAAACTTGGAGCAACACTAACACAAGTTTCAAAATTCAGTAACTATGAGAGCTGTAGGAACCACAATAACAAAAGCTGTAATAAAAGTTAGTATCATCATCAGAGCTGTTTGAAACAGCTAGGAGAACAAGAGTGGCACTGTGTAGAGAATGCGTGTTGAAGGCCAGTGTACTTGGTTAGATATTGTGTATTTCCAACTCTGCTAATTACTGCCATGACCATTATTTAATGTAAATTTAATGGCAGTAATTATAAAAAAATTAATGGTGGTGTTTTGCTTTGACGGGTGATGATTCATTCAGGAGATTATGTTTGACATGGCTGGCAACACACACATGCTTGGCATTTTTGTGACAGATAAATTCCACAACATTTGGTATTAAATTTTCAGATGTGTTGACATAAAAATTTTTAAATTGAACTTCAAAAAGTATCCATTTCTCTTTCACCACTGTGGATATTGAGATATCTGTGGGATTGTTCCAGACTGGAATGATTCACATTCCTTCTAGTGAGACAAACACTAGGAATGGGTACAGGAGATTACCATTTTCTTTCTTGGCTGGTATATTTAAACGTAAGAAGTCTCAAGATGATCAGAGTAATACAGAATTTGAAGATCCATCTTCTGTTGTAGACATGGACAGGTCTTCTGACCCTCAAAGTAAGTACATACTTTCAGAATGTGAGAAAGTAAATTTACATTACTCATATTGGTGTATACAAAGATGTATTTATGAAACTTCTCTGGAAAGAGTTTAATAACACAGTGATCATGTTTCCTCAGCTTCTTTAGCATGCTTCTTGAAAAATTGATTTGTTATTTGTAATTACTAGATGTCATGCAAACAATTTGCAGCAAGTAACACAGTATTAGTTTACACTAGCACCAATATCAGTAAACTTCTAGTGCCTGTAGATGGGTTCAGGGTATACTCTGAAGAATTAGTCCAGATTGTATGTGTCGCCTCATCACTGATATACAGGCCAATGAAATACTGTGGCCCTTGGTGTGGCTTGTAACTGTCCCTGCATCTCTTTCACTGTGTTTGTCTACAGAGACTGGTGCATGATCCACAAGGCTGGACAAGTTACGTTAAACTGCAGTACGTGATTTTTTTACATTACATCACTTACTGTCTTGGAATGGTTTCCTGTGTGTCTTTTGTGAGTTTGTCTGCATTGCTGTATGAGTTACTTCAGCAAAGTAGTAGATGCACATCTGTGGCACAAAATAATGGACATGCTCCTTTCATACAGTACAGCAGATGGAAGTGTCAGGATTTCTCACTGTTTATATAAATGTTTTACTCATTGGTGACTTCTACACCATAGCATGTTTGCACCCATAAGCTGGCATCTAAAAGAGACGGATTAGTTGAGCATCAACAAACAAAAGTGTCAACATGTGAGGACTGTCTGCACTTCAACATTTGAGGAAATGGTCTTAATGTTGTTGCAGACTTGCTGTCAACCAACACACGTTGATTTACATTAAATGTTGTAATGACTTCTTACATAATTTGTAAAATGTAACGAACATTGCTTTTTGAACATCTTTCATATTGTAGTTTAATTTTTCTTTTTATTTTCCAGCATCTGTGCCAACATGTAGGTATGGGACAGTTCCTAGAGTTCCTTCTACACTTTCAGTAACGGCAGTGGACATCATGGTGCAGGCACCCTGTTGTCCGCCCTCTCCTGCCATATCCAATCTTACCCTCACCCCAGGGCGTACACGTGACATTGACCAGGACATGGAAGCTTTGCGGCTTTCTCGTCAGGACAATCCTTTCCTCCAGGTACTTATATGAGGCACTGGCTACTGAATTAAAACTGAATGCTTATGAGGGTCAGGGTTTTAAAATTGGCAGGAGATATTAATAGAGGAAACAGACTGGGAACATCTGAGACTTAAACAAGAGGGATCTTCGATTATCTTTTATTCTTTGTACTTAAAGTACATACACTCACAGCTGGTATTCAGATTTGTTATGTTGAAGGAACTTAACAAATTAGTGCAGTAATTTTATTATGTATGGGAACATGATAGAGTAACTTTTTCTGCTAAATTAGAGCTAGCTTTTATCTTGTACTAAGTGAACAACCTGTACTTTCTGTTGCATTTTACCCCCATTTATTTGTTATTTATTCATATGAGCTATATTTTATAATTATTTCATGATCATAAGGTAATATAACTCATACAGAAAAGTGATTGATTTAGTGGCAGCCTTACCAGATTTTGATGTCCAGCAAAGGTAGGGAATTTTTCTGTTCTCTGTCATGTCCAGACTGCCCTTGGGGTCCACTGAGGCTCCTGTCAAATGTGTGTTGGGATAAAACAGCTGGAACATGAAACCTGACATTCACCTGGCACCAGGAATGCATGGAGCTTTACTGCACTCCTCCATACATCTTCATGTCATACTGCTTAGCCACACACACAACTTTATTTGTATCCTATGTGACACGCTAGTTATGACTTTGGCAAAACAAAACGTGCATATGCAAGGAAATGTGATGTGTTAATATGAGCATGGTTTTTTTAGCATTAGAATTCTCTTGGGTAATCAGATGCATCATTCTTTTGCAAAATACCAGTGTTCCAGTTACTGGCTTTGTATTCATTTGGGGTCAGTCTCTAAAACATTTATTTTCTGCTGAACATTGATGTGGCTGGTCGCCCAAAGTAATTATAGTGCACTTATTTGTTGGAAACATTTCAAATCTTGTATGGTTTATTTTGTTTGTAAAACAGGTCCTGGCTAGTAGAGAGAGCCTGGTTGACAGTTTGGAGGAACTGGAATCAGATGATGCTACTCTTATGTCTCAGGTCAGCTAAAGTAAAGTGTAATAACTTTATAGGTCCAAGTATTTTTCAGGTGTAGTACAATGTATCAAGTCTTTGAGGACAGTCAATGACAGCATATATGATATTATGTGTTGACTGTTGTGGGCAGAAACAACAGATAATGCAGAGCATTGTGGCCCATTACAGGCTATAAGTTGTGTGCAGAGGTTAGCAAATAACGCCATTTTTAAATGATATGAGTTCTTGACTGTGTGCTAAGTTGGTTGTACTTATGTGAAAACTTGGAAGTATGGGTGTCTCATAATTATTCATCCAAAAAGGGAAATTTCTTAACAAACCACTATAGAGAGAGGACTAGAAAAATCACAAAATATAGACAAAACCAGGGAGTTTTGTGTAGGGCAGTTGGCAACAATGCAGAGATAGACACTGTATTAGTGATCAAACAGAAGGCAAAGCAAATGACTTTGTATTAGAAATACTGAGCATGTGTGATGTGAGGTCAGGGGACTGTTTGACACAGAAGAGGTCCTGTGTGAGGGTACAGACAGTTCAAAGACATAAGAAGTGAGATACACCACTGTGGTGTGTGGAGGCCAGCACAAGTCCCAACCTTGTCAATGCTGTGCATAAAGGAATGGAGTGGACTCCATTAAAATTTTTGCAACAGTTACCTGAGGTACAGGTATATCCTAGCAAAGGCAATTGGTTATATGGTGATGAACAATGTTTTGCTGTTCTAGCCAATTCTTGTATTTGTTACCCAGAGACTTGACAAGAATACCACACATATAATCACTGACTGGGAGCAGGCTATGCCATACAGCACAGTGCAGTGCCTTGACAACAAATCAGGTGTTAAAACAGCATTGTGAACCCACATTGCACATATTTACTATATTTTGCATACAAAATCCCATACTTTGCCCTCCGTTTCATATTTTTTTACATGTTATTTGTGCACTGCTTTCAGCCACGCTAAATATAAAACTCCCTCCTTTATTTATGTGATGACGTAGTTGGCACAGTGGCTTCTTACGGGCTGGGCAGTTCTGGGATTGAATCCCAGTGGTGGAGAGTTTTTCTGCACCCATCCAGATCAGCCCTGGGGCCCACCCAGCCTTCTGTACAATGGGTATCAGGTCTCTTCCATAGGGGTAAAGCGGTCGGAGCATGGCGTTGGTCACTCACTATGATTAAAGGAAGAGTAGATCTATACCTCTATTCCACCTCTGGGTCTTCATGGACTGTTCTGAGGTGAACTTTAAGTTACCTTTACATTTTTTACATCCTTTGTCTGTAGTGGTATGTCTACAATACATTTTCCATTTTGTATGAATAATTTTGGAATGTCTTGTAGAAGTTATAGTTGATTGAAGATGCATTTACTTTGTATACAAATTGAACCTATTAAAATCCCTGTAGTTTTGACAGTTTTATTAAGTTCAAACTTACTTTTTTTTATTTGTAATCTGTCACCATTAATAGCATCAGAATCCTACATTAAGTGGCATTTGGTATTTATGTTCTCCCAACTTACAAGCTGTTGTATTTGCCATGTTATTATTCATAGTTTTTGGTGTTTCCTGTTACAGTGGACATACATTGTAGTGATAATTTTTATTAACTATTATCATGTATTTTATTTACTGGTGATGTTACTTTCTGGGGAAACCGGAGGGAAGGAGACCACTGGGGAGACCTAGGCATAGGTGGGTGGATAATATTAGGATGGATCTCCAGAAGGTGGGATGTGGGCATATGGACTGGATTGGGCTAGCCCAGGATAGAGACAGGTGGCGGACGCTTGTGATTACGGTAATGAACCTTCGGGTTCCGTGAAATGCGGGGAATTTCTTGACTACCTGCAAACCAGTTAGCTTCTCAAGAAGGACTCTGCACCATGGAGTAAGTAAGTAAGTATTAGAAAGGTTAAGTAATACATTATGTTGTTTGCTGTACAATTATTTGACATGTGTGTTTTATCTTTAGGAGTTTCCTTCAGATCTTGATGTGGATCCCCTTACATTACCAGAGATCCATGAACACATGATTCGCAGTCCACCACCTACCACGTGGCCCAAATCGCCAAACTTCAAGGTATTCCACTTCCCCATGCAGTCAAGTGATGATGACTCAAGCCAGGTAGAGTTTAGCTGAACGAGTTACAGAAAGCAGACAGGTTCTTTGCACGTGACCTCAGTTTTTTTTTTAGTGCTCAAGAGAGAATGGAGGTCTGTTTAATTGAAACATTAGAAGATGTGAATTTGGAAAATGTGGAGATATGAATAGTCTAATGATATGCAGTCAGATAAAGTGAACAAAGAAACTTAGTACATAAGGATACTGTTATTTCTTTTGTGGGACACATATTAATGCCTCTGGCATGTGTTTGGTACTCCTGTGATTGCAAATGCATGATGGATACTGTATCATCATCATCTTATTTTGTCTGCCGCTGTACCTCTAACCATGTAACAAAGACTTCTTTATGAATGTGTCCTTAAGCACTGCACTGTAGTGGCAAATGGAGGAGTAATGATTTAGCTCCAGATGGAGGTGAATAGTTAGGCTTATGGCACAGCTGCTTCGTCCCTGAGGAAAGGATATTGGTTTCCTGTTGAATAGGAAGTTGAATGGATCCCATAGCCACCAGTCTGGGTGTTTTGGACAGATGAAGAAACTCTTGTCCATGCTGGGATGTGGACCATGATTCCTTTTCTGCTGAGTAGTATTGAATAATGGATAGGAAACACAGAACTTTCTAAATTTTGCCCAGAAATAGGAAATGTTTACATTGTTCTTTAGAAAGACTTGTTATTGTAATGCTGTGTTTCATCATATAATTAAAGTACTCTATATACTGCATATTATTGTGAGAAAGTGCAGTAAAATTTACAGATAGCAAAAGAACATTATAACATTTTGATATAACATACAGGAAAGTTTACATCGATGTGATAGAAAATCTCCCTTGAAGATTGTTTCCCCGAGGCATTCTCGCATGAATCTGGATGACTTGTCTGCTGAAACATTGGGTTCGTCATCTAGTCAGCCTACTCTTTGTTCTAGACTCATCTCCCCTCGTCCACACCATCGTTCCACATGTGATACCAGAGGTACAGTAATGTTTCAGATATATGAATTTTTTTCTTTTATTTAAGTAGTAGCATAGCAAGGTATGTAATCTTCTGGCATTTTTTGATGAATAAAATAATAAACACTTGACATACAATATCTGGGTGGTGAATAGTAGTATTTGCTATTTCTGTTATAAATAGAACTGTCTTAAAAAGGATTTAAATGAAGGGAAGGGAGACCTTTTTTTCTGTGAGAAAAAAATTTGAGGTTTTCATGGTATGTGTACTCAGGTTATAGTCTGGGTTGTGTTTCTGTCTGGTCTTATAAATGGATACCACCACCATTTCAGAGCAGCATTCTGCCTTCATATCCAGGACGAAAGTGAGTAGGTTACAGATGTGGTAAGTTATGTGGGCAGGTTACAAGGAAGGTCCACATGAGGTGGGGAGGAATTAGAAGACAGATTGGGCCAGTAGGAATAGTGGACAGGAAATGTGTCACAGATACAAAATGACTGTCTTAAGGTCTCAAGATTGCTGTCACAAGAGTATCACAGAAGAATGAGGAAAAAGGTGGACAGATCTTTTCTTGTCTTTGTCTGGAGAACATGTATATACCTGGGTCCCCCTCCAATAAGGGCTGAATCTGTATTCTGAAAACATATCTCTGTAGCTGTGGAAGAGGTTGTCACCATCCATATTTTTATGCTACTTTTCCATGTCCTCTTGCAATGGAAATCGTATTGCCCTAAGAAGGGACATTTTGAATCCCCACATTACCTGTGCACCATTTTCATGGGCCTGTCCTGGGTTCTGTTTTCTTGCCACCACGAATGGACCTTCCATTCAACCTGCCCATGTAACCTACCATATTTGTACTCCACTCTCTGGGACTGCAGGTGGAGGTAGCATGATCTTCCGAAACATTGGTATCCACTGTTAAATCTACATGGTACAACAACCCAATAAACCATAACCTGAATCCTGTTTTACTGTCACTTCCTATTTTGTGTTTTTATGATAGCTATGAGGATGTTTTTATTGTTCTGATACATTACATCATATGGCAGTGATAGCATCTGATGACATTAAAAGAGAGATTGTTTTTTTATGCTCAAGCATTTTAAAATGAATTGTAGTGCACCAAAATAAAATTTGCTGAAAATTAAAGCACAGATTTTCCCTGCCATTTTTCAGGCTTCCTCTTGTGCATTCATATTATGCAAACTTTATGAAGAATGCACAGAAGTGTAGAAAACATGATATGCTAGTATGCTGTTACATTAGTGTAGCCAGTTTGCCTTTTATCATGTACCAAGAAACTTTGTGTTTTCCATGTGTGAAATGTATGACACTGTAGAAACTTCTGATAGCATGACATTATTATCATTGCAGATCGCAGTTCCAATCCATTTTGTCTGCTCAACCCAGATGTTCGCCGTATGCACACAAATGTTGCTGATGACAATGTTCTTCTGGTATCTTCAAAAAGTGATGAACCCCAGCAGCAGCGTCGATTTGAGTTGAAAACTCCCCCACCCAAATTGTCACTTCTGTCTAGCAAGAGACCTGCATAGTCATCTAGTGTTACTGTAAAATAATATTGGAAATGTCACAAGGTAAGCTGTCCTGTGACACAGAGTGACTAAACAAACCAAATCATGTTATTGCCCGTCCAGTTCTAAAACTTTCCTCAAAGTCAGGTGGACTTTCTCCAGTAAGCATTTGAAGAGCAGAAACTGGAACTTGTACCTTTCTGGAGAATATGGCAGATATAATGCTTGTGGGTATTGTTTTGGAGGGTGGGGAAGGAAGGCTAGAGGAGATTGAACAGAATTTTAATACTCTCTCTCTCTTCTTATTATGAGTCCCTTTAAACTATCTACAAGTGAGGGCAAAACTTTGGCTCCAGATTAACTTGATCGGTGGTGACAGAAATTTGTGAAATTTCTGGGAGTCAAACCAGAATCTTGTATTTAGTAGTCAGAGACTTAATTGAGTGAACTGCCCCATCCCTGTACTCATATGACACAATCAGACATTGCACTTTCCACATTGTGTCTGAATTCAGTGCCTTTTCTTATTATGGGCATAACACACTATATAGGCCATCCCTTTTCAGTTGCAGTAAGGCAGTACTGGTGACTGCTTTTGTCCAGGTGGCCAACTCTTCTTAACAAAGCTAATGACCTGTCTACAGATTGTAGTTGGTCTTGCTGGAGTCCTGCAGGCTGCACCACATTCTTTACATGTGTCAGATGCAAGTTCTTGTTTGAGTTTATCAAATCACACTTCTTCAGGGGAATTTGGCTTTTAACACTTGGGAAGTTTAGGGACTGTAATACCTTTTTATCCACTTTCAAAGGGATGAAGGAGTGTTTTTATCCTCTTCCATTTATGTCAACTGACTGAGTAGCTATTAACCTCTCTGTTCACTTTGTGTATGCATGTGACAGTTGAAGTTCTCCATAATAGTTGGTTTCAGTGAATTTCTACTGTCATCACGAAAGTTACCTTCTTCTGTTGAACTATGAATATTTTGCGGCTTGCATGCATTTCTTTTGTCTGCACAGTGCTGTAGGTCCCAACATATATGACCACAGAGATAAGTCTAGGATGACATTCAGAATGTAACAGCACTGAGAAACATACACAGAATGTATTTAAAGCTAAATTTCATTTTGTGTTTAACCATTTCATAGCATAAAGTTGTGCATCTTCACTGATTAATACACCAACTTCATGGAGCCAAGTTGTTGAAAAGTGAAGCACCCCTTGATTAAAATATTAGTTTATTTATTGAGCCCTAGTGTTAACCATCGCCACTGAAGATTCCCCTCGCCTTCATTTCTTGTGTGTGTGTATGAAGAAGTTGCCCCTGCCCATGCTTTGAAGGCATATAGAGGGAGCAGAATTAATAGCTCTCTCATTCTTCAGTTCTGAATAGAGGAGAGTTTCGTTTACATATTTATTAGTTTTTTTATGTTTTGTTGACCATGCATCTCTCTATAATCTTTTAAATAAACCAAACTGTTGCACAATTTTTTCCTTCTTAGTATATTTATATTTGTCAATCTCTATGTGTTTCAGGCTGCTATTGACCCATCATCAGGAGATACAACTGTGTTTATGGGACACTTGGTACTTGTTTTTCAGTATGGATGACTGTCTGGTATGCAGGGTGGAACGAAACCTGCATACCAGACAGTCATCCATACAGAAAAACAAGTACCAAGTGTCATATAAACACAGTTGTATGTCCTGATGATGGGCCCATAGCAGCCCGAAACATGTGGAGATTGACAGTTATAAATATACTAAGAAGAAAAAAATTGTGCACCAATTTGGTTTATTTACAAGATGTTTATTAGTGTGTTGCTGAGATTACTATGATGTTTTGGTTTCATTACCTCTTTCCCCCCTCAACCCCCATCATCAAATACCATATAATTTCTTTATTACTTATTCATTGCTGCTATTGTTATTGGAGGGTGATTGACATAACAGAAGTGTACCTGAATGGAAGAGAGAACATTTGAGGCCTGTGGGAGGGTAATATGAATATGGGATCTTACAGCAATAGCATGGGAGACTGTAGACTGGATTCATCTGGTAGAGGATGTGGTCCATTGCTCGGCTACTGTGAACACAATGACGAATATTCAGGTTCCATGAAGACGGTCACTTACCAGCTGAGAAAATGTTAGCTCCTCAAGAATAACTTTGCTGCATGGAGTTGGTCACTCAGTCTCTTTTAGAAGTTTCTTTGGATAAGTTTATATGTTGGAAGGTTTCTTGTTCCATGCTCTGTTCTTATTGTTTTGATCTCCCAATATTTCATCACGTTGTGAATGAACATAACCAATAAGCCCATATTACTTCACTGCCTTACCCTTTGCAGACATGTTTTTGTAGAAAGATGCAATATGTTTAACAAGTGCTGTGTCCTTCGCTGAGAGCTGTAAGTGCAGATTTTCGTAACAGCTTTCATGCCACAAATAACTTTTATCCATGTGGATAGGAACTTAAAGCATGAGAATCAAAATAAAGGTTGATTTACTGTAAGCTGAGAGAAATGAATAAGAATCAGTGATTTTACACTACGTTTTACCAGGAACAGTAATGATGGACAATACACTGTTAAGATGGTGAACTGAAGAAGTAATGAACAATTAAATCTTGTGTTATATTCAGACGTTGCGGCTAATCTGGACAGTTCTGTTTGTTTCTTCCTGTACCATGATATATGATGTCTGTTACTTTTGTGTCATGATTATTGATCTTTTCCAGCTCACATAAAACATGAAGCTCACTCTCAGGCATTAATATATGACTTTTTCTGTATTAAATATCCATTGTCAGAAACTTTTGTGTGTGGAGTATACAGATCTTTCTTGTGGTTAATGCCACTATTGGTAGTTGCTGTTTTTTTAGGTTGTTACCAGGGTTTGCTATTACCCAGGACAGAAATGTCATGAAAAGAAGCTGTAGTGATTCATGAGATGCACGGTATTATGCCTTATGCACTATGTTTATAAAGAGACAGATTTTGTGGAAATCACTAGTGTAGTAACTATAACTTAAGTTGAAGCTGATGGAAGTATAGTTCACCCTATCACTGCTCCATCATTCAGCTCATATCATCTTAATGTGCAGCATGAATGAAAAGTACATACATAATGTTAAATGGCTGTATATCCTAAATGGAATAGTATATTACTATGATTCAAGCACACTTGTAATGCCAATACACTGACATTCAGTGTCAGATGTTAACATAGGCCCCAGCATTCTGCCCACTTTTCTGCAACCTGGAGCACACAGACTCAACAGTTTTTCTTAAGAAGCCAAGAAGAACAGTGCCAGAAGTATCTCCAATTTGTTCCAGTTCATCAAATGCTCTTGGTTTTGATTGGTAGAATTCATCTTTGGCCCATTCCCACTGATAGAAATCACATGGACTATGATTGAGACTTTGCAGATGTCATTCAAACCAGGTAAACTGTTGTGAAGCCACGTCCAAATAGTTATTGCAAAGTGTGGTAGTGCATCATCTTGCATGAAGGGCAATTGTTCATAATTGTTTCACTGAGAAGCAATGGGAATCACATTGTGTATTTACTTTACAATCATCCTATATATTCCATACACTAAGCAGCTGGCAGGGAGCACCTGATGCCACTAGAAGACTAAATTTTATTATTCTTGTAACAACTGCTTTTAAATTTTGCTGTTGGTAATATTTCCCATCAGACCTTAAAAATTTTTAATGCTGTTCTCTTCATCTACTATATTTACTCAGATGATGTATTTGTGGTCTCTTGTTTTCACCATTAGAAATTGCTCATCAGAATTCATCCATTGTGTTTCAAGTTACATAAAAGTTTGGCATAACTAGTTGCAAAGGCATTATATCCCCATTTTGCAATATTTTTATGTCTGTTTCAGTTAAAGACACTAGTTCTTCCATTTACAGTGCCTTCAGCTTTTTCCCCATTGCCTGTATCAGCTACTCATATTGCTGCATTTTTTCTCCACTTTTCCTGTTCATTTGAAATCAGTATGTTTTTCTCATTGTTATTCAATGTTTTCTGTTATTCACATAGCCTTTGCATTCCTACTTCTGTTGTTCAGCTTCCTTATGTGTATTTTGTTGCCTCATGTTATCTATATTTTGTTATATATTTTCATGTCAGATTTTCATCTGTATAGGATTATGACAGTGGTATGTGGTTATGAGATTTATGTGGAGTTTCAGATACAGTTCTTTTGATGTGAATGGCAATACCAAGTTTTTGCCAGTGCACATCCACTAATGTTTATCTAATACTGCTTATCCTATTTTGAAAGGTTCTGATCTCATCTAAATTACTCAATATGCTAAAGAAGGGGTGGTGAATCCACAGCCCACAGCAACATTTGTAAATTATGCATGTGTGCACGTGTTTATAGTGTAAAAAATTACATACAGGTAGGTATACAACTTGTAGCTGGCAATAGATCCTTCTTTGCAAACAAAAAGATATTCCAAAACAAGCTAATAACTAGGAAAACCAAAGAAAGGCTGTATCATACGGTAATCAGACCAGTAGCAGTATATGGATCTGAACGTTGGATATTAACAGAAAACATTAAGCAGAAATTATCGGTATTCAAAAGGAGGTTATTGAGAAGAATTTTTGGTCCAACGCAGAAAAAACAAATGGAGAATGGAGACAAAAAACAAACGAGGAGTTGGGAAACCTGATTAACCATGAAAATATAGTAAGGCACATTAAAAGTAAGAGACTGAGTTGGGTGGGACATGTTGAAAGAATG
>Ga0123353_10007508_pt1 | contig 14754 bp, 10 predicted proteins | sample TergutLab28metaG_3_FD_92763 | JGI IMG/M metagenome (GOLD analysis project Ga0123353, IMG submission 92763) | Labiotermes labralis P3 segment gut microbial communities from Petit-Saut dam, French Guiana - Lab288 P3 | ecosystem: Host-associated > Arthropoda: Insects > Digestive system > Gut ... | reverse complement strand
CTTAAATAAATTCCAAAGAAGGCCGTCTGTAATTTTCCAGTCATGTGTTGGTTCTAAGTCAAATATACAAAATTATAAATTTGCCAGTTTCATACGCGTATGCTTGTGAAACTTGGTCACTCGCCGAAAGGGAGAACATAGGTTTAGGGTGTTCGAGAAGAGCGTACCTAGGAGAAAGCTTCGACCTCAGAGAAAGGAAATAATAGGAGAAAGGAGAAAACTGCATAATAAGGAGCTTCACAACTTGCACTTTCAAACAAACACAAAGCAATCACAATGTCGGTTATTCGTTAAGAAATTCAACCATTCACAATATGCTATATGACAGACATGAAACTTCTTCATCAGTTAGAGCAACTTATGAGAAATTCAACCTCTCACGATGTGCTATATGATACACATTACACTTCTTCATCAGTTAGAGTAACTAATGATTTGGTACCTTCATTAAACGATAATGATTTGGTGTGCAACGTATTCTTTTATTTCCACTGTTAACAGATATGCATGGCGTTTATTAATTTTTGGAAGTCGGATGTTATGCTGCTGAATTACCTCAAGGTGTAACAGACATTACACCTACCGTAAACTGATTAAAGAATGAACATTTCTTGGAAACCGACAGGGTTTTGGACAGGAAATATACAAGAAAGCCTCAAATGCCAGTTGGAAATATGCTTTGGATTCAGGAAGCGTTTGTCAGAACTTCAAGAAAGTCAATAATAAGAGCATCGTTCGAGCTTCATACACGTATACCCTGCAACACAACACGTAGTGTACAGATCGTTCATGTTATGCGAGGAAGTGCTTGTGATAAGGACAGGAACCTTCTTATTGAAATGCTGGACAAAATAGACAATGCAAACGTCTAACTCAAAAGTTGCTTGAGGACGGAATCAACAGAGTAAGAAGGTTTGGCGGTACGAGAATCGCCGTTCATTTCAGATCCTGGGAATAGCCCGATAACAAATGTGTGGTGTGGGATTCCTTCTTAACTGTGCAGACTGTCACTGCGCCTCATCTCGCGACTTGCTGGAGAGCTTCTTGATACACGTAGTTCATACTGAAGACACAACCAAAACCATCGTCCAACAGGGTGGAGATCCGCCGTGTTGAGCACTGATGGTTAATTCCTGCAGCGCAATTCCCCGACCGTTCTAATTAATTAAGTGTCGACAAAGTGGTTACCACTCTCAATATAAATCATATTCCTAAACTTCTTGATGGAATTTGTAAAATACAAGGTGTTTTCTTTCATGTTTTTATGGAATTATTGACGCCGTTGTGAGCGTGCCGCCACATATACATGAACGAACCCGGGAATAAGTGGAGCAGTATGTTTTTTGAGGCTGTTGTTGTTGTTGTTGCTGCTGTTGCTGTTGCTGCTGTTGATCACAGTCTGGTGCGATATGATGATTTTTCACTGCTGACTTTAACGAGGAGCTGCTGCGTCCATCTGCAGGGTGATCGAAGGAGACTGCTTGAAGACAGAGGCATGCAGCTTCTCCGAAACATTCGCAACAAATCACTCAACGTAGCGTGATGTCCTAGAAGTCTGTAATCTTGGTGGAAGCATCGTTTGGACATTTTGCGTGTCACTAATGGTGCGCACATCGAGACTTGTGTTAATTGACAAAAAGCCTCTGACATGCTACAGGTTTCCAAGATGTAAATACGGTATTATTATATGTATGTCGTAAGTTTTTGAGTAAGCCACTTCGCGGACTGCTGTGTTATTACGGCGATAAAATAATGACGGTAAGACGGGTGGTGCATGCAGCATGCAAGAGAGTGAGAGAGAGACCTGAAAAATGCCTGCAACATTTTGGTCAAACAAACGAAGGTAAGGGATCACGTGGAAGATTTACGCGTAGATGGAGGGATAACATTAAGGCGGAATACAGAAAAACTGGGTATGTGAATGTGAACTGGGTTCACTTAGCTCAGGCTGGGTACAGTAGAGTACAGATGTGAACAAAGAAATAATACTCGTTTCCACAACAGATGAAGAATTTGACTAGCTGAGCAACTGTCAGCTGATAAGGAACTCCGTATTGTGGACTTTGCTAGATTTAGACTCAGTCTGATATGTTTGATTTAAAGTGGTGAAAACCAAATCAGTTCCCCGACTTCAGACCCATTAACGAGTAAACGAGAAAGATTCGAAACCATTTCTCAATCACGTCACATACCAACCAGGATTGGCTGATATAACTATGCGCAGAGTAAAAAGCAGTCATCTACGGCTTCGCGGGACACAAAATCATTACGCGTGGCACTAAGGGAATACTCCAATATCACAGCGTAATCCCGCATGTCACAGATTTATTTTGGAAATATCTTGTATACCTAACTAATTTCCTCTTGTCAGTTTCATTTCTACGTTTTTCATGACACAGGCCCTAAGCCTTCTTGCTGTAGGCCTAGGCTTTGCTAGAATTGTCACTGGTACAAGGAAGATGGGAAGAACTTTTCTATCAGATTAGGCAGTTTTGTACATCAAACTAAAAAGAGGGGCATTCGTTTTTTCCTAGAACAGCGTATAGTGCGTTGGTTTGGGGTTGTGGCGTCAAAATCAATGATTTCTGGGAACTAGAGATCATTTATAAATCAGGGTGATTCGACAATCAATGTTAGTGTATCTGCTGTAGTATACGGCATTAGTCCCGCGAAGGAGCTCATGGGTACTGACGAAATTCTACGTGGCAGCACTGTTTAAGGGGGGTACGCTGTGGCGCTACAACCCGTTAGGTCGCGGGTTTGATTTCCGATGGGGTCACTGGGATTTTTCATTGACTTAATTCTTCCGGCTGTACTGTCGCCCTGAGGTCGACTCTGCTTCTTACGGAAATGAGTACTAGGGGTATCTCCCCGGGGGGGGGGGGGAAAAGGCGGCCGGGTTTTATGGCTGACAACATTGCCACCTTCATGTTCCGACTGTCTAGAAATTCTGGAAGCCTCAACCTCCTGGAGCCCTAAAGGCCTGCCCAGGCCTGTATAGGTATTGAAGTAAGCACTGTTTAACCAAAATGAATAAAAAAAAAAATACGATAGTATATGTACATGTTTCGGAAAAAAATTTATTGTACATAACTTATAGTTTTAAGTGTACGTCTGTAGCATCCTTTTCAGAAGGAAAATAACTTGTCATATGCTTTACTGTACAAAGTTCAGTTCTATAAAGAATGACCAGGGTAAGTAGGTTTGTGGAGGAGAAAAGGAAAAGAGGGAGAAATTCTCAGGAAGGAAAGGGATTTTATACCACTATTCGCGTAAAGTACTTTTATATATAGTTATGCACCTTTGGTCTAGTGTATACAGTATGAAATTTCCGGTTTACTTATAGCAGGAACGGAGTGAAATGCACGAAGGCATATTTTCTAAACGTGTCATTTATAGTTCTGTATACCAGTACGTGTGATCATATGTCGCCATACACACTTCGCATGACAAGTTATATACAATTTACTGTTCACCGAGCAGAACATTCCGTTCGTGTACCATGTTCTTAACTTTCCATTTTTCTAAGCAACTTTCTTAATAAAGGGGCAGTTATTTACAGTTTTTTACATACATAGATGTCAAGGTCCAAAACGTGGGGTCTCTTCTGTGGCATACAACTTTTAATCCCTTCAGGCTGTGGAAGCACAGCTGGGAAGATAAGAAAAGGGGAGTGTAAGTATAGCTGCACTCATCTGTAACCTCGGTACGCTCCGGCCGTTTTACTTGCGGGAAGGAGTACTGGTAACCAGTGAATAGGAGACTGTCCCGCCCCACAGCCGGTCGCCGGTCTGGAAGCTTCGCGGGAGGGAAGAACCACGTTTCCTGACACGCCCAGCCCGCATCCAAGTCACTATACCGACGACACTACACTACCCTGGCTTAGACGAAAAAACAAGAGAATAAGAATAAGAAAATGGGTATTGGGAATTGAAGCAACCCCAGTAGAAGGGAAGAAGCAGAGGATTCGCAAGGCGAAGGAGATTAATACAAGAAAGTTAAGAAAGTTACTGTTTTTATATTATGCCTTGCTGACGTCATACTTAAGAAATTTTATGCAGGCTCCGAACAAAGTACGTAAAGAGTATTCATAATGGAGAGTACGTCCTTACCATAGGTGATGGATGTAATCAAAATGTGCAGCATATAATAAACGTTTGAAGTTGATATGCCTTGTATCAAGTGTACTCTTATGTAACTCTTCGTCAATGAGGTTTATTCTGGCATACAGTGAACATGAAGACAAAAGAAGGGTGCAAAATCACGAAGAATTCATTTGGGAACTGTACTCAAATAAAAGAAGTGGGGGAAAAAATTTCTGGGCACGTATGCGCTCTTGTATACGCGCAGAAAAATTATGTATGTCTAATATAACGGAAACTAAGGAAATAATTCATGTACAACTTTGCGCGCAAATATGTGTAAATGATCATGGAACACACCTGTTCCTTGACTTGTACCAGTACAGTTTCATGTATTATGCAGGGTGTAGTATGCGGCTCGCCTATTATCTCTGGGTTTCTTATCGATTTCGTGCCTGCGATGTTCTAGGAACTGACGCTTATTGCTTCCCTGGGTAGTACTGGAACATTTCCGCGGAACTCTGCCGTGCTTACGCAAGACAGAGTCGAACTGACTGAGCTGGGTGGTTCATGCGAGAGGCTGGAATTCGATTTAGCTTCACTGCACCGATTTTTTATGTTTTTCCATCATTAGTCCCCCGAAAATAGCTAAAATTTTCATCGAAATCAGATTCTGATGCAATTTGTCACTGAGCTTTAAAACTAAAGGTTAAAAATGCTGTTCGGGTATCTTAAATAAAGTTAGGTACAATCAGTCTAAACTAAGAGCTATCACCTCTTTAAATAATTAATGGAAATTATCCTCAAATAATGTAACTATAAGCAACGTTATGTATCGTGAGTTAAGTAAACGTATAAAGTGGATATATTAGGGTTGGCAAGGTTCTCTTCTCAGGCACTAGGCTAAGACTTCGATGAAATATGGTATGGGATATTTACACTCACATTTATTCATAGAATTTCATTTTGGTATGTGTGAAACAATAAAAGACAAAAACCTTGGTCTTCTGCTTTTGTTTTATGCAGAACACAGGTTGTAATCTGCTGTACGTCACTAGCGACTTAAGTCCAATATTGCTAGTGTACTTGATTGTGAGAATAACAAAATGAATAGCTAAAAAGCCTTTGAGTAGCGTTCGCTAACGACATTTCAGAGACTGTTTAGTTTTGGTATTGATTGTACTTGGCCTGGGTGAATTTCCAGGAATAATTACGTTACGTACTCATAATAAAACAAAAGCAAAGAAAAAAAGATGAAGAGAAATCTTCTTGACTGTAGGCAGAACTAATAAAGGGAACTCTCTTGCCGAGTTCCGTTTCTTTTTAATCGTTTTTTTTTCTGGCTTCCGAAAAGTTTGCGAAATTGCAGCCATTACGCACTGTACATGTGTGCATGAGAGACACCGAGCAGAGCTGTGTTAACCAAGCAAGTGGCAATAATACTGCCTTTGCGTGTTGCTGGGTCCCTGTGTTGTTACAAAACAGCACAGTTTATAGCACCGAAGGTACAAATATTCATTTCGGGAAATAAATTCATTTGGCATCATAACTTTGTCCTTAAATTTATGAAGCAGCTTTCAGTCTTAGTTTTTTTTTTTTAAACAATTGATGATAACATGAAAGAAGAAACAAAACTTATGCTGTTAAAGTTCACCCGTGTCGTTAATGTTACGTCAGTTCGGTGCGTTGAACACGTCGCAGCAATTGCTTTTCTAGACTTGGCAGTGTCAGATTATTCGCTTCGAAGGTCTAGTGTGATTCTGTGAATCCGGTAGAGACATTCTGGTTGCACAAAGCCAGGTGTTTCTTGAGCAGATGGGCACATGAAATTTTAAGAAAGTTCGTATATCACGGAATTGGTCGGCTTCTGTCAAGTTCTTTTGGAGTGGATTGGACCGGGTTTGGTTTGAAATGTTAGGGTTCGGTAAATCTGGAATCTGTAGTGTCGTCCAGAATGAACTTTACGTTCCCACTCGTGTTTAATGTACTGCACACAGAATGAAGCGAATGACGCTGTTTGGTGTTGTTAGTACAATGGAAGAGATATCACTTCCGTAACTGCAAAGAGGCAGCACATTTCAAAGTCGTATTAATAAGAAGAATATGACTTATTGTAACGGCCTTTGAAGAAGAAGGTACAATCAATACCACATTTCCATTTTATGGAGCCGCATTAATGCCAGCAAGAAACTTTATGAGGCAATTTTGGTTATCTCGTATTACGTGTGCGTGCAAATAAAACTCTGTCATGTTTTCAGTAATCTTGTTTTCTTCGTCTCTGGTATTTTTCATAAACTATGAATGACCTTCATCAGCTCTTAAGGTAAAAATTTCCCTGCGAACGCTGCAAAGGCATAAGGGGAGTGGATGGACAGCTCCACTCATTCTTATCCTCGGCACCAGGTGGGGTAAGTGGTCAGCTTCACGTCCCGGCCGCTTTATCCTGTGCAAAGCCCCTTGGACCACTGAGCAGGAGGTTGGGTGAGCCTGAGAGCGAGTGTGACCGTTTTGAGAAGAGGTATAACTGCCACTTCCAGAAACCGAAATATTTTGTTACTGACTTACTTACCTACTCCTTGGCTCTACGGCCCTCTGAGAGTTTTTGCTTTCTCAAATACCGACGCCCATTCTTCTCTGCCCACGCCTGCTGTCGCCATCTTTTAACTTTCATCTCCCGCAGATCATTCTCACCATCTTCCAACCACCTCAGCCCATGTCTTCTAATTCTTCTTCTTCCCTACGGTTTACTCCCAAGTATTTTAATACCCTGACACGATCCATTCTTACTAGATCACCTGACCATTCCACTGTTTCTGTTTTAATGTCTGCTACCAGAAACCGATATTGTATCTAAAAGTGCTCACTACGCGGGACCTTGGCGACACAATACAAAATACGTCAACCAGCACGTACTGTATATTCAAACGACTGCCATAATAGTTGAGCAACCTTACTACGTAAGTACAACCTACTTTAAGAAAGTAGTAGGCGTGACAGCCGGCAATTTTGCTGGCTTTTTGTATAAGTACGGGGCGTGTGGATTAGAACACTGTCTGCAGGACAGTAGTGGGAATACGACATCTGTTAGCGATACGTAATAAAATGTGACAGTGATAAAAATAAATCAAATGGCTAATGTTGATGTGTCATTTATGAAGTGTCAAATCAAAGATATTTCAGTGAATGTAAATATTAACACAGAAAGAGATTTTACATGCTGTTTAATACTTATATAAAACTTGATCTGTCTGTACGTGCAGAAAGAACATGCATTGTCAGAGTACAAGGTGCTGAAGATAAATCTGTACCTAAGAGAGGAGCAGTAACAGATGGATGAAGAAAATTACTCACTGAGAAGGTTAATAATTAGTACAGTTCACTGAATTTTGTTTGGGTGATCACATCGAGAAGCAATACGTGGGCGAGATAAAGCTTATGCGAGGTGATACATGGGTAGGCAGTTTGGTCGGAAAATTTGAGTGGAGGGCACTTCTTTGAAGACTTAAGTATGGATGGAATAATAATATTAAGATGAAGGTTAGAAAAGACAGGATGTCAGAGCGAGGTCCGAATTCATCAGGCTTTAAGGTCAATTGGTGGACTCTACTGAACACGGCAATGAACCTTCGGTTTATACAAATGACGGGCAATGTATTGGCTAGCTCTACAAATATCAGCATCTCAAAAAGGCCTCTGATCCATAGAGTTAGAGTAGACAAAGTGAAGACTTACCCATCACCGTGACATTAATCGTATGCCAGAGCTCGTCTGTGTCGTTTCTTACGAGGCAAGTGTAATTTCCGGAATCAGACTCTACCACTGATTTGGAGTAGATGGTTTGGTTCGCAGACTCCGGATATAAGATGAAACCAGACACTTCGCCAGGCCATGGGTACGGCCTTCCGTCCTTGTACCTGTATGAGACACAAACATTGCTCAGTTCTGGTACTGCATCTCCGAGGCTACATACAAAAAACAAAAGACACTTACAAACAAACGAATATAAAGTACGAGAAAGAAATAAACCTAAAAAGCGAACAAAAGGCAGAGAAATATAAAGACAGCATGGATGCAAGGAGAGGAAGAAAATAAAGGGGAAGGGTGGGGAGAGAAAGGACCATCGCAGAAACAATAACAGGCAATAGGTATGACGAGATCTGCTGTAGAATCCTACGTACCTACGTCCGGGGTTTAAGCAGTGCAGTGTACGTGTAAATATTGTCGGCATGAGATGTGCGGCATAGAGATGACATCGAGGCGTTTCTTTTGGTCCCCACTTCTTCACTTTTGGTAGCTATTTGTGTTTTTCTCTAAAGAAGCGACTGTTTAATCGTTGTAGGTTTATGTAACTTGCGAATCTTGTGGATACAAATGACTTTTATGTCACTAAATATTCAGTGAAATATGAACAAAAATGTATTAACTCTTTAAATAATTTAACAATTTTCCAACTAGATGCGATTTATTCAGTTTATTACATTAATGTAGGCAGCTCTACATGTCTCGGGTGTAGACACCCATCATCAGGAGCTCGTACAACTGTAATTACAGCTTCTGGTATTGATTAACCGGATCTACTACCATCCGCCTTCGTTGTTGAGTTGGAACTGATTCATGTGTATCGCACAGTTCAGTTCCAACTCAACAACGAAAGCGGATGATAGTAGATCCGGTTAATTAATACCAGAAGCTGTAATTACAGTTGTACGAGCTCCTGATGATGGGTGTCTACACCCGAAACATGTAGGGCTGCCTACAGTAATGAAATAAACTGAATAAGTCGCATCTAGTTTGAAAATTGTTAAATTCGATTCACGATGCACGGACCCATGTTTATAAAATTCTTTAAATAATAACGATCTTAAAACAAATGCATGTAACACATATGGCAACGTTCCTGTATCAGAAGTGTCGCATATCGAGAATTACAGAAGTCCAGCAAAGAATTAAAATATAACTATACTTCCAAAAGATTATTATAAGCCTTTAAGTAAATGTGTAAATCACAGTGAAGGACATACCGGAAACATAACGTGTGTTTGTAGATATATATTATACATGTGTGTAGAGTGTAACACCTGTAATGTCACTTACTTATTCTGACAGTAGTACTTCACCCTGTAACAGGCCATGAAGATGTATCTGTACTCTTTCTTTAACCTCGGCGCTAGATGGGAGTGGGTCAACGCCACTCCCCGGCCGCTTTCCCCCGCGGGAAAGAGATCCGGTACCCATTATACAGACGCTGATTGGACCCCATGATCGGTCTGGACGTTTGCGGGAATTTCGTCTCCACGGGGATTCGATCCCCGGACGGTCCAGCGCGTAGCGAGTCGTCTATGTTGACTGTGTACTTTATAATGTAAGGGAAATGCATTAAAATTATTCATTTGATCGTTAGTTGTGTAAGTAAAAAATTTTTATCTTAAGTAAACGAACAGTGGCACGGAAAATCTCTACGAATGCATCTGGACAAGGTTGGTCCGAAGCTGACACACATTTTCATTATAGCACCACGTCAGAGCATGTTTAGACGATAAGGTGCCGTAAAGCTTTTATTAAATTGTGGCTATATTAACCTGGAACAGAGCAGCGCTTTGTTGTGCGCTCTTTGGAACACCTTTGCGGTAGACCATCTTTGTAATCACAACTAAGAACCAGACAGAAGACCAGGCCTCGTCATGTACTGGTTACAACATTAAAAGGCATCCGTTTCGCAATACGGAGTCGTCAAGTTCCATTTTGAGATGTTTCGTAGATCTCCGCACGCACAAGGCGTGTGTCTTATAAAATAACATGACTCGTTCCTTCCGCATATCCCATTTACGTAACTGTTCACAGTAACACCAGTAGGCTTATACAACGTCATATGATTTCTGTGGTAGGCAAATCCTCGTCAGCCAATAGACCCAGTATCCACTACATATTCTACTGAGTTTAAAGAACTCCTTCAAATAAACCACGAAACAATAAGAAACTAAGAGAAAATACTGTTTCAAACTTATCCTACGTAGTTTTTCTGTAGCCATTTAAGTTAAAACCATAATAGGGCCCTTAAACAGACCACTGTTATTTTATCCACCCTTTACTGTACACACGCCATACGAATCGTCAACTCATCGATGCTAAAAATTCTTTACAGATCACTGAGCACCATGAGTTAACGTACGTCTGAACCAATCACAAAGGAGAAGGAAAAGTAGAATATAATGCCGTGACCATAAACTTATGGCAGTAACTTCCCCTTTAGTGTCATAAAATAATACTGTAGTAGTCCCTAGCCACCTTGTCACGTGTCCGATCCTCAACAAAACATGACGAAAAGAATGAATTTAATAACATCTAATAAAGTTACATCAGTATAAGATTTAGAAATTATTACTGTGTGATTATCTGCGATTGATGAATTATTGTTATACTCAATAAAGGCCGGTAATAGCTTTTCACTTTATACTGATCTTTATTAATTTTGATTTATGTATAGTTTCTGCGAATTAACTAATTTTTCGACTAACCGAATTAGCACCCTGTTCCGTTCGCGCCCGTTCAGCGCGTGTCCACTGATATTAGAAATTAGCTTTTGGTGGAAAAACGGTGTTCCCTTTTGCGGTAAGATGAATTAGTTTGCCGGTACTTGGTTCTCAACTATGTATGCGTATATGGATATTCATCTAATTCATTCCGAACTTTTTTAGTCTTCGGTCAGAGTAGAGATGACGCTATGGTAGTATGCTCATATACCTAGAAAAACATAGAGTTTTCAAATAGGGGCGCTTCGAAAATATTTGTAAAACAGGCAGGCTCATATTAGTTGAGCGCTTACGCTAGGCTTGCGCAGTGTCATGTAATGCAAATGCTGTAGATGACCTAATTTCAATGTCCGGAACACATGTGGTAAGGAGTGTTCGGTACCCAACCCACGTACCTAACCCAAGCCATACCGTACCTAACCCAACCACGCGAAACGTCTTTCCTGAAACCCAGTTAAATTATCAAGAAGTTCCCTGCTTTTGTATAACCCGAATACTCTTTATTGGGTTCACAGAAGCCCGTTTTGTACTGCATCACGAACCAGTTATATCTTTCCCACGTTCTTATATATTTCTCTACAGTTTTTTCTAATAATCTACTATCAGCCTGAGTACGCGTGTTTTTCCCCAACAGTAGTCTCCGTACTTGTTGACGAAAAAGTCTGTAAGAATTTCTCGTTTATCATGTACTCGCCCTTGTCATCCTGCATGATGCGATCTCCCTAATAATATTCCGTTCAGACTAGTTATGAACCTTCTTGTTACTGTTACACCTATCTTCCTGTTAGTACTGTATAGTTCTGGTAAATTGGAACGTCGAAGGTATGTACGGAGTGCAGGTAGCGTGGGGTGGGTATTCGCCTGGCGAGGGAACTACTGTCCGCGCAACAGCATGTCGCATTACCGTGATTGTGCCAGCTACGAATGTTCTAGCGGCCGATGTATTTTTGACTGACATCTGGTGCCACAAAACAGGTAGACTGCGTTTGAAATATGATGGCACACGCGCAGAAACCATATTTCGTCTTTCGACGAAACGGGCGAGTCCATTTAAATCGACGGGGGCGTCAGTTCAGTCGACTACTGGCAGCCGAGGTGTGCGCATCAGCGGTAGTAGTGCTGGAGACACCATGTTCCAAGGTTGTGTGAAGAGTACTGGCTACCCACTCCATTCGCCAGTTCCCCTTCACTTCCCCTCCCGTGCGTCACCGTGTGCCATCACATTTCAACTGGACTCCACCAGCCTCATATCCTTTGCCTCTCTGTTGTTTGTTCCTTTTCCCACTTCCTCACCCTCCATGCTTCAGTTTACCAGAACTACTGTGTCTCTACTAGGTCCAAGTATTGTGCTCCGCACTTGTTCTTACATTTCATTTAAAGAACGCTATAAATCCATGGTCTTGGACTGCGCGGTCGCTGCATTCAATGCAGTATTTTGCAACGCTGTGTAGTCTACTGTTCTGTTCTGTTGATTTTAAATTTTAACAAAAGGATATATAATTATACGGCAAACAATAGAAATACAAAACGTTCCCTACATCACTCAACGTATAATACCATTCATGGTTTAGTATGCTTAGTATGAGGGGAAACACAGCTTTTCATATAAAAACAATTTCCAAGAAGTGCCGGAGAGTGTCACATTACAGGGTACAGTAAAACAGGATAACACTGAAAAGGGTTTGTGAAAACGCTTCATTATTTCACTTCCCAGAATTTGTTGCAATCTGCCGCCCTCATCCTGTCTAGCTCGGACAGGGATAGACAGACCTGACGAATATACCACTATTGCTATTAACGGCTGAAGCAATCATCAACTGTATTTACAATCTTGTTTGGTGTGGGTAGCAACTGACAAGCACTACTATGTTCGGATCGATCCTGGGGCCCACTCACCTTCTCTGCCATGCGTACCAAGGAAAAACCACTCATCTCCATGGAGTATTTAAATTAACAAATGTGTACCGTTCGACCTATACACTTCCCATGTAACTCAACATCATGTTGATTACAAAGGGCGACGTTACCTCTCAGTGGTTTCCACACTGTGGTTCAGGAATCTGTGCAACGAATGCAAGCGTTATAAACGTCCGTGTCCATCTGTCCAACATCTTTCTTCTCTGATATGAATGCAGGGATTTGCTTGGAATTTTATGGCATTGAGGTCTAAATCTAAAAGGTATCAGGCGACACTGAATTTTGTTCCTATCCTTTCTATAGGACTACAACCGTAATTTATCAGCGAAAACGAAAACCTTTTGTGTTGATGTTCTCTATGACGACTCTTCGCGAAAATATTTGCTTATCTACGTTCAATACGGCTCATGTAGACTCCATTATAATCTACACATTTGATTTAAATTTTTTTAATATACTGAAGTGTTAAAAAATACAATCCAACAGCTATTTGTATGTATATGTCGGTTTCAAAACGTCGTTCTACGTTGTCCGACACCTAGACTCCATTGATATGTATCTGCAATAAATAAACACGAAGACCGTAGAGGAATGCAGATTCGCCGAAAAAAAAACCTGTAGCAACTATGTATCATACTCGGAGCAGGCCCACAGGCCTTAATTTCCGATTGAAGTACGCCTATCTAGCCCTGCTTTTTGAATGTCATTATTATTATTATCGAAATTTACAAAAATATGTAGCCTACATGGTGCTGTTCTAATAGTTTGTATTATTTTTGTACTGCGTGTAGATACACCGCCTGTCTTTCCGTTCGAAAGGAAGCCCTTTAATGGCTTAGTTGTGTTGAGATGAGCAAAGTGGGCGTGGAAGGAGAAAAAGAGTGCTTTCCATTGCTTTATTTGTAGAGCATCGGCGATAGATGAGTGATTGAGTATAAGACATTGATATAGTGATACGCGGGAGAATCGACTTACTCGGAAAGAAACCTCTCCCAGTTCCATAATGTGCAAACAAATCCCACAGACTGGCCCAGGGAGGAAAAGAAACACAGAAGGGAGGAATTTTATAAACTTCAGGTAATCCAATTTAATGATGGTCGTTTTAAAGTAAGAGGCCCCTCTAAGTAAATTTGAAGGGTACTGCTATCCTTTGAAACCCTAACAACATTATGAAAAATAAATTTTCACGATCTATAACCGTATAGTTGGGTGGTGACTGGAACATTAGGTGGAACAGGTTTCCTCGAGGTGCATCCTTATTGCTCTCATATGTCATTCACTCGGAAATTCCTCCTCGACAGACAGCTGCTGCAGTGTATGACGGTAAACTTCACATGTTCGTAAAGTTTCAGTCTTCTGAAGTGATTATATCGAGAAAGGGAGGATGAGTGGGATATAAATTGGCAACTTATCAGTCTGCTGGGGTGATTATATCAAGGAGAGGTTGAGCGGAATGTAAATGGCGTACATGGGAATATGAGAAATGCGTATCGAAGTTGTTCGGAAACAGTAGAAAAATATCTCAAATAAACAGCATGAAATTATTAAAGATTGGGACTAGTGATAGTGTACGATGGCAGCAGTTTGTTAACTCGTAATGAATCCTCGAGATCTATTAAAGAAAAAGGAAAAGAATTTTGTGGCCAACTACGAAAGTACAGATTTAGAAGAAACAAGTTGCCACATGGAGCTCGCTTGTTGTGATTAACGCAGAATTCTTCTGATGAGAATAATGAAACATATCATATCATTGGTGTTCGTCAAGCGGAATCGTTGCTCAGCGGCAGTTCGTCTAATTCTGTGTCATAAAGATACCTGGTTTGAAACACAGGCCGTAGTCCATAATTCTGGCTGACGTTTTTGTGGTATGTTTGTGTTCGTCCAGGTGAATGCAGTCCAAAGCCACGTAATTATTAAACTGACATAGAGACCCACACAGGACATTGTCCACCATCGTGCTTTGCTGATAACAACACGTTTCGGAGTCTAGTCCTCTTTCTGTCATGAGGTGAAAAGTGCAACTTTTCAGACGAATCAGATGGAAATGAACTGTATTTTAGCTGGATTATTAGATGAAGCTGACTTCTATCTCTGAAGACTGGATATATATACAGGGTGTCCCAGGAGGAATGTGCCAGACTTCGGGAGGGTGTTCCTTATGTTAAAGTATACCGATATAACCCAAAACACCTATATCCAAAGTTGAACGGTTACGGAGATAATGG